>Ga0164243_10006678_pt1 | contig 17408 bp, 15 predicted proteins | sample OricompcompostOP_FD_108781 | JGI IMG/M metagenome (GOLD analysis project Ga0164243, IMG submission 108781) | Organic Plus compost microbial communities from Emeryville, California, USA - Original compost - Organic plus compost (OP) | ecosystem: Engineered > Solid waste > Mixed feedstock >... | reverse complement strand
GTCTTACGCGGGTGTAGTTTAATGGTAGAACATCAGCTTCCCAAGCTGAGAGCGCGAGTTCGATTCTCGTCACCCGCTCCAGAATGAAACCCCAGGTCAACGGCCTGGGGTTTGTTTGTTGTCTACTCCAATTCGATGGATTAACCGCACTCCGCGGGGTGCCTGGTGCAGTTCAGGGCTTTCTGTGTCTCCCCCGCGCTGCTGCCGGCGTCGTTCGTCACGTCCGCCTGTAGGTCGTTCACCTTCCTGGAGTCGGTGCCCTCACCCCGGGCGGTGGTCCAGATGTCGACGATCCGGGAGCTGTCGTCCTTGAGGAACCGGCTCTGGTCAGGGGCTACCTGCTGGGTCACCGCCTGTTGCCAGTTGCCCGCGATGTGCCGTACGGGGTCGGTGTCGTAGGACGGGGCGCTGCCCGCGGTGTTCTTGAGGCGCAGCAGGACGTCCGAGCGCCATTGCTCGCCCTGGGACTCGGGGATGTCGTCGGCGATGCCGTCGAAGTGGCCGAGCCCGGCGGCGCACGTACGTGCCGGCGAGGTGTAGCGGGCGCCGGTGGCCCCGGCGGTGACCTCGGCGAGGTGCGCGGCGCACTGACGGACGTGTGCGGCGCGCAGATCGGCGTACGCGGCGGGGTCCTCAGAGACCGAGCGCAGCACCTCGACGAGGTCGTCGATGCGGGCAGGCATCCGGACGGTCGTGCCGTCCCGCCACGGCGCATCGTCCTCACGACGGGTGTATTCGCCGTTGACGCCGCCGAGTATCTCCTGGGTGTCCTGGGCGTAGTCCACCAGCGCCGCCGCGAGCGGGGCGCGCAGGTCCGGGGCGACGACGGGGTCCTGGCGTCGCTCGATGTCCGCGGCGACCGCGGTGAGGGCCGCCCGCATGGCACGTGCTTCAGCGAGCGTGTGCCGTCCGGGAGCCGCACCTGTCGCGGCACTCCGGATCGCGGTGCCGAGGGCGCCGCAGTCCATGTCCTCCCGGTACGCGTCGCCCAGGGAGCGTCGCAGGGCGGCGTCGGACGACAGGCTGTCGCAGTCCGGCTTGTCCTCCCGCGCGACGACCGTATAGCTGACCGCCCCACCGCCGGCCAGGACGATCGCGGCCGCTGCCGCGGCGAGGAGCAGTCTGCGGCGAGGGCGTGCCGCCCGGGGTGGGGTGGTGGTGTCGTTCATCGGCCGATCGCATCGTTGGCCAGCTTCTCGCCGGTGGTGTGGTCGTTGCGCATGTCGAATTGCAGGTCGTTGACGGACGGGTCGTCCATGCCCGGCATGCCGGGCCCGTTGGCCCACTCGTCGACGAGGAACTGCATCTCCCGCTGGGACTTCAGGCTCCGGTCAGCGACCTCGGCGGCCGCGGCGTCGTTGTTGTAGCCCTTCTCCTCATTGGAGACGTCGTAGGTCCAGGCGTCCAGGATGCGCTGAGCGGCGTCGCCGATCCCGGGGACCATGGTCACCGGAGTGCCGGCCACGTGGTAGATGGTCTTGGCCTTCCAGTCTTCCTGGGCGTTGGCGCTGTCGCGCTTGTCGTATATGACGTCCTCGCGTACGGCGTCGTAGGCGCCGAGTGCGGAGCCGCCCTTGCGGACGGGGTCCCGGACGGAGTCGGCGGTGTTGCCGCCCTCGTCCTCCATCTGCTTGGCGATGTACGCCGTTTCGGCCTTGTGCATGGTGCCGTAGGCTTCCGGGTCCTCGGAGATCCCGCGCATCATGCGGATCAGCTTGTCCGAGTCGGGGGCCATGTGGGCGTCGTCGGCGTCGCCGAACAGGCCTTTGCCGTGCGCCTGGGGGGCCTCGTGGGTGTACGAGCCCTGGACTCCCGAGAGGATCTCGTGGGTGTCGTTGGTGTAGTCGGCGAGGCAGTTCGCGAGCGGTTGACGGAGGTTGGGCTCGATCTCCTCGTGGCCCGGTTCGGTGTCCATCAGCTCGACGGTGTCGCGCATGATGCGCGCCTGCCCGGCCGTGTGCGGCGGGCCGGCCTCCTCGCCGGTTGTCGCGGCTTCCAGGACGCTGCCGAGGCCCACGCGCGTGTTGGATGCGTCGATGTGGTCGATGTTCCCGGTCGGCTCCTGCCCGCGGACCACCTCCCGGACCTCCAGGTCGGGCCAGTCGCGCTCATTGAGGAGGTACTCCAAGCGCTTGTTGCCTCCGTCGTCTCCCGGGTCGAGATACGCGGTGGCCGTGTCCGGGTCATGACTCATGATGCCGAGCATGTCGTCCACCGGGTCCATGACGGCAACGGGGTCGACGTCGGCGCCGGCATTGGCCTGGTCGTACTCGTTCCACAGGTCCGGGTGCTTCTTCTCGGCCGCGATGATGTCGTCGGTCAGCCCGGTGGTGAGCCGTGGGGGGTAGCCGGCGGTGTCACCGTGCTTCAGCAGGGTGGCCAGGGTCTGGTAGCCGTACGGCTGGGAGCCGTCGTCGCCGGTTCGCTCGACGCCGAGTGCTCGCATGTCCTTGCGCCACTGGTCCGAGAACTCCTTGTCCCGGTTGGCGGTGGCGATGTTGTTGGCGAGGGCGTGCTGGATGTTGCTGTACTTGTCCTTGTTCGGCCCGTCACCCGCCCGTTCCTGCTCCAGATCCTGTGCCAGACGCAGGGTGCCCTCGGGGCCGAGGTCGTCGATGACCATGCGGCTGAACTCGGGGTCCTTCTGGTTGTGGCTCATCAGCCGGTCGAGCTCCTGGAGTTCGGCGGGGGAGAGCTTCTCGCCATGCTCGTACTTCTTCAGGAGCTTCGAGGCCCGCTGCGCTTCGTCCTGGTCGACGGACTTCACGGTCTTGTCGTTGAAGCCCTCGTCGCCGCCCTTGCCGGTGTTGCGCTTCAGGGCGATGGCGGCGGACTGGTCGGCGTTCGCGGCGGCGGTGAGGATGAGCGCGATACGGGTCTGCCAGAGCAGGATCGTTTCCTCGTTGCGGGAGGGGATGACACCGGCCGGGCCGCGCCGCTGGTCGCCGTCCTCGTCGGGGTCGATCAGGCTCACTTCGCCCGTGCCGCTGATCCGCACACCGTTGCGCTTGGCGGCGGCGTCCAGTTCGTGCAGGTCGGCCTTGTACTTGTGCAGCTCCTCGTAGGCGTCCTCCAGGACGGCGCGTATGCCCTTCGCCTCGGTGACCGCGTCACCGAACTCCTTCTCGGCGGCCGCGACCTGGGCTCGGGCGAGCACCGCGGTCCCATCGATGCTGGTCCAGCCGGCCTGGTCGAAGGGCTTCACTACGCCGTCACCGAATCCCTCGCCCCACTGCCGGTAGCGGCGTATGACATCGCTCCACCGGTCGGCGGCTGCTTTCAGGGAGGCGACGTCGAGGTGGTAGAGCTGTTCGTAGGCGATGCTGCTCATGGCAGGTTCCTGTCAGTCGAAGTCGGGCAGCGAGGCGTGGACGGCATTCATCTCGGACTCGTTCGCCGACTCCGTACGGACGTGGTTGTGCGCGGTCGTCACGCATTTGTCGCCGATGTCACCGCAGGTGCGGGCCAGACGGCGCGCTTGTCTGTCCCAGCTCTCCAGCGTGCGCATCAGGGTCACGCCGAGATCGCCGCCCCACAGGTCGCCGCTGAGAGACCCCACAGCCGCCATCATCTCGGCGTCGTCCCCGACGTCCCCGTTGGAGTGCACCAGGCTGGCCAGCTGATGGGAGTTCTCGCCGGCGCGGTTCAGCGCGGCAGGGTCGTCGACGCCGCTGAAACCGGTGGTCTGCACACCACCGCTGCCGCCGCTCGACAGCGTCTGCACTCCGCCGCTGCCCGTCCCCGCGGAGTAGGCACCGGGGGAGGGGTCGAGGCCGCGCACGTCGACGGGCTGATCGGGCCCGGCGATGGGCGAACTCGCCGGACCTGAGCCCGAGGTGCCGGCTGCCTGCGCCGGCATGGTGCGTATGCCATCGGTGTGGAGTCCGCCGCCCGCATCGGGGGTGGCGCCGGGAGCGGGATCCATGTCCCGGACATCCCTGCCTGTGTCCGGCGCCGGCATCCGGTACGCGGTACGCGGATCCGGGCCCGTGTTCGGTGCGGATACAGGACGTACGCCGTCTGTGTCAGAACTCATCGCTTCCCCCGTGCAAGTGACGTGCGGTCACATGCGACCGCACGTCGACGAACCATGATCGCCTCGCCGCCACCCTAACGACCATCGCATCCCGTCGGTCAAGGAGCCGGATGAGCGCGAAGGGGAACCCGCTGTCTCCGTTCGTCTCTTCACTACTGCGTAGCGTCCGATCTTCGCGCTTGGCGGGCTGCCCTACTTGCTGACGGCGAAGCGCATCAGGGCGTGCTCGTCGCCCTGCTTGATCTTGCCGGTGGTGTTGATCACCTCGAGCTTCCAGCTCGCGCCGACACGCACCGCCTTGGCCACGGCGCAGCCGTTGTCCTGGGAGAGCAGGCTCGGCCAGATGTCGGCCACCTGCTGGGAGCTGCCGCCGGTCGCGTCGTAGACCTTGAAGCTGATGTTGCGCGCCTTCTGGAAGGAGCTGCCCTTCTTGTACGCGGCGGCGACGAACACGATCGACGTGATGTTCTGCGGTATCCGGGCGAACTCGACGGTCACCGTCTCGTCGTCACCGTCTCCGTGCCCGGTCTGGTTGTCGCCGCTGTGGACCAGCGAGCCGTTGCCCATCGGGTCGAGCGAGTCGAGTCCCGCCAGGCGCACCGGGTCGCCGCCCTGCATCGCGATGGCGATCAGGTCGAGGTCGGTGCCGCTCTTGCGGCGCAGCTTGCCCAGTACTCCGCCGCTGCTGCCGGCGGTGGGGTCCCAGGAGACGCCGATGGACAGGTGGGTGACTCCGTCCAGGTCTGCCGGGCCGTCTTCCTTGGTGAGCGTGATCATGTGTGGCGCATCCTCTTGTCGTAGGGCCTACAACAGTCTGCCCCGCGCCTTCCCGGTTCCGGGTGACGGGGCCGTCGGCCGACCGCGCATCCCGGTGGAGCGGAAGCGGCGGATCGCCGTTGGGCACGTTCCCGCACATCTCCTTCACCATGTCCGCAGTCTGTGACAACGGTGTCCTGGAACGACGGCGAGCGGAGCCTTCCGGCTCGGGGCGCCCTCATAGTGATCGAGTGACCACGGAGCCGCGGGAAGCGGCTTCTTATGAATCGCACTGACCACTGTTCACGTAGGGGGATCCGATGTTCCGCACCCACCACCGCAAGGCCCTTCTCGTCTCCGCCGCCCTCGTCGGCGGCACCCTGCTGATGACCGCCTGTGAGGACGGGGACGCCACCAAGGACACCGGGGCCGCGCAGAGTTCCGCGCCCGCGTCGAGCGCCGCCGCGTCGGCCACGCCGTCCGGTTCGGCGGGTGCGGGAAGCGGCAAGGGTTCCGGTGCGAAGGGTCAGGGGAACGACGACTCGGCCGGCGCCGGTTCCGGCGTGGACGCCGGGGACGGCACGCGGGTGCCGGTCGAGCAGGGCTGCGGTGCCAACGACATCACGTGGAGCACCCGGTCCGAGAGCCAGGCGGGCGGCTACATCCTGGTCATGGCCAAGGCCAAGCCGGGGATCACCTGCTACCTGCCCGGCACCCACCCGGTGGTGGCCTTCGGGTCGGACGGCACCGAGGCGGGTCCGGCGGAGCAGGCCGTCGGTGACCCGATCAAGCTGTCCGGGGGCACGACCGCGTACGCCGGGGTGAACCCGAGGACCAGCAACACGAACGGCGGCAAGGAGCTGGACTCCATCATCGTCGCCGTCGACGACTCGGACGCGAACCCGGTCTCCCTGAAGGTCGGCACCATCACGGTCGACAAGGCGATCGTCACCAACTGGCACACGGCGCCGAAGGACGCGGTTCCCTTCAGCTGAACCGAGGGGTGACACGGATGGGGGGCGGGCCGGTCATCGGCCCGCCCCCCATCCGCGTTCACGCGTGCCGGGCGCGCAGTATGCGTTCCATCCGGGCGTCCAGCTCCGCGCGTTCCTTCACGGTGCGTTCCGCCTGGGCCGCCCGGTACCGCTGGTCCAGGGTCTGCATCCGGTCGCTGGTGTCGAGCTCGACGCGGTGGCGCCGCACGCCGTGTTCCATCCGCGCGCAGTCGTGCCGTACCTGGAGTTCCTCGGTGTGCAGCCGGCGGCTGGCCTCGAAGCGGGCGCCGAGGACGGTGTCGTACATCGTGCTGCCGCTCATGAACTTGGCGAGGACGGGCAGGGCGTCGAAGCCCAGGAGCAGCAGGTGCAGGACGACCGTCAGGAACAGGGCGAAGCCGTCCGCTCCGGCGACCGCCTTCAGGCCGTGCGCCCGGGTGAGGATGCCGTCGGTGTCCAGGTCGGCCGCGCGTTCCCGGGTCTTCGTGTCGATGGCCCGCTGGAGGAGCGGCTGGTAGGTCTCCGCGGCCTTGTTCTTCTTCTCCGCGAGGGTCTGCCCCTCGGCCCGCAGCGCGGCGAGCTGCTTCTCGTACGTGTCGATCTTGCTGGTCGTGCGGTAGGACGAGGAGTCCTCGCGGGCGCGTTCGCAGGTGATGGTGACGTCCCGGACGCCGTTCCGGAAGATCCAGTTGTCCCGGCCGCACAGCCGCTGCTCGGCCGCCATCTTGTCCTTGAGCGTCCGGTTGATGGAGGCGACCTGGGTCTCCAGCGCCTTCGCGCGGGACGCGTTGCTCGCCGTCTGCTGGGACAGCTCCGCCGGTGACCCGGCGATCTTGAGCTGGTAGCGCCGGCACTCCGGGCGGTCGGCGGTGGAGGCGCCGTCGGTCGGGTTGCAGGCGACGAGCATGCCCCGGTGGTCGGCGACCTTCTGCTCGTTGCCGACGGCGATCTCCTGGCGGATCTCCTTGTCGAAGATCTGGAACAGGATCGGTTCGGCGATGAACAGGCCCAGCAGCACCGACAGCAGCAGCCGCAGACCGAGCGACCACTTCTTGACGGCCGTGCCGTGGGTGCTGGACACCAGCCAGCTGTCCATCACGAGGACCACCCAGAACCAGACCGCCGCGACCAGGAGCACGGCCGCGAGGGGCAGGTCGGAGCGGAAGCTGCCGAGGGCCAGGGCCATCGACAGGGCGCCGACCAGGGCGGTGTTGAAGACGATCGCGCCGTACCAGGTGTAGCGGGTGCGTTCCTCCGGCACCCAGGCGAGGAGTTCCTCGCGGATGCCGATGAGCCGGCGCAGCCGTGCCGCCGGACCGGTGCCCGGAGGGATCGGGCGGACCGCGCTGCGGTCGTCGTCCACCGGCGCGCTGTCGTACGGGCGCAGGGGTGTGTCAGTGGCCAAGGCTCGCCTCCGAGTCGGTGCCGCCGAGGTCGATGTCGTCGCCGTCGTCGCCGTCGTCGGCTGCGGCGGGGCCGGTGCCGCGGCGGGGGCGGTCGCCGGCGCGGGAGGTCCGTGCGGCGCCCTCGAGTTCGCCCGCCGCGTCGTCCTTCGGCAGCGCCTGCCCGTCGGACTGCGGTCTGACCGTGACCTCGCCGACCTCGTTGATGAACTCGCCGGGCCCGCTCGGCACGCCGTCGAACAGGCCGCGGGCGATGGCCTCCTTGCTCAGCGTGGCCTTCACGTTGAGCACCTCCCTGGCCCATTCGCGCTCGTCGCGCCGGAGCCGTTCGGCGTCGGCGCGTGCCTCCTCGCGGCGCCGCAGTTCGTCCTCGCGGTCCGCCTCCCAGCGGCGCAGCTTCTCGCGGCGCTGCTCCACCGCGTCCTCGCGTGCGTCGGCGCGGGTCAGCTCGTGGAGGCGGTCGTCGCGTTCGAGCTTCCAGCGTTCGTCCTCCCGGTCGACGGAGAGCCGCTGGAGCTCGGCCTCGTGGTCGGCCCGGCGCCTGCCGTCCAGCCGCTGGGCCAGTTCGTCGCTGGTGATGTCGCCGGTGCGCATGGCCAGGAAGTCGGCGGCGCTGGGATCGGCGCCGATCAGGCGGTAGTCCTCGACGAGTTCCGCGCGGGTGGCGCGGTTGCGTTCGGCCTGCCTCAGCAGGTCGTGCTCCTGCTGGACGCTCTCCTCGTCGCGCTGGTAGCGGTTGCGCAGCCGCTCCTCCTCCTGCCGGTTGCGTTCCTTGCTCATGGCGGTCAGGTTGCGCAGCTCCTCCCGCCGGATCTCCAGCTCGGTCTCCAGCAGGGCCCGGCGCAGGTTCGCCTCCTGCTCGCGTTCCTCCCGCTCCCGGGTCCACTCCAGCTTGCGGCGGCCCTCCTCCTCCTTCGCGAGGGCGTCGGCCAGCTCGGCCGGGCTGAGGACCTCGACCGCTCCGTGGCGGGCACGCAGCCCGGACAGCACGGTCGGGCGCATCTCCTGGTACGCGGTGAGCCGGGCGTCGATCCGGTCGCGTACGGCGAGCGAGTCGACGATCGCGCGGTCGCTGCCGTCCTCGACGAACCCGGGCACCGAGCGCAGATGGCTCAGGAGCAGGGCCTCCACGTCGGTGACGCCGTCGCGGACGACCGCGCAGGCGTCGACGACGGTGCAGTAGAAGGTGGTCCGTACGGTGAACTCGCCGACCTCGCCGGACGGGATGGTGGTCTCCACGACGACGGGCACCTCGACCCGCCGGTCGACGACCGTGACGGAGCTGGCGTCGATGACCGTGCGGTCGTCGGAGCGCAGCTGCCCGTGGTCCTCGACGTACGCCTCACCGATCCGGAAGACCCGCACGTGGTGCGGGGCGACCGTGGGCAGTTCGTCGTCGGTGCGGGAGACGCGCCGGCTCAGGAAGCCTCCGCGTTTCCCGGCGCGTGTGTACTCCCGCTGCTCGACGAGCGGGTATTTCTCGGCCATACCTGTCAGTCCTCCGTGCTCAGTACGGCGTCAACGAAGAGGTGGATCAGATGGGCGGGCGCCGGTCCGGTCCGTTCGGCGCGGCGGACGGCCGCGTCGAGACCGGCCGCGAGCGCGGGACGTTCGTCGGGGCGCAGGGCGGTGCCGACGGCCGTGCCGAGCCGTTCGGCGACCGGGTCGGGGTCGTCGCACGCGGAGGGCAGCGCCGCCACCGTGGCGTACAGCCCGTCCACGGCCCGCCGCCAGCGGGGCAGGTTGCCCAGGACACCGGCCCACAGCTCGCCGACCTTCCCGGTCTGGCCGGGGCTGTGCACCAGGACGTCGGCGCAGACCGGGCGCCCTGTGCGCGCGTCGCGTGCCCGCAGGACGGTCAGCGCCGCGTCGAGGATGCCCTCCTTGGAGCGGCCCGCCGGCAGGTCGCGCTGGGCGCGCAGCCGGTAGGCGAGGGGACGGAACACCGCGCCGGTGTCCTGCCCGCACTCGGCGAGCACCGCGACCAGCCCGGCCAGCGCGAAGGCGGCCCCGCCGCCCCGCCCGGCCAGCCGCAGCAGGGTGTGCACGGCGTCCGTGGGGAAGCGGACGCCGAGCTGGCCGCTGAACGCGGCACCGGCCGTCGCGCGCACCAGCGGGTCGTGGGAGCGGGCCCAGTCACGGGCCACGCCGAGCGCCACGGCGGCGAGGCTCTCGTCGAGGCACATGCAGTGCAGCACCAGGGTGGCCGTGGCCTGCCCGTCAGGGCCCGCCACGCCGGACGCCCAGGGGTGCAGATAGTTCTGGACGACCTCCTCGAAGGCGGACGGGGTGAGCAGGGCCAGTCCCTGCGCGATGGAGAGCTGCATCTCCAGGTCGGCCCGTCCGTCGTCCAGCAGCCCGGTCAGCCAGTCCCGCACGCCGTCCCAGTACGCCGTCGAGCGCATGGTCCACAGCTCCCGCAGCACCCAGGCCCGGTACTGCTGGTGGGCGAAGACCAGCGCGGTGCGGGTCAGCGCCCCGTTCTCGCGTTCCTCGACGGTGACCAGGGAGTTGCGGGCCAGGGAGAGGCGGCGGTCGGCCGCGCGCCGGGCGGCCTCGGCGGCCTCCTCGTCGGTCGGCTCGGCGAAGGCGTGCGCGACGTGCCGTTCCAGGCGCTGCTGGCAGGTCTCGAAGGCGCGGAATCCCGCACCCGTGACGAACGCGAGCGTGGTGACCTCGGCCCACTCCTGGGGGGTGCGGTCCGCGGCGAACCACTCCCGCACGGGGGCCGCCGCGTTGCTGCCGTACTTCTTCCAGACGACGTCGGGCTCGGCGCCCGCGCCGATCCGCTCGGCCGCCGCGACGACCTCGGCGGTCCGGCATCCGCCGGGCATGAGCCCCACGGCCCGTTCGACGGTCTCCGGCGCGCAGCGCGCCCGGGTGAGCCGCACCCGCAGTACGGCCGCGGGGTCCGGTGCCCGCCAGGGCACGTGGCGTACGGCGTCGGGGGCCCGGCCCGGCACCTCGTGCACGGTGGTGACCACGAGGTGCGCCCCGTGCTCGCGCACGGTGTCGCGGACCCGCCGCCAGTCGAAGTCCGCGGTGGCGGTGGTGCCCTCCTGCATCCGGTCGAGCAGGACGTAGCCGACGCCGTCGGCGAACTCGACACGTCCGTTGGCGAGTTCCTCTAGACTGCGGCCCGGTGACAGGACCACGTACTCGCTGCCCGCGGCGACGGTGGCGACGAGTGCCACGGCCGCGGCGCGCTTGCCGGTGCCGGACGGGCCGACGAGGACGACGACGCCGTCGCGCCGCAGCGCGTCCGCGGCCTCGTCGAAGCAGTCGGGCTCGACGTACGACGCGAGGACGGCGTCCGCCTCGCCGGCGTCGAGCCGGCCGACGGCACGGCGGCGGGCGTGGGCGGAGTCGGCGGCCCCGATGCCGAAGTGCATCTCCGAGGAGTTCAGGGCGCCGAGGAAGTACTGGTTGACGTTGTTGTGGTGCACCTGGCTCGCGGAGGCGGCCCGCTGCTTCTCGGCGGCGGCCTCCTCGTCCTTGGTCCGCGCCACGGTGTCACCTGTGCCCTCGCCGCCGTCGCGGGCGGACGTGTCGTCGGGTCCCTCGGGCGCGGGGGAGTCGTCGGAGGTGCGGGGTGTTCCAGGGCCGGGCCCGGCGGGGGCGGGTTCGGTGGGTCCGGGTCCGGTGGGTCCGGGGGTGGTCGCGGGGGGCCGGGCCGGTGGGCTCGGCCTCAGGGCCGGTGGGTCCGGTTCCGGTTCCGGGTCCGGTGGGCTCGGCTCCGGTCGCGGGAGCGCCGGTCGCCTCGGCCGGGGCAGGGGCGGCCGCCGAGTCCGCGGAGGCGGGGGCCGCGGGGGCCCGGGCGTCCGGGGCGTCCGGGGTGCCGTCCCGGCCGGTCTGTTCGCTCGCTTGCTCGTCCATCCTCAGCCGTCACTCGGTTCCGTCGGACTCAGTTGTGGATCCCGAAGACGGCGCGCTCGGCGTTGATGGTTCCGGTGTTGACGGTGACCACCGTGGTGGATGGGGCAGTTGGGGCGTTCGGGGGGCGCGCGCCGACAGCTTCACCACCCCTGCCGACCGACGCGCCCCCGTCCCCGGCCGCCCCGGGCTCCCCGGCCGGCCCGGCTGGCCCGCGCTCCTCTGCCGCCCCGCCCTCCCCGCCGCCCAGGTCGAGCGCGTGGAGGTCCACCCCCGGCACCCAGATCCACGCCCGCCCCGCGTACTCCTTCTCGGCGATCCGCACCTCGCGGAACTCCTGCGCGCGGAACGTCGTGTACGCCTCGCGCACCACGTCGTTGAAGACGGTCGAGGAGACCGCCACGGCCAGGCAGGCGTCCGGCACCGCGGCCAGGGCCGACCGCAGCGGGGCGCTGTCCAGGATCCGCCCCGTCTCGACCGGAGCCCGGCCCACGAACCCGGTCGGCGCCGGCGACGCCGTACCGAAGTGCACGGCGGCCCTGAGCCGCAGCCACGCCTCGGGCAGCCGCCCGTGGTTGAAGGCCCGCAGTCCGGCGTCCAGCCGCCGCATGAAGGGGTCGACGAGCGCGGGCTCGGAGGCGCCGTCCGGCAGGACGGCGAGCACCGAGTCACCGCCCTCCTGCGTGTCCCACCGCTCCCGCTCCAGGCCGGCGGCCTCGGCGGCCTCGGCGAGCAGGCGCTGGATCGCCTCCTGGAACTGGCGCTGTGTCAGGACGTCGACACCGCCGTAGCCCTTGGCGTCGACCGCCAGCAGCAGTCTGCGACCGAACGTTTCCATGATCGAAATCTCCGCTCATTGCTTGGAGTCGCGCTCCGCGCGCGTGCGTCGTCCAGGGCGCGCCCCGGGCACGCCGGCGTCCGCCTCCCCCCACTCGCGGACGCCGGCACGCCAGTCGTACACGCCTCAACGGTGGGGAGACCCCGTCGAAATACGGGATGCGGAAGGGGGAGGAAACATACTGCGGGCGACAGAAGTTACGGGCTGGTACATGTCCGGCGAGGGCGATAACCGGTCATAAGAGATCCCGCATTAATGCGAGGTGCCGTGCCACGCACCCGGTGCCTACTGGTGTTCCGACCGCACCGCCCACCGCAGGAGGAACCCGTATGCCGCCCCTCGGCGCCGATCCGGACAGCCGTCCCGAGCAGACGATGTTCGACGCCCTGCAGGCCACGCACCAGCACGCCGACACCAAGGCCGGGATCCTGGCCGCCGCCCAGGCCGCGATGGTGGGGACGGCGGGATCATGGAGCGGGCAGGCCCTGCACACGGCGCAGAACGGCGGTGTACGGGGCGTAGTGGCCGGAAGTCTGCTGATGCTCTTCGTGTGCGCTCTATTGGGCGGAGCGGGGGCCCTGGCAGCGGCGCTGCGGCCCCGGGTGCTGCGGCCCCACGGCGTCAACCGCTACAGCTTCACTCACCTGGCGGCCGGGCCCGATCTGCTGCCGCCGGCCGGTGCCGGTGGTGAGGAGGAGCGGCTGCGCCAGGAGCTGTCGTGCACGATCCGGTTCCTGGCCGGGGTGGCCGTGCGCAAGTACCGGTGCCTGACGCTCGCGGTGATGTGCACGGCGGTGATGGGGGTCAGCGCCGGGCTGCTGGTGACGGCCCGTCCGCTGCTGGCGTGACGCCCGGTCTCACTCGTGGGGCAGGTCCGCCAGCTCCGTGAGCCGGGGCAGGTCGCGGATGGTCGTGGTGGCGTACCCGGTCTCCAGCAGGCCGTTCAGGCGCAGCTCCCGCAGGCCCTTGTGGACCGTGGTCTCGGCGGCGCCGGTGAGCGCGGCGAGTTCGGGCTGGGTGAGGCGGCAGCCGACGACCACACCGCCGTCCACGGGGTGGCCGTAGGTGGTGGCCAGCTCCACCAGGAGGCGGGCCAGGCGGACCTTGGCCGGGTAGCCGCGAAAGTCCAGACGGCGGCGGTTGGCCCAGCGGAGCCGGTCGGCGATGATCCTGGTCAGCGCCACGGACACCTCGGGACGCCGCGTCATCAGCTCGTGCAGGGTGCCGGGCTGAAGGAGCCGGGCCGTCATCGGGCCGCAGGCCGTCACGGTCGCCGAGCGCGGAGCCGAGCCGTCCACGGCCGCCATCTCGCCGACGGAGTCACCGCCCACGCGGACGGCGAGCAGTGACGTCTCGCCGTTCTCCACGCGTGCCGTCACCTTGGCGAAGCCGGAGAGCAGCACCAGTAGGTGCCGGTCGGTCGCCCCCTCGCTCAGCAGCACGTCGCCGGCCTCGAACCGTTTCGGCACGCCCAGCCGGAGCACTTCCTCACGGGTCCCCGGCGACAGCACCCCCAGCAGACTGCGCGCGGGCCATTCCGCGGAGCTGTACGGCATGAGCGGTCCCCCTGACGGTCGCCGAACACTCGCAGATCCTGCCCCCTTCCGCTCCACCACCGCGACCGGTCCGCGCAATCACCGCCTTCACGGGGTGCCGGTGGCCCCGTGCTCACCCGGGTGCGGGTGCTCCCCGTTCAGCGCGGCGCTGATCTCCCGCAGCCGTCCCCCCGGCAGCGCGAAGGGGTTCGCGGGGTTGCGGTAGGAGTGGCCGCCGTCGTTGATCCAGACGCCGTCCCGGCGTCTCCAGTCGACGGGTTCCCACTGGCCCTGGTGCTCCAGGAGCATCCCCGCCACCTCGGCGGGCTCCTCGATCGCGGTGAGTGCGTCGAGCGCGGCCGTGAGGCGGGGTGCGGCGTCGTCGGGGAGGCTCGTGTCACCGAGGGTGGGGAAGAGCAGCAGCAGGCGGGCGTCGGCGTCGGTGACGCCCGTCGCCGCCGACTGTCCGGCGACCGCCACCAGTTCGTGCCAGGCCGTCCCCGGCCCCATGAAGTGCCCGTCGTCCACGGCGAGCGTCTCCGCGGCCGGCCAGGACGGGTGATGGACCAGGTAGTCCACGCCCCGGTCCCCGTCGATGTCGCGGTAGACGACGTGGACGGTGTGGCCGGAGAGCAGCGGCACGTCGAACACCGGCCACGCGTGCTCCGAGAACAGGGCGCGGTGCAGCTCCGTGGCCGCGTCCCAGTCGGCCCCGAACGCGGCCTCCTCGGCGTCCTCGCCCCGCAGACAGCTCGCCAGGTGCACCGGCCAGAAGAGGGGGTTGTCCAGGTGGCGGTCCCCCTCGACCAGGGGGCCGTCCTCGTATCCCGGTATCAGTGGCATGGGGGGATCATGGCAGGTGGGTCTGACAGTGCGAGGCCGGGTGAGTCGGATGGGTCGAGTGGGGAGGGCGGGCTCCAGGCCCGGAGCTTGTCCGGGTCGTGTACGGCCCAGATCCGCGTGATGCGGTCGCCCTCGCCCTCGCCTTCGCCCGTCACCCGGAGGGCGAACAGGAGGGGGCGCCGACCATGAACGACTTCCAGCAGATCACCGACCGCGTCGAGTTCACGGACGCCGTGATGATGCGCGACCGTCCCCGGCTGGCCGCGCTGTTCACCCGCGACGGCGTGCTGCGCATCCCCGACATTCCGGCGGCGTTCACCGTCCGGGAGGAGATCCGCGCCGGAGCCGAACGGCTGCAGAGCCAGTGGGACTTCCTCGTGCAGAACAGCCGTCCGGGGGCGGTCGTGATCGACGGCGACACGGCCACGGGTCCGCCGGTCGCCGTGTCCCGGATCGCCGTGACGAGGACGCCGCGGTCCATGCCCCCCGGTACGCGTCGCCGAGGGAGCGCCGCAGGGCCGGGTCGGACGCCAGGGCGGATGTCGTTCATCGCGTTTCGCGTGGCCCCGGGCTACTCGCCGAACACCGGGGCCTCACACCCGTGATCCTTCGCGGACCGCTCGGCGAACCGGCGCAGTGCCGACTGCTGAAGGGCGGGGTCCGGTGACGCGTGGCCCTCGCCGGTGGCCAGGGTCTCCGCGGTGAAGAAGGCGGGGCCGCCCTGAGCGGCGCATGTCGCGCTCGCCCAGTAGAGGCCGTCCGTGCCGCCCGCCGGTCCGGTGAACTTACCGCTGTCGCCGCGCCCTTCGGTCGACACGTGGCCTCCCTGGACGTACGGGCCGCAGTAGGCGGCCAGGCGGAAGACGGGCTTGCCGGCTGTGCCGAGGTTTCCGCCTCCAGCCGGCCACCCGGCCCGGCCCACCAGCCGGGACCTGTCGGCCCCCCGGCCCTAGCCGATCTGCCGGTCCCTGCCGACCCCCGGCCCCCGGCCCCCCGGCCGGCCGCGCGGTGCCTCCTCGGCCCCGCCAGTCGCCCAGCCCCCGTCGGCCGTCGGCCATCCGGCCCCGGCCCGCCCCCCGACCGGAACCCCCGGATCAGCCCCGCTCCACCCCCTCCAAGCGCGGGAACAGCACCGGTCCCTTCGTGATCCGTGTGCCCGGGGCGAGGCCGCCCCAGGTGCCGGCGGCCTGGATCCTCTGGTCCGGCAGGGGGCCGAGGGAGGGTTCCGCGCCCAGGGAGGCCCAGAGTCGCTGTGCGGTCTCCGGCATGACCGGGTGGAGGAGGACGGCGAGGGCGCGCAGCGACTCCGCGGCGGAGTACAGGATCGTCGCGAGCCGCGCCCGGGCCTCCGCGCTGTCGTCCTTGGCGACCTTCCAGGGCTCCTGCTCGGTGAGGTAGCCGTTGACCTGCTTGACGAAGTCGAAGATCGCGGCGATGCCGCCCTGGAAGTCCAGCTCCTCGCCGATCCTGCGGTCGGCCTCCGTGACCGTCCTGGTCAGGCCGGCGCGGATCGCGTCCTCGGCGTCGCCGTCGGCGGTGGATGCCGGGAGCTCGCCGTCGAAGTACCGGCCGACCATGGCCGCCACGCGCGAGGCGAGGTTGCCGAAGTCGTTGGCCAGTTCGCTGGTGTAGCGGGCGGTGAAGTCCTCCCAGGAGAACGTGCCGTCCTGGCCGAAGGCGATCGCGCGCAGGAAGTACCAGCGGTACGCGTCCACGCCGAAGTGCGAGGTCAGGTCACGCGGCCCGATGCCGGTGAGGTTGGACTTGCTCATCTTCTCGCCGCCCACCAGCAGCCAGCCGTTGGCGACGATCCGGCCGGGCAGCGGCAGCCCGTTGGCCATCAGCATCGCGGGCCAGATGACGGCGTGGAAGCGGAGGATGTCCTTGCCGACCAGGTGGACGTCCGCCGGGAACGTCGTCGCGAACTTCTCCGGGTTCTCGTTGTAGCCCGCCGCCGTCGCGTAGTTGAGCAGCGCGTCGACCCAGACGTAGATGACGTGCCGGTCGTCCCACGGGACCGGGACGCCCCAGGCGAACGTCGAGCGGGAGATCGAGAGGTCCTGGAGGCCCTGCCGGACGAAATTCACGACCTCGTTGCGCGCGGACTCGGGCCGGATGAAGTCCGGGTGGGCCTCGTAGTGGGCGAGCAGCCGCTCGGGGTAGTCGCTCAGCCTGAAGAAGTAGTTCTCCTCCTGGAGGAGTTCCACGGGCCTGCGGTGGATCGGGCACAGCTTCTGTCCCGCGTACTCGCCCTCGCCGTCGACGAGTTCGGCGGGGATCTTGAACTCCTCGCAGTGGACGCAGTACGGGCCCTCGTAGTCGTCCTTGTAGATCTCGCCGTTGTCGTACAGGTCCTGCACGAACTCCTGGACGCGGTCGGTGTGGCGGCGCTGCGTGGTGCGGATGAAGTCGTCGTGCGAGATCTCCAGGTGCCGCCACAGCGGCTGCCACGCCTCCTCCACGAGCCGGTCGCACCACTCCTGGGGGGAGACCCCGTGTGCGGTGGCGGTGCGCAGGATCTTCTGGCCGTGCTCGTCCGTGCCGGTGAGGAACCAGACCTTCTCCCCGCGCTGCCGGTGCCAGCGCGCGAGGACGTCGGCGGCGAGCGTCGTGTAGGCGTGGCCCAGGTGCGGGGCGTCGTTGACGTAGTAGATGGGGGTGGTGACGTAGTACGCCTTCTCGCCACCGGACTCGGATCGCTCGGACGGCTCCATACCGGCCAAGCCTAGCCGTGCCCTTGCTCCTGGTTTGCCAGGAAATGCCCTCGGCGTGCCCCTGACCTCCGGCCATTCCAACCGCGTTCCGTGGAGGGGCAGTTGGTGTGCCGTTAGCCTGACGTCCCCGGACCCGCCCGCCCTGTGACGGAGAGCCCCGTGAGCCGCATCTCCCGCACCGCCGCCGCTCTGCTCGTGCTGGGCGCCGTGCTGCTCACCGGCACGACGGCCTGCACCTCCGGTGACGCCTCGCCGCCCGGCGGGCCCCAGGCGCAGCTGCCCGCCGACCCGGACCAGGCGCGGTCCCGGAAGAACGCCGACGAGCTGCGCGCCTGGGTCGCGCGGCACGGGGACGCCCGGCAGCGGGAGGCCGTCGGCCGGGTCCAGCGGATCATCCGGGCCGGGGAGAAGGGCG
>Ga0164243_10006677_pt1 | contig 17409 bp, 17 predicted proteins | sample OricompcompostOP_FD_108781 | JGI IMG/M metagenome (GOLD analysis project Ga0164243, IMG submission 108781) | Organic Plus compost microbial communities from Emeryville, California, USA - Original compost - Organic plus compost (OP) | ecosystem: Engineered > Solid waste > Mixed feedstock >... | reverse complement strand
TCGCAGGCGCTCGCCCAATGCCTGGTATGGCTGAACCAGAATTACCCGAACATCGAGCGCCAGGCCGTGGCGTCGAACGGTGAGGCGGCGCGCATTGCCAGCGAGGACCCGACTGTTGCCGCGATTGGCGGCGAGATTGCCGGACGCCGTTACAACCTGGGCGTGGTCAAGGCGCACGTGCAGGACGATCCGCACAACCGTACCCGCTTCGCGGTCATCGGCCGCCTGGAGCCGGCGCCGAGCGGCAAGGACCAGACCTCGCTGGTGCTGGCGGTGCCGAACAAGGCAGGCGCCGTCTACACTCTGCTCGCTCCGCTGGCGAAGCACGGCGTGTCGATGACACGCTTCGAGTCGCGCCCGGCCCGCATCGGTACCTGGGAGTACTACTTCTATGTCGACGTCGAGGGGCATGCGCAGGACGAGCAGGTATCGAATGCGCTGGCCGAGCTGAAGCAGAACGCGGCATTTTTCAAGTTGCTCGGCTCCTATCCGTTCAGTCTGTGATTCATTCCGCATTCCGGGCGAAATGAGGCGCTTTCGAGGTCTGTTTCCGACCAATCCGGGATCCCTCACTCCGCGTGGAAGCATTTACCAGGAACTACCATGACATTCCAATTCGGCCCCGATTACGTCCGTGCCATCGCGCCTTACCAGGCCGGCAAGCCGATTTCCGAAGTCGCGCGCGAATTCGGGCTCGACGAAACGAAGATCGTCAAGCTCGCATCGAACGAAAATCCGCTCGGCATGCCGGAATCGGCGAAGCAGGCGATGATCGCGGCGCTCAGCGAGATCGGACGCTATCCCGATGCCAACGGCTTCGAGCTGAAGCGGGCGATCAGCGCCAAGTACGACGTGCAGCAGGACTGGATCACCCTCGGCAACGGCAGCAACGACATTCTCGAACTGGCCGCGCATGCCTTCGTTCAGCCGGGGCATAGCGTCGTCTTCGCGCAGTACTCGTTCGCAGTCTATCCGCTGGCGACCCAGGCCGTCGGCGGACGTGCGATCGAGGTGCCTGCCCGGGACTACGGGCACGACCTGCAGGCGATGGCCGAGGCGATCACGGCCGATACCCGGCTGGTGTTCGTAGCCAACCCCAACAATCCGACGGGCACCTTCGTGCCGGCAGCCGAGATCGAGGCTTTTCTTGCGAAAGTACCGCCCCAGGTCGTGGTGGTGCTGGACGAGGCTTACAACGAATACCTGGCGCCCGAACAGCAGTACGACTCGATCGACTGGGTGCGCCGCTACCCGAATCTGCTCGTCTCGCGCACGCTGTCCAAGGCTTACGGCCTGGCCGGCCTGCGCGTCGGTTTCGGCATCGCGCAGCCGGTAGTCACCGATTTGCTGAACCGCATCCGCCAGCCGTTCAACGTCAATTCGATGGCCCAGGCCGCCGCGATCGCCGCACTGAACGACTCCGATTTCCTGGCTCGGAGCGCGCAGCTCAACCGCGACGGCTATTGTCAGCTCACGGCAGCGTTCGACGCGCTGGGTCTGGAATACGTACCGTCCTCCGGCAATTTCGTGCTGGTGCGCGTGGGCGACGACGATGGCGCCGGCGCGCGCGTGAACCTGGCGTTGCTGAAGGAGGGCGTGATCGTGCGTCCGGTCGGCGCTTACGGACTGCCGCAGTGGCTGCGCGTGTCGATCGGCCTGCCGGAGGAGAACGCAGCCTTCATCGCAGCCTTGAAAAAGGTTTTGTCCTGATTTCTGTCCCGGTGGCGCCTGTGTTGAAAAAGATTGCAATCTTCGGCGTCGGCCTGATCGGCGGTTCGTTCGCGCTTGCCCTGAAGCGGGCGAATGCGGTGGAACGCATCGTCGGCGTCGGTCGGACTCCGGGCGCACTCGAGCGTGCGCGCGAGCTCGGCATCATCGATGCTGCCTGCATGAACGTCGAAGAAGCCGTGACCGGCGCCGACCTTGTCCTCCTGGCTGCGCCGGTCGCCCAGACCGGGTCCATCCTGGCCGCGCTAGCACCGCATCTGCGCCCCGGTACGATCGTCACCGATGCCGGCAGCACCAAGAGCGATGTGATTGCGGCAGCCTATGGAGCATTGGGCGGGAAGATCGCCCAGTTCGTTCCCGGCCACCCGATCGCCGGACGCGAGCAGAATGGCCCCGACGCCGCGATTCCCGACCTGTACGCCGGCAAGAAGGTCGTGCTGACGTCGCTGCCGGAAAATGTCGAAGCGGATGTGGAGCGAGTAGCCGAAGCGTGGCGCCGTTGCGGCGCCATCATCCATCGCCTGAGCGCCGAGGAACACGACCGCGTGTTCGCCGCCGTCAGCCACTTGCCGCACCTGCTGGCCTATGCGCTGGTCGACGACATAGCACGCAAACCGCACGCCGATCTGTTGTTCCAGTATGCGGCCAGCGGCTTTCGCGATTTCACCCGCATCGCCGGATCGTCTCCCGAAATGTGGCGCGACATCTCGCTTGCCAACCGTACTGCGCTGCTCGGCGAACTGGACGCCTACCTCGCCCGGCTGGCGACCGTGCGTGCGCATCTGGCCGCCGGCGACGGCGCCGCGCTCGAGGCCGTGTATGCGAATGCGCAATGCGCGCGCCAGAACTGGATCCGGGCAATCGAAGCGGCCGAACAGCAGAACCGGCAAGGCGGGGATTGAGCGGATCGTTAGTAGCTGTTGGCGGTCGATCTATCGATGAATCGGCCCGACAGGCTCGTTGAAGGAAGCGATGAAACACTATCCCTCTACGCTGGAACTGCAACCGGCGATGAACGCGAAAGGCACAGTGCGTCTGCCCGGTTCGAAAAGCATTTCGAACCGCATCCTGCTGTTGTCCGCTTTGGCGTCCGGAACCACGCAAATTCACGACCTGCTGGCCTCCGACGATACGCACGTGATGCTGATGGCCCTGCAGAAACTCGGGGTGCAATGGGAGCAGGCAGGCGAGAGCCGGGAATATGTCGTGCGTGGCGTCGATGGCGCCTTTCCTGTCCACCAGGCCGACCTGTTCATGGGCAACGCCGGCACCGCCATCCGCCCACTGACCGCGGCATTGGCCGTGCTCGGCGGAGACTACACGCTGCACGGCGTTGCACGCATGCACGAACGTCCGATCGGCGATCTGGTCGATGCGCTCAACACCGTCGGTGCCCGGATCGAATACACCGGCCAGCCCGGCTACCCGCCGCTGCACGTGCGGCGCGGCCACCTGCGTGCCGAACGCATGCAGGTGCGCGGTAACGTATCGAGCCAGTTCCTGACCGCATTGCTGATGGCCGCGCCGCTGATGGCGCGTACGTACCCGGTCGAGATCGCCGTCGTCGGCGAGCTGATTTCCAAGCCCTACATCGAGATCACGCTGAACCTGATGCGCCGCTTCGGCGTGACGGTCGAACGCAACGGCTGGCAGTCTTTTTCCATCGCGCCGGGCCAATCCTACGTCAGCCCGGGCCGCATCCACGTCGAAGGCGACGCCTCGTCGGCCTCCTATTTCCTGGCAGCCGGGGCGATTGCCGGCGGGCCGGTGCGGGTCGAAGGCGTCGGACGCGACAGCATCCAGGGCGACGTGCGCTTCGTCGAGGCGCTGGAGCGGATGGGCGCAGCCATCGAGCTTGGAGATAATTGGATCGAGGCACGGTCGAACGGTCCGCTGAAGGCCATCGACGCCGATTTCAATCACATCCCGGATGCGGCGATGACGATTGCAGTCGCCGCACTGTACGCCGACGGGACCAGCACCTTGCGCAATATCGGCAGTTGGCGCGTGAAGGAAACCGACCGCATCGCAGCGATGGCTACCGAGCTGCGCAAGCTCGGCGCGACGGTAGAGGAGGGTGACGACTACCTGCGCGTGACTCCGCCGCAGCAGATCCGCTCGGCGACGATCGACACCTATGACGACCACCGGATGGCGATGTGCTTCTCGTTGGCATCGCTCGACGGCGTCCTGCGCCGCGGCAACGTGATGCACATCAACGATCCGCAGTGCGTGGGCAAGACCTTCCCCGACTATTTCGAGGCGTTCGCGCAGATCACGCGTGGCGACCTGTTCTGAATCCGCCATGCAGACATCTTCCATTCCCGTCATCGCCATCGATGGTCCGACCGCTTCCGGCAAGGGCACGGTCGCCCAGCGGGTAGCCGAACGGCTCGGCTTTCATTACCTCGATTCGGGCGCGCTGTATCGTCTCACCGCACTGAGCGTGTTGCGGCACGAGGTGCCGCTGCAGGACGAGCACGGCATTGCCAAGTTGGCGGAAAAGCTGCCCTGCCGTTTCCAGGGGGATCAGGTATTCCTGTCTCAGGACAACGTCACCTCGGCGATTCGAGCCGAGCAGGTGGGCAACCTGGCTTCGCGGATTGCAACATTGCCAACCGTCCGCCACGCTCTGGTGGGGTTGCAACTGAGCTTCCGCAAGCACCCCGGCCTGGTGGCAGACGGGCGCGACATGGGTACCGTCCTGTTTCCCCGCGCCATGCTCAAGGTTTATCTCACGGCAAGCGTCGAGGCGCGCGCCGAGCGGCGCTATAAGCAATTGATTGAGAAGGGGTTTTCTGCTAATATGGCCGATCTTCTGAAGGATTTGCGGGAGCGTGACGAGCGCGATTCGAATCGTGCGGTCGCGCCTCTGAAACCGGCAGAAGATGCATATCTCCTGGATACATCCGACATGACGGCCGATCAGGCAGTCGAACGCGTGCTTCAGTGGTATGCGGCAGCGAAAAAGCACGCTTCATAGGTATCAGGTGTGCGAGCGCTGATGAAGCGCATCTGGAGCCCGGATCGGCGCAACGCCGAGGCGGGTATTGATGAACCTGACCCAATATCGCAGGCATTGGGCATGCGAGTTGGCCAACCCCCATTTTTTATGTCTACAGTTTCTGCCTCCCCCGAAACCGGTTCCGAAAGCTTTGCCGCCCTGTTCGAGGAATCGCTGTCGCGCCAGGACATGCGTTCCGGCGAAGTGATTTCCGCCGAAGTCGTGCGTGTCGACTACAACTTCGTGGTCGTCAATGCCGGCCTGAAGTCCGAAGCATTCATCCCGATCGAGGAATTCAAGAACGACCAGGGCGAAGTCGAAGTCAACGTCGGCGACTTCGTCACCGTCGCCATCGAGTCGCTCGAAAACGGCTACGGCGACACCATTCTGTCGCGCGACAAGGCCAAGCGCCTGGCTTCCTGGCTCGCGCTGGAAAAGGCGATGGAGTCCGGCGAGATCGTCAACGGCACCGTGACCGGCAAGGTCAAGGGCGGCCTGACTGTGCTGACCAATGGCATCCGCGCCTTCCTGCCGGGTTCGCTGGTCGACACCCGTCCGGTCAAGGACACCACGCCGTACGAAGGCAAGACCCTCGAATTTAAGGTCATCAAGCTCGATCGCAAGCGCAACAACGTCGTGCTGTCGCGTCGCGCCGTGATCGAGGAGTCGATGGGCGAAGAGCGCGCCAAGCTGCTCGAAACGCTGAAGGAAGGCACGATCGTCAACGGCATCGTCAAGAACATCACCGACTACGGTGCGTTCGTCGATCTGGGCGGCATCGACGGCCTGCTGCACATCACCGACCTCGCATGGCGCCGTGTGCGTCACCCGTCGGAAGTGCTGTCCGTCGGCCAGGAAATCACCGCCAAGGTCCTCAAGTTCGACCAGGAAAAGAACCGTGTCTCGCTGGGCGTCAAGCAACTGGGCGACGATCCGTGGATCGGCCTGTCGCGTCGCTACCCGCAGGGCACCCGCCTGTTCGGCAAGGTCACCAACCTGACCGACTACGGCGCGTTCGTGGAAGTCGAGCAGGGCATCGAAGGCCTGGTGCACGTGTCCGAAATGGATTGGACCAACAAGAACGTCGCGCCTTCTAAGGTCGTCCAACTGGGTGACGAAGTCGAAGTCATGGTCCTCGAGATCGACGAAGACCGCCGTCGCATTTCCCTCGGCATGAAGCAGTGCAAGCCGAATCCGTGGGAAGATTTCGCGATGAACCACAAGAAGGGCGACAAGGTGAAGGGCGCGATCAAGTCGATCACCGACTTCGGCGTGTTCATCGGCCTGCCGGGCAACATCGACGGCCTGGTGCACCTGTCCGACCTGTCCTGGACCGAAGCCGGCGAGGAAGCCGTGCGCAAGTTCAAGAAGGGCGACGAGCTGGAAGCCGTGGTGCTGGCGATCGACGTCGACCGTGAGCGTGTCTCGCTTGGTGTCAAGCAGCTTGAAGGCGATCCGTTCAACAACTACACGGCGATGAACGACAAGGGCGCAGTCGTGTCCGGGACCGTCAAGTCGGTGGAGCCGAAGGGCGCCGTGATCGCGCTGAGCGATGAAGTCGAAGGCTATCTGCGTGCTTCGGAAATCTCGCGCGATCGCGTGGAAGATGCGGGCACTCACCTGAAGGCCGGCGACACGGTCGAGGCGATGATCATCAACATCGATCGCAAGTCGCGCAGCATCCAGCTTTCGATCAAGGCGAAGGACAACGCCGAAACCCAGGAGGCCATGCAGAAGATGTCGGCGGACGCCGCTGCCGCCTCCGGCACCACCAGCCTGGGGGCGCTGCTCAAGGCCAAGCTCGACAACAAGCAGTAATCTGCTGACGCCTAGATGACGAAGTCGGAGCTGATTGCCCGTCTGGCCGAGCGTTATCCGCAACTGGTGGCAAAGGATGCGGATTTCGCGGTCAAGACCATCCTCGATGCGATGACCGATGCGCTGTCCCGTGGGCAGCGCATCGAGATCCGGGGGTTCGGCAGTTTTGCGCTGAACAGCCGGCCGCCGCGCATCGGACGCAATCCGAAGTCGGGAGAGAAGGTCATGGTTCCCGAGAAACGGGTGCCGCACTTCAAGCCCGGCAAGGACTTGCGCGAGCGGGTGGACGCGATGGTAGGCCAGCCGATCAAGGACGACTGAGTTGGCTATAGCACATGAAACGGCATCCTCGGATGCCGTTTTTTTATGGGCCGCCGCTTCCGTGCAGGAGCACGTCTCATTGGAACTTTGTTTCACGTACAATTTCGATCCGTAACCGCGCCCACTGCACCGATCGGCATCCACTTCTCCTGTTCACCAAGAAGGTTGCGCATGAAATACGTATTCAGAATCCTTGCAGCGCTTCTCTTCGTCGTTTTCTTCGGATTTGCCCTGAAAAATACCCAGGAAGTCGTGCTCAGCTTCTTCTGGGGCTACGAATTGCGTGGCCCGCTGGTACTGCTGTTGCTCGGATTCTTCGTCGCGGGCGCGGTGTTCGGGATCGTTGCCATGCTGCCGACCGTTTTCAGGCAGCGCCGCGAAGTATCGCGCCAGAAGAGGCAGGTGGCCAGCCTCGAGCGCGCGCAGACCCAGGCGCAGGTGCAGCCGCCGGCCGACGCCATCGTGCCGCGTTAGCGCCAACTCCAAAACAAGATTCGACACCGCATGGAATTCGAAACCTGGTGGCTGCTGGCCATCCCCGTCTTTTTCGCGCTCGGCTGGATCGCGGCGCGCGTCGACATCAAGCAGCTCGTTTCCGAATCGCGCACCTTGCCGCGCGGCTATTTCAAGGGCCTGAACCTCCTGCTCAACGAGCAGCCGGACAAGGCGATCGACGCGTTCATCGAGATCGTCACGCTCGATCCCGAAACCATCGAACTGCATTTCGCGCTCGGCAACCTGTTCCGGCGCCGCGGCGAGATCGAGCGCGCGATCCGGGTGCACCAGAATCTGCTGGCTCGACCCGACCTGCCGCAGGAGTACAAGGTGCAGTCGCAGTACGAACTGGGCCAGGATTACCTGAAGGCGGGCCTGCTGGATCGCGCTGAGGAAACCTTCAACCAACTGGTCGATACCCAGTACGGCGCGCAGGCGCGGCGGGCGTTGCTGGAGATCTACCAGCGCGAGAAGGAGTGGGTGCGCGCAATCGAGGCCGCGCGCGCCTTGCAGGATTCCGGGGCCGGCGGGCGGCAGAAGGAAATCGCCCAGTTCTATTGCGAACTGGCCCAGGACGAACTGGTGCACACCCATCCGGACGCCGCGCTGGCGATGCTGGAAAAGGCGCTGGCGGCCGATCGTCACAACGTGCGGGCGACGATCCTGATGGGCGATGTCCATCTTGCCAAAGGGGAAGTCGAAGCTGCGCTGCTGGCCTGGCGCCGCGTCGAGCACCAGAGCGTGCCCCATGCCGCGCTGGTGGCGCAACGGCTGATGGATGGATACCGCTCTGTTGGCCGTCCTCAAGAAGGGGTCAACTTGCTGAAGAACTATCTCGCCGAAGCGCCATCCATTGATTTGCTGGAAGTCGTGTTCAAGGCAGTTCTGGAGCAGGATGGCGTGGAGGCTGCGAATCAGTTGGTCAGTGACGAGCTGCGCCGCGCGCCTACCCTGCTCGGGTTGGACAAGCTGCTGGAGGCACGCCTGATGAACGCGCCTTCGGAAGTGCTGCCCGAATTGTCCTTCATCAAGAACCTCGTACACGGCTACACCCGCAAGCTGGCGCGCTATCAGTGCAGCCAGTGCGGTTTCAAGGCACGCCAGTTCTACTGGCAATGTCCTGGCTGCAACCAGTGGGAAACCTATCCTCCCCGCCGCTCTGAAGAATTGAACGTCATGGGTTGATCTTCGGCGCGGCGGTCTGACGATCGCGCGCGCATGAGAGCAAAATTCTTCGAGAACGATTGCATCGGTTCCATTTCCGGCCCGATCCGGCTTGACCCATCCGGCGTTTCCCGTTTCCGTTCCCGTCCGACAGACGGTCCGGATGCCGAACTCCGCCGTTTCGCCCGTCTCTCGAACAGGCGGGCGTCATGAACCGTATCTCTCCCTTCTCGGACGCCCGGGTACTGGTAGCCGGAGACGTGATGCTGGACCGTTATTGGTTCGGCGACGTCAGCCGCATCTCGCCGGAAGCGCCGGTTCCGGTGGTGCGTATCGAACGCTGTGAAGAGCGTCTGGGCGGCGCGGCCAATGTTGCGCGCAATGTGATTGCCCTCGGGGGGCGCGGCAGCCTGCTCGGCGTGGTCGGGGTGGATGAGGCCGGCAACCGCATGCTGGAACTGGTCGACCGGCTCCGGGTAGGCGGCTTCCTGTACCGCGACCCGGAAGTGGCGACCGTCGTGAAGTTGCGCGTGATCGGACGTCAGCAACAGTTGCTGCGCATCGATTTCGAGCGTCAGCCGAGCGAGGCGGTGCTGCGCGACAAGCTGAGTCGATTCAATGCGCTGCTGCCGGAGAGCGATGTGGTCGTGTTGTCTGATTATGCAAAGGGCGCGCTGGTCAACGTGACCGCCATGATCGAGGCAGCGCGCGGCCAGGGCAAATGCGTTCTGGTCGATCCGAAGGGCGACGATTTCTCTCGCTATCGGGGCGCCTCGATCCTGACGCCGAACAAGGGCGAATTGCGCCAGATCGTCGGTTCCTGGCGCAACGAGGAAGAGTTGGCGGCCAAGGCGCAGCAGTTGCGTCGAGCGCTGGAGCTGGATGCCTTGCTGTTGACGCGCTCGGAGGAGGGCATGACCCTTTATACGCAGGAACAGGCTACGCATTTCGAAGCTCGGGCGCGTGAGGTGTATGACGTCTCGGGGGCCGGAGATACGGTCATCGCGACGCTGGCCGTCGGATTGGGAGCGGGGATGCCTTTATCCGAGGCGGTGAGTCTGGCCAACGAGGCGGCCGGCATCGTAGTGGGCAAGCTCGGAGCTGCTACAGTGACACCCGAAGAGTTGTTTGGGCATGAAATATTGCAAATAAACCAATAAGCTGGTAAGTTGCGCCGATAGTTGCCTATGTTGCAACTATCGGCGCTTTTCTTTTATTGGTTAAGGAGAATTTCATGTTCAAGAAATTTCTGATGGCCGTTCTGGCACTGTTCATGACGATGGGTATCGCCTTTGCCCAGGTCGATGTCAACAAGGCGACCCAGGTCGCCCTGGACGGCATCAAGGGAATCGGCCCGAGTACGTCGAAACGCATCATCGAAGAGCGCGACAAAGGCCAATTCAAGGACTGGGCGGATTTCGAATCCCGGGTCAAGGGAATAGGCGGCAAGAAAGCCGCCGCCCTTTCCAAGGCCGGCTTGACCGTCAATGGTGCCGTGCGCCCGGCAGAGACGCCGAAGGCCAAGGGCATGTAAGGGGCTCCGGCCTTCGTCCTGCTGGCGGCGCGGCTTTCCGCGCCGATTTTCCGACTGCGATTACAATTGTGTCTTTCGCAGTCGAACTCATCTCATGGCTTATCTGACCATCGAAGACACCATCGGCAATACACCGCTGGTTCAGCTCAAACACATTCCCGGCGATGCCGCCGCGCGCCGCAACAATATCGTCCTCGGAAAGCTAGAAGGCAATAATCCGGCCGGGTCGGTCAAGGACCGCACCGCTCTTTCCATGATCAAGCATGCGGAAGCGCGCGGTCAGATCAAACCGGGCGATACGCTGATCGAAGCCACCAGCGGCAACACCGGTATCGCTCTTGCGATGGCGGCCGCCATCCGCGGTTACAAGATGGTGCTGTTGATGCCGGAAAACCTGAGTGAGGAACGACGTCAGAGCATGGCCGCCTACGGGGCGCGCATCGTGCTGACGCCGAAGGCCGGCGGCATGGAGTATGCGCGTGACCTGGCACAGCAGATGCAGAAGGAAGGGAAGGGCACGATTCTCGACCAGTTCGCCAATCCCGACAACCCGCGCGCCCACTACGAAACCACCGGACCGGAAATCTGGCGCGATACCGAAGGGCGCGTCACCCATTTCGTCAGCGCGATGGGGACGACCGGCACCATCGTAGGTGTGTCGCGCTATCTGAAGGAGCAGAACCCGGCGGTCCGCATCATCGGCGCCCAACCTGAAGAGGGATCGCAGATTCCGGGCATTCGCAAATGGCCGGAGGCGTACATGCCGAAAATCTTCGACAAGTCCTGCGTCGATCAGGTCGAAAACGTCAGCCAGGCAGCCGCCGAGCAGATGGCGCGGAGGATGGCGATGGAAGAAGGGATTTTCTGCGGGATCTCGGCGGCGGGCGCATGTGAAGTGGCGCTGCGGATTGCGCACACAGTGGAAAATGCGACGATCGTGTTCGTCGTATGCGACCGTGGAGATCGCTACCTGTCGACCGGAATTTTCCCCGCCTGAGCGGGGATGCCTGTCAGATCGACTGCGCTTATTCGGTCGGCGTCTCTGGAGAGGCGGGAGGGGCCGGAGGCGGAGCGATCGGTTCCTTCGGCTTGAACTGCTTGTCGCTGATGCGGAACTTGTCGCGACGGTCGCCCATCAGCGTACGCAATTCCTTGATCGACAAATCACTGACTTCGTGCATGCGGATCAGCAGCGAAGCGCCGACCGGCAGGCGACGGTGACGGATCTTGCTGATGACCGGCGGGGCAACCTCAAGCGCGCGCGACAGAGCGGCGTCGTTCTTCAGATTGAGCTTTTGAATCAGTGCGTCCAGCAGGTTGTTGGGGTCGTAATTGACCTGATCGGCGAGTCGGTTGCTATTCATGGGGTTGCCTGTTTTAGTAGTCATAGTCCCAATAATTCCATACTGCAAGTTTGTTGTACAGAGGACCGCACCGCACTTTCGAAAAAATATCGGCCCCAGTCGGAATTCTGGGGATTCGGCGCGTACAGAAGCCCCGGATTTTTGCAAAAATTGCATGCTGTGCGGGCGTGGTCCCGTCCTGCTTGGTAGATTGGGGCGATTTTCGGTAAAGCAATCCCCGAGCGATTCGTCAAATCTCCCGCATTCTAGCCAAGCCCCTCGGCTCAGCCTTGAGACGTCGCAACCGCGTCCGGACGCATTCATCCCCGGTGCGGTTTTTTGTCGCCTCGCATCAGGTTTTTCCAGCCATCGAGTCCCAGCCTGCGCATGACTTCCATATTGCGTTCATAGATACGACTGGCATCCGGAAAGGCATCGGCCGCGCGCTCCACACTTGCCTCGCGCAGCAGGTGCAGGATCGGGAAGGGCGCGCGGTTGGTGTAGTTCGTGATGTCGTCCGCCTCGGTGCCGGCGAACTGGTAATGCGGATGGAAGCTTGCGATCTGGATTTCGCCTTCCAGCGCCAGTTGCTCCACGGTTGCCTCGGCCACGTCCAGGAAATCGAGATAGTCGGAGAAGTCCGTCAGGAGCCATGGATGAATCAGCAGTGTCGTGTCGATGGCGTCCGGCGCAGCTTCCTGCAAGTGCCGCAGTTCTTCCGCCAGCGTGCGCTGCAGTTCGTCTGGCGTCGTGGCGCCGCTGACGACGTAGCGGATTTGCTGCTTGACGTGCACCGCCTTGGCGAACGGGCACAGATTGAGTCCGATCACGGCCTGTTCCAACCAGTGGCGGATGGCAGCGAGGACTTCGGTTCTTTCATGTTGGGTGACGGTGCGCATCGCATCTCCTGCTTTAGAACCTATCCCAGTAGCGCTCGGGGCGGCTTGCGGACCAGGACGACCGCATATTGCGTTGCTCGTCGTTGCGGGGCGCTACCCCGCGGCCCCCTCGCGCCTTGTCGGCGCTCTTCCTGACGCATGCAATCCATTGCCGCCTCCTACTGGGATAGGTTCTTAGAGGTGTGCATTATGGCCGCTGCGTTACACTTGCGCCTCTTTCCTGGAATACGTCATGGCTCTGAAGGCAACCATTTTCAAGGCGGATCTGCAGATCGCCGACATGGATCGCCATTATTACGGCGACCATGCGCTGACGATCGCGCGCCACCCCTCCGAAACCGACGAGCGCATGATGGTGCGGTTGCTGGCGTTCGCATTGCACGCCGATCCCGCGCTCGCATTCGGCCGCGGCTTAAGCACCGATGACGAACCCGATCTGTGGCGCAAGGACCTGACCGGGGCGATCGAGCAGTGGATCGAGGTAGGGTTGCCGGATGCACGAAGATTGCTGAAGGCCAGCGGGCGAGCCCGGGAGGTTTTTGTCTATGCCTATGGCACGATCGCGCCATGGTGGAAGCAGCTTGCGCCGGAAATCGCGCGGGCCGGCAATGTGCGCCTGTTTACCCTGGATATGGCGACCACCCGTGAGCTGGCTGCGCTGGCCGCGCGGACGATGCGCGTGCAAGCAACGATCCAGGACGGCCAGGCGTGGCTGGTCGACGGCCAGCATTCGGTCCGGGTCGAGCCGATGCCGCTTTCGGGCTAGCCAGAGTGGACGCTCAATATGCGCGCGCAGTGCGCACCGCTCGCGCGAGGTCGACGACCGACATCGCATAGAAGTAGCTGCGGTTGTAGCGCGTGATCGCAAAAAAATTGCCGGCGCCCAGCCAGTATTCGGTCGCTTCCTGGCCGTTCTGCAAATCGACCAGGCCGTAGCGCATGTCGTTCGGAGCCGCCATGGCCGGCCGCACGCCGGCAGACTGCAATTCGGCCAGCGTGAATCTCGCTTCCAGCCCGTGGTCGAGGAAGGTTTCCCAGGCAGGCGTGCCTTCTCCACGCGAGACCTCGGCCGGGAAGACCAGCGGTTCGCCGCGCTTCCAGCCGTGCGCGGCCAGGAAACTGGCGACGCTGCCGATCGCATCCACCGGTGAATTGCGCAGGTCGATGCGGCCGCTGCCGTCGAAATCGACGGCCCAGCGCCGGATGCTGCCCGGCATGAATTGCGGCCAGCCGATCGCGCCGGCATACGAACCGAGCAGAGACATCGGGTCGATGCCCGCTTCGCGCGCGTACAACAGCGCGTTTTCCAGTTCGCCGCGGAAGAAGCCCATGCGGATGGCGCGGTTCGGCAGATCCGGGTAATCGAATCCGAGCGTGGCGAGCACGTCGATTACCCGGAAGTCGCCGGTGTAGCGGCCGTATACGGTCTCGATGCCGATGATGGCCACGATGATTTCGGGCGGCACGCCGTACTGCTGCTGCGCGCGCTCCAGCGCTTCGGCGTGCGCGTTCCAGAACGCCACGCCGCCTTCGATGCGCACCGGCTCGACGAAGCGCGCGCGATAGGCTTGCCAGTCCTTCGGCCGTCCGGGCGGAGCAGGCATGACGAGCTTGATTGCGCGTTCGGTGTAGCGTGCTTCGTCGAACAGCGCATCCATTTCGCTGCGGGCAAAGCCATGCTCGGCGACCATGCGTTCGATGAACTGCTGCACTTCCTGTTGCTGCAGGAAGTCTGTGGATGCATCGGCTTCGGAAGCCGGGGTGGCAGGAGCAGTTTGTTGCGCGTGCACGGCGGATGCAAGCAGGGCGGCGCACAGGCTGAGGGAACGGGCGAGCTGGGAAGTTTTCATCGGCAATCGGCTAACAGGGCCTTGAGGGAAGCGAGCGAGACCTGCGCGTCCGGGGCGCCGTATCGCACATCTTCGTAGGCAGCAAGGAAGCACGCAACGGCGGATCTTTCGCGTGCACTCAGAGGTGAGTCGGAAGCCGCAAGCCGGGCCGCATAAGTGCGCGGGCCTTCATGCGGCAGCCGCGGCAGGCCGCGACGCGCCATTCTACGGCATAGCGTATCGTACAGGGCGGCCAGCGGATCGCGACGCTGCTGGCGCGCCGTCATCAGCAGCAGGGTCAGCACGCACGCCAGCGTCGCGCCGGCTGCCATCAGTCCGGCCAGCATGAACCAGTCGGTACGTTCGAAGCCGAGGCGGCGCAGCAGGTCGCGCTGGCGATCGAGCGTGTAGTTCAGCACCAACTGGTTCCACGCATTGTTCAATGCTTCCCATCCCTGGCGCAGACGCAGCCACTGTTCGACCAGGACGCTGCGCGAGGCGTCGAACGTGACGAGTCCGCCGAAGGCGGTGGGTGGAATCACGGTGGCGAGATTCTGCTCGATGCGCTGCGGCGCGACCGCGGCGGTCGGGTCTATCCGCACCCAGCCGCGTCCGTGCTGCCAGATCTCGGCCCAGGCATGCGCATCCGACTGGCGCACCGCCATGAAGCCGTCGGCAGGGTTGATTTCTCCGCCCTGGTATCCGGTCACTACTCGCGCGGGAATGCCCATTGCCCGCATCAGCACGACGAAGGCGCCTGCGTAGTGTTCGCAGAACCCGGCACGGGTGTCGAACAGGAATTCGTCGATCGCATGGGTGCCGAGCCGCGGCGGCTCCAGCGTGTAGCGGAACGGCTGTTCGCGGAACATGCGCAGCACAGCTTCCACCGCTGCTTCGGCATCCGGGGAAGCACGACGCAGGCGTGCGGCCAGTTCTCGCGTGCGCGGATCGAACCCGGATGGAAGCGCCAGCCACGGGGCGAGGCTGAGCGGAGATTCATCCGGTTGCAGCAGGTAGTCGACATCGGAAACCGCCTCATAGCGAATCCGGTTATTGATCGGCCGGGCGGCGAGAAGTTGCAGATCGGATGTCACCCGGGCCGGATTGCCGTCGACATGCGGGATTTCTCGCGGTACGTCGAGCACGAACAGCCAGCGTTTGCCGTGCGGCTCCAGCGTGACCTGGTAGTTGACCGGGGCGCCGTGCAGTTCCAGCCGTACCGGGCGAGCCGAGCGCGCGGCCGGCGATGGGCGCCAGGTGCGGCCGTCGTAGTCGCCCATGACGATACCGCGCCAATAGAGCCGGGATTTGTCCGGCGGTTTGCCTTTGAAACGGGCGCGGAAGGCGATTGCATCGGAGCGGGCGAGGCTGGATATGTTTCCGGGTTCCATCGTTTCCGACAGTCCGGTCCGCGCACCGTGAGCATCCTTGGGCAAGCCCCACAGCGGGCCTTCGATGCGCGGAAACAGTACGAACAGCACCAGCGTCAGCGGAAGCGCCAGTCCTACGATGCTCAGGCCCAGACGCAGGCGCCGCATCAGCGGCGGCTGCGCGCCGGTGTATTGGAACGAGACCTGGGTAGTCAGGATTGCGATCACCGCGATCAGCGTCAATCCGGCCGCCGCGATCGATTGCGACTGGAAGAAGCTCGCCAGCAGCAGGAAGAAGCACAGGAACAGCACCACGAACAGATCGCGCTTGCCGCGGATTTCGAGCAGCTTGAGCGCCAGCAGCAGTGCCAGCATTGCTACTCCGGCTTCGCGCCCGAACACGCTGCGGAAATTCAAGATGACACCGGCGACGGCGAGCGCGGCCAGCGGCCACAGCAGCCACCGCGGCGGCAGGCGGTTGCCGCGAAAGGTGACCCAGGCGCGCCATGCCATCAGCACAGCGCAGGAGGGAACGACCCATAGCGGCAGATGGGCCGCATGGGGCAGCAGCACCAGTGCGCAGGCGCCGAGCAGCAGCAGCATGTTCGCCTTGTCGGCGGACATCGGGCGCGCGCGCAGCAAGGAGGGCAGGGTGAAGCTCATGTCCGGTACAGCGCGAGCGCGCGCAGGCAGGTTTCATGGTGAGCCGGCCCGAGTGCAGCCGGAACCCGGGTCGCACCAAGGTGCAAGGCATATGGCTGGCCGCGCGCCTCGGCTTCGATGACCCAGCGGGTCAGGCGCGAGAGCCTGGCTTCGGTATCGAGCGTCGATGGCAATTGCGCGATGTCCAGCACGATCTCGCCGCCGGCGCCGCCTTCGAACTGCTTGGTCACCAAGCTGCCGCCCAGCGCCGGATCGACGCGCGCGATCTGGCGCCAGGCCAGGTGCTTGAGCGAATCGCCCGGCTGGTAGCCGCGTATGCCGGCGAAGTCGTCCTGTCTGCCCGGTCCGCAGCTGTCCGAAGCTGCCGTGCCGGCCAGCGGCAAGGGTGGCGCATTGTCTTCGGGGCGGGGATAGACCAGAGCACGTGCATCCGGCTGCCAGTAAGCCCAGGCGCGCAGCAGGCCGAGCGGGAAGCGGGTTTGCAGGCGTACGCGCGGCGTGTCCAGCCAGCCACGCTGCGCAGCCCGTGTCGACAAGGTCACATTCACGGTGCTGTGCGCCGCCACGTCCACCGCTTGCGCCGGGTCGGGTTCGCGCCCTTCATGCACGAAGTCGAGCCAGATGGCAAATCGCTCTGTACGTCGGCGGTTGGTCAGATGCAGTTCGAAGCGTGCTTCCTCGCCGGCGAACACCGGCGCCGCGCGCCCGGATGTCAGGTGCAGGTGCGCCAGGTTGCGGAAGGTGAGATGCATGTCGACGAAGCCGACCGCAGCCAGCAGGAAGGTCAAACCGAAACCGAGCGAGAGGTTGTAGTTGATCGAGCCGATGAACAGCGTCAGCAGCATGGCACCGTACAGCAGGCCGGGATGGGTCGGCATGATGAATACGCGCCGCCGGTGCAGGAAGATTTCCCCCCGCTCGGGGCCGCGCAGCCGGAACAGCCAGCGGCTCGCATGCCGCCGCACACCGTGTTCGAGTCGCGCGTACAGGGAGAGTCGTTCACTCACACGGGGACGGATTTCATCAGTTGCAGCACCAGGTCGCGGCTGCCCAGTGCGGTGCTGCCGCCCGACTTGAGCGGTCGCAGCCGGTGCGCCGCGACCGGTACCAGCACCGCCTGCACGTCCTCGGGAATGACGTGATTGCGGCCTTCCAGCGCCGCCCAGGCGCGCGCCGCCTGCAGCAGCGCAATCGAGGCGCGCGGGCTCAGGCCCTCGGCAAACATGCCGTTGCTGCGCGAG
>Ga0164243_10006675_pt1 | contig 17415 bp, 27 predicted proteins | sample OricompcompostOP_FD_108781 | JGI IMG/M metagenome (GOLD analysis project Ga0164243, IMG submission 108781) | Organic Plus compost microbial communities from Emeryville, California, USA - Original compost - Organic plus compost (OP) | ecosystem: Engineered > Solid waste > Mixed feedstock >... | reverse complement strand
TTTTCTGCCGCCGGTGTTCTGGTTCTTGCCACTTCCCTCGGGATGATCGGCGATGCCGTCAAGGACATGGCCAAGATGAAGTGGGGTGATATTGGTAAGGGTCTGACAGTCCTTGCCGGTTCGCTCGTGGCAATTGCGCTAGCGCTGAAGCTTCTTCCTCCGTCGTCACTCCTTTCAGCGGCGGCAATTCTCGTTGTCTCTGTTTCGCTCGGTCTTATTTACGACGCGCTCAACGATATGGCCTCGATGTCGTGGGGAGAGATCGGTAAGGGTCTTACGGTCCTTGCCGGTTCGCTCGCGATCATCGCGGGTGCAGTGATGCTCATGACTTCGGCTCTCGCCGGAGCAGCAGCACTTCTTGTTGTCGCCGGGTCTCTTCTGATTCTGACACCGATCCTCATGACATATTCTCAGATGTCATGGGAGGAGATCATCAAGGGTCTGACGATGCTCGCCGGTGTATTTGTGGTCCTTGGTGCGGCTGGACTGCTTCTGGCGCCTCTGGCTCCGACTCTTCTTATTCTCGGAGCTGCGATCACCCTCCTTGGCGTTGGTGTCCTCGCAGCAGGAGCAGGTGTTCTCCTCTTCGCAACAGGTTTGACCGCACTTGCTGCGGCTGGTTCTGCTGCGGCAGCAGTTCTTATCGCCATCGTCATGGGGCTCATCGGTCTCATTCCGATGCTCATGGAGGAGATCGGCAAGGGGATCATCGCCTTCGCCAAGGTAATCGCGAAGGCCGCTCCTGAAGTCACCAACGCAATTGTCGTGCTGCTGACGGAGATCATCAAGGCGATCGTGAGGCTTACGCCCATGATTACTGGCGCGCTTCTCCAGATGCTTACGATGATGCTCCTTCAGCTTCTCCACTATGTACCCACTCTTATTGATGCTGGTTTCAAACTTCTGAATGCGATCCTTAACGGCATCGCAAACAACATCGGCAAGGTCGTTACATCGGCAACCAACGTTATTGTGAAATTCCTCGAGGGTATTTCCAACAACATGCCGAGAATCGTCCAAGCCGGTGCGGAACTCATCATCAAGTTCGTCAACAGTGTGGCTGACTCAATTCGAAGGAATTCCGCAGCTATGGGCGATGCCGGTGCAAATCTGGCCACCGCCATTGTCGAGGGTATGATTCGAGGACTTGCCTCTGGTGTCGGTAGGATTGCCTCAAAGGCCAAGGAAGTAGCCAAGTCCGCACTCAACGCAGCAAAGAGCGTTCTCGGAATCAACTCCCCCTCCAAGGAGTTCATGAAGATCGGTATGGGGGTCAACGAGGGTTTCGCCGACGGCATGATCAAGTTCTCGAGCATGACCGAGAAGGCCGCCGAAGGTGTAGGTAAGACGGCTTTGACCACCACAAAGCGAGCGCTCTCAGGATTCCCTGATATTCTGAACGGTGAGTTCGACCTCAATCCGACAATCACCCCTGTTCTAGACCTCAGTGAGGTCCGGAACAATGCAAGTCATATTCGCAGCATGCTTGGTTCCAGTTCCATTCCGGTTGCCGCTTCATATTCCAGTGCATCCGATGCGACTTCGGGTTATCAGCGCAACAGGGAAGCTCTTCTGGAGGATCTGGAGCTGGTTGGTCGGAGCGAAACCCCGATCGTCTACAACCAGTACAACAGCTCTCCCAAGGCTCTCAGTGAAGCTGAGATCTACCGTCAGACCAAGAATCAGCTCTCTACCACGAAGGAGGTTCTGCCCAAGTAATGCTCACACATTTCGAAGTAAGAACGCCGCAAGGCAACCTCCTGACTCTATATTTGGAGGACGATACCTCAGAGTTCGTCGTGGAGAGAATTGACGGTCTCGATCCCGTAAAGGCAACTCTCGTATCGTCGAGTTTCGCCGCAATGGATGGAAGTCAGTACCAATCAAGTCGGCGTGAGAATCGCAATATTCTTCTTCGACTTGCTCTTGAGCCAGACTATTCAACCACGTCGGTGAGGGATCTGAGGAAGCTTCTTTCCTCGTTCTTCATGCCCAAGGAACAAGTAGGTCTCCGGTTCTACACAACTGACGATCCCCCGGTCGATATTTGGGGTCGGGTTGAGGACTTCAACTCTCCCCTGTTCGTCAGTGAACCAAAGGTCGATATCTCCATTCTGTGTTTCGATCCGGATTTCGTGGAAACGACGCCCATTGAGTTGTCTGGTAATACCGTCTCGGATTCCACCGAAACTCTGATCGAATACAAAGGAACGATCGAAACCGGTTTTGTGTTCGAACTGAATCTGGATCGGTCTCTTTCCGAATTCACCATCTACCATCGACTCCCGGATGACACCATCCGTACAATGGAGATCAACGCATCGCTGGAGATCGGTGATGTTCTCCGGATCAGTACAGTGGTCGGTTCGAAGGGGGTCACCCTTACACGAGGCGGCGTGGAAAGTTCTTTGCTGTACGCCTTGTCCCCGCAATCCAGTTGGCTCGAACTTTTTCCAGGTAACAACTACTTCCGAGTTTACGCCACCGGAGACGAGATCCCGTACGAACTGACTTACAGCGTTCGTCACGGAGGTTTGTAGTGGAGATCTATATTCTCGACAGTCTCTATCGTCGAATCGAGGTTGTTGATCGTTTCGAATCGCTCATCTGGACCGAACGTTTTTCGGCCCTTGGCGACTTCGAATTGAAGCTACACTCGACTCACGAGAATCGAATGAGGTTCAAGGAGGGGACTCGTCTCGCGATCGCCGATTCACACCGGGTGATGACGGTAGAGACTGTCGAGGATTCCACCGACAAGGATGGTAGGGCAAACCTCAGGATCAAGGGTCGGTCTCTCGAGAAGATCCTAGACAGCCGACTCGCCAGAGGGTCGATGGCGGACTTGACCACCGAACCAAAGTGGGTTCTGGAAGGAACTCCTGTGGAGATCGCCAATCAGATCTTCCACGATATTTGCGTGACGGGAATCCTCGATGTCGGAGACATCATCCCCTTCGTGAACGAGGGGAGTATATTTCCGGCTGACACGATCGATCCCCCGTCCGAAGAGATCATCTACGAGATCGAACCGAAGACTGTCTATTCGGCGATCAAGACCCTCTGTGATCTCTATCTGATCGGATTCCGTCTGGTACTCGACTTCGACACGTCCCAGCTATATTTCGACGTGTATACGGGGAGTGACCGGACGACTCGTCAGACGACCTTCCCCGCTATCGTGTTCAGCCCCGGTCTCGACAACCTTCAGAACACCAGCGAATTGACGTCAAGCGCCCTCTACAAGAATGTCGCCTATGTCATCTCTCCGGTGGGTAGCGAGATCGTCTACGCGCAGGATGTCGACCCGTCCACCAACGGTTTTGAGCGTGAGGTCCTCATCGTCAAGGCCGACGATATTACGGACGAAGACCCTCTGATCGCATCCGAGAAGATGATTCAGAAGGGGAAGGAAGAACTCGGAAAGTACCGTCGCCTGCAAGCTTTCGACGGTGAGCTGAACATCAACAGTCAGTACAAGTACGGTCGGGATTACAATCTCGGAGACCTTGTTCAGTTCCGGAATTCGGACGGTCTGACGAACGACATGCAGATTACCGAGCAGATCTTCGTGTCCGACAGGGAAGGCGATCGTTCATACCCCACGCTGACTGTCAATCAGCTCATCACTCCAGGTTCCTGGCTTGCAGCTCCGACCGATCAGGTCTGGGAGGATCTCGGATCTGAGGAATACTGGGAGGACCAGCCTTAAAGAAGGAGGTTTGACGTGGCTGTCGGTGACGACGCAAACGCTGCGGGATATCCTCTCGTCCCGGATACGGGAGAAGAGGGACGGGTTCGCTGGGGTGCCCGGGAGATCAACCGGACCAGGGATTTCGTCGCCCTTCTCAAGGCTCTGATCCCCACGGGGAAGTCCGGCTATCGAACAGCATCCGGTATTTCCTCCGGTACGGCCGAACCCACGGGCGGTAACGACGGGGATATTTACTTCAAGATCATCGGGTAGAACACATGGTCGACTATTCAAAGACCACCGGAACTACCGGAACAATGATGATCCGTGACACCGGTTCGGTTGTCGAGTTCTGGTTCAAGGCCGGTTACGCAAATGACTGGGCAAACGACCTCGACTTCAACTGGACAGTCAACGGTGTCACCACTGCCGTCGGGATTGTATATCCTACAGGTGCTCAGTGGAAGAAGGTCGGTTCGGCGACTGTCAGCTATTCGCAGACGATCACCTTCCGTCTTCTCGATGCAACGGGCACCAAGGGTATGGGTGGCCCGACGACATTCAATCAGTACATATTCAGGGCTACGGTTCCGGAAGCCCCGAGTAAGCCCGTGCTGACCAATGTCAAGACAACCAGTGTAGACGTCTCTTTCACACCGAACGGTAACGGTGGCGCTACGATCCTTGGGTACGAGATCGGTTATGGGTTGAGTGGTGGCGAGATATTTGTCAACACCAGCGGACCTATGACCATCACGGGGCTCACGCCGGGAACCGTTTATCTGTTCTGGGTGAGAGCAAGAAACTCTGTTGGGTGGAGTCCATTCGCGGGACCAACCAGCGTTCGCACGATTGCTGGTGGCTACATCAAGGTGGGGGACGCTTGGAAGCTTGCGGTCCCATACGTGAAAGTCAGCGGTGAATGGAAGCTCGCGGAACCATGGACTCGTAGCGTAGGAGTTTGGAAGAGAACCACTTAGAAGGGGGAGGTTATTTAGAGTGGACGGATGGCTTCAGTTGGTCCTGACTGCAATCGGGTCGATTGTCGCGACATCATCAGCCTTCGGGGCCTACATGAAGCGCAAGGACAAGGTCCGGGTTGCCACTACCCGACTCCTTATGGGTCTGGCCTACGACAAGATCATGAATCTCGGTGTCGGATACATCGAGCGCGGGTCGATCACCCGGGAAGAGTACGAAGACTATCGTAAGTACCTCTATGAGCCTTACAAGGCCCTCGGGGGTAACGGGGTCGCAGAGCGAATCATGACGGAGGTATCTGGTCTTCCGATCATGTCGCAGAGCAAGTACGCCACAATGTTCGGGTCACGAGAAACCGAGGAGTTCAACACCAATGTCCGGATCGTTCCCCGAGTCGAGTTCTAAGCCTCTTCTGAACGATCGTCTTTACGATTCTCTGAAGAAGCTCACCACGATCGTCCTTCCGGCGGTCTCAACACTCTACTTCGCTCTGGCACAGATCTGGCATTTTCCGAAGACCGAAGAAGTCGTCGGTTCCTTCGCAGCCGTGAATGTATTTTTGGGTGCCCTCCTTGGGTTCTCGACGAAGTCTTACAACAAGAGCGACGCCAAGTATTCAGGTCATATTGAGATCGACCCGTCAAACGACGATCCAAACACTCGTTATTTGGTGAATCTTAACGCCAACCAGCCTCTCGACCACTCGAAGGAAGTCACCTTCCGAGTTGTCAACACCTACGAAAACATGTAGAGGATATTCTCCCTCCTATCTCGGAGTAGGTTCCTCAGGGGTCGCGAAATTTACATGGTATATTATGAGGCCCCAGAGAAAGGAATCGTTTTGCTTAACTTCGAGTTCACCCTCAAGAAGCCCAAGCCCCTCGACGAGATGATCGTCAAGACTCAGATCGAGTTGTCGGGGATCGATCCGAACACCCCGGAGTACAACCGGACCGTGGCGCGACTGACCGAGCTGTACAAGCTGAAGGAGATGGATACCTCCCGCAAGCGAATCAGTCCGGAAGCCGTGCTCGGTGCCGCGACGAACCTCCTGGGAATCGGACTCATCCTCAACCACGAGAAGCTTCACGTCATCACGACGAAGGCGCTCGGGTTTGTGAAGAAGTCCTAGTGACAAAACAACCCTGAACAGGGAAACCTAACACGAAGGACGTGTGAGAACTAACCACTCTTGCACGTCCTTCGTGTTTTGCCTTTTCGCAGGATCTACACGCCCTGTAGTGAGACCCTGACGAAAGGTAAATTCACATGTTCAAGCTGAACCGACACCCCCTTACCGTTATTGTTGTTAACGGCCGTTACGAATGCTACGGTCCTTCCACCATGCGAAGCTACAGGCTTTACGAGCTTCTCCGCAAGCAGGGTGGTATTGACCCTTCCATCCCCGACGGCGAGTACTACTACAACGTTAAGTGGGTCAAGTTTCGTTTTGTAGCGACGCTGACTCCGATCGTCGACTGAGCTCAAAAGCCCTCTTCCCACAAGGGATTTGGGTTTTCCTTTCGTAAAAATTCCCGGTGGGTAATTTCGGGAAAACCCGCAGACTCTACATGGGTTATAATGAGACCCCTACGAAAGGAAAATCTGTGAGAAGTCAGAAGCTCTGGCAGCTGATTCTCGAAGAGACGTTCCTCTTCCTCAAGTTCCTTTCCTTCCACAGCGAAGAAGAAATCGCCATCATTGTCGAATACTTCAAGCGACTGAAGGATACGCTTATCGAAGGAGACTTCGAAGGCGTAGTGACCATCGATCAGGTCTATCTCGGTATTATCGCCGATATGGAAGCTGAAGGATATTTCGGCGAAGTCTACGATGACGAGTACTACAAAAAGCTCGCTGACGAACTCGAAGATCTCCGTGACTATATTCACAATGGAGATCCCGAGGAGGATGATTCTGCCGAGTTCCTGATGGAGTGCGACAACTTCGTCGATGGCGAAATTTCGGAACTCGTCGGGAAGGAAGACACCACTCCTGAGGACCTTATCGAGAACCTCGAAGAAGACGAAGAGTAGTGTCATACGGCCCTAAAGACCAGCCCATTCCCCTACAAGGGGTTTGGGTTTTACATGTCTTTTATTTTTTGCCTTTCGCAGGATCTACATGGGTTATAATGAGACCCCTACGAAAGGACACATCATGAGTGACCAGTCGTTGATGGACATCGACTACATCAAGAGCGAGCTTCACGACCTGGAGACAGATCTTGTTCCCGATGCCGAGGACCTTGCCAAGGAACTGAAGGAAGACACCGACCGAATTCTGGGTTACTTCGACGCTTACAACCGTGGAGAGAATGTTATTCTCACTCCGGATCAGGCGAACGACGTGATTCAGACTCTCGCGAAGTTCAACCAGAACACCTGGCGATACTCGAGCGGTTACAAGTTCCAGATCCGCGTCTACAAGCGCCTCATGAAGGACCGTCGCTGGACCATCGCGTCTAAGCTCAAGTTCCTGAAGAAGTAATCTCAAGACCCAGACTCCTGTCATTCGACAAGGGGTTTGGGTTTTCCAAGGGGTCGCAGAAATTACAAGGGTTATAATGAGACCCCTACGAAAGGATTCATCATGAACACCGTTCCCACCCTGGACGAGATCAACAACATGACGGACGAGGAGGTTGCGAAGACTAACCGTGTGCTGGCCAAGCGGCTGCTGAAGCGTATTGCTATTGGCGCTGCTGTCACCATCGCCGCGATTGTCGTCGCCGACCGAATCGACCGTCAGAGCAAGATCGACCAGAGCGAGATCGATTCCTGATATCCCCCAACAGGATCAACCACCCACGCCCCACAAGGGGTTTGGGTTTTCGCTATTTTTGAAAGGACCAACATGCCCAAGAACGAACCTCCTGAAATCTCCGCACGTGATCTATTGATCGATATTTCCATCGAGATTGTAATTGCCTTCGGTCGCGCGGCGATTCTGTTAAGGCGTTACGTCATCAGAGCTGTTCGTGAGGGGTCTACTCGTCGATAGGCTCGCGGAAATTACACGTCCTATAGTGAGACCCCTACGAAAGGCCAATCCAATGAACAAGGAAAAGTACACCGCCATCAAGAACAAGCTGAAGAAGAACGCTCCTCACATCGTGGCTTTTAGTTCCACCATCGTCGGCATCGCTGCTTGCGTCTATGCAACCGTCGTCGTTAACGACTGCAAGACCAACACGATCCGACTGACGGAGGAAGACCGAGAGGCACTGAAGACCGGGAACGTTGATATCGGCTACGAGATCGACGGCTGTAACTACATCCTGACCCATTCTGGACCTGACCACGAGAACTGATCTCAGAGCCCATTCCCCCCACAAGGGGTTTGGGTTTTCGTAGGGGTCTCACTTTAGGGTCGCAGAAATTACACGTCCTATAGTGAGACCCCTACGAAAGGATTAACCATGTCCGAGAAGAAGACCTCTGCCCCGAAGACCCCCGTCAACACCACCTCCGACTCGCCCGAGACCGAGGAGACGGTGAAGTTCTCCGAGAAGGCGAAGGCCCTCGCCTCCGTCGGCGCCAGGAAGATGAAGCTTGCCAGCAAGTACATCGCCGTGGCCGCCGCGGTCGGCGCAGTCGCCTTCACCGCCGGAGTTCTCGCCGCCTCCAAGACCGAGGACGAGACGAAGGAGGAGACGGAGACCAAGGAGAAGAACGACTTCAACTCCAACGACATCGAGACCCCCGTCGAAGAGTTCTGACCCCAAAACTCAAGCTCCTTGCGCTAACCACGCAAGGGGTTTGGGTTTTCGTCATATTTCAGTCGCAAAGTCTACAAACCATATAACGAGACCCTGAAGAAAGGCATATCGTGACCGAGAAGCTCAACGCCGAACCCTCCTCCGACAACGAGGAAGAGATTTCCGACTTCGAGAAGGCCCACGCCGACTACCTCGCGAAGATGAGGAACTACAAGATTTCCAAGACCATCGTCCTTGCCGGGGCAGGAATCGTGGCTCTCACCATCGGTTACCTCTTCTCCTCTTCGAAGAAGGAGGAGAGCGAGGAAGAGAACTCCGACTACTGATATTTCCAGAAGGAATCCCGCCCAAGACCCCACAAGGGTTTTGGGTTTTTTCAAAGGAGAATGTCGTGAAGTTCCTCGTGGGTTTCATCCTCGGGTTTTTCGTCGCCAAATACTCGTCGGCGATTCTCGACGCGGTGGAGAACCTGAACGAAAGCGCCAAGAACATCTAGGTCCTAGTTCGACTCGTCATATTTCGAAGACAGGAAACGTCATGTTCAAGTTCACGCTCGGATTCTTCGTCGGTACGGCTGCCGGATCCATCGCTACCGGGGCGCTCGGAATCCTCATGGCGGCTGCTTACTCGGCGTCGACCACGGTCTCCCCGGACATGGGTATGGACCTGCCCGGCGACGAGGACGGTTCCGAAGAGACGAACGACAACGTTATTTCGGGGGAGGTCGTCCAGTGAAGGGATGGACCAACCCCAAATACGCCGAGTTGGTCGACTATATCAGCGCGATACGAGAGAAGGGCTCTGACATGGCAAACTGCGGGTATTGTAACGGTCTCGGACGAACGATCGTCATCGACCCCAACACGAAGAAGACCCACACCGTCACCTGCACGATGTGCAAGGGTAGCGGCGAGAAGCAGGACTGAGGGATATTTCCATGTGCGACAACACTCAGATCCCGCTCAGGAAGCGTGCGCTCATGTCTGGTCTGCGGAGGCTCAAGGAGCAGTGGGAGGAAAACCCCATGGCTGTCATGGCCATCACGGTTGCCGCTCTCACCGCCGCGTCGAAGTTCATCGATTCGATCAGCGCCGTACAGGGTCGACGGGCTTACGCCAAGCAGATCAACCACCGAGTCCGGACCAAGAAGTAAGCTTTCCCGGATACTGACCGAGAATTGACCGGACGATCCGAGATATTCTCAAGGAGTTAACATGAATTTCGGCGCTATCGCCAAACGTGCCGAGAAGTTCGTAGCCAGAAACTCGGCAGTGATCCTGACCACCATTGGTGTTACCGGGACACTCACCACGGCATATCTCACGGGTAAGGCCACTTTCAAGGCTGCGGAAGTTCTCAGGCAGGAGTCGGCTTCCAAGTACGTCGAAGCTCATGTGACTCCGGATGGGGATATTCTCCCCGAAACGAAGCAGAGCGAAGAGCTCTCCTTCAAGGAGAAGTTTGAGCTCACCTGGAAGCTCTATATTCCGGCGGCGGTCTGTGCCGGTCTGACGGTCACGTGCATCATCGCAGCCAATCGTGTCGACACACGACGAGCGGCGGCTCTCGCTTCGGCGTATTCCATCTCCGAACGAGCTCTCGACGAGTACAAGGCGAAGGTTCTCGAGAAGCTCGGCGAGGAGAAGGAAAAGGAGATCCGCGAGGATATTGCTCGTGACCGGGTGAAGAAGAATCCCCCGTCCAAGAGCAATGTCATCGTGGTGAGCGGTAAGCAATCGCTGTTCCTGGACCAGTGGTCCGGTCGATATTTCTTCAGCGACATGCAGACCGTCAGGTCCGCCTTGAACGACTTCAACGCCAAGGTCATCAACGAGACCTATGCGTCGTTGAGCGAGTTCTGGTATCTCCTCGGTCTTCCGTCGACTGCCGAATCGGACGAGATCGGGTGGAGCACCGACAAGCTCCTCGATCTCGATTTCTCGGGTGATATTACCGAGGAAGGACAACCTTGCGTGGCGATGGACTTCCGTGTGAGGCCCAAGTCCAAGTACGACTCGCTCTATTGAAGAGCAGCGTACCACTACGCCTCAAAACATCTCGGGGATTGAGCTGTCATGACCGTAACTGTGAAGGTCACCCAAACGTGCAACGGGTGTAATACGAGTCGAGAGCTCACCGAAAACCATCGACCTTTCGACTCCAACAGTATTCGCCAAGCCGCTGAAATGGGCGGATGGCGAGAAGTCAGAGATTCACAACATCTCTGTCCTGCTTGTATCACGAAGGCCCTTGAGGGGTCTTTCAACGAGCAGACCAACGTATCCAAGTAACCGTCTTGCGAAACGATCCGGAAGGCAACCAGTAATGGCTACGCAGAACACCACCGGCACCAAGATCCCGACCCCCGCCGAGGCCGCCCGTAAGAAGTCGACTGCCGTTCCGAGCCAGCCCTCTCCCGAGGAGACCAACGCCGAGATCACCATCTCCACCGACGGCGTCGAGGAGACCGTGACGGTCGTCGACGACAACACCAGCGGTGAGACCGAGAAGATCAAGTTCCTCGAGAAGGCGACCGCCTTCCTGAAGAAGAACAAGAAGACGATCGGCGCCAGCATCGGTGCCGTGGCCGCCATCGCGGCTGCCGCTCTCGTCAAGTACGCCATGACCGCCACGCAGGAGAACGTCTCCGAGGAGCCCGTCGAGAACGACGAGAATCCGGTCGACGAGACCTGCGAGGTCTGACACCTGGAAAGGTAAACCAATGCTCAAGAAGACCATCACGTTCAAGGACCTCGACGGTAACGAGATCACCGAGGATTTCTACTTCAACCTCTCCAAGCGCGAGCTTGCGGAAATGAAGATCGCTCACAAGGGCGATCTTTCGGAGTACCTCAAGGAGATCATCCGTTCCGAGGACGGACAGGCGATCCTCGACAACATCAAGAACTTCATCGCCATGTCCGTCGGCGTGAGGGGGGAGGACGGTCGCAGGTTCATCAAGAACCGCGACATCACCGACTCCTTCATGCAGAGCGATGCGTACGACGAGCTGTTCTTCGAGCTGGTGTCCAACGCCGACGCGGCCGCGGATTTCTTCATGGGCATTGTCCCGGAGGATATTCGCAACCACGTGGCGAATCAGCCCTCCGACGAGGACTACACGGACGAACAGCTGCTTGCGATGTCGGACGAGGAGTACGAGAGGGTTGTCGGGGACGATCCTCGTTCGATGTCGCAGCGTCAGATCCTGATCAGCATGCAGCGCAAGAACCGTGGGAACACCACCCACAAGGGGAGGCCGCGTAAGAAGACCGTCAAGCGGTAATACCTGAGGTGCACGATTGAGGGAATCAGCAAGGGACTTGATAGAGGGGTCTCTGAAGCTCCTTTACCGGATGCTGATTTTAAACGACAGCCGTAGTGTCCTACTCCCCCGCCAGGACAAACATGCGCCCTCTACCCGTCATCCTAACGAAAACCAGAAAGGAGGTGTAATATTCATGAACACCCGTCACAAAGTTATTTCCACAGAGAACGGTGACCACGTTCTCATTTTCAAGTTCAACGGAGTTTACTACGGATTTGACCGAAAAGTCTTCGTTCCGACTTCAGGAAGTAACCTTTCACGGGTTCTCGCAAGACCTACATCTCCTATAGTGAGACCCCTACGAAAGGTAAACTGTGAACCTCCTCAAGCTCGCCAAGAAGCCGACCGTTATCACGTTCGTACTCAAGGGCGCCCTCGGAATCGCTGTCTCTGCTGTGATCGGCACCATGATCAAGGCGGAGCGGAAGGCCGAGGAGCGAATCGACGAGTACTTCAACCCGACGACTCCGGACGAGTCCGAGAACACGCAGGAAAACTAGCCGTCAAGTCCCTAAAGCTATTAGGCCATTTTTACATGGCCTTTTAGTTTTTTCTTCGCATCGAGGATGTCATGGAAAACTTCCCCTCAAATAGCCACAAATCGAAGATAGAGGGTGAGACCGAAGATCCCAGGGACGAGCCGAAGAACGAGCGGGTCGTCAGGGGTAAGGTTACTCGCCGAAAGAAGACGTTGGGTAGTCGTTTCCTCGAGGCCTTCACCGGTGGTGACGGAAAGGGTGTTGTCGAACATATTCTGTTCGATGTCCTCATTCCCGCCGCGAAGGAACTGATCGTCGATGCGATCCGCGAGGGGACCGAGCGAATGATCCTGGGTGAGGTTCGTTCGCAGCGTCGTTCGAGCTACTACCGTTCGTCCAGCAGCGGCAGCAGCTACACGAACTACAATCGGATGTCGAATAGCCGACGGGATCGCGAAGAAGAGCCCCCTCGTCGTCGGTCGATGAGTGAGAGGGCAAGGCGCGAGCACGACTTCGAAGAGGTTCTCTTCGAAGAGCGAGTTGACGCCGAAGAGGTTCTTGATCGGCTGTATCTCCTGATCGACAAGTACGACGGAGTCACGGTCAAGGACTACTACGAACTCGCCGGGCAGAGCTTCACCCCCGTCGACAACAAGTGGGGCTGGACCACCCTCAGGGGAACCCGAGTGAGGAGGACCAGGGACGGTTCATATTTCCTCGAGCTTCCTGAGCCCGAATACCTCAGCTAGTTCCGGAAAGACCATCAGGGTAAAACCAAGGAGTATCAGTGAGTCTCAAGTCCATCAAGAACGGAATCACCCGTAGGGTCGGACGTCAGATCCTCGTTACCAAGAAGCACTCTCCGGTGATGCTTTTCGGATTCGGCGTCGTCGGCGTTGTTGCCACCGCGGTTCTCTCCACCCGGGCGACCCTCAAGCTCGACGAGATTCTCAAGGAGAACGAGGAAAAGACCGAGCAGGCCAAGACGCTCCGCGAGGAGAAGCCCGAGAAGTACTCGGAGGAGGACCTTACCAAGGACCTCAAGCTTCTCAAGGTCAAGCTCGCGGTCGAGATCTGCAAGCTCTACGCTCCCGCGGTTATTTCCGGCGTGCTGACGGTCGGAGCCTTGACGGGTTCGCACGTCATCCTCAGCAAGCGGTATGCGGGTGTCACCGCTGCCTACGCCGCTCTCGACAAGGGCTTCAAGGACTACCGTAAGCGGGTGGCCGAGGAGTTCGGTGTCGAGAAGGAGCGCGAGCTTCGCTACGACATGGTCGAGAAGAAGATTGCCGTCGACACCGAAGAGGGTCCGGTTCCTCAGACCGTCAAGGTTCCGAACAACGGTCGATCGCCCTATGCCAGGGTCTTCGATGAGAACAACCCTCGCTGGCAGCGGACCCCGAGTTACAACATGATGCTCATCAAGTCCGTGCAGCAGTACATGAACGAACTTCTCATCGGACGCGGTCACGTTCTCCTCAACGACGCCTACGAGGCTCTCGGTTTCGAGCGAACCTCTGCCGGTGCTGTCGTCGGATGGGTTCGTGACGGAAACGGTGACGGCTACATCGACTTCGGAGTGTTCGACGATATGTTCGAAGGTCAGCGCTTCGTCAACGGATACGAGAAGTCGATCTGGCTCGACTTCAACGTCGATGGTCTGGTCTACGACCTGATCTCGGAGTCCTGATCATATCCTGGGGATGCGAGGATGAGTCAGTACCAAGTTCGTTTCGACCAGAACAACCCCAATTTCGCGAAGGAGTTCGCTTACAACCAGATGTTCATCCAGTCGATCCAGAACTGGATGAACGATATTCTGGTGGATCGCGGTCACGTTCTCCTCAACGACGCCTACAACGCCCTTGGGTTTGCTCCTACAACCTCTGGGTTGAATGTCGGGTGGGTTCGAGGCGGCAGTGAGGTCAAGTTCACCGTCACCGAGGATCGAGGCGCTCTCCTGATCGACTTCAACGTCGAGAAGCTCAACATTTTCGACGAAATCTGAAAGGTGGTGACGTCATGCTGAAGAACATCTTCTACGTTGCGGCAGGGTTCGGCATCGGATATTTCGTGGCCGAGAAGAATCTCCGTGCCCGCTACGACGCTCGGGCGGATCGGGAGATCGCTGCCGCCAAGACCTTCTACAAGAGCCTCTACGAGGAGGACCTCAAGAAGCTCGAAGGGACTCGGGGGGACGTCGAGGAAGCCGTCGTCGCTCTGAAGACGTATCAGACCGGAAAGACGGAACTACCGGAGGAGAACAATACCTCCACAGTCGTTCCGATGATTCGTCCTGCTCCCGAGAGCGTCGAGGAGAAGGGAGGTCCTGCGCCTCCCTACATCATCCCCTTCGATAGCTTCGACGAATCGATGCCGGACTACGACAAGAACACCGTCGAGTACTTCTCGGGCGATGGTGTCGTGACGGACTGGCTCGGGGAGATTGTCTCCACAGATTCGGTCGAGAAGCTTATCGGGTCGGAGAATCTGAAGCGTCTCAGCGACGGCACACCGACCATCTACGTCCGGTGCGAGAAGTATCGTCAGGACTTCGAGGTCATCCTCAAGCAGGGGCGCTACTCCGACGAGATTGGGTAACGACGCGTGGACGAGCCACTTGACGAGCTATATTTCCAATGGCTCTACAGTCAAGTCGCCGACCCTCGCGCAAAGGATCCTTCCCTTACGTATTGGAAGCTTCTCCGGCTTCTCTATTCGAAGGAATTCGTCTGGCTCGTCCCCAACGACGACAACCGGATCGAAGACGGTAAGGATCTCCGAAGGATTTTCCTCCAGGAGAAAGAGATCGATCCCGACAGGGTCGACTCAGACTGGATGGATCTCGGCTGTTCCGTTCTCGAACTGATGGTGGCGCTCTCCCAGAAGCTTGCATTCGAAGCCGAGGGGAGCGCCGCCTATTGGTTCTGGGATCTGATGAGGAACATCGGCCTCAACAGATACAACGACCGAGGGCGGCTTCCGAAGAGTCGCGTCGAGGATATTCTCAACGACGTGATCTTCCGGCAGTACGACGCAGACGGGACAGGCGGTTTCTTTCCCCTGAGGAATCCTCAAGAGGATCAGCGACAGATCGAGCTCTGGTATCAGATGAGTTCGTATATCCTCGAGATGTGGGATGAGAGAGGTATGAGAGGAGGATAATGGATTTCTTTCAAATCTGCGAGAAGGAGGGCCGGGGCAAGAACCCGGTCGTCGAGGTATATCCGGACTTCACCGTCGGCAGGTCTGGGTATCTGATGGTCCAGGGCGGCGCGTTCTACGCTATCTGGGACGAGAGCAAGGGTCTCTGGTCGAGAGACGAGTACGACGTCGTCCGTCTCGTGGATGAGAAGATTCGCGAGCGGGTGGACCAGCTCAAGGCCGACGGGGTCAAGTGCACCGCGAAGTACCTCAGCTCGTACAGCAACGGCGGGTGGGCTCAGTTCCGGCGTTTCCTCAAGAACGTGAGCGACAACTCCCACCCGCTCGATGCCAAGGTCACCTTCGCCAACACGGAAGTCAAGAAGTCGGACTACGCCAGTCGACGTCTTCCATATTCTCTGGCTCCCGGCGACACAAGTGCCTATGACGAGCTTGTGGGTCTCCTCTACGACGAGGAGGAGCGGGCAAAGTTCGAGTGGGCCATTGGCGCCATCATTGCCGGGGACGCCAAGAAGATTCAGAAGTTTTTGGTCTTCTTCGGTGCCCCCGGCACTGGTAAGTCCACGGTCATGGACATCGCCAAGTGGATCTTCGGAGGTCTTGTCAAGGACGGCGGCTACGTCGCCATGTTCGACGCCAAGGCTCTCGTGGGGAACAACAACGCCTTCTCGACCGAATCCTTCAAGGACAACCCGCTACTTGCAATCCAGCATGACGGCGACCTGTCCAGGATCGAGGACAACACCAAGCTGAACTCGATCGTGTCCCATGAGGACATGAGGATCAACGAGAAGTACAAGGCGACGTACGACAGCAAGATCAACGCTTTTCTCTTCATGGGTACGAACAAGCCGGTGATGATCTCGGACGCCAAGTCCGGTCTTATCCGCCGTCTGATCGACGTCAAGCCCACGGGAAAGAAGCACGATCCCGATCGATATTTCGCCTTGATCGCACGGGTCCAGTTTGAGCTTGGGGCGATTGCACATCGCTGCCTTGAGACGTACCGCAAGATGGGGAAGAACTACTACAACGCGTATCGTCCCGAGGACATGCTCCTTCGGACGAACGTGTTCGCCAACTTCATCGAAGCGCACTACGATATTTTCAAGGAGCAGAACGGCACAACTCTTAAGCAGGCTTACGCCTTGTACAAAGAGTACTGTGTCGAGGCTGAGATCGAGTACAAACTCCCGATGTACAAGTTCCGAGAAGAGCTTAAGAACTACTTCGACGAATTTCACGATCGGATCGTGCTCGATGGGGAACACAAGCGGAAGTACTACTCCGGGTTCTCCATGCAGCCGTTCAAGACCCCTGTCATTGAGAACAACGTCAAGACCAAGACGTTTACTCTCGTGATGGAGGAGACGGAGTCCATTCTCGACGAGATGTATGCCGGGCAACCAGCCCAGTATTCCAAGTCGGACGGGACTCCGGAGAGGTACTGGACCGACGACGAGCGGCTCATCGACGGCATCATGCAGAAGCCGAAACCGAATCAAGTCGTGTCCACGGTGCTCGGGGATCTCGATACCACCAGGCTCCATTTTCTCAAGGTCCCCGAAAACCACATTGTCATCGACTTCGATTTGAAGGATGACACCGGGAAGAAGTCTCTCGAGGCGAATCTCATCGCTGCGTGCGATTGGCCCCCGACCTACGCCGAGTTCAGCAAGAGCGGAAACGGCGTCCACCTTCACTATATCTTTGACGGAGATACCTCCGAACTCGCTCCAGTATATTCGGATGGTATCGAAATCAAGGTGTACAACGGTGGCGCTTCTCTCCGTCGAAAGCTGACGAGATGCAACAACGTAGCGGTGGCCACGCTCAGTGGTGGTCTCCCGTTCAAGGAGAAGAAGATGCTCCGACCCGATACCATTCGGAGCGAGAAGGCCATGCGTGCCCTCATCGCCAGGAACCTTCGAAAGGAGATTCACCCAGGAACCAAGCCCTCCATCGACTTCATCAAGAAGATCCTCGATGACGCTTACGAGTCGGGTATGGAATACGACCTGACCGACCTTCGTCCCAAGATCATGGC
>Ga0164243_10006674_pt1 | contig 17417 bp, 10 predicted proteins | sample OricompcompostOP_FD_108781 | JGI IMG/M metagenome (GOLD analysis project Ga0164243, IMG submission 108781) | Organic Plus compost microbial communities from Emeryville, California, USA - Original compost - Organic plus compost (OP) | ecosystem: Engineered > Solid waste > Mixed feedstock >... | reverse complement strand
GCGGCCTGCACCACGCCGTTGTCGTCGGTGATCCGCAGCTTGATGCCCTCCAGCGGCCGCCCGTCGGTGCCCCACACCTTGACCGGCTCGTCGGTGGGCGCGCTCAGCGCACCGAGGCAGGTCTCGGTGGTGCCGAACGCCCCGCAGACCGCGGTGCCCAGCACCCGGGTGGCTCGTTCGGCCAACCCGCGCGGCACGGCAGCGCCCGTGGCGACGAAGATGCGCAGTTTCTCCGGTGCCTCCTCGCCGGCCTCGACCGCCTTGACCAGGTCGGCCAGGAACGGGGTCGCAGCCTGCACGAAGGTGCCCTCACCGTCGCGCAACGCCTGCAGGGCTCGGCGCGGATCCCAGACGGCCTGGATGATCTGCGGGACGCCGAGCACCATGGCCAGCCACATGCCGTACAGGAATCCGGTCTGGTGGGCCAGCGGGCTGGGGATGTAGACGGTGTCCGAGGCGTCCAGGCCGAGATGCCGGATCTCCATCGACGCCGCCCGGGACAAGGTGCCGCCGGTCATCAGCGATCCCTTGGGCTCCCCGGTGGTGCCGGAGGTGAAGAGCAGTTGGGCGGTCCGGTCCGGGGTGGGCTTGCGGTCGGCGAGCGCCTGGTCGTCCACCTCGCCGTTCAACAGATCACTCCAGTCGTGCCAGGAGACGTCACCCGGCGCCCAGTCCGCGCCGATCTGCACGTCGCCGGGCAGCACCACGACATGGGCAAGATCATCGGGAACCTCGCCGAAGTCGCCGTTCACGATCCCGGCGACCTCCTCGGCGTGTGCCCGGCCGCGGAAGGTCTCCGGCACGAACAGCACCCTGGCCTTGGCCCGTCGCAGCATGAAGGCGATCTCCCGCTGCCGGAAGATCGGCATCAGCGGGCAGCAGACGGCTCCGATCCGCATGGTGGCCAGCGCGATGATCACGAACTCGGCCCAGTTCGGCAGTTGCAGCGCGACCGGCTCGCCGGGTTGCACGCCGAGCTTGATCAACTGCGATGCGACCTGGTCGACCTGGCGGTCGAGTTCCGCCCAGGTGATCTTGGACGTGGCGCGCGGCCGGGCATCGACCACGGCAACATCATCGGGACGTTCGGTCGCCCAGCGCTTCAGCCAGTCGGACAGGGTGAACTTGGCCGCAAGATCAGGATTCCCGGCCTCCTTGGGCAGCTGCCGGTGGGTCCGGACCGCACGGCTCGGACGACCACCCTCGACCGACATCGGAATGCCGAAGCCGTTCATCGCCTCCAGATAGGCCGGATAGGAGATCCGGTACGCGTTGGGATAGGTCAGCGTGGAATCACCTTCGGCGGTCGACGCCGCGATAGCCAACGACATCAGCACCCGGTGATCGTTGAACGAGGACAGCTTGGCACCGTGCAGCCGCTCGATGCCGCGGACCCGGAGCACGTCGCCGTCGAGGTCGAGATCGCCGCCCATCTGGTTCAGCTGCAGCATCGCCGACACCCGGTCGGACTCCTTCAGCCGGACATGGGCGATGTTGCTGAAGGTCGTCTCACCGTCGGCGAAGGAGCCCATCACCGACAGGATCGGCAGCATGTCGGGGATGCCGCGGCAGTCGATGCCGGCCGGCTTCAGCCGGATTCCGTCGTGGGCGATCCGTACGCCCTCCTCGGTCAGCTCCATCGGCACGCCCATCTCCCGGGCGATGTCCAGGAAGTGCACCTCGGGGTGGTCGGCCGGACCGCCGGACAGCTGGTTCATGCCCCGCAACAGGATGTCGGAGGGGTGCAGGGCAGCGGCGGCGATGCCGAAGGCGGCCGAGCCGATGTCCGGCGGCATCACCAGGTCGCAGGGGGTGGCCTCCTGGTTGGGTTCGATCTCGAACCGCCGCCAGTCCGGGGCGTAGCTGACCTTGAGGCCGAACTGCTTCATCATCTCGACGGTCAGCTCGAGATACGGCTGCTCGTTGAGTTCGCCCTCCACCTCGATCACGGTCTTGCCGGTGGCGAACGGCGCCAACAGGATCAGGCCGGAGATCCACTGCGACAGGGTGCCGGCGATCGTCACATGGCCGCCGCTCGGCCGCTTCGCGGCGACGCTGATCGGAGGGCAGTCGTTGGTCGACTCCAGCTCGACGCCCATCTGTTGCAGAGAGCGGAGCAGTGGGCCGACCGGGCGACGTTGGAAGTATTTCTGGCCGGTGACCACCACCGGCGTCTCGGCCAGCGAGGCCAGGCCGATCATGAAGTACAGGGTGGTACCCGAACTGCCTGCCGAGACGCTTTCCCGGATCGGGCGGTACGGTCCGCCGTGCACGATGAACGTGTCGCCCTCGATGTCGATCCGGGTGCCGAGCCCGCGGAGCAGTCCGACGGTGTACTGCACGTGCCGGGCGTCGGAGAGTCCGGTGATCCGGCTGACGCCGGGCGCCAGCGAGGCCAGGATCAATGCACGGTGGGCGTGATACTTGGAATTCGGTACCAGCGCCTCGCCGGTCAGCCGGCTGTGCGTCCCCTTGACGAGTAGATGCATTGAGATCGACTCCTGTGGTTCGCCGATAGGGCAGATCCGGGCCGCGACCCGAACCTGGGCGATTTTAGCGACCGATCGTGCGCTAACGCCCAGGCGTGAAGATACGCCTTTCCGATTCGGAGGTGAACCCCGGGTCACGGAGTGTCGGACGGTTCAACCGTCAACCATGGAACCGGCGGCGACCGTCCCGTGGCTCACCCGCCAGGGTGTACCGGCCCGCGCAGCCGCGCCAATGCCGGCAGCAGCACTTCGGCGGCGGCCGGGTCGACCGCGGGCAGTTCGGTCGCCGCGACGTCGAGCAGCGCATCGATCGCCCGGTGCAGGTCGTCGGGGTCGGTCGTCCCGATCAGCGTCGACTCCAGTGCAGTACGCAGCTCGGCGGGCAGCAGATGGGCGCCCTTGCCGTACGCGGTCGGCAGGCCGAGGCGTCCGCAGGCCGACTCGATGATCAGGTCCCGCGCTGCCGCGACCCAGTGCGCCGCCTGCAGGCCGTGTCCGCGTTCGGTCGCGGTCCGGGCATGGATCAGGTGGTGCCAGAGGTGGCCGACCCAGGTCCGGGCGTCGGCGGTCGGGTGGTCGGCCCGCAGGTCGGCGGGATCGCCGAAGATCGTCCGCCAACTGTCGGCCCGCGGTCCCCACTGATCGGCCGGGGCGAAGCCGATGTCGATCTCCAGTAGTCCGGGAAGCAGGAAGACCCGGTAGATCCATTCGGCTGCGGGCAGATCCCAGTGGTGCAGGGCGCCGTACTGCTCGACCATGGTCCGGGTCCAGCGGTCCAGTACGGCCGCCAGGTCATGATCACCGACGCCCAGCGCCAGATCCAGATCCGACCAGTCGTCCGCGGCGCCGGTCGCCACCGAACCGGTGAGGGCCGCTCCGATGATCATCGGATCGTCCTCGGCGAGCTGCAGCAGCTGATCACGGACCTCGTCGCGACGCATGCGGTCGACGATATCCACGGTCCGGGCACCGGACCACCCCACTGGTCGGCGATGATGATCTTGCTCTAGCGTGGGTGGCGTGCTGATCACCTGGGACAACGGGACAACGGTTCTGCAGTTCGACGGCGGCGAGGACGGCCCGGTCAGACTGGTCGATGTGCACGATGTGGGCGGGCCTTCCGGTCCCACCAAACGGGCCTGGCAGCCGCTGGTGGAGATTTTGACGCCGCACTGGGGGAATCAGACCTGGGGCACCGGCGCGCGGCACTCCGGCACCCATGTCGGTGGCCGGTTGCGCTACGTGTCGCACACCGCTGACGGCCCGTCGGAGTTGGCGATCACCCAGTCGGATCCCGAATCGGGTCTGGTGGTGATCAGCCGCTTCCGGAGTTTTCCGGGCGTCGCGGCAGTCCGGTCGCAGACCGAGGTCGCGGTCGCCGCGGGAGCGGAACCGGTCACGCTCTGGGCGGTGAGCAGTCTGGCCACCGGTGCGGTGGTCAGCCAGGACGTCAACAACCTGGACGTGTGGTCGGCGGCCTCCACCTGGGCGGCCGAGAACCGCTGGTCCTCCCAGCCGTTGCGGGCGCCGGGACTGGCCCGGATCGATGCCGCCGAGACCGGCGAGACCATCCGAGACGCCGTGGTGATCTCGTCGATCGGCACCTGGAGTTCGGGAGCGGTCAATCCCGCCGGAGCCGTACGCAACCGGGTCACCGGACGCACCCTGGCCTGGCAGATCGAGCACAACGGCGGCTGGTTGGCCGAGGTCGGGGAGCTGGGATCCGATCATGGTCCCAGCGCCTATCTCGCACTGCTCGGCCCGACCGACGCGCGGCACCATTGGTCATACACGGTCGACCCCGACCACAGCTTCACCACCGTGCCGGTCACCATCGCCGTTGCGGACAGCATGGACGAGGCGTTCGGGCGCCTGGCCGATCATCGGCGGGCCGCCCGTCGTGACCATCCGCAGAACCGCACGCTGCCGGTGATCTTCAACGACTACATGAACACGCTGATGGGCGATCCGTCGGAGGAACGGTTGCTGCCGCTGATCGACGCCGCGGCCGAGGCGGGCAGCGAGTACTTCTGCATCGATGCCGGCTGGTACGACGACACGGCCGGCTGGTGGGCCAGTGTCGGCGACTGGGAGCCATCGTCGGTCCGCTTCCCGCGAGGCCTGCGGTTCGTCCTCGATCGGATCCGGGATCGTGGCATGGTGCCCGGGCTGTGGATGGAGCCTGAGGTTGTTGGCACCACGAGCCGGGCGGCGCAAAGCCTGCCGGACTCGGCGTTCCTGCAGCGTTCAGGCGTACGCATCCGGGAACGCGACCGCTACCTGCTCGACCTGCGCAGCCCGGATGCGGTGGCGCACCTTGACTCCTCCGTCGATCGGTTGATCAACGATCTTGGTGTCGGCTACTTCAAGTTCGACTACAACGTGACGCCCGGCGCGGGCACTGATCGGGACGCGCCGTCGGTCGGTCACGGGCTGCTGGAGCACAACCGCGCGCTACTCGACTGGTTGGACGCGCTGCTGGACCGGCATCCGGAGTTGATCATCGAGAACTGCGGTTCGGGTGCGATGCGTTCTGACTTCGCGATGCTGTCCCGGCTGGCCCTGCAGTCGACCTCGGACCAGGACAACCCGCTGCTCTATCCGCCGATCGCGGTGGGTGCGCTGGCGCACATCCTGCCCGAGCAGGCCGGCAACTGGGCCTACCCGCAGCCCGAGATGACCGACGAGATGATCATCTTCACGATGTGCACCGGGCTCGCCGGACGGCTGTACCAGTCCGGGCCGTTGCACCGGATGACGCCGGCCCAGCGGACGCTGGTTGCCTCGGGGATAGCCGTACACAAACAGCTTCGAGGCGATCTTGTCCGGTCGATCCCCCGCTTCCCGACCGGACTGCCACGCTTCGCCGAGCCGTGGACGACGGTCGCGCTGGATGCCGGCGAGGTGGCATACGTGATCGCCTGGCGGCAGGAGGACGCCGACGAGACCGTACGCCTTGATCTGTCCGGATTGAACCGCACCCCGCGGTCGGTCGAGCAGCTCTACCCCGAGCCCGGCCTCGTCCCCGACTGGACGGCGACCCTCGGCGACAACCAGCTCGAACTCCGCGCCACATCCGGGCCGGCCGCCCGGCTCTACCGAATCACCGCCTGACCGCAGGTTCGGCTCTTGGCGTGTCCCCGCGGCCCGCCGCCGCACCACTTGCTAGCCGCCGCACCACTTGCCCGCCGCCGCACCACTTGCCCGCCGCCGCACCACTTGCCCGCCGCCGCACCACTTGCCCGCCGCCGCACCACTTCCCCGTAGCCGCACCAGTTGCCCCGCCGCCGTTCCCGCACCAGTTGCTCGGTACCGCACCACTTGCCCGCCGCCGCACCAGTTGCTCGTCTTCGCACCCGTTGCAACCGGTGCGCGGTCGAGTAAAGGTCGCGCCGCCGACCAACTGGTGCGGGAACCGCCTGCCCCGTTGCAAGAGCCGCCCCACCCAGGTGCAGGCCGCACGCGCAACCTCAAAGTTTGACCTTGCGGCAGACGGGCGGGCGGCGGCCGCGGGCCGGCAGCGGGCCGGCGGCGGGCCGGCGGCGGGCCGGCTGCGGGAACGGAACGGACCGGACAGGTCCAGCCGGATTCGGCACCCGCGTAATCGCGGTCGCGGCATTGAACGGCCGGAGGAGTGGGCTCGAACGGCCGCACGGAACACGTCGTCGGACGACACGCCGCACAAATGAGGGATTATCTGACCCCTCGCCGAAGAGAGGCGAGGAGGGAGGGAGAGGCGAGAAGCGAGGAGAGCGGGTGACGGGAGTCGAACCCGCCTCTCGACCTTGGGAAGGTCGCGTTCTACCGATGAACTACACCCGCGTGCAGCACTGACCGCGGCCTCGGAGTCTACACAATGCCGGCCGGCGATGCCCGCTCAGCGTCGACATCGCTGCCCCGCTCCCTCCGCGACACCACGCCTGCGGGTTCGGATCCGCTGGACGGGACCCGACCGTCGGGACAAGATGGGGAGATGATCGGTGACGCCCCGACCAACGAGCGGCGGTTGGAGGAAGGGATCCACACCGATCCCGGCCCGCTGACCTACGCCGAATACCTCCACCTGGACGAGATCCTGGGAGCCCAGCATCCGCGGTCCCGTCCGGTGCATCACGACGAGCTGCTGTTCATCATCCAGCACCAGACCACCGAGTTGTGGCTGAAGTTGATGTTGCACGAACTGGTCAGCGCGCGCGACGGGTTCCGCACCGACGCGGTCCCGCTGGCACTGAAACGGCTGGCCAGGGTCAAGCACATCCAGCACACTCTCAGCGAGCAGTGGTCGGTCTTGGCCACCCTGACCCCCAGCGAGTACCTGGAGTTCCGCGACTTCCTGGCCAGTTCCTCCGGCTTCCAGTCCTATCAGTACCGGGCGGTGGAGTTCATCTTGGGCAACAAGAACGCCGACATGCTCGCGGTGTTCGCTGATGATCAACCGGCCGAGGCGATGCTGACGGCGTTGCTTGAGTCGCCCACTCTGTACGACGAGTTCCTCCGCCACCTGGCGCGGCAGGGCTTTCCGGTGCCCGATTCGGTGCTCTCCCGCGACGTCAGCGAGCCCTACCGACAGCACGACGAGCTGCTGGAGACGTTCAAGATCATCTACTCCGAACCGCAGCGGCACTGGTCGGCGTACGAGACCTGTGAGGAGCTGATCGATGTCGAGGACAACTTCCAGCAGTGGCGCTTCCGGCACCTCAAGGTCGTCGAGCGGACCATCGGTCACAAGGTGGGCACCGGCGGGTCCAGCGGCGTGGACTTCCTGCACGCCGCCCTCGACCTGACCTTCTTCCCCGAGCTGTACGCCGTACGAACGATATTGGAGCCGCCGGCCCACCGGTGAGACGGAGAGACGGTCAGACGGTCAGACGGTGAGAGACGGCCGGCCGGGTGACCACCCATCCGTCCCTGACCGGCACCCGGAACCGGAGCCGAAACCCTCGCCTCACCGAACCGACCCGGGCTACTTTGGAGGGGTGACAACCCCTCAGCCCGAATCGCAGGTTCCGTCGCCCCAGCAGGGCGCCCGGCCGGGGGCTCTGCGCGCCTCCGACGCCGACCGTGACCAGGTCGCCAATGTGCTCAGCACTGCCTACGCCGAGGGCCGCCTGACCCGGGAGGAGCACGACGAACGGCTCAGCCAGGTGATGGCGGCCAAGACGTTCGAGGAGTTGATCCCGCTCACCCAGGACCTGGTCTTCACCGGCGCCCCGGCACCGGCCGTCGGGCAGCAGCAGGACAACATGATCGACACCACCGGCGCCGACCCGACGCCTGACCGGATGGTCGCCGTCTTCGGCGGCACCTCCCGCAAGGGGCGCTGGCGGGTCCGCCGCAAGATCGAGGCGTACGCCTTGTTCGGCGGCCAGGACCTGGACATGCGTGAGGCGGTGTTCGAGAGCCCGGTCACCGAGATCAGCGGTTTCTGGTGCTTCGGCGGCCTGGAGATCAAGGTTCCCGAGGGTGTCGAGGTGCAGGACCAGACGGTGGGCATCTTCGGCGGCACCGACATCTCCAAGGTCAGCGACCCGACGCCCGGCGCGCCGGTCCTGGTGATCAAGGGTGTCGCTCTGTTCGGCGGCGTCAGCGTCAAGGGCGGCGGCAATCGGAGGAACCGCTGACCGCCAGCGACCCGTCGTCGTGAACAATGGGCCCGGTGAGCACCTTGGAAGAGTTGTTCGCCTCACCCGGTGAACCCTGGCAGCGACTCTCGCCGAACTACCGTTCGATGCGTCGCCTCACCTCGGTGATCGGCATCGGTGTCGTCTTCCTCGCCGGCGCACTGGTCGTCGGACTGGCCGTGGGCCTGTGGTGGCTGGCCGGCGTGATCGTCGTGGTCGGCGCCGCCATCCTGATCGCGCGCTGGATCGTCGTCGGCCGCAACTGGGCGTCGTGGGGATATCTGGAGCGGGAAGAGGACCTGTACATCACCCACGGCGTGCTCTTCCGGACCATGGTCACCGTGCCGTACGGGCGGATGCAGCTGGTCGAGGTGCGCAGCACGCCGCTGCAACGGGCGTACGGCCTGGCCACCGTCCAACTGGTCACCGCCAGCGCAGCGACCGACGCCGCCATTCCCGGCCTGTTGCCGGACGAGGCCGCCCGGTTGCGGGACCGGCTGAGCGAGCTGGGTGAGGCCAGGGCTTCGGGTCTATGACGTCCTCCCCACCGCCCACCCCGGCATCGACCTCGCCGACCCGAACCGTCAAGGAAACCGCCCGGCCACATCCGCTCACCCCGCTGATCCGCGGTTGGGTGGTGCTGCTGGTGATCCTCTTCGGCTTCGGACGGCAACTGATCCCCGACGGCCGGGGCGAGTCGCCGATCAAGGAGTTGCTGCGACTTGGCTTCGGCTGGCTGGTGCTGATCGTCCTGGGTGTCGTGATTCTCGCCGCGGCGGCAGGATTCGTCAGCTGGTACTTCACCCGGTTCGTGATCGACGACGACGAATTGCGGGTGGAGACCGGATGGCTGGCCAAACGCTCGCGCCGGATCGCCTTCGAACGCATCCAGTCGGTCGACATCGTGCAGCCGTTGGCGGCGCGCATCTTCGGGCTGATCGAGCTGCGGATCGAGGCCGGGGCCGGTGACAGCCGAACGATCCTGCGCTACCTGACCCGGCAGCACGGCACCCAGATCCGCGACTACCTGCTGGCCCGGGCCCACGGCGACCGGGTGACGTTCGCCGGCTCGTCCGCACTGCCGCAAGCCAGCGCACTGACCGATCTCAGCGCATCGGAACGGGTCCTGGTCACCATTTCGCCGGCCCGGCTGATCGCCGGCTTCGTGCTGTCCACCGAGTTCCTGTCGACGATCATGGTGTTGATCATCCTGTTGGTGGTCGGCGGTGTCCTGGGACAGCCGGTGGTCAGCCTGGCCGGCCTGATCCCGATGATCTTCGCCGGATTCGGGCTGATCAGCCGGCGGGTCGCGGCTCAGTTCAACTACACCCTGGCCGAGTCCTCCCGCGGATTGCGGATCACCCGCGGCTTGACCAACCTGACCAGCCAGTCACTGCCGTTGAACCGGATCCAGGGCGTACGCATCTCCCAGCCGATCCTGTGGCGCCCCTTCGGCTGGTCCCGGGTCGACATCGACGTGCTCGGTTACGGCACCAGCAGCGAACGGGACGAGAACCGTACCGACGTGTCCAGCATCCTGTTGCCGATCGCGGACGACGGGCAGGTCCGGACCGCGTTGACCCGGGTGCTGCCCGGAGCCGATCCGGACCGGCTCGAACTCCATCCGTCACCGCGGCGGGCGCGAGCGATCCGCTGGTTCGACGGCTGGACCTTGCGGTACGGCTGGAACGACGCGGTGGTCGCCAGTCGGCACGGATGGCTCAACCGGACCACGGACCTGGTGCCGCACGCCAAGGTGCAGTCGGTACGGATCACCCGCGGCCCACTGCAACGCTGGCTGCGATTGGCCAGCGTGCATGTGGACACCCCGCGCGGTCCGGTCGATCTCGTCGCCTATCACCTCGACCCGGCCGCTGCACGGCTGTTGGCGCTCAGCGAACTTGACCGGGCACGAGCGGCCCGCCGCGTCGGGCAACCGGGCCCCGGCGACATCGGAGTTCTGGAGCGGTTCGGGATCGACGGCGTGCCCCCACTGGGTGCGGGCGCCGAGTCGACGGTCTATCCGCTCGGAACCGATCAGGTCCTGCGGATCTACAAAGGTGATCACCGAGCGGCGGCGGCCCTGATCGGCCAACTCGGACCGGCCTATGCCGCCTTCGCCCGGTACGACCTGGGCTTCCGAACGCCGGTGATCATCGAGTCCGGCGAGTTGGCCGGGCGGTTCTACACGATCGACCGACGGATCCCCGGAAGTTCGCTGTCGACCTGGCTGCCCACTGCGGCGCCGGAGCTGCGCCGGCAGGCGTTGCTGCACTACCTGCACGTGGCGGGTCGGATCCAGCAATTGCCGTTGCCTGCCGACGGATTCGGCCGGATGTTCGGTGCCGATCCGCGACGCTTCCCGACCTTGGGAGCACTGCTGGAAGATCAACTGCGTACCGCCGTCCGACAGACCAAGGAGTGGCTCGATCATGATCTCCCGGCCGATGCAGTCGAGCGGGTGATCGCCGAGGTCCATGATCGACAGTGCGCCCCACGACTGGTGCACGGCGACTACTTCCCCGGCAACGTGTTCGTCAACGCCCTTCCCGACGGCAGCCCGGTGATCAGCGGAGTCGGCGACTTCAGCCCGCACACGCTGGCAGCCGACCCGGTGATGGACATCGCCGGCGCGATATCGCTGATGGGCTATGAGGGCTACCCCGGGGTGAAGGAGGACCAAGCCTACGTCGCCCAGCAGGCGCTGGCGCTGTACAGCAACCAGATTCCCGACCTGGCGCACTGGCTTGATGTCTACCGGCGCTATTACGCGATCTACTACGCTCCCGATCCGGCTGTCTATCCGCAGTCCCTGGTCGAACTCCAGGACTGAACCGGCGGACCGGGCCAGTGGCTCGGCGGGCGGCCGTACCGGGGTTGGGCCGGACCCCAGCCCGGTTGGTTACGCTGCTGCCATGACCGTCGAAGGAGCCGACACCACGCCGTCGCAGCCGCAGCGTCCCGTGCTGGGCATCGACATCGGTGGCAGCGGCATCAAGGGTGCACCTGTTGATCTTGCGACCGGTGAGCTGGCCACCGACCGCGTCCGGTTCGAGACGCCGACGCCGTCCACACCGGAGAAGATCGCCAAGGTGGTCCGCGACGTCGTCGACGAGTTCGCCGAACTGATCGGCGACGGGCCGATCGGGATCACCATCCCGGCCGTCGTCACCCACGGCGTCACCCGGTCCGCGGCGAACATCGACAAGTCGTGGATCAACCACCCCGCGGAGAAGACCTTCGAGGATGTGCTCGGCCGCGACATCGTGCTGGTCAACGACGCCGACGCCGCCGGTGTCGCCGAGGTGAAGTACGGCGCCGCGAAGGATCATCCGGGGCTGGTGCTGCTCACCACGCTCGGCACCGGGATCGGCAGTGCGTTGATCCATCACGGTGTGCTGGTGCCCAACACCGAGTTCGGCCACATCGAGATCGACGGCCACGATGCCGAGTCCCGAGCCTCGGCGAAGTACAAGGAGGACAAGGGGCTGTCCTACAAGGCGTGGGCGAAGAAGAGCCTGCAGCGCTACTACTCGGTGCTGGAGTCGCTGATCTGGCCGGACCTGATCGTGGTGGGTGGCGGTGTCAGCCGCAAGGCCGAGAAGTTCCTACCGTTGCTGGAACTGAACGCCGAGATCGTTCCGGCGAAGCTGCAGAACCAGGCCGGCATCGTCGGCGCCGCCTGGCTGGCCGACGACTACGCCACGCATCGCAAGGAGCCGCTGACCAACGCCGTGGTCGACCCCACCGGCGGCGACTGACCGGGATCCTTCCCGGCAGGGTCACATCCGGTCCGGCGCCTCGATACCGAGCAGGTCCAGGCCGGTGGCCAGCACCCGCTGGGTCGCCAGGCAGAGCGCGAGCCGGGAGCCCCGTACGTCGCCCTCGGACTTGAGCACCGGGCACTGTTCGTAGAAGGTCGAGTACGCGACCGCGACGTCGTGCAGGTAGCCGCACAGCCGGTGCGGCTGGAGCGTCTGGGCGACTTCCTCGACGACCTCCCCGAGCCGCGGGAGCAGCAGGGCCAGGGCCTGCTCGGCCGGCTCGTCGAGCACCGTGACCTTTTCCGGTACGGCGATGCCTTCGGCTTCGGCCTTCCGGAGCACCTGATGGGTGCGGGCGTGGGCGTACTGCAGGTACGGGCCGGTGTTGCCGGTGGTGGCCACCATCCGGTCGATGTCGAACACGTAGTCCTTGTTGAGACCGCTGGACAGGTCGGCGTACTTGATCGCCGCCATCGCCACGGCGGGCGCGGCCTTCTCCTCGGCGGCGTCCAACAGATCGACGAGTTTCATCGTCCCGCCCTCGCGGGTACGCAGCCGCTTGCCGCCCTCGCCGAGCACCAGCCCGTAGCGCACGTGTTCGGCGGAGACGTCCGGCGGCAGGAAACCGGCCTTCTTGGCGACGGCGAAGACCTGATCGAAGTGGAAGGACTGCTCGGCGCCGACGACGTAGATGATCCGGTTGGCGTGCAGGTCCTGCACCCGGTGACGGATCGCGGCCAGATCGGTCGTGGAGTAGCCGTAGCCGCCGTCGGACTTGCGGATGATCATGGGCGCATTGAAGCCTTCGACGAACACGCAGAGCGCACCCTGGTCGATCACCGCAGTTCCGTTGCTCTCCAGCTCCTCGACGACCTTGGCGAGATCGTCGTTGTAGCTGGACTCACCGGCAAGATCGTCATCGGTGAGCTTGACCCCGAGCCGGGCGTAGACGGCGTTGAAACCGGCCTTGGAGATCTCGATCAACTGCCGCCAGATGGCCAGCGTCTCCTCGTCACCGGACTGCAGTAGGACGACCCGCTTGCGGGCCAACCGGGCGAATTCCTCGTCATTCTTGAAATGTTCCGAGGCCCGCCGGTAGAGGTCCTCGGCGGACACCAGGTCCAGGGACATCGGGTCGACGCCCTCTTCCAGGATCTCCTCGACCAGCAGGCCGAACTGGGTGCCCCAGTCGCCGATGTGGTTCTGCGGAATGACCGTGTGACCGAGAGCCGACAGCACCCGGTTGAGGCTGTCGCCGATGATCGTGGAGCGCAGGTGGCCGACATGCATCTGCTTGGCAACGTTGGGTGCCGAGTAGTCGATGACGACGATCTGCGGCTGCTCGGTCTGCGGGACGCCGACCCGCTCGTCGGCCAGCTGCTCCGACACCACGGTCGCCAGGGTTTCCGGCTTGAGCCGTAGGTTGATGAACCCGGGCCCGGCGAGTTCCGGCGGCTCGGCGATGTCGGCCAGGTCGAGCTGGTCGATGATCGCACCGGCCACCTCGCGCGGTGGTTTGCCCTCCTGTTTCGCCAGACGCAACGCAACATTGGACTGGAAGTGGCCGAACTGCGGCTTGGTGGCCGGCCGCAGCTCGGGATCGATCCCGGTGACCGCTTGGATCCGGGTGCTGAGCGTCTGTTGAACCGAGGACATGATGGGCCAAGTATCTCACCGTCCGCGACCGGTTTCCGCAGCCCGACCCCGGCCTCCGCGTCGTGCTCGACGACCCGTCGGCACCGCCTCGTACCGACCGTCGCCTGGACCGGCAATCACGCGCCCGGGGTACCGACCCGATCGCCCGGCCAAGCACCGCCTCGTGGTCGCAAGGTCAAACCTTGTTCCTGGGGTTGCGACACACCGAACCCGGGAGCCGCACACGCAACCTTTGAGGTTCGCGGGATCGGCCGCCGCGACCGCATCCGCCGGCCCGGTCCCAAGGTCAAATCTTGACCGTGCGGTCGCGACACACCGGACCCGGGAACCGCACACGCAACCTTTGAGGTTCGCAGGATCGGCCGCCGCGACCGCACCCGCCGGCCCGGTCCCAAGGTCAAACCTTGACCGTGCGGTCGCGACACGCCGGACCCGAGAGCCACGGGCTCAAACTTTGAGCCTCGCGGACCCAGCCGGCGGGAGCCGGAGTTGGACACGGAGGCCTAGCTGCGCGGGTGGCCGGGCCGGGTGACCGAGCCGGTGACCGGGCCGTAGGTCGGGCTGGTGACCGGGCAGGAGATCGGGCGGGTGACCGAGGTTCGCGGCCGCGGCGAGTGGGTAGTTCGCGACCCGGCAGACGATGGTCCGGCATTACCGGCCGCCCGACGCGGTCGGTTAGGTTGGGCGGCGAGCCCGGACCGAGTTCGTACGAACCCAAGGAGCACATACCGATGACACAGGTCCCTACCATCACGCTGAACGACGGGCGGGCGATCCCGCAGCTCGGCATCGGCGTCTGGCAGGTGTCGAACGACGACATCGTGGCAACCGTGGCCAAGGCGCTCGAGGTCGGCTACCGGCACATCGACACCGCACAGGGCTACCAGAACGAGCAGGGTGTCGGTGAGGCGTTCGCCGCGTCCGGACTGTCCCGCGACGAGGTGTGGATCACCACCAAGCTGGCCAACGGCAAGCACGAGCGCAGCGACGCCGTCACCGAGTTGAAGACCAGCCTGTCCAAGTTGGGCATGGAGTACGTGGATCTCTACCTGATCCACTGGCCGACTCCGAACAGTGGCGACTACGTCGAGACCTGGCGCGGCATGCAGGACGCGCTCGAGCAGGGACTGACCAAGTCCATCGGCGTCTCGAACTTCCAGCCGGACCACCTCGACAAGCTGGTCGCCGACGGCGGCGTGGTACCCGCGGTGAACCAGATCGAGATCCACCCGACCTTCGCCAACCAGACGGCGGTCGATGGCAGCCTGAAGCACGGCATCAAGATCGAATCCTGGAGCCCGCTCGGCCTCGGTGCCGATCTGAACAACCCGACCGTGGCCAAGATCGCCGCACGCACTGGGAAGACGCCGGCTCAGGTGATCATCCGCTGGCACCTGCAGAAGGGCTACATCGTCTTCCCGAAGTCGATCACGCCGTCCCGGATCGAGGAGAACTTCAACGTGTTCGACTTCGAGCTGACCGCCGACGATGTGGCGGCGATCGACGCCCTCGACGCGGGCAACCGCACCGGCCCGGATCCCGACACCTTCGGCTGATCAACTTTGCACGGGTCGGCTCTCGCTCACTTCATGGTGATCACCCGAGCCGATAGCCACGACGTACCACCGTGGTCACCAACCCTGGAGTGGCCAGCGCGCCGCGCAACCGGCCGATGGCCACCTCCAGGGCGTGATCATCGTTGCCGACCAGTGAACTCAGTTGGCTCTTCGGCACCACCGCACCCTGGGCCCGGACCAGCGCCTTCATGATCAACGCGCCGCTCGGCGGCAACAGCAGTTGGCGACCGCCCATCGCAACCAGCCGGCCGCGCAACTCGACGATCCCGGCCGACGACTCCGCCCGGCAACTCCGTGACCGCAGTTCCTCGGTGACGGTACGCACCAGGGCACCCAGCCGATACCGGTCCGGATGCACCGGCTTCAGCCCGGCCCGCCGGAGCGGGTCGGCCGTCACCGGCCCGACTGCCACCGGCAGCACCTCGGAGTGCAGCGCGGCAAGCAGGTCCACCGTCCGACCGATCCGTCGAGCGGCCTGCAGCAGGGCATCGGCGGCGGGAGCGCTGGTGAAGGTCACCGCATCGACCTGACGAGCGACGATCGCCTCGATCAACCGCTCGGTGGGCCGCGGATCCGCCGGCGGTGCCCAACGGTACGGCGCGACCGTCAGCACCCGGGCGCCCGCCGCCGACAGCCGGCCGAGTTGATCATGATCGACGTATCCGTGCAGCTGCACGGCGACCGTCCGGCCGGCGACACCGCGCGCGATCGCCAGGTCGACCAGGGCTGCGGTGGTCTCCTCCGCGCCGCTGCCCGACTCGGTGAGACCCGCCGCCCGGACCGCACCCCGCGCCTTCGGACCCCGGACCATGATCGCCGCACCGGTCAGCACCTCCGACAACTGCGCGCCCAGTCCGGCAGCGTCGGCGGCCTCCATCCAGGCACGGAAGCCGTGCGAGGTGGTGGCCAGGACACATTCCGGCCGGGCCGCGATCACCGCGCGGGTGTCGGCCAACAAGTGATCATCGTGTTCGGCGGCAACGATCCGCAGGGTCGGGGCATGCACCACCTCCGCACCCCGCCGGACCAGAGCAGCGATCAGGTCACCCGACCGCCGGTCGGCCGTGACGCCTACCGTGTAACCGAGCAACTCGTCGCTGATCCGGTCTCCGGTCATCGACCACGGACCGGAATGGTGGGACCACAGGCCAGCACGGCGATCTGCGGCACCGCCGCATCCCGTTCATGATCGTGCGGTGGCCGCCACTGCCCCCGCTCGGGGACCCGGGTGATCGTCGGATCGGGTTCGGCGGCGTTGACGAACCCGCGGAATCGGCGCAGCCGCTCCGGATCCGCCAGGGTGGCCGCCCACTCGTCGGTGTAGCTGCTCACGTGCCGGTCCATCGCCTCCTCCAGCTCGGCGCAGATCCCCAGGGAATCATCCAGGATCACCTCACGCAGATGATCCAGCCCACCGTCCAGGTCGGCGATCCAGGCCGCGGTCCGCTGCAGCCGGTCGGCAGTCCGGACGTAGTACATCACGAACCGATCGATGACCTTGATCAACACCTCATCGGAGAGATCACCGACGAGCAACTCCGCGTGCCGCGGAGTGAAACCGCCGTTCCCGCCCACATAAAGGTTCCAGCCCTTGTCGGTGGCGATCACACCGACGTCCTTGCTGCGCGCCTCGGCACATTCCCGGGCGCATCCGGAGACGCCCAGTTTGATCTTGTGAGGTGACCGCAGGCCGCGATAGCGCAGCTCGAGTTCGATGGCCATACCGACCGAGTCCTGGACGCCGTACCGGCACCAGGTCGACCCGACACACGATTTGACGGTCCGGACGGCCTTCCCGTACGCGTGGCCGGACTCCATGGCGGCGTCGATCAGCCGCTGCCAGATGTCGGGCAGTTGATCCAGCCGAGCGCCGAAAAGGTCGATCCGCTGGCCGCCGGTGATCTTGGTGTAGAGGCCGAACTCCTCGGCGACCTCGGCGATCACCTTCAGCTTGGCCGGAGTGATCTCGCCGCCCGGGATCCGCGGGACGACCGAGTAGGTGCCGTCCTTCTGCAGATTGGCCAACGCCCGGTCGTTGGTGTCCTGCAAAGTCCCCCGGCCGTCGGAGAGCACGTACTCCTCGTGCAGGGAAGCCAGGATGGAGGCAACCATCGGCTTGCAGATGTCGCAGCCGCGATTCGCGGTCCGATCCGGCCGGGGTGCACCGAACCGCTCGACGATCGCCGTGAACGAGGTCAACCCGGCGATCCGGACGGCTTCGAACAGCTCCGACCGGGACAACGCGAAGTGTTCACAGACCGCCTTGGGGATCTCCACCCCGGCGGCGGCCAGCTCCGTGTTGAGCAGTTT
>Ga0164243_10006673_pt1 | contig 17420 bp, 15 predicted proteins | sample OricompcompostOP_FD_108781 | JGI IMG/M metagenome (GOLD analysis project Ga0164243, IMG submission 108781) | Organic Plus compost microbial communities from Emeryville, California, USA - Original compost - Organic plus compost (OP) | ecosystem: Engineered > Solid waste > Mixed feedstock >... | reverse complement strand
GGCGACGAGTCGACGCCCGTCACGACGGCGTCCGGCCAGCGGGCGTGGATCGCGGCGACGAGGTGCCCGGGGCCGACGCCGAGGTCGAGCACCGTGCGCGGGGTCCCGGGGACGCGCGCGAGCAGGTCGACGAACGGCCGGCTGCGCTCGTCGGAGAACCGCAGGTAGTGCGCGGGGTCCCAGTCGGCCGGCCGCGCGCTCACCGGTGCAGGACCCGCCGCGCCAGGGTGTTCCCGAGCATCTGCGCGAGCTGCACGAGCACGATGATGACGGCCACCGCGACCCAGGTGACGACGTCGTTGTAGCGGTTGTAGCCGTACGAGATCGCGAAGTTCCCGAGGCCGCCCGCGCCGACGGCGCCGGCGACCGCCGACATGTCGAGCACGCCGACGAACAGGAACGCGTACCCGAGGATGAGGGGCGCGAGCGCCTCGGGGACGAGCACCCGGACCAGCGCGTTGACCTTCGACGCGCCCATCGCGCGGGCCGCCTCGATCACGCCCGGGTCCGCGGAGACGAGGTTCTGCTCGACGAGCCGCGCGGTCGCGACGATCGTCACGACCGTCATCGGGAAGATCGCGGCCTTGACCCCGAGCGACGTGCCCGTGATCGCGATGGTCGCGGGCCGCACGGCCGTGAGGAAGATGATGAACGGGATCGGGCGGATCAGGTTCACCACGAAGCTCAGGACCCCGTAGGCCCACCGGCTCTGGTACAGGCCGCCGCGCCGCGTCGCGTAGAGCCCCAGCCCGTACACGAGGCCGAGGATCCCGCCGATCACCAGGGCGGTGAGGACCATCTGGAGGGTCTCGCCGATGGCCTGGCGCAGCAGCGGACCGTAGTAGTCCCAGGTCCACTCGTTGGTCGCGTGGACGATCATCAGGCGTCCTCCTTCCCGGGCGTGGTGGCGACCCAGCGGTCGTCGTCGCGGGGGTCGGCCGCCGTCCCGAGGTCGACGACGGGCGCCGCGGCGTGCAGCCGGGACAGGGCCTCGTCGGCCTGCGGTCCCGTGAGCTCGAGGGTGAGGCTGCCGAAGGGCCGGTCGCCGACCTCGGTCACGCCGCCGTAGACGACGGCGGCCCGCGCGTCGAGCCCGGTGGTGAAGGCCGTGACGTCGAACCCGCGCCCCGTGTCGGGGAGGGTCACGACGACGAGCCGGCCGGGGTGCCGCTCGCGCAGCCGCGCGACGACGTCGGGCGCCGGGCGGTCCTTGAGGGCGGTCTGGATGAAGCGCCGGGTCGCGGGCGTCTGCGGGTCGGCGAAGACCTGGTAGACGTCGCCGTGCTCGACGACCTTCCCCTGCTCCATGACCGCGACGCGGTGGCACACGTACTGCACGACGCTCATCTCGTGCGTGATGACGACGATCGTCACACCGAGCTCGCGGTTCACGCGCCGCAGCAGGTCGAGGACGTCACGCGTCGTCTCGGGGTCGAGGGCGCTGGTGGCCTCGTCCGCGAGGAGGATGTGGGGCGACGTCGCGAGCGCACGGGCGATCCCGACGCGCTGCTTCTGCCCGCCCGAGAGCTGGGCCGGGTAGGACCGGGCCTTCTCGGACAGCCCGACGAACTCCAGCAGCTCCGCGACCCGGGCCCGGCGCTGGTCGCGCGGCCAGCCCGCGAGCCGCAACGGGTACTCCACGTTCCGCGCGACCGTCCGGGCGCCGAACAGGTTGAACTGCTGGAACACCATCCCGATGTTGGCCCGCAGCTCCCGCAGCCCGCGCTCGCCCAGCTCGGTGACGCGGCGCCCGTCGACGTCGATCGTCCCCGAGTCGGCGTGCTCGAGCGCGTTGATCAGCCGGACGAGCGTCGACTTGCCCGCGCCCGAGTAGCCGACGACCCCGAACACCTCGCCGCGCCCGATCCGGAGGCTCACGTCGTCGACGGCACGCACCCCGCGCGTGGTCCGCGCCTCGCCACGGCCGCGGCCGGCGAAGAACTTGGACACGCCGTCGAGCACGATGATCGGGTCGGCACCCGCGCCGTTCGGGGCGCGCTCCCCCGTCGTTCCCGGTGCTGCACTCATGCGGCTCCCACTGCCTCCTCGGATCGCCCCTGCCGTTGCCCTGCGATCGATCACACCACCGCTGCCGCGGTCCCGCCCGCGAAGGAGGGACGCCGCGCGCACTACTTCGCGAAGTAGTGCGCGCGGCGGGATACCTCGGCCTGACGAGGTGGCGTCAGCCCTTCTTGAGCTGGCTCTCGACGTCGGTCAGGTACTTCTGCAGGTTGGCGGGCGTCTCGTGGACGATGACGGCCGAGCCGTCCGAGTTGGCCTGGAGCGCCTTCTCGACCTCGGGCGACTGGGCGATGGACACGAGCTTCGCGTAGACCGCGTTGTCCTTGTCCTTCGAGCGGGTGGCCCAGATGTTGATGTACGGCTTGGCGGCGTCGCTGGACGGGTCGTCCTGGGCGATCGCGTCGGACGCCTTGAGGCCGGTGTCCTTGATGTAGTCGTTGTTCACGACGGCGCCGGCGACGGACTTGTCACCGAGCGAGCGACCGGTCTGGTTCGCCGCGACGGGCGTGACCTTGACCTTGGACTTGCCGGTGTCGACGTCGGCGGGCGCGGCCGAGAGCGACGGCGTGCCGTCCTTGAGGGTGATGAGGCCGGCCGAGGCGAGGACGCCGAGCGCGCGGGCCTGGTTGGTGCCGTCGTTGGGGATGGCGATCTGCGATCCGGCCGGGATCGCGTCCACGGTCTTGTACTCCTTCGAGTACAGGGCCAGCGGGTAGATGGCGGTCGAGCCGATCGGCACGAGGTCGCCGCCGGTGTTGTTGTTGTAGTCCGCCAGGAACAGGATGTGCTGGAACTGGTTGAGGTCCAGCTCGCCCGACGTCGTGGCCGGGTTCGGCTGCTGGTAGTCGCTGAAGTCGACGAGCTTGACGTGGATGCCCTGCTTCTCGGCGAGGTCGGTGAAGACCTTCCACTGGTCGCCGCTCGCGCCGACGACACCGATCTTGACCGGGTCGTCCGCCGAGCCCTTCGTCTTGTCGCTGCTGCTGCCCGAGTCGCCCGACGAGCAGGCGGCGAGGAGGAGCGCGGTGGCGGCGGCGACGGCCGTGACGACGAGCGAGCCGCGGAACCGGCGGCGGGTGCGGGACATGTGATCTCCAGTGAGGTCGGGGCGCGGGGTCGCGCCCGATGGGTGCCCGTGGTGCGGGCCGAGCGGGGTGGTCCGGTCTCGTCGACGACGGCCGGGGAGGAAGGCACGCGAGGTGCCGTGGGGCGCGGGGCGCTCGCCGTGACGCGGCGGCGCGGGCGTCGTGCTCCGCGGGCCGGTCCGACCGGGACGGTCAGAGCACGGGGCGACAGCACCGACAGCCCGCGGCGCGCACGGCGGGCGCCTCGGGCATTCGCGCGCCGGAGCGGGCGGTGGTCGGTGTCATGACGACAAGCCTGTGCCCCAGCCGAGCCCCGAGTCCAATCGGCCGGGCCGAAATCTCACTGCGCGAGACGCGGACATGAGACGTGCGCCACCCCTTGACGCTCGCCGAGCCGTCTGTTTATGGTCTACACACTGCGTATGTGATACACAACGCGTGCACCGCACACGGATCTCGCACCACGACGAACGACAGGAGACAGGCCATGAACGACCCGATGATCGCCGTACGGGACCTGCGCAAGTCCTACGGTTCGCACCACGTCCTGCGCGGCGTCGACCTCACGGTCCGGCGCGGCGAGATCTTCGCGCTCCTCGGCGCCAACGGCGCCGGCAAGACCACGACCGTCAACATCCTCACGACGCTCGTGCCCGCCGACTCCGGGACCGTGACCGTCGCGGGCGCCGACGTCGCGAAGCACCCCGCCCGGGTCCGCGCGCTCGTCGCCCTCACCGGGCAGTACGCCGCGGTCGACCCCTTCCAGACCGGCGAGGAGAACCTCGTCATGATGGGCAACCTCGCGCACCTGCCCCGCCGGGCCGTGAAGGCTCGGGCCCAGGAGCTCCTCGAGCGCTTCGACCTCACGGACGCCGCCCGTCGGCCCGCCTCGACCTACTCCGGCGGCATGCGGCGGCGCCTCGACCTCGCGATCAGCCTCGTCGCGTCGCCCGCGGTGCTCGTCCTCGACGAACCCACCACGGGCCTCGACCCCGCGTCGCGCGCCCAGCTCTGGGAGGTCGTCCGCGACCTCGCGACCGACGGCACCACCGTCCTCCTCACCACGCAGTACCTCGAGGAGGCCGACCGCCTCGCCGACACCATCGCCGTCCTCGACGACGGCGCCGTCGCGGCCCGCGGCACCGCGAGCGAGCTCAAGGCGCTCGTCGCCGGCGAGCACGTCCGCGTCGCGTTCGAGGACGCCGCCTCGCTGCGAGCCGCCCGCGAGCTCGCCCCCGCGGCCGGGCTCCCCGTCGTCGACGTCGACGAGCGCGACCTCGCCTTCACGACCCCCGCCACCGACCCGGTGGCCACCATCCGCGAGGCGCTCGCCCTCGCCGACCAGCACCGCCTCGCCCTCGCGGGCGTCAGCGTCGTCAAGCCGACGCTCGACGACGTCTTCCTCGCCGTCACCGGCGCCCCGACCCGCACCACGGCCAGCAAGGAGAACGCACGATGACCGCCCTCGCCCCCACCGCCCCGGCGCCGCGTCGCGCGCCCGTCACCTCCGTCATCCCCGCCGCGCCGTCCGTGCGCACCGGGCTCCGCGACATCGGCACCATGACCGCCCGCGAGCTCCGCCGGACGCTGCGCAGCGTCGACGGCCTCATCACCGCGTTCGCGATCCCCGTCGCGATCATGCTCGTGTTCGTCGTCATCTTCGGAGGCGCCATCGACAGCACCGGCGACTACATCGACTACGTCGTCCCCGGCACGCTGATCCTCTGCCTCGGGTTCGGGTCCGCGGCCACCGCGACCGCCGTCGCCCAGGACATGACCAGCGGCACCATCGACCGGTTCAAGACCCTCCCGATCCTCGGCCCCGCCCCCCTGTGGGGGCACGTCATCGCGAGCGTCGTGCGCAACCTCGCGTCCGCGGTCGTCGTGCTCGCGGTCGCGATCGCGCTCGGGTTCCGGCCGGGCGCCGACCTCCTCGGCTGGGTCGCCGTCGTCGGGTACGTGGTGCTGACCGTCCTCTCGTTCACGTGGATCTGCGCCGCCGCCGGCCTCGTCCTCAGCGTCGACGCGTCCCAGGCGCTCAACACCGCGTTCCTGTTCCTCCCCTACCTGTCCAGCGGGTTCGTCGCCGTCGGCACGATGCCGACCTGGCTCCACGGGTTCGCCGACAACCAGCCGTTCACGCCGATCATCGAGTCGCTCCGCGGCCTCATGGCGGGCAGCGTGGACGCCTCGACGCTGTGGACCGCCGTCGCGTGGCTGGTCGGGTTCCTCGTCGTCTCGATCACGCTGGGCTCGATCACCTACCGTCGTCGGACCGCGCGCTGAGGTCGTGGTCGGGCCTCGCGACGGGGCAGGGAGGGGAGGATGGGCACTGTGAATGCCGCACCAGAGGAGACCGGGGGCTCCGCGGAGCCCCCGGACGCACCCGACCTGCCCCGCGGGCTCGCGCTCGCGTGGGGCGTCGCAGCGAGCCCGAACCGGGGGCCGCGGCGGGAGCTGAGCATCGAGAGGATCGTCGACGCGGCCGTCGAGCTCGCGGACGCCGACGGGCTCGAGGGCGTGTCGATGGCCAAGGTCGCGGCCCGCCTCGGGTACACCACGATGTCCCTGTACCGCTACGTGACCAGCAAGGACGACCTGCTGCTGCTCATGCAGGAGCAGGTGATCGGGGTCGAGCCGCCGCCCGCGCACGAGCCGCCGGACTGGCGCGCCGAGCTGCGCGAGTGGGCCCAGTTCACGCAGGCGCTGCTCCGCGAGCACTCCTGGTACCTCGACATCCCCGTGCAGGGGGCGCCCCTCACCCCGAACAACCTCCAGGTCGTCGACCGCGGGCTCCGGGCCCTGCGCAGCGTGCCGCTCGACCAGGAGGAGAAGATGGCCGTCATCCTCCTCGCGTCCAACTACGCGAGGGCCGCGGCGCAGCTCCAGCGCGACCTGGCGCGCGCCGTCGCCGCCGCGGGCGGGCACGACGACGTCCTGGGCGGCGCCTACGAGGCGGTGCTCCGCGACCTCGTCGACGGCGAGCGGTTCCCGTTCCTCCGTCCGCTCGTCGAGAGCGGCGCGTACGTCGGGGAGGGCGCGATCGACGACGTCGCGTTCGGGATGGAGCGCGTGCTCGACGGCATCGCGGCCTACATCGACGCGCGCGCGAACGGCCTCCCGGGTGCGGGACGGGCCTTCGACCAGCCCGACTGCGACCCGGCCGCGGGCGGGGCGGGGCGTGCCGGCTCGCTCGCCGAGTCCGACACCGACCTGCGCGACGCCGCCGCCGTCGCGTCCCGCTACGCCCGCGACCCCCGGGTCAAGAAGGCCGCCGAGAAGCGCAAGGAGGCCGAGAAGCGCGTCCGCGAGCTGCAGAAGGCCGTCCACGAGGCGGAGAAGAAGGTCCGCGAGGCCGAGAAGTCGCTGCGCGACGCACGCAAGGCCGAGGGCGAGGCGGCGAAGGCCGCCGCGGAGCGCGACCGCGCGTCCTGACGCACGCCGGGTCGCAGGCCCTGGGTCGCGCCCACACCCTGGCGCCGACCACGGGATCCGCGCCCGCCCGACACGGGCTTGCGCACCGACTCATCGGCCGACGGTGCGCAAGCCCGTGTTCGGCAGCAGGGGTGAGCGAGCCGAAGGGCTTCTGGGGCGCGGCCTCTCAGGACGAGGCGACCGGCAGGTACACCCGCCCGCCGGCGCCGGCGAACTCCTCGGACTTCTCGGCCATCCCGGCCTCGATCGCCTCGACGCTCGTGAGCCCGTGCTCCTCGGCATAGGCGCGCACGTCGGCCGAGATCCGCATGGAGCAGAACTTCGGGCCGCACATCGAGCAGAAGTGCGCGGTCTTCGCGGGCTCGGCGGGCAGCGTCTCGTCGTGGAACGCCCGGGCCGTGTCGGGGTCGAGCGCGAGGTTGAACTGGTCGGTCCAGCGGAACTCGAAGCGCGCCTTCGACAGCGCGTCGTCCCGCTCCTGCGCGCGCGGGTGCCCCTTGGCGAGGTCGGCGGCGTGAGCGGCGATCTTGTAGGTGATGACGCCGACCTTCACGTCGTCGCGGTCCGGCAGGCCGAGGTGCTCCTTGGGCGTGACGTAGCAGAGCATCGCGGTCCCGGCCTGCGCGATCATCGCGGCGCCGATGGCCGAGGTGATGTGGTCGTAGGCGGGCGCGATGTCGGTCGCGAGAGGGCCGAGCGTGTAGAACGGCGCCTCGTCGCACCACTCCTCCTCGAGGCGCACGTTCTCGGCGATCTTGTGCATCGGGACGTGACCGGGGCCCTCGATCATGACCTGCACCCCGTACGACCTGGCGACCTGCGTGAGCTCGCCGAGGGTGCGCAGCTCGGCGAGCTGAGCCTCGTCGTTCGCGTCGGCGATCGACCCGGGCCGCAGGCCGTCGCCGAGCGAGAACGTCACGTCGTACGCGGCGAGGATCTCGCACAGCTCCTCGAAGTGCTCGTACAGGAACGACTCGCGGTGGTGCGCCAGGCACCACGCGGCCATGATCGAGCCGCCGCGCGACACGATGCCCGTGACACGCCGCGCGGTCAGCGGCACGTACCGCAGCAGCACGCCCGCGTGCACGGTCATGTAGTCGACGCCCTGCTCGGCCTGCTCGACGACGGTGTCCCGATAGACCTCCCAGGTCAGGGCCGCCGGGTCGCCCTTGACCTTCTCGAGCGCCTGGTAGATCGGGACGGTCCCGACGGGGATCGGCGCGTTCCGCAGGATCCACTCGCGCGTCTCGTGGATCTGCTTGCCGGTCGAGAGGTCCATGAGGGTGTCGGCGCCCCAGCGCGCCGCCCACACCATCTTCTCGACCTCCTCCTCGATCGACGAGGTCACGGCCGAGTTGCCGATGTTGGCGTTGATCTTCACCGCGAACTTCTTGCCGATGATCATCGGCTCCTGCTCGGGGTGCTTGCGGTTCGCGGGGATCACGGCCCGCCCCCGCGCGACCTCGGACCGCACGAGCTCCACGTCCACGCCCTCGCGGGCGGCGACGAACCGCATCTCGTCCGTCACGACGCCGGCCCTCGCCCAGGCGAGCTGGGTCCGGGCGGTCCCGCGCTCGGTGGGGGCGGCGTCGGGCACGCGCCACGACGCGCGCAGGGGGGCCAGCCCGGCCCGCACGTCCACGGGGGCGGGCTGGTCCTCGGTGCCCTCCGTGTAGGGGCCAGAGGTGTCGTAGACGTCGAGGTGGTCGCCGTCGGTGAGGTGGATCCGGCGCACCGGGACGGCGAGCGGGGTGGAGGCTGCGTCGTCGGCAGCGGACGGCGGGACGGGCACGTACACCTTGGTGGACCCGGCGATCGGTCCCGTGGTGATCGCGGCGGTCGCGGTACGGCTGGCAAGCGCGCGCGGGCGCGCAGAGCTCTCGCTCATGATGTCTCCCTACGTCGGCATGACCCGGACAGGTTCGTGCGGTCGGCGACGCGTCAGTCGCCCTCTCAGCCCGCTGCTGCGGACTCCCGTGCTGTGCAGTTGTGCGGCCCACCCTAGCGCGCCTCCGGAGCGAGCCCCGGAGGCGCCGCCGCAGGTGGGAAGGCTCAGTGCCAGTCGCTCACGCGGACGTCGGCGGGAGCGGGCTCGCCCACCCCGGTCTCACCGAGCCGCTTCAGGCTCATGAGGAACGTCGCCCACTTGGTGGTGCAGTGCGCCATGAACTCGACGGGCTCGGCCCAGCCCTCGTGCCGGAAGCGGACGATCGTGTACTCGCCCTCCTGCGCCAGCTTGAAGACGATGTGCGTGCCGATCCACTCGGGGGCGCCGTCGACGACCTCCCACCGTACGACGTCGGGGGCGGACTCGAGGACCCGCACCGTGACGACGCCGGGCTCGAACGCGAAGCGGATCTCGCCGCCGACGGACGCGTCACCCGTCGTGTCCTCGGTCCACCAGCCGGCGAGGCCGTCGATCGTCGTGAGCGCGTCGTGCACGGTCTCGCGCGGCGCGACGACGCCGACCCTCTGCAGGATGTCCACCATCTCGGTCTCCTCTCGTGGCGCGCGGGCCGCGAGGCACGCACCAGCCTGCAACTTGCAGGTTGCACACCACGGTACGGAGGTGTCGCGCCATGTGCAACCGTCAGGTTGCAACAGTGTCCCGGCCGGGGCTACGCCACGACGGACCGCCGGGGCACCTCGGGCCGGTTGGTGATCCCGACGGCGGACACCGCCCCGCCGACGGCCAGCAGGACGGCGCACAGCAGCATCGCCCGGTGGAACCCGGCCACGTCGAAGGTGGACCCGACGACGATCCCCGCGCACGCCACCGTGACCAGGCCCGCGACGCGCGCGACGGCGTTGTTGACCGCGGACCCGATGCCGGCGTCCTCGGTCGGGACGGCCCCGAGGATCGCCGCGGTCAGCGGCGCCACGGTGATCGAGAGCCCGAGGCCCAGCAGGACGACGCCGGGGAGCACCTGCGTGAGGTAGGGCGCCTCCGCGTTCGTCCAGAGCAGGGTCAGCATGCCCGCGGCCGCCACGACCGGCCCGACCGCCATGAACCACCGCGGCCCGAGGCGCCCCGCGAGCGCCCCGAACCGGGTCGACAGGGCGATCATGACGAGCGTCGACGGGAGCTGGGCGAGCCCCGCCTCGAACGCCGAGTAGCCGGCAACCTGCTGGAGGAAGATCGAGATCGCGAACGACACCAGGCCCAGCGCGCCGTAGACGACGAGCGTCGCGACGTTCCCGACGGCGAAGTTCCGCACCGAGAACAAGGACATCGGCAGCATCGGGTCCGGGTCGTGGAGCTCCCAGACGACGAACGCGACGAGCGACACCACCCCGACCGCGACGGGCGCCCACACGAGCGCGCTCCCCCACCCCCTCGCGCCGAGCTCGATGAGCCCGAAGACCGTGCCCGCGAGCCCCACGGTCGCCAGCGTCGCGCCGAGGCCGTCGATGTGCCGGCCCTCGATGCGCGCCCCCCGCGGGACGCCGCGCAGCAGCCACAGCGTGACGGCGATAGGCAGGACGTTGATCGCGAACACCCAGCGCCAGGAGAAGGCGTCGACGAAGATGCCGCCCACGAGGGGGCCGGCGAGCCCCGCGACGCTCGTCCAGGCGGTCCACGACCCGATCGCGCGGGACTGGGCCGGGCCGGTGAACGTCGCGATGATGAGGGCGAGCGAGCTGGGCACGAGCAGCGCCCCGGACACCCCTTGCAACGCGCGTGCCACGACGAGGAAGACGCCCGTCGGCGCGAGCGCGCACGCCACCGACGTCACCCCGAACCCCGCGATCCCGACGACGAGGACGCGCTTGCGGCCGTGCACGTCGGACAGGGAGCCGGCGAGGAGGATGAGCGCGCCGAGCGTCACGAGGTACGCGTCGACGACCCACTGCTGGAGCGTGAGCGCGTCGAGACCGGAGTCCAGCAGCCCGGCCAGGTCGCGCGAGATCGCCGGCAGCGCGACGTTGACGACGGAGCCGTCGAGGAACGCGACGAACGAGGCGAGGATCGCGACGGCGAGCACGCGTCGTTGGGCTGGGGTCACGGTGTCCAGCGTGCGCCGTCGGGTGCCCGCCCGCGCGACGTCAGGACACCCGGTCGAGGAACGCGAGCACGCGCTCGGTCAGGAGCGCGGTCGCGGCGGCGTCGTACGAGGCGAGGGAGTCGTCCTCGAAGAGGTGAGCGTCGCCCGGGTAGACGAACAGCTCGCCGTCGGACGCCGCGGCCACGAGCTCGCGCGCCGCGTCGAGGTCGCCCTCGTGCGCGAAGAACTCGTCGTCGGCCATGCCGTGCACCTGGACCGGGACGCCGTCGGGCCACGGTCCGACGGCCCACTCCCCGGTGACCGGCAGGCACGCCTCCAGGAGGAGCGCGCCCGCCGCGCCGGGTCTCGTCTGCGCGAGCCGCTGCGCCTGCATCACGCCGGACGAGATCCCCGCGTACACGATCCCGGCGGGCATGGACGCGACGGCCTCGTCCGCGAGCGCCGCGAGGTCCGGGGCCTCGTCGCCGTTCGCGAACGCCGCGCCGCGGGGATCGTCGCGAAGGTGCGGCCGCCGTAGAGGTCGGGCGTGTGCACGGTGTGGCCACCGGCGCGCAGCCGGTCGGCGAGGTGCCGGACGCCGTCGGTCAGCCCGAGGACGTGGTGGAAGAGGACGAGGTCGGCCATGCGGGCACGCTACGACCGACCACCGACGCTCACGCGACCCGCTGCCACTCCGCGTCGATCCCGGCGGGCCGGAACCCGAGCGCCACGTTGATCGCGAGCATCGCGTCGTTCTCCTGCGCGTTCCACGTGTGGATGCGCTCGGCCGCGGGGCGGGTGCGGGCGAGCTCGCCCAGCATGGTGGCCTTCACGAGCATGCCGAGCCGGTGCCCGCGGTGCTCCCGCAGGACGAGCGTGTCCTCCTGGAAGACGACGGCCGGACGCTTCTCGGGGAGCGTCACCACCGTGAAGCCCGCGAGCGCCCCGGTGGGGACGTGCTCGACGGCGCACACGACGTACCCGGCACCGCGGTCGTGGATCCGGGCGAACGACGCGCGCACGCGGTCGGCGTCCCAGGGGTCCTCGCGGCGGTCGAGGCCACCGACGGGCGCGTCGGTGCTCATCCGCGTCTCGAGGACGGCCACGCCGTCGAGGTGCTGCTCGGGGATCTCGTCGGCCCAGACGTGCACCCGGTAGTCGGGCCCCGCGGCGGCCGTCGCGTCGGCGACGTGGGCCGCGAGCGCCTCGGCATCGACGGGCAGGTCGAGCACCGAGTGCCGGGCGACCTGCTCGAGCGTGAACCCGTGGCGGAGCGCGAACCGGACGCCGGCGTCGTCGGCCGGGACACGGCCGACGCCCGTGGAGGGCTCGAGCGCGCCGGGTCCGGGCAGCGGCTCGGGCGTGTGCGGGGAGTCCCCGGTCAGGACCGTGCGGCCCTCCGCACGGGTGACGTCCTCGACGGTGCGCCACAGCGCCTCGCCGACGCCGCGTCGTCGGGCGGACGGGACGACCGAGACCTGGACGCTCGCCCGGTGCGTGTTGCTGGTCACCGGCAGCAGGACGAACCCGCGTCCCACCGGCTCGCCGTCGAGGGTCGCGACCCAGCGCCGGATCCGGCGGTGCACGGACTCGGTGAGCCCGGCGACGACGCCCTCGGCGTCGAGCGCGTTGTCGGTGGTGCCGTGGACGCCGAGCTCGACGGCCTGGGACACGGCGACCGTCGCGTGCACGGGCCAGGCGTCGGGGGCGTCGAGGGACGCGGGGACGGTGACCTCGACGATCTCGAGGCCCGCGGGGGTCGCGGGGGCGGTGGGGCGGGGCGGGTCCTGCTGGGGTGTGCTCATCGCCGCCCAGCCTGACGGGTGCGGGGCGCGGGGTCCAGGGCATTGCGGGCGACGCCGAGATACCGAGATCCGGCCGAGATACCGCGTCTGCATCGGTATCTCGGCCGGATCTCGGTATCTCGCGGGGTGGGACGCGGGCGTCAGCCGACGAGCACGAGCTTGCCGCGGAGCCCGCCCTTCCCGAGGCGGCGGTGGGCGTCGGCGGCGTCGGCGAGCGGGAGCTCGTCGGCGACGCGGGCCGGGAGCCCGCCGGCCGCCACGTCCTGCAGCAGCGCGGCGAGCCGCGGGGCGTCGGGCTGGACGAACACGCTGTCGACCGTGATGCCGCGCGCGGGCTCGGGCACGTACCCCCCGGTCGCGCTCACGAACGTCCCCCCGTCGCGGACGGCGTCCAGCAGCTCGTGCGAGGCGAGCCCGGCGTTGAACACCGCGTCGACGCCGTCCGGCACGACGGCGCGGGCGGCCGCCGCGATGCCAGCCGCGTCGGTCCGGGGCAGGACCTCGGCCCCGAGGCCGGCCACGAACGCGTCGTCGTCCGCCGAGCCGACCGCGAGCACGCGCGCCCCGCGCCGGACCGCCTCGCGGACCGCGGCCGCGCCCACGGCGCCGCTCGCGCCGGTGACCAGGACGGTCGCGGCCTCGAGGTCGCCGGAGAGGCGCGCGACGAGGTCGATCGCGTGCGCGCCCGTGAGCCCGTTCATCGCGACGACGGCGGCCTCGGCGTCGGTCACGCCGTCCGGGACGGGCGCGAGCCACGCCGGGTCGACGGCGACGACGTCCGCGTAGGTGCCGTGCCCCAGCGCCTCGCCGAACCACGGCACGAAGCCCGCGACGCGCGTCCCGGCGGCGAGCGTGCCGGCCGGGGCGTCGGGGGCGGCGACGCCCGCGGCCACCGGGGCGTCGTCGAGCAGGGTGCCGGCGAAGTCCCAGCCGAGCACGGCGGGGAAGGCGAGGTCGGGGACCATCGCGGCCAGACCCCCGGCACGGGTGGCCGCGTCGGCGGGGTTGACGGCGCGCGCCGCGACCCGCACGCGCACGCGTCCGGCGGCGGGCTGCGGGACGGGAACCTCGACGACCTCGAGGACGTCGACGTCGCCGTACTGGGAGAGCTGCACGACCTGCATGGGGGGCTCCTTCGATCGGGGTCGGTGCCCGGCGGGGGTTCCCTGCCGGGGCTGTCGTCGCTACGGTAGGGACCCGAGGGAACCAACGGGAAGTAGGTACCTGAGAGTGCCTACCTCACCCGGCGGAACCCTCGCTGACCTGCCCGCGAACGACCCGTCGCCCGAAGGAGTCCCGGTGCCGACCCTCACCGCCGCCCAGGAGCGCGAGCTCGCGCGCCTCGACTACAACGCGTTCTTCGCCGCCTGCCCCAGCCGCCAGGTGCTCGAGACCATCGGCAACAAGTGGGCGTGCCTCATCGTCAACGCGCTCGAGGGCGGGCCGTTGCGCCACTCCGAGATCGGTCGCACGGTCGCCGGGGCGAGCCAGAAGATGCTGACCCAGACGCTCCGCACGCTCGAGCGCGACGGCCTCGTCACGCGCACCGTCACGCCGTCCGTGCCCGTCCGCGTCGACTACGAGCTCACCCCTCTCGGGCAGAGCCTGACCCCGGTGCTGCACGCCCTCAAGGCCTGGAGCGAGGGCCACATCGCCGACATCCTCGACGCCCGCGACTCCTACGACGAGCGCGACGGAGCCCCCGCCGTCGCCCCGGTCCCCGCACACGCCTGACGCGCGCCGGCGGCGGCGGACGCTGCGCGCCCGGCGCGCGCCGTCGTCGAGCGAGAGGGCCACGCCGAGGACGAGCCTTTTCGCCGAGTACGAGGCAGAAACGCTCGACCTCGGCGAGAAACGCTCGACCTCGACGCGGGATACGTCGAGCTCAGGCCAGGGTGAGGGTCGGCCAGTCGGCGAGCTCGTCGCGCATGCGGCGGTCGTGCGTGGCGACGACGACGGCCGCGGAGGTCGCCTGGAGCGCGCGCGTCAGCTCGTCGACGAGGTCGATGGACAGGTGGTTGGTCGGCTCGTCGAGGATCAGCAGGTGCGGGACGGCGAGCAGCGCCCGCGCGAGCTCGAACCGGCGCCGCTGCCCCGCGGACAGCTCGGCGAGCGGCCGGTCGAGGTCGTCCTCGGTGAGCAGCCCGAGGTACGCGACGGGCACCAGGAGCTCCGGGTCGAGCGCACCGGCGGCGAGGAGATCGAGGGCCTCCCGCGCGTACGCATCGAAGCCCGTCGCGAGCCGCCCGTCGCCCATCCGCAGGTCGACGGGGACCGACTCCTCCTGCCCGACGATCCCGATCCGTGCGCCGTCCGTGACCCGCCGCGTCCCCCGGTCCAGCGGCAGCGCGCCCGCGAGCGCCCCGAGCAGCGTCGACTTGCCGGACCCGTTCGGCCCGACGACGAGCAGCCGCCCCGACGGCGGGACCGCCACCCGGGTGCCGGGCAGGTCGAGGCGCTGCCCGACGCGCGGGTTGCGGACCTCGACGACGGGCTCGCCGGGGTCCCAGCCCGGTGACATCGCGAGGAGGTCGGGGAAGCGGAGCTCGAGCGGCGGGACAGGGACCTCGACCGCCTCGGCCTCGAGCTTCTGGATCAGGCGGTCGGCGGCCTTGACGTGGATCCGGGCCCGCGTGCCGCGCCGGTGCTTGTCGGAGCCCTTGGGCGGCCGCCACTCGTCGGAGAGGCCTTCGTAGGAGGCGTCGAGCCGCTCCGCGAGCTGCTCGGCCCGCTTCCGCTCGGCGCGGTACCGCTGGCGCCAGCGGACGAGCGCCTGGTTCTTCGCGAACCGGTACGAGAGGTAGCCGGGCTGCCCGTACAGCGTCGGGGTGCCGTCCATCGACGGGTCGAGGTCGAGGATCGCGGTCGCGACGTCGTCGAGGAGCTGCCGGTCGTGCGTCACGACGACCACCCCGCCGCGCCACGCGGCGAGCTGCTGGGTGAGGAAGCCGATCGCGGCGTCGTCGAGGTGGTTGGTGGGCTCGTCGAGGAGCAGGAGGTCCGCGCGCTCGGCGAGCCGGCACGCCAGCCGCACCCGGTACCGCTCGCCGACGCTCAGCTCGTCGAGGCGGCGCGCGTGGTCGCGGGGAGCCCCGAGCCGGCTGAGGGCCTCGTCGACGCGCCGGTCCGCGTCCCAGGCCTCGAGGTGCTCGGCGCGCGCCAGGAGCTCGGTGAGCTCGCCGAGCCCGGGGCGCGGGGCGTCGTCGGCGTCTCCCGTCGCGTCGTGGTCGAACGCGCGTGCGGCGGCGTCGAGCGCGTCCGCGGCGGCGCGCACGTCCGCGAGGGTCGCGCGGACCACGTCCCCGACCGTCGTGCCGGGCGGCGTCCGGAGCTCCTGCTCGACGAGCGCGAGGGTGCCGTGCCGCACCACCTCGCCCGACGACGGCGCGAGCGGGGTGCCGTCCGCGGCCTCGCCCGAGAGCACGTGCAGCAGGGTCGACTTCCCCGACCCGTTCTCCCCGACCACACCCAGCCGGACGCCGTCGGACACCCGGAACGACACGCCCCGGAACACGGGGCGGCCGGGGTACGAGAAGCCGAGGTCGCGCGCGACGAGATGGGGCATCCGTCAAGGCTAAGAGGTCGCGACCTCGGAGCGGGCGCGCGACGGCCGACATGCGGCCGTGATCGACGCGGCGAGGACGTGGCTCCCGACCGTCACCGTGGCCGGGCGGCCGCAGAGCACGCCCTCGGCGGCGCCGTCAGACCGCGGGCGTGCGGACCGCGACGAACCGCACGGGCCGACGCACCTCGAACCCCAGCCGCTCGTAGAGGCGGATCGCGCCGGTGTTGGTCGAGGACGCGTGCAGGATCGCCTCGTCCCCGCGCTCGCGCACCCCGTGCACGACGGCGCGCACCAGCCGGGCGGCGAGGCCCTGGCCGCGGTGGTCCGGGTCGGTGCAGACGGCACTGATCTCGGTCCAGCCCGGAGGCTGCACGCGCTCGCCGGCCATCGCGACGAGCCGGCCGTCGCGCCGGATCCCGAGGTAGGTGCCGAGCTCGACGGTGCGCGGGCGGAACGGCCCCGGCTGCGTCCGGGCGACGAGGTCCAGCATCTCGGGCACGTCGGCGGCGCCGAGGACGACGGCCTCCGGGTCGGGCTGCGCGTCGACCGCGACCGCGATCATCTGGACGCCGTCGCCGGCCCACTCGACCTGCCAGCCGTCGGGCGGCGTCGTGAGCGGCCCGGTCAGCGCGACCTCGGCACCGGGCCCCACGAGGGCGGCGAGGTCGTCCCAGGCGCTCGCGACGGCGTCGTCGGACAGGGCGGCGAACGGCGAGATCTCGGGCTCGTAGGCGAGCGCGGCACCGCCCGCGAGCGCGAACCGCTGGTGGGTCCCGCGCAGCGCGTGCCACGCCGGGTTGTCGAGGACGGAGGCGTCGCGGGGCGGGACGCTCCCCTCGGGCGCGGTCGCGGCGGGGGCGGTGGTGGCGGGAGCAGGCGAGGTCACGCCTCGGAAACCAGGCAGCACCGCGCCCCTATTCCAGCGGCCGCATCGCGGTGTCGTCCTCGTCGTGCGCGCCGCGCAGCTCGAGGCCGATCTCGTCGGCGTCGAGGACCTCGAGGACCCCGCCCAGCGCGTCCGCGGAGTAGGTGCCGACGTCGCGGATCCGCAGGAGCTCGTCGCGCTGCGCCTGGATCACGCGGATGCGCAGCTCGCGGTACTGGTCGTAGCGCGTGTTCTCGGTGCCGGGGACGAGGTCGAAGCCGTTCTCGTCGACGATCCGCACGGACTCCCGTCGCACCAGCTCGACGACGTCCGGGTCGTACGGGGTGCCGTCCGCGCGGGTGAGGTCGTCGCGCGCGCACTCCTCGGCGGCCGTGCCCGCGAGCTCGGCGACGAGCTGCTGCCGCTCGGCACGGGCGGAGCTGCCGTCGTCGCCCGAGAGCCCGAGCCGGCGCACCACCCAGCCGAGCGTGCCGCCCTGGAGGAACAGGCTGCCTGCCGCGACGATGAACGCGATGAGGACGAGCAGCGCGCGGTGGTACGAGTCGTTGCCCGTGACCGTCTCGGGCAGCGTCTGGGCGGCCGCGAGCGTCACGACGCCGCGCATGCCCGCCCACACGAGCACCACGCCCTGCTTCG
>Ga0164243_10006670_pt1 | contig 17427 bp, 17 predicted proteins | sample OricompcompostOP_FD_108781 | JGI IMG/M metagenome (GOLD analysis project Ga0164243, IMG submission 108781) | Organic Plus compost microbial communities from Emeryville, California, USA - Original compost - Organic plus compost (OP) | ecosystem: Engineered > Solid waste > Mixed feedstock >... | reverse complement strand
CCACCGCCCCAAAAAACCATTTTCCTACATGGCCCCGCTTCGATACGCTCCGCGCCGTTCTTTGACCTCGTGATTCGCTCTTGCACAAGCCCCGCCAGCCAGCGGGGCTTTCGCGTTTCTGCGCCCCCTCTTTGGCAAATTACGTAAGCCCCGCACCCGCATGTGTAACGTGAACAAGCTCGCGCCAAACTGGCACGATCGTCGACTCAGACGACCTCGAACACCGCCATCGCCGCGTGCAGGATCAGCGCGATCAGCACCAGGCTCGACAGCGCGAACAGTACGAAGCGCACCATCACCTTGTTCGCAGTCGCCTGCACCAGCGAGTGGATCACCCGCAGGCCGACATAGATCCACGCGAGCAGCGCGTTCATCCCGTCGCCCTGGCCGATGATCGCCAGTACCAGTCCCACCGCATAGAATACCGTCGGCGCTTCGTGCAGGTGGTTGTAGTTGTGCGCTTTCCACTGCACTTCGGCCGGCAGCAGACGATCGAGCGAGGCATCCGGATCGCGCGCCATCCGGTCCGGATCGACCCGTGCGCGGCTCATCGCCGGAATGCGCGTCACATACATCCACAGCCACATGACCATCGTCCACGCCATCAGCGCGACGAGCGGCTGGAGGATCGCCATGCCGATCATGCGGTGACGCCCGCATCGGCAAACAGCGTCAACGTCAGCGCGCTGATCGTCAGCACGACGAGGCAGGCGGTGGCGAGAATGAACAGCAGGAACCGCAGATTCACCTTGTTGACCGTCGCCTGCCAGATCGAATGGACCACGCGGATCGCGACATAGGCCCACGCGAACAGCACATCGTGCGCATGCGGGCCCATGATCGCGAGGATGACGACCACGGCGTAGAACAGCGTCGGCTGTTCGAGCAGGTGGGTGTAGTTGTGCGATTTCCAGTTGATCCGGTCGTCGATCACGCCTTCCAGATCCTGCCCGCGACCGCCCGGCTTGGCATTGGCCATTCCGCCGATCTGCTTGAGCGCCGGCAGCCGCGTCGCGGCCACCCAGACGAGCATGACGAGCGTCCAGGCCGCAAGAACGGCGGCGGGTGCGAGTATCTGTGCCTGCATCGTGAATTCCCCCTCGGTCGACCCGGCGCGAGACTGCGACGGGGGAAGGGCGATGTCAAACCCCGGCGGCGCGCCGCTATCCGGCGATGGTCTGCGCGAAGCTCGCCGGGTCGCAGTTGCCGCCGGTGAGCATGACCACGGTGTCGTCCACGGCCGGCACCTTCCCGGACAGAACCGCGGCCAGCGCCGCCGCGCCGCCCGGTTCGACTACCAGCTTGAGCCGCGCGAAGGCGACGCGTTGCGCGGCGCGAACCTCGTCGTCGGTCACGGCCACGCCGGGCTCGCTCCTGCCGCGCAGGACGTCGAGGTCGATTGGCGCGCTGGCCGTGGGCTGGAGCGCATCGCAGATCGTCGCCGGCGCATCGGACGCCGCGCGGACGATCCCGCCCGCCGCCAAGCTCTGCCCGACCACGTCCCACCCGACCGGTTCCGCCGGAACGATGTGCGAGGAAGGGCAGGCGAGCGCGAGCCCCGCGCTGAGGCCGCCACCGCCGCAAGGCGCGACGATCCGGAACGGCTCCCGTCCGAGCTGCTCGCTGATCTCGATGCCCGCGCTGCCCTGACCCTCGATCACCCACGGATCGGCGAAGGCGTGGACCAGCACCGCGCCGCGCTGCTCGACCTCGCGTGCGGCGACCTCGTCGCGATCCTCGCCGGGCCGGTCGTAGAGGACGATTTCCGCCCCGAGCGCACGCGTCGCCTCCAGCTTCACCTTCGGCGCATCGCGCGGCATGACGATGGTCGCCTTCATGCCCAGCCGCCGCGCCGCCCAGGCGACGCCCTGCGCGTGATTGCCGCTGGAGACCGCGACCACGCCGCGATCGCGCTCTTCCTCGCTCAGATCGCTCAGCCGGTGCCATCCGCCGCGGATCTTGAACGCACCGATCGGCTGGAGCACCTCGGCCTTGACCCATAGCCGCGCGCCCTCGGTCTCGAACGGTAGCAGCGGCGTGGGCGGGAGGATTTCGGCGATCTTCGCTGCGGCGCGCAGCACCCCTTCGCGAGTGGGTGTTCGAATCGGTTCCTGGATCATGTTGCCCTGCTAGCGCATTTCCCTATGTGAGCGAGCATTCAGGAGCCGGCGCTGAGGCTCAAATGAACGAGAAGCGGAGTAACTATGTCTAAAGTGCTGATAATCGGTGCGGGCGGGGTCAGCTCCGTCTGCGTGCACAAGATGGCGATGAACCCCGACATCTTCAGTCAGATTCACCTCGCGAGCCGCACCAAGGCCAAGTGCGATGCGATCGCCGAATCGGTCAAGCAGCGCACCGGGCAGGAGGTTTCGACCTACGAGATCGACGCCGAGGAAGTTCCGGCGATGGTCAACCTGATAAAGAAGGTCGGACCCAGCCTCGTGGTCAATCTCGCGCTACCCTATCAGGACCTGCCGATCATGGATGCGTGCCTGGAGGCCGGCGTCGACTATCTCGACACCGCGAATTACGAGCCGAAGGACGAGGCGAAGTTCGAATACAAGTGGCAGTGGGCCTACCACGACCGGTTCAAGGAAGCCGGGATCATGGCGCTGCTCGGCAGCGGGTTCGACCCGGGCGTGACGAGCGTGTTCACCATGTGGCTCAAGAAGCACAAGCTGAAGACCATCCGCCAACTCGACATCCTCGACTGCAACGGCGGCGACCATGGCCAGCATTTCGCGACCAACTTCAATCCCGAGATCAACATTCGCGAAGTCACCGCGCCCGCACGCCACTGGGAAAACGGCAAATGGGTCGAAACCCCCGCGATGTCCGAGAAAGTCGAGTTCGACTTCGAGGCGGTCGGCCCGAAGAACATGTACATGATGTACCACGAGGAGCTGGAAAGCCTCGCGAAGTTCGTCCCCGAGCTGGAGCGCGCCCGGTTCTGGATGACCTTCGGCGACCAGTACATCACGCACCTGACCGTTCTGCAGAACGTCGGCATGACCGCGATCGAGCCGATCCGTTATCAGGGCAAGGACATCATCCCGCTCCAGTTCCTCGCGGCCGTACTGCCCAAACCCGAAACGCTGGGCGAAACGACCAAGGGCAAGACCAACATCGGCGTCATCGCGACCGGCGAGGCGCTCGACGGTTCTGGCGAGAAGACGTTCTACATCAACAATATCTGCGACCACGAGGATGCCTACGAGGAAACCGGCAACCAGGCCGTCAGCTACACCACCGGCGTCCCCGCGATGATCGGCAGCGCCATGGTGCTGCAGGGCAAATGGAAGGGCGAGGGCGTGTTCAACATGGAAGAATTCGACCCCGATCCCTTCATGGACATGCTGAACGACCACGGCCTGCCCTGGAACGTGAAAGAGCTCGACGGGCCGGTGGGCTTCTGATCGTGATCAGAGCCGTTCTGACCGTGGCCGCGGCGCTGGTGGCGGCATTCTGCTTTCCAGCGTCGGCGGCCGAGCCGGCGAGCGATCCATACGCTCCGGCGCGCGAGATCATCGCGGACATGAACCGGATCGTGACGCCGAACGGCGTCCAGGAAACCTTCGTCGCCACGCTCGGCGGCGCGAAGCAGGTCGTCAACGTTCGCGGTACCGATCGCGATAACCCGATCCTGGTCTTCGTCCACGGCGGACCGGGTGCGGTCGAGATGCCGTTCGCCTGGACCTTCCAGCGCCCGTGGGAGGACTTCTTCACCGTCGTCCATTACGACCAGCGCGGCGCCGGCCGGTCCTATCCGCTGAACTCGCCGGAGGCGCTTGCGCCGACGATGACGCTGGAGCGCTACCGCGTCGACGCCATCGAGCTGATCGAGCTGCTGCAGGAGCGCTACGGCAAGCACAAGGTCGTGCTGATGGGGCATAGCTGGGGCTCGTTCGTGGGGCTGGCGGTCGCATTGGAGCGGCCCGACCTGCTCCACGCCTACGTCGGAGTCGGGCAGGGCATCGATTTTCGCGAAGGCGAGAAAGTCGGCATGGCCTGGACGCGGGCCAAGGCGCTCGCCGCCGGGGATCGGGAAGCGGTCGCCGCGATCGACGCGCTTGCGCCCTATCCCATGGCTGGCCCGTTCACGATCGAACAGGCCGACGGCTGGCGCAAGTATGCGATGCCTTACGGCTCGCTGCTCTACAACCGGCCGCCTGCGAAGACGCTCTATTTCCACCAGCCACGCCTGTCGCCGCTCTACACCGCGGCGGATCGCAAGGCCTGGGGCGAGGGCAGCGCCTTCACGGTGACGACGCTGTGGCCTCGCCTCGCCGATGTCAGCTTCGCGGACGTCGATCGGGTCGAGGTGCCGCTGGTGTTCCTCCTGGGGCGGCACGACTACACCGTACCCTCACCGGTCGCGGCCGAGTGGCTTGAAGAGGTCCACGCGCCTTCCAAGGAGCTGATCTGGTTCGAGCATTCGGCGCACATGCCGATGTTCGAGGAACCCGGCCTGTTCCTCGCGGCGCTGCTGCGCGACGTGGTCCCGCTCACGACGGACGCAACGCAGGCGTCCGCGAATGCCCATCCGAAAGGTTCCTGAACCGATGGAAACCAGAGCAGGCGATCCGGGCGCGTTTGCCCATTTCGATCTTCACCGCGTCGACAGTCCCGCGTTCGTCGTCGACACGGCGAAGCTGCGCGCGAACCTGCAGGTGCTCGCCGACATACGCGATGCGGCGGACATCAAGGTGCTGGCCGCGCTCAAGGCGTTTTCGATGTGGAGCGTGGCGCCGATCGTGGGCGAGTATCTCGACGGCGTGTGCACCTCCGGCCTGTGGGAAGCGCGGCTGGCGAGCGAGTTCTACGATGGCGAGATCGCGACGTACTCCGCCGCATACAAGCCGGACGAACTGGAGGAGGTCTGCCGGCTTTCCGATCATGTGATCTTCAATTCTCCCGGCCAGCTCGAACGCGCGGCGCTGATTCTCGATCAGGCGCGGGCGAGCGGACAGGACTTCGACGTCGGGCTGCGGATCAATCCGCTGTGCCCGTGCGGAGAAGTGCCGCGCTACGATCCCTCGTCGCCCGGCTCGCGGCTCGGCTTTCCGATCGACCAGCTCACGCCCGAGATCATGGAGCAGGTCGACGGCATTCACTTCCATAACCTGTGCGAGCAGGACTTCGAGCCGCTCCGGCGCACCTGGGACAAAGTGTTCGACGCGATCGAGCCATGGTTCGGCCATCTCGAGTGGATCAACATGGGCGGCGGCCACCACATCACCCGCGCCGACTATCAGCGCGAGGAACTGATCGAGTTCCTGCGCGACGCGAAAGAGGATACCGGGGCGGAAATCTATCTCGAGCCGGGCGAGGCGGTGGCGCTCGATGCTGGCATTCTCGTCGGCACGATCCTCGATTCGCTGTGGAACGGGATGCCGCTCGCGGTGACCGACGTGTCCGCCACTTGCCACATGCCCGATGTGATCGAGGCGCCCTATCGGCCGGCGATGCTGCATGAGAATGCCGAAGATGAGGGGGAATCCGTCCGCCTCGGCGGTCCATCGTGCCTCGCGGGCGATGTCATCGGCGACTACCGTCTGCCGGTACCGTGCGAACCGGGCCAGCGAATCGCCTTCCTCGACCAAGCGCACTACTCGATGGTCAAGACGAACACCTTCAATGGCGTCCAACTGCCGTCGATCTGGTTATGGGACAGCGAAACCGACGCGCTGGAGCAGGTAAAGAGCTTTGACTACGAGGATTTTCGCGACCGGTTGAGTTAGCGGGGGTTGGCGGAACGCGCCGTCCGTGGAAGGATCGGTGCGATACGTTTGGGGGAAGTCGATGCGCAAAGTCCATCTTCCGGCCACCGCAATCGCACTCGCCTGTGCGAGCGCTCTCGCCGCGCCGGCGCAGGCGCAGGGTTATTCGGCCGAGCGCCTGGTGAAGTCGGTGGATCTCGACGATCTGGAAGCGATCGTGGAATCGCTGGGCCACACGATTTCGGAAGAAGGAACCTTCGGCAAGGCGAGCCTTTCCGCGACCGATCCGGAGGGCACCAGCTACTTCCTGATCGGCACGGCTTGCGGCGCCAACGGCGTTCCCGGGTGTCAGGGGGTGATGATGCAGGTCCGCTTCGATCCCGACGATGCGGTCACCGACGCGAGCCTGGCGCGCGCCAATCTGTCGCAGGCAGCCGTGAATACCTGGCGCGACCCGGCAGACGGGACGATCGGCGTCACTCGCTATGTCGTGCTCGACCACGGGATCACGATGGCCAACCTCCGCGAGAATGTGAACGTCCTGCTCTCGCTGGCGCCGAGCGTCGTCGACACGCTTCTGGGAGAATAGAGCGCGCGGCTCGTCCCGTCGCATGCCCGTTTCGTCAGCGTTTCGGTTGCGGTGGAAAGCGCGAGTTTTCACTTGCGGTTCACGCTGCGAGGCTTATAGGCGCACCCCGCTGCCCCAAGGGGACTTCCTAACCGCAAGGCAGCCTCGTCGAACTTAACCGTTTGGGGGTCCCTTGAGTTGCACATCCATCCTGACGCTCGGTCTGTAGTCCGCGAGCTTTCGCCGGACGAGCCGGTTATCCTCAACCGCCCGCACGCCGCGGAGCGCGCCGCCCGTTTCTTCGTCGAGAAGTTTCCGGGCAAGTCGCTCTATGCGGTGAAGGCCAACCCGTCGCCCGACCTGCTGCAGGTGCTGTGGGCCGGCGGAGTGACACATTTCGACGTCGCCTCGATCGCCGAAGTGCGGCTTGTGCGCGCCATGCTGCCGCAGGCGACGCTGTGCTTCATGCATCCGGTGAAGACTCCGCGCGCGATTCGCGAGGCGTATTTCGAGCACGGGGTTAAGACTTTCAGTCTCGACACGATCGAGGAACTGGCGAAGATCGTCGAGGCTACCACGGCCGAAGATGGCACACCCGCAGCCGACCTGCGGCTGCTGGTGCGGCTGCGGGTCTCATCCGACTATTCCGAGCTCAGCCTCGCCTCGAAGTTCGGCATCGACCTTGCCGATGCCGCGCCGCTGCTCCAGGCTACCCGCCAGCATTGCGACTGGCTGGGCGTGTGTTTCCATGTCGGCAGCCAGGCGATGACCCCGTTCGCTTTCGTCCAGGCGCTGGAGCGGGTGCGCGCAGCGGTGGCCGAGGCGAGCGTGGTGATCGACGTTGTCGATGTCGGCGGCGGCTTCCCGTCGGTCTATCCCGGCATGGAGCCTCCGCCGCTGGAGGACTACTTCGAAGTCATTCACCGCCACTTCGAAAACCTGCCGATCGCCTACAATGCGGAGTTGTGGTGCGAGCCCGGCCGCGCGCTGTGCGCCGAGTATTCCTCGGTCATCGTGCGCGTCGAGAAGCGGCGCGGGGACGAGCTCTACATCAACGACGGCGCCTATGGCGCGCTGTTCGATGCGGCGCACGTCGACTGGCGCTTCCCGGTCGCGGCGCTGGAGGACGACCTGCGCGATCCGCCGCAGGAATTCGCCTTCTATGGGCCGACCTGCGACGATGCCGACTACATGAAGGGACCCTTCATGCTCCCGGGCGACATCAAGGCGGGCGACTATATCGAGATCGGGATGCTCGGTGCCTACGGAGCGGCGATGAAGACGGGCTTCAACGGCTTTGGCAACGCACAACAGATCGTGGTCGGAGACGAACCGATGGCGAGCCTCTACCGCGGCGACCGCGAGCGCCCGGTGACGGATAATGTGGTGAGCCTGCGATAACCTAACGTGTGCTGCGCTTGATCGGGGCGAACGCTCAATTGGCCTTTTTGACGATGAGCGTGGCATTTCCCGAATATTCGCTGCCGTGGACGTTTATTCCCGCGAACTTTATCACCATTGCGGCCTCGATGCCTCGCGGGCCAAAAATGGCGCCACCGAACTTTCCTTCGAGATTCGGCAGCACCGAACTGACCAGTGCGCCCGCGAACGACGGAGCCGTGATCCCGGAGCCCGGTGCCGACTGGAATTTGCCCAGCGTCACCGCAGCGCCGGGTGGTGGATTGCCATCCACACTGTTGGTCTGCTTACCGGCCAACGTGACGTCGAGGGTAACACCGCGGGTTGCCGGATCGTAGCTGAATTGCGCCGTGCTGGCACTCAGATCGTATGACTTGCCGTTGATGTATACATTACCGACCAGACTATCGACGGCGTAGGTGGTTGTCTCCGTAGGCTCGTCGGATGCCTGCGTCGGCATTCCAAGGACGCAACTGACCAATTGATACGGAGCTCCGGCCGAAGTGGAAACGAGAACCATTTCCCGCGCATACTGGGTAGTCTCGGTAGCAAGGCCGAAGGTTATCAGTTCGCCTGATGGCGGAGTGAGAAAATAGACCGAATCGTATCGCGTGTCCCGATCCGCCGGAGTGAATTCGTAGCTAAATCCAGTGCCGGCCACAGTCCAACTCTGGTTAGTGGCGCGGTACGAAACGGCAAGGCCCTTGCCGAACCCGAGGTCCGTCAGTTCGATCGACTCGTCTGAAGGTGTCGAACGATAAGAACCCGAGCAACTTGTATCGAATGTCGTGTCGACGGCAAGAGCGTCGAACGTCGTGTAGCTGGGGGCTGGCGAAGGGGTGGGGGTAGCACCGCCCCCTCCGGTTGGAGGAGGGGGCGATCCGTCGTCACCTCCACAGGACGCTAGTAAAAAGGCAACGCAGACGAGTGCCTGCGCGAACGGTTTTTTCATGATGTGCCCCCCAAGCGAAATGCTGCACGCTAGCACCCGCGAACCAGTTCGCAAGATGCCGGCTACTCGTCGAGAGTAAACAGCAGATCAGGCTGCCTGCGCGAGTTCCAGCTCGAGCCGGTCCCAGATCTCGACCAGGGCGGCGGTCAGATCGTCCATCATCGCTTCGGTGTGCGTGGGGCCGGGGGTGAAGCGCAGCCGCTCGGTGCCGCGCGGCACGGTGGGGAAGTTGATCGGCTGTACATAGGCGCCGTATTCGGCGAGCAGGATGTCGCTGATCTTCTTCGCGCGCACCGGGTCGCCGACCATCAGTGGCACGATGTGCGTCTGGCTCGGCATGACCGGCAGGCCGGCAGCGGCGAACTTTGCCTTGAGCATCGCGGCGCTGCGCTGCTGCGCCTCGCGCTCCTCGTTCGATTCCTTGAGGTGCCGCACGGCCGCGAGCACGCCGGCAACGAGGACGGGGCTGAGCGAGGTCGTGAAGATGAACCCCGGCGCATAGCTGCGGATGCAGTCGATCACGCGGGTATCGGCCGCGATATAGCCGCCCATCACGCCGAACGCCTTGCCCAGCGTGCCTTCGACGATGTCGATCCGGTGCGCCGCTTCGTCGCGCTCCGAAATCCCACCGCCGCGCTTGCCGTACATGCCGACGGCGTGAACCTCATCGATGTAGGTCAGCGCATTGTACTTCTCGGCGAGGTCGCAGATCGCGTGGACCGGGGCGATATCGGCGTCCATCGAATAGACGCTCTCGAACGCGATCAGCTTGGGCGTCTCGGGCGCTTCGGCGCCGAGCAGCTCTTCCAGATGCTCGAGATCGTTGTGCCGGAACACGCGCTTCTCGCAGCCCGAGTTGCGGATGCCTGCGATCATGCTCGCGTGGTTGAGCTCGTCGGAGAAGATCACGCAGCCCGGCAGCAGCTTGCCAAGCGTGGAGAGCGTCGCGTCATTGGAGACATAGCCGCTGGTGAACAGCAGCGCGCCTTCCTTGCCGTGAAGGTCGGCCAGTTCGCGCTCCAGCTCGATATGCAGGTGCGTGTTGCCGCCGATGTTGCGCGTTCCGCCCGAACCGGCCCCTACGTCGTGCAGCGCCTCTTCCATCGCGGCGACGACTTTCGGGTGCTGGCCCATCGAAAGGTAGTCGTTCGAGCACCAGACGGTGATCGGCTTGGGCCCGTTGTGCCCGGCAAAGCAGCGGGCGTTGGGAAACGCGCCCTTGTTGCGCAGGATATCGATGAAGACGCGGTAGCGGCCTTCCGAGTGCAGGCGGTCGATCGCCTGGTCGAAAATCTGATCGTAGTTCATCGCTCGCTCGCGCATCGCCACGTCGTTTCGCGGCCGTATCGCGCCCGCGTGTAGGCCGCTCGGCGCACCATTTCCACAGTGATCTTTGCGAGTGATTCGCAGCTAGAATTTATCGAGATGTGCGATCCCACAGGCGCGGAATGCGCCGGCGAGGGGTTCGAACTCCGCGAGCGTTCCGGTTGTGATAGCGCGATCGGGCTCGTTACGCTCCATCGGCTGTCCCGCCACGAGATGTGCGATCCGCCGTGCGATACCTTCCGCACCATCGACGAGTTTCACGCCGGCGCCGAACGCCGCCTGCAGTTCGTCCCGCAGGAGAGGAAAATGGGTGCAGGCGAGAACGACCGTGTCGATGGTGTCACCGCCGGGCTGCGTGCGAAGTCCAGCTACGGCCTCCTCGATCGCCGTCGGATCGACTGGGCGCCCGCGCAGCTTGGCCTCCGCCGCCTCGACCAGGCCGGGCGCGGCATGGCGCAGCAGCTTGTTGCCGTTGGCGAATTGCGATTCGAGGTTGTCGACATAGGCTTGGCGGATCGTCGCGGCGGTGCCGAGCAGCCCGATCGTGCCGTTGCGCGTGGCGGCTGCGGCAGGCTTGATCGCCGGGACCGTCCCGACGACCGGAATCTCCAGCACCTCGCGCACCATGCCGAGAGCGATCGTGCTGGCGGTGTTGCAGGCGATGCAGATCAACCTCGGCTGCCACCGCTCCGCCATGCGCCCGAGCAGCCCGCAGACTCGCGCAGCGACCTCGGCCTCGCTCTTGCTGCCATAGGGCAAGCCGGCGAGGTCGGCGGCATAGATTACCGGTGCATTGGGCAGAACCTTGCGGACCTCGGCGAGAACGCTGAGCCCGCCGACGCCTGAATCGAACAGCAGGATGGGGGAATTTGCGTTCAAGGCTCCAAATCCGTTGGGGCTGAGCTTGTCGAAGCCCCGTTTTTTCTTCTAGCGCCGTAGAAGAGAGAACGGCCCTTCGACAAGCTCGGGGCGAACGGTTATCTGCTGTTGAAGGGAGAGTGCTGCCATGGATGTGACCGCGGACACCTTGCTTGCCGCGCTGCTCGGTTACCTGTGCGGCTCGATCCCGTTCGGGCTGATCCTCACGCGCCTCGCCGGGATGGGCGATGTGCGCGATATCGGCAGCGGCAATATCGGCGCGACCAATGTGCTGCGGACTGGCAACAAATGGCTGGCGGCGGCGACGCTGCTGCTCGATCTCGCCAAGGGCTTCGCGGCGGTGATGCTGGCAGGCAGGCTGATCGCCCCGTTCGATGCGCAGATGCACCTCCACCCGCTTGCAGGCGCGCTGGAGGCGGTTCCGGTGGCGGCGCTGTTCGCGGTGCTCGGTCACTGCTTTCCTGTCTGGCTCGGCTTCAAGGGCGGCAAGGGCGTAGCGACCAATGCCGGGGTCAGCTTCGGTCTCGCCTGGCCGGTCGGCCTTGCCTATGCGCTCGTCTGGCTCGGCGTGCTGGGGCTGAGCCGGATCAGCTCGCTTGCGGGGATGAGTGCGGTGGTCGCCGCGGCCATTGTCGCAGCGGTGCTCGGGTACACGGCTTTCGTCCCGGTGCTGGTGCTGATCGCGCTGATCGTGCTCTGGCTCCACCGCGAGAACCTCAAGCGTCTGGCGAACGGCACTGAACCAAAGGTCGGTTCGAAGGGGTGAGCAGCCTCCTTTCGCCCCGATGACGCGCATGAGTGAAACGGCTCTTATTTCACAGAGCGAGGCATTCGCGCGCATCCGGCTGCTGCGGTCGCCCAACATCGGCTCGGTTTCCTACGGCCAGCTCCTCCAGCGGTTCGGCAGCGCGGAGGTGGCGATGGAGGCGCTACCCGATCTCGGGCGGCGCGGCGGCCGCGAATATCGCGCCGTCCCCGCCGGTCGGATCGAGCGCGAGGTGGAGACGGTGCGCGCGGTGGGGGCACGCTATCTCTTCCATGACCAGCCCGGCTATCCGCGGCTCCTCGCGCAGATCGAAAGCGCGCCGCCCATCCTGATCTTTCGCGGCGATCTCGCGCTTGCGGCCAGACCGTGTGTAGCGATGGTCGGTGCGCGCAATGCCTCGGCCGCGGCGGTCAAGCTCGCACGCGATTTCGCGGCCGCGCTGGCGGAGGTGGGTTTCGCCGTCGTCTCGGGCCTCGCACGCGGCATCGATGGCGCGGCGCATCGTGGCGCGCTTCCCGCCACCATTGGCGTGATCGCGAGCGGCATCGACGTGGCCTACCCGCCGCAGCATGCCGAGTTGCAGGAGGAGATCGCCAACGCAGGGCTCCTCCTCGCAGAGCAACCGCCGGGTACCGAACCGCGCGGCAGCCATTTCCCCAGCCGCAATCGCATCATTGCCGGGCTTGCCGCGGGAACGCTGGTGGTCGAGGCCGCACCGAAATCCGGTTCGCTGATCACCGCGCGCCTTGCTGGCGAGGCGGGGCGCGAGGTCATGGCGATCCCCGGCAGCCCGCTCGACGCCCGCTCGCAAGGCTGCAATCAGTTGATCCGCGACGGCGCGGTTCTGGTCCAGTCGCCGGATGACGTCGCCAAGCTTCTCAGCGGCTTCGACGGCATCCCGCGCTCCACCTTCCGCGAAGGCGCGCCCACCTGCGATTATTCGGCCGACGAACTCGAAGACGCCGAGCTAGCCGACATCTCCAGCCTGCTCACGACCGCGCCGGTGGCAGTCGACGAACTGATCCGCCAGTCGGGCGCCGGCACCGCGGCCGTGCAGATGGCGCTTCTGGAACTTGAAATTGCCGGCCGATTGCAACGACACGGGGGCGGGCGGGTATCGCTCATGGGGTAGTCGAGAACGGGGGGACGAATGCAGCGCAAGGCGGATTTTGGCGGAATAGTCGAAGAAACCTTCACTCTTGCAGGCGAGGCCTTCGTCTACCTGCTCGGTTTCGTGATCGTGGTTGGTGGCCTTGCTGCGGTGGGCGAGATAGGCGGAGGCACCGACCCCAGCCAACTTTGGGGATTTGGGGTCGCTTTCAATGCGGATACGACCGTCTGGGGAGTGATCGCCGCTCTGGCTGCGATCGTCGCCCAGATCGTGGGCGGCTATCTCGTCCTCGAAAGAATGCTCGAACTGCGCGGACGATTGAACTCGGCGGGGATGCGTATCTGGGCCTATCTTGGCCTGTCGATCCTGACCGGGCTCGGAACGATACTCGGATTGGTACTGCTGATCGTGCCGGGCCTGATTCTGATGGTGCGCTGGAGCGCGGCCCCGGCTTTCCTCATCGGTCGAAACATGACCGTCGACGACGCAATGCGCGAAAGCTGGGTGGCGACGAAGGGGCACGGCTGGCCGATCTTTTTCGCCGGGCTGGTATGTTTTCTGCTGGCCGTTGTCCCCGTCGTCGTAATCACGGGCATCGCCGACTTTGCCGACGCGGGCCGCGTCGGCGCAGCGATCGGCTCGGGATTCGCCGATGCGACGACCTCGGTGCTGTCGTTCCCCTTTGCGATCGCGGTCTTCGTATTGCTTGACGAAGGGGTCGAGGAAATCGAGCAGGTCTTCGCCTGACGGCTTTGCATTTCATGGATTGACGAACGCGCCGGAGCCTCGCCACCTTCGCGCACGTACACACGTAAGGGACTGTCTCCACTTCCATGCAGCTTGTCATCGTCGAATCGCCGGCCAAGGCGAAGACCATCGAGAAATACCTCGGCAAGGACTTCAAGGTCCTCGCCTCCTACGGTCATGTGCGCGATCTGCCGCCCAAGGACGGCAGCGTGCGGCCGGACGAGGATTTCGCGATGGACTGGGAACTCTATCGCGACAAGCAGAGCCGCTTCAAGGAAATCGCCGACGCGGCGAAGAAGGCCGAGCGGCTCGTGCTCGCGACCGACCCCGACCGCGAGGGTGAGGCGATTTCGTGGCATGTCCGCGAACTGCTCGCCAAGCGCAAGGCGCTGCCAGCGAAGGTCGATCGGGTGACGTTCAACGCGATCACCAAACAGGCCGTGACCGAGGCGATGGCGCATCCGCGCGATCTCGATAACGATTTGATCGACGCCTATCTGGCGCGCCGCGCGCTCGACTATCTCTATGGCTTCACGCTCTCGCCAGTGCTCTGGCGCCGCTTGCCCGGCGCCAAGAGCGCGGGCCGCGTGCAGTCGGTCGCGCTGCGGCTGATCGTCGACCGCGAGCGCGAGATCGAAGCTTTCCGGCCACAGGAATACTGGTCGGTCGTCGCGAAGCTGGAGCAGGACGGGACGGAGTTCGACGCACGTCTCGTCAAATACGACGGTAACAAGCTCGACAAACTGACGCTCGGCGACGAGGGCAGTGCGATGGCCGCCCGGGCCTCGGTGGAGCAGGGCCGCTTCACGGTCGAGGAGATCGAGACCAGGCCGCTCACGCGCAATCCGGCGCCGCCGTTCACCACCTCGACGCTGCAGCAGGAGGCCGCGCGCAAGCTCGGCTTTTCGGCCAGCCATACGATGCGGCTCGCGCAGTCGCTCTACGAAGCAGGCGCGATCACCTATATGCGGACCGACGGCGTGCAGATGGACGGCAGCGCGATCAGCGCGGCGCGCAAGGCGATCGCCGATCGCTACGACGGACATTACCTGCCCGAAAAGCCGCGTCATTACAGCACGAAAGCAAAGAATGCGCAGGAAGCGCACGAAGCGATTCGGCCGACCGATTTCAGCCGTGACCACGCGGGTTCGGGTGACGAGGCCAAGCTCTATGGCCTGATCTTCAAGCGCGCGATGGCAAGCCAGATGGCCGCCGCGCGGCTCGAGCGGACCACCATTACCCTCCGCGACGGCACGGGTAAGAACGAGCTTCGCGCGACTGGACAGGTGGTGAAGTTCCCTGGATTCTTCGCGGTCTATCAGGAAGGATTCGACGACCGGGAGGACGACGACGAAGGTCTGCTGCCTGTCATGCACAAGGGCGACAGCCCGGTGAAGAAGGGTGTCGAGGCGAACCAGCACTTCACTCAGCCACCGCCGCGTTTCTCCGAAGCTTCGCTGGTCAAGCGGCTCGAGGAACTGGGTATCGGCCGCCCCTCCACATATGCCTCGACCATCCAGACGCTGCGCGATCGCGCTTATGTGCGTATGGAGAAAAACCGTTTCTTTGCAGAAGAATCTGGGCGCCTTCTGACTGCCTTTCTCGAACGGTTCTTCGAGCGTTATGTCGGCTTCGATTTCACCGCGGAGATGGAAGACGAACTGGATGAAGTCTCTGCCGGAGAGGAAGCGTGGAAAACGCTGCTCAATCAGTTCTGGCGCGACTTCAAACCGAAGACCGAAGAGGTGATGGAGCGCAAACCCTCGGAAGTGACCGAGGCGCTGGACGATTTCCTGTCCGACTACCTCTTCCCCCCGCGCGGAGACGGCAAGGATCCACGAGCCTGCCCGCTGTGCGAGGCTGAGGGGCGCACCGGGGGACAACTTGCGCTACGCGGCGGACGCTATGGCGCGTTCGTCGCCTGCGCGAACTATCCGGAGTGCAAATACACCCGCCGCTTCGCGCAACCCGGCGCGGATGGCGAGGTCGGCGGTGAAGACGGCGTGCTCGGCAAGCATCCCGAAACGGGCGAGGACATTCACCGCAAGACCGGGCGGTTCGGCCCTTACATCCAGATGGGCGAAGGCAAGGAGGCCAAGCGCGCGAGTATTCCCAAGGATTTGCCGGACTTCGATCTTGAATGGGCGGTCAAGCTGCTCGAACTTCCGCGCATCGTCGGCGAACATCCGGAGACAGGCAAGGAAATCGAAGCGAATATGGGTCGTTATGGGCCATATCTGCGCCATGACGGCAAGTATGCGAAGCTCTCGAACACGCGCGAAGTCTTCGAAACCGGCATGAACGCGGCCGTCTCGTTGCTCGCCGAAGCGGCCAACCGCAAGGGCGGCGGTCGCGGGAAAGCCGAACCGATCAAGACCCTCGGCGCCCATCCGACCAGCGGCGGCGAGATCAAGGTCATGCCCGGCCGCTATGGCCCCTACGTCACCGACGGCACCACCAACGCCACGATTCCGAAGGACATGAAACCGGAAGATGTGACGGAAGCTCAGGCGATCGAACTGATCGACGCCCGCGCAGCCAAGGGTCCGGCGAAGAAGAAGGGCGGACGGAAAAAGGCGCCGGCGAAGAAGAAGGCGGCACCGAAGAAAGCTGCCGCAGCGAAGCAGTAGTCCTCTCCACTCAGGAAAGTCGACACATGGCCAAGGAGCATTTCGAGCGCCACAAGCAACCGTGGAAAGCCGATGAGGCCGGCCAGCTTCGCACGCTTGCTGCGAAGGGGCACGGCTTGAAAGCGATCGCCAAGGCGCTGGGCCGCAGCGAGGAATCGACAAAGGATTTCGCGAAGAAGAACAAGATCGCGATCGCAAAGAAGCGGTAGGGAGCGGGCCGCTCAGTCGCCGTCTGGGCGTGCAGCGAGCGTCGGGGTCGACGCGCCCAACACCAGTTGGCGCGCGCGCAGGACCGCATCGAGGAAGGGCGTCTCCAGCTTGAGGAAGCGCCGCGCGGTCATGCCGAGAAAGCGCTCCGAATCGCGCAGGAAATGCGATGCATCGGTATAGGCGCTGTCGATTGCTCCATAGCCTTGCGTCGCCCCGGTTTCCTTGAGCGCGATCAGCGAACGCATGAAGCGGGTGCGCATCATCAGCATCTTGGTCGGGAAGCCGAAGCGCTTGAGCGACAGCCGCCGCAGGGTGTGCGCCTGCATGCCCAGTTCGCGCGCGATCTCGCGTGCGCTCTGAAACCGGTCGTCGAGCAGCAGTCGGTTGAGTGCGGCGATATCGTCTTCGGCCGGGTGCGGGCGTGCCATGTGCAACAGGAAGAAGCGATCGAGGATCGGCTTGACCGCCGGCCCCTGGTTCGATCCGCGCAACTCGCCGACCAGCGCGTTGCAATCGGCGGGAGGCAGGAGTTCGTCGAGCGGCACCATGCGGTCGCGGTAGAGGGATACATCGATATCGAGCAGACGCGCGATACCCGCAGGCGTCAGGCTGACGCCGATGGTGACGCCGCCCGACGAGGTATGCCGCATCGCCTGGCTCGTGGTTCCGTAGAACCCGGCCTCGAGCAAGGGCGACCAGCGCCAGTCGCGCGTCTCGACCGTGATCGGCCGTTCCGCCAGCACGAAGCGGATGACGGGCCAGTTCGGCAGCATCCACTCGACCGCGCCCATGGCTTCCGGCCCTTCGGAATCGAATACGAAATAGTCGCCGATCAGTCCTTCGAGCGCAGGAGCGGGCCGCTCGTAACGCAACGTGGTGTCGGGACGCAGCTTGAAGCGTGCGGGATCGATCCCCGGCGTGTGCGACCCGCTTTCTATCATCCTGCGCTCGGCATCGGACTCAGCGCGTCCAATCCAGCCCGATTTCTTCGAATATCTCGCGATTGTCGGCCCAGTTCTCCTCCACCTTCACGTGGAGGAAGAGGTGGACCTTCACGCCCAGCATCTCGCTCAGTTCCTTGCGCGCCGTCTCGCCGATG
>Ga0164243_10006669_pt1 | contig 17427 bp, 19 predicted proteins | sample OricompcompostOP_FD_108781 | JGI IMG/M metagenome (GOLD analysis project Ga0164243, IMG submission 108781) | Organic Plus compost microbial communities from Emeryville, California, USA - Original compost - Organic plus compost (OP) | ecosystem: Engineered > Solid waste > Mixed feedstock >... | reverse complement strand
TTCAACGCCTCGCAACAGTACGTGGCGCTGGCCGTCTGGTTCGACAACGAAGACCTCCCCCAGCTGGCAAGGCACTTCTACCGCCAGGCCGTGGAGGAACGCAACCACGCGCTCGCGCTCGTCCAGTACATGATGGACACCGACCACCACGTCGAGATCCCGTCCACCGGCGAGGTGCGCAACGACTTCACCGAGCCGGTCGAGCTGGTCGAGCTCGCGCTGGAGCAGGAGAAGGAAGTGGCCGCCGACTTCAAGACCCTGCTCAAGGCCGCACGCGCCGAGGACGACTACCAGGGCGAGCAGTTCCTGCACTGGTTCCTGAAGGAGCAGGTGGAGGAGATCGCGCAGATGACCACGCTGCTCAACGTGGTCAAGCGCGCCAACGGCAACCTGTTCGACGTGGAGAACTGGCTGGCCCGCGAATCCGTCGGCGACGGCGGCGCGGACACCGCCATGCCGCCGGTGGCCGGCGGCGCCCTGTAGGCCGCCATACCGCGGAGCGCGTCGGTGGAGCCCGGGCCGGTCGGCCCGGGCTCCACCGCATCAGCAGTCGGGTGCGGCCACCAGCTCCCAATTCACGACGACCCCGTCGGAACTCACGTAAAACGTGTAATGATCACCGGATCCGGTGGCGGTGCTGTAATTTCCCGGACCCGCGGCCAGGTCAGGATAGGCTTTCTTCAGTTCAGTCACCGTGGAACCTGCACCGACGTTTTCCGGTGTGCGCGCACCCGAAGCGGTGAACGCCACCACACCCCCGCTCGGCGAAATCGTCACGTTCGCCACGTTCGCGGTGCCCTCCGTGAGCCGGTAGGCGGCGCAACCGGCGGGCGCGCTGTCCGCGTCCGCGAGCATCCCGGTGGCCTTGGCGTCCGCGAAGCTCATCCCCAGCCGCAGTGTCCGGTAGCCGTCCGGACCGAGCACGGCCGCGGTGATCGCTGGTGCGGGTCGGGTGGTGGCGCGCACCTTGCTCGAACTCCCCGTCTTCGACCCGCTCGTGGCCGGAGCCGACGGGGAGGCGGGCTCGCTGGTCGGCACCGGCGCGCCGCTCGTCGGCGGTGGGGGCGGCTCGGCGGGGAAGCTCGGCGGCACCACGACCGGCCCCGGCGCGGTGGTGGTGGTCGACGGCGCGACGGTGGTCGGCAGGGCGGCCTCGTGGGTCACCGGATCGGGCCCGCCGACCACGAGGCCGACGGTGACCAGCACCGCGGCGGTCAGCACGCCGCCGGAGGCGGCGAGCGTGCGACGGCGCCGGCGACGCATGCGCGCACCCGCGACGATCGCGTCCCCGGCCTCGGGCGCGGGCCGGATGGCCAGGCGTTCGTCGTCGAACAGCCGCCGCAGCTCGGCGCCGAGTTCGTCGTCGTGGTTCACCACTCGTCCCTCCCTCCGGAGATCGAACCGATCTTGTTGCGCAGCGTGGCGATGGCCTTGCTCGCCTGGCTCTTCACCGTTCCCGCGCTCACCCCAAGCGAGCTGGCGATCTCGGCCTCGGACAGCCCCTCGTAGTAGCGGAGCACGATGACCGCGCGCTGCCGGGGCGGCAGCTCGCGCAACGCGCGCCACAGCGGCTCGTGCTCGAACGGGTCCACCGGTTCCGCGGCGCGCTGTTCCGGCAGCTCGGCCACGAGGTTCTCCCGGCGCAGGCGGCGCCACCGGCTGATGTGGGCGTTGGCCATCGCGCGGCGGATGTAGGCGAGCGGATCCGCCGTCTTGCGTTGCACGTGGGTCCAGCGGGAACCGATCTTTTCCAGCACGGTCTGCACCAGGTCGGCGGCGTCGTGCGGGTTGCCGGTGAGCGCGTGGCCGTACCGGAGCAGTCCGGGCAGGCTGGCCTGCACGAACTCCCCGAAGTCCACGAGCTCGTCGCTCACCGGTGACTCCCTCCCCGACGCGCGGCCACTCCCCCAAGCCATGGCCGGCGCGGACGAGGTCACCGTATCGCCTCCTCCGAGCGCTCGTCGTGCCTTCTCACCGGGACCACGCATGGACGCCCCCTCAGGTTGTCCGGGTGCGGACGCTCTGCGGTGGACGTCTCAGCGGGCGTGCCGTTGCGCGAGGCTCGCGGGCAGCCGGAAGGTGCCATCCGGACCGGGCGGGAACGGGTGCACCGCCACCACCGCCGCGGCCGGGATGCGGCCGTAGACGTGCGGGAAGAGGATGCCGTCGGGGTGCGGCGGGTCACCCGCTTCCCAGCGCAGCGGCACGTCGAGCGCCGGCGGGTCGATCTCCAGCAGCACCAGGTCGGTGCGGCCGCGATAGAGCGCGTTCGCGGGGATCGCCACCGTGCCGGGGTCGGAGCAGTGGATGAAGCCGACCGCGTCGAGCGACGGTGCGCGGTAGTCCGTGCCCGTCCACTCGTCCGCGGTGCACAGGTGCAGGATCACTAGCGCAGGGTGAGCTGGCGGCCGACGAGCCCATCGCGCGCCCGCCGCTCGGCCGCGGTCAGCGGCTCGTCGTCCAGCGACCGCAGCGCCTGCTCGAGCCGGGCACCGAGCTCCTCGGCCGGCTTCTCCCACTCGCGAGCGTGCGCCTCGGGGTCGAGGTCCCACACCGGGACGAGCAGACCGTGCGCCCGGAACGAGCCCGCGTAGCGCGACCCCTCGCCCAGGGACAGCTCGCCCGCTGCGGACAGCCGCGCAAGCGCTTGCATCAGGCGACCTTCCGGCTCCCGGCGGACCCAGCGCAGGTGCGCCTTCTCGCCGGCCAGCACCCAGTAGGAGCCGGTGCCGAGCCGCTCGGTCGGCATGATCGCCTCGTTGGCGCGCTCCAGCGACACCTTGACCTCGCCGCTGGCCTCGGTGTCCTCGGGCAGCCACCAGTCGAAGTCGCTGTGCAGCGTGACGTCCAGCTCGGCGTCGGCGACCAGCAGGTCCTGCGAGCGCTCCCCCTCGGCGGGCGGGGTCGTCGTGTCCGGGACGGACAGCACGTCGCCCGGCTCGGCGTGCAGCGCCCAGCGGATGGAGCGGCCGAGGTCGCGGCTGACGTCGCTGGACCGGGTTTGCACCTGCAGGCCGACGAAGACCTCGCCGTCGGTGCGCACGAACGCGGCGGCGGCCATCGGCAGCACCGTCGCCAGCGTGACCGTGCGGTCCGGTGCGTCCACCAGGGACAGCGGCGCGGTGGCCGACGGCACGAACTCGCGCAGCGCGATCAGCTCCGGTTCCGCGGCCAGCCCCTCGAACGGCTGGCCCACGAACACATCGCGAATCTTCGGTGCCTTGTCCTTCTTCGGACCCCGCTTGCGCGCGCCCTTGCCCATCTCGCCTCCTCGTCAAGCCTGGTCGCAGACGCTACCGAACGCCGGACGACGACCCGGACCGGGGATTAGGCTCGCAGTCGTGTTCGACCCCCGCGACCCCGCTTTCCTCGCCGACCCCTACCCCGAGTTCGCCCGCCTGCGCGCGCAGGGACCGGTGCACCGGCACGACGGCCTCGGTCTCGCGATCGCCGTCTCGCACAGCGCGGCGTCGGCGGTGCTGCGGCACCGCGGACTGGGCCGGATCTGGACCGACGCGACGCCCGCCGAGCAGTTCGTGTCGTTCAACATGCTGCACCGCAACTCGCTGCTGGAGAACGAGCCGCCGGTACACACCCGGCTGCGCAGGTCGATCTCGTCGGCCTTCAACCGCGGCCACGTCGAGCGGCTGCGGCCCACGGTCGAGCGGCTGGCCGACGGCCTCGTCGCGAAACTCGCCGCGGCCGGGTCGGGCGATCTGCTGGAGGCGCTCGCGCAACCGCTGCCGGTGGCGGTGATCGCCGAGCTGCTCGACGTCCCGGAGGACGACCGGTCGCGCCTGGTGCCGTGGTCCAACGCCATCGTGAAGATGTACGAGTACGGGCTGCCCATGGAGGGCCGGGTGGCCGCCGAGCGCGCCGCCACCGAGTTCGTCGGCTTCCTGCGCGAGCTTGCCGAACGGCGGCGGCGCGAGCCGGGCCCGGACCTGATCACCGACCTGCTCGCCGCGGACCTGACCGAGGACGAGGTGGTCGCCACCGCCGTGCTGCTGCTGATGGCCGGGCACGAGGCCACTGTCAACGTGATCGGCAACGGCGTGTGGGCGCTGCTGCGGCACCCGGAGCAGTGGCGGCGGCTGGTCGACGACCCCGGCCTGGTCGGCACCGCGGTGGAGGAACTGATCCGGTTCGACGCGCCGCTGCAGCTCTTCGAGCGCACCGCCACCGAGGACGTCGAGATCGCCGGCTTCGAGGTGGCCGAGGGTGAAAAGATCGCCGCCCTGCTCGGTGCGGCCGCGCGCGATCCGGAGGTGTTCGCCGACCCCGACGTGCTCGACGTCGCCCGCAGTGGGGGCGCGCACCTCGGCTTCGGCGCGGGGATCCACTACTGCATCGGGGCGCCGCTGGCGCGCATCGAGATCGCGGCGGCGCTGTCGGCGCTGACCCGGCGCCTGCCCGGACTGCGGCTCGCGGGCGAACCGCGACGGCGGCCGGAGTTCGTCATCCGCGGGTTGGCGACGTTGCCCGTCACGGGCTGATCGACATGCGCTCGTCGTAGCCGGTCGCCGGGTCGACGACGCGACCCGCCGCCCACCAGTTCTCGCTGTTCGTCTCCACCACGCACAGCAGAACGTCCTCGGGTGGGACGTCGGCGTAGAGCCGCAGGTTGGCCACGATCGCCGCGAACAGCTGCGACTTCTCCTCCGGTGTGCGGGTGTTGAAGAACAGCTGGACGGCCAGGACGCGCTCGCTCCGCCGCAGGCCGAACGCGACCGGCTGCATCTGCACGTTGGCGGCGTCGAACTCGTGGAAGAAATGGAACTGGTCGTCGTGCGGGATCTTCAGCACGTCGACCATCGACCGGTGGATGCCGAGCGAGACGTTGCGCCGGAACTCCGCGCTGGTCCCCTTGCGCAGGTGGATGTTGACCAAAGGCATGCCCTCGAAGCTAGGAGCGCGCCGATCATTCCACCAGCGAATGTTGCGCATGATCGATATGCTTGTCGTTCATGATCGTCGACGTGACGCCCGCTGGGCTGCGGGTGCTGCGCGAGGTGGCTGAGCGGGGCACCTTCACCGCCGCCGCCGAGGCGCTGGGTTACACGCAATCCGCGGTGTCGCGGCAGGTGGCGGCGCTGGAGCGGGCGGCGGGGGCACGGCTGTTCGACCGGCACCGCGAGCGGACGCGACTGACCACGGCGGGCCGGGTGCTGCTGCGGCACGCCGTCGTGGCGCTCGACGCGCTGGACGCCGCGGACCGGGAGTTGCGCGGGCTCGAGGGTGGCCGGGTCCGGCTGGGGTTCTTCCCGACCGCAGGCGCCGTGCTCGCGGCGCGCGCGCTGGCCGCGGTGAACCGCGAGGTCCGCGTGGTGACCCGGGAGGGGACGACGCCGTCGCTGGTGCGGGCACTGCGCGGCGGCACGCTGGACGTCGCGCTGCTGTCCTCCCGCCCGCCACACCGCTCCCCCGACACCGACGCGCCACCGCTGCACGTCGAGCCGCTGCTGGAGACCCACCTGGCCGTCGCGGTGCCCGCGAGCAGTCGCTTCGGTGAGCGCGTGACCGCCGCCGAGATCGCGGGCGAGCCGTGGATCGCGAGCCCGTCCGGCACCGACGAGCCGCTGCTCGGGGTGTGGCCGGGGCTGCCAGGGCGGCCCCGGGTGGCGCACGCGGTGCGGGACTGGCTGGCGAAGCTGCAGCTGGTCGCCTCCGGAGCGGGCATCACGACGGTTCCGCCCGCGCTCGTGCCGGTCGTCCCGACCGGGGTACGGCTGGTGACCGTGGCGGACGTGGCAGACGAGGTGCGGCGGGTCAGCCTGGTCCGCCTGCCCGGCTCACCGCCGCCCGCGGTCGACGCGCTCGCGCACGCTCTGCGCGAGGTCGCGGCCGAGCTGACCGGTTAGCGAGCCGCTCCGGCCGGGCGCGCCGTGCGCAGGTCCGGTCGCGGCGCACCGCGCACCGCGCGGACCTGCAGCGGGCGCAGCCGGTCGGTGCGCACCGGAGCCAACAGCGCGGTCAGGCGGTACACCAGCACCGCGGTCAGGCCGGCCAGCACCGCGGCCGAGAGGTTCAACAGGGCGGTGAGCAGCACCGCATCGGCCATCGCTTGCACGCCGTCCTTGAAGCGCCAGGCGATCACCAGCACCATCAGCACTTGGTTGAGCACCCAGACCGCCCACCAGGCGAGCACCGTGCGCGACGGCCGCGGGCGGCGCGCGGGCGGGCGGCCGAGCACGAGGTGCTCCAGTTCGGCCGCGATCGAACCGGCCATCACCAGGTTGACCACCGGCACCAGCACCCCGGCGATGACCTCGCCGACGGAGCGCGCCGGTTCCTGTCCGGCGGCGTCGGCCGCGGCGCCGCGCGCGACCACCAGCCACCAGAGCGTGGCCGCCGTCGCGATCATGCAGAACACGACGGTCAGCAGAGAGGCGACGATCTCGAGCGCGTCGGAGAACGCGACGGTGGCCACGTGCAGGGCGCTGGTGCGGCTCATCGCCAGGAGCGCGTAGCGCCAGAACTCCGCCCCGGCCGACACTGCCGCCAGCCCGGCCAGGAACCACAGGATCGTGACCGCGTTGCGGTGCAGCACCCGCACCCGCTCCACCGGGTCCGGCGCGCCGGACGGGGTGCCGGGCACCGCCGTGGGCGTGCGCCAGACGAGGTGCGGAAAGCCCCAGCGCGGCGGCACCGGGTACGCGGGCGGGCCGTCGTAGCGCTCGACCGGCCGCACCGGCCGCGGCCGGAACGCGCCCGGCGGCGGGGACGCCACCCAGCGCACCCGCGGGCTCGGACGGTGGTGCCGGTGCGGACCGGTCATCGGACCTACAGGACCTCGGGCGGCCCGTCGTGTTCGCCGACGACCGGACGGCCCTCGGTCTCCCACGACTTCATGCCACCCGCCACGTTGACCGCGTCCCAGCCGCTCGCGTTGAGCCACGCGGTCGCGCGCGCGGATCGACCACCGGTGCGGCACACCACGTGCAGCGGCTTGTCGTCGGGCAGCTGTGCCAGCTCGTCCGTGCGGGCGGGCAGTTCGCCGAGCGGGATGTGGACCGCGCCGGGCGCGTGGCCCGCGTCCCATTCGTCCTGCTCACGCACGTCCAGCAACACCAGCCCGTCCGCGGGCAGATCGGAGACGGATGCGGTCGGGATGTCACCTGGTTGCACGTTCACATACTCGCACGCACCCCCGTCAACCGCACGTGAACCCCGGACGCGAAAAGGGCCACCTCCGTGGCGGAGGTGGCCCTTCCCGGCGGTGCGGATCAGTGCGTCGTCGCCTTCTCGGCGTGGGCGCCGGTCAGCGAACGGACCTCCATCTCCGCGTACTTCTTCTCGTCGTGTTCCTTCGACAGGATCGTGCCGAGCCAGCCGAGCAGGAACGACACCGGGATGGACACCAGGCCCGGGTTCTCCAGCGGGAACCAGTGGAAGTCCACGCCCTTGATCATCGGCTTCGACCCGCCGGACACCGCGGGCGAGAAGACGATCAGCACGATGCAGACGACCAGGCCGCCGTACATGCTCCACAGCGCACCCTGGGTGTTGAACCGCTTCCAGAACAGCGAGTACAGCAGGGTCGGCAGGTTCGCCGAGGCCGCCACCGCGAAGGCCAGCGCGACCAGGAAGGCCACGTTCTGGTTCTTCGCCAGGATGCCGCCGACGATGGCCAGCGCACCGATCACCAGCGCGGTGATGCGGGCGACGCGGACCTCGACCTGCTTGCTGTCCACCTTGCCCTTCTTGATCACGTTGGCGTACACGTCGTGCGCGAACGACGCCGACGCGGTGATCGTCAGGCCGGCCACCACCGCGAGAATCGTCGCGAAGGCGACCGCGGAGATGAACCCGAGCAGCACCGGGCCGCCCAGCTCGAGCGCCAGCAGCGGCGCGGCGGAGTTCGTCGTGCCCGGCGCGTTGCTGATCGTCTCCGGGCCGACCAGCGCACCGGCGCCGTAGCCCAGCACCAGCGTGAACAGGTAGAACACACCGATCAGCACGATCGCCCACACGACCGACCTGCGGGCCTCCTTCGCCGTCGGCACGGTGTAGAAGCGCATCAGCACGTGCGGCAGACCCGCGGTGCCCAGCACCAGCGCGATGCCCAGCGAGAGGAAGTCCAGCTTGCTCGTGCCGGTCTTGCCGTACTGCTTGCCCGGGTTGAGCAGCGCCTCACCGTTCGCCCCGCCCCGGTCGACCGCGCCCTGCAGCAGGCCGGAGAAGTTGAACCCGAACTTGCCGAGCACCCACAGCGTCATCGCCAGCGCGCCGAGGATCAGCAGGACGGCCTTGATGATCTGCACCCAGGTGGTGCCCTTCATGCCGCCGATCAGCACGTACACGAGCATCAGCACGCCGACGATCGCGATGACCAGGTTCTGACCCCAGTCGCTGTCGATGCCGAGCAGCAGGTTCACCAGGCCACCGGCACCCGCCATCTGGGCGAGCAGGTAGAAGAAGGACACGGCGAGGGTGGACACCGCCGCCGCGGCCCGGATCGGACGCTGCTGCATCCGGAAGGCGACCACGTCCCCGAGGGTGAACTTGCCGGTGTTGCGCAGCAGCTCGGCCACCAGCAGCAGCGCGACCAGCCACGCGACGAGGAACCCGATGGAGTACAGGAACCCGTCGTAGCCGTTGACGGCGATCGCGCCGGCGATGCCCAGGAACGACGCCGCGGACAGGTAGTCGCCCGAGATCGCGATGCCGTTCTGCGGACCGGTGAACGACCGGCCCGCCGCGTAGTAGTCAGAGGCGGTCTTCGAGCTCCGGCTGGCCCGGAACACGATGACCAGCGTGATCGCGACGAAGACCGCGAAGATGACGATGTTCAGGGTCGGGTTGCTGCCCTCGACACCCTGAGCCAGGTTCCTCACTGCGCGCCCCCTTCGATGTCCGCGCGGAGCTTGTCGGCGACCGGGTCGAGCTTCCGGTTGGCGTAGCGCACGTAGAGCCAGGTGATGAGGAAGGTCGACACGAACTGCAGCAGGCCGATCAGCAGGCCCACGTTGAAGTTGCCGATCAACTTGACCGACATGAAGCCGTGCGCGTAGTCGGCCAACAGGACGTAGACCAGGTACCAGAGGAGGAAGAGGACGGTCATCGGGAAGACGAAGGTCCGCAACCTCCTGCGGAGCTGGGCGAACTCAGGGCTCGCCTGCACCTGCTGCCAGTTGTCACCCGGACCCCCCTCGTCGACGAGGTCCTGGTCGCTGGTGCTCACGGGACAACCTCCCTCTCCATGTTCGCTTCCTCTACGGGTCGGGTGATGCGGCGTAGATCTTGCCGTGAAACGTGAGAGTTGTTGTTAATCCTTTTGGGTGAATGATCTTACTCAGGGTTGAAGATCTTACGCCGGTTTAACTCGCGGATGTCCAGTTCAGGAATAACCAAACGGGTAAAACTTCCTAAATCCTCAACGTACGGTAAAGACAACCGCCAAACGGGTTAAAAACACCTGGGGTAGGAACGCGGTTCGATCACGCACTCACCACGGTGGTGTCTCCCCCTACTTGCGATGTCTGCCCCGGCCCAGGCGCGCCCGCTCCTCGACCTGACCGAAGCGCGCCACCGCGCGGTCGCGCATGAACCCGAGCCGGTCCGGCGCGTGCAGCCGGAGCATCACCGCGTTCACGTCCGCGGGTCTGCCGTTCGGGGTCGCGAGGCTCACCAGGATCGTCACCAGGAACGCCGCGGGCACCGTGAACAGCGCGGGCTGATCGGTGAACCACGGCGCCCAGCCACCGGTGAACCGGCCGACGACGTCGATGACCAGCGCGGCGAGCACCAGCCCGCCGCCGACGATCATGCCGGTCATCGCGCCGGGCCAGGTGAGCCTGCGCCACCACACGCCGAGCAGCAGCACCGGCGAGAACGTCGAGGCGGCCAGCGCGAACGACATCCCGACGCTGAGCGACAAGTCGTTCGGCCGCAGGAACAACGCCAACGCGAGCGGCGCCACTCCCACCAGCCCGGCGGCGATGCGGAAGTCCGGCACCCGTCCCTTCGACAGGTCGGTCGACACCACGCCCGCGAGGCTCACCAGCAACCCCGACGACGTCGACAGGAACGCCGCGAACGCGCCGGCCAGCACGACCGCGCCGATCACCTGTCCGGCCACGCCCGGCACCATCGCCGACGGCAACCGCAGCACCGCGGCGTCGGTCTGACCGGTCAGCAGCAGCTCCGGGACGTACATCCGGGACAGTGCACCGAGGATCGTCGGGAACAGGTAGAACAGCCCGAGCAGCAGCAGGACGTGCACCGTGGTGCGGCGCGCCGCCCGGCCGTCCGGGTTGGTGTAGAAGCGGACCAGCACGTGCGGCAGGCCCATCGTGCCGAGGAACGTCGCGAAGATCAGCGAGTACGTGCGCAGCAGGTCTTCGAGCCCGCCCGAACCCGGCCGCAGCCACTCGGTGTTGTCGACCTTCGCCTCGCCCACCGTCGGCACCGGGGTGCCCGACGGGAACCGCACGCTCGTACCGCTCGGCAGTTCCCGGGTGGACCCCTGGACCCACACCTCCTCGTGCGGCACCGTCTCGCCCGGGTGGCGGACCACCACCTGCGTGAGCGTGTGCACCTCGAACGCGACGTCGGTCCGGATGTCCACAGTGGTCTCGGAGGCGAACACCGGCGGTGCGGGTGAGCCGAGGGAACCGGCGGGCCCCGGCTTGCCGCCGGCGAGGAACACCGCGCACAGCACGAAAGCGGGCACCGCGATCGCGAACAGCTTGAGCCAGTACTGGAACGCCTGCACGACGGTGATCGCACGCATGCCGCCCGCCATCACGTTGGCGACCACGAGCACGAACACCGCGACCACGCCCACCCACGACGGCACGTCCAGCACGGTGGTGAGCGCGAGTCCCGCGCCCTGCAGCTGCGGGACCAGGTAGAGGGTCCCGATGAACACCACGAAGAACGTGCCGCACCGGCGCAGCACGACCGACCCGAGCCGCGCCTCGAGGAAGTCCGGCAGGGTGTAGGCGCCCGAGCGGCGAAGCGGTGCGGCCACGAACAGCATCAGCGCGAGGTAGCCCGCGGTGAACCCGATCGGGAACCACAGCCCGTCGGCGCCGTCCTTGAGGATGATCCCCGCGATGCCGAGGAACGACGCGGCCGACAGGTACTCACCGGAGATGGCGGCGGCGTTGCGGCGCGAGCGGACCGTGCGGCGCGCGACCAGGAAGTCGTGCGTGGTGTTGGCGAACCGGGACGAGCGGTGACCCAGGTAGAAGGTCAGCACGGCGACGGTCGCGATGCCGCTCAGCGCCCACGGGTTCAACTGCACGATGCGGATTGTCCCTCGGCCCGATCGGGCGCCCGCCGCCCGGTCACGACTCGATCATGTCGACGAAGTCCCGCTCGTTCCGCTCGGCCAACCGGTTGTGCGCCAGGCCGGCGAGCAGCAGCAGCGGGAACGGCAACAGCCCGAGCAACAACCACGCGAGCGGCACACCCACCACGCGCAGGTCGGCGAACCCGGGCCACACGTAGAACGCCAGCGGCAGCACGCCGAGCACGAGCAGCACCAGCACGCCGAGGCCGAGGGCCGTGCGCAACTGATGCTTGACGAGGTCGCGGATCAGCAGCTCGCCCCAGCTGGTCTGCTGTTCCAGTTCGAGCCGGGCGCGCAGGGTGGGCGTCGTCCGGCGCGACGACCGCGGATCGGCCAGCACGACCCGCTGCCGTTTCGGCGGTTTCGCGGGTTCCGACGGCTGCTCGACCGGCGGCGCGGGCACCGGCTCGACCGCCGCGGGCTGGTAGTTCTTGCCCAGCGTCGGATCCGGTTCGCGGACGCCGTCGGCGCGGCGCGGGGTGTCGGTCATCGACCACCCGTGAGGCGGTCCTTCAGCTCACGGGTGTGCCGCCGGGACACCGGGAGCAGCTTCTCCTCGTTGCCGATCACGACCTGGTAGCCGCCCTGGCCCATGCGCAACTCGGTGATCAGGTTCAGCGCGACCAGGTACGACCGGTGGATCCGCACGAACCCGGCCTTCTCCCACCGCTCCTCGAGCTGGGTCAGCGGGATGCGGACGAGGTGGCTGCTGCCGTCCTTGGTGAACAGGCGCGCGTAGTCGCCCTGCGCCTCGACCCAGCGGACCGACGAGCGCGGCACCAGCTTCGTGGTGCCCGCGAGCTCGACCGGGATGACCTCCTCGTCGTCCGGGGCCGCGGGCGCGGCGGCACCGGCGGCGGGCGGCGCCACGGTGCGCAGCTTCTCCAGCACGCGGTCGACAGCCCGGTCCAGCCGGTGCTGGCTGCACGGCTTGAGCAGGTAGTCGACGGCACCGAGGTCGAACGCGTTGACCGCCTCGTGCGCGTGCCCCGTGACGAACACCAGCACCGGCGCCGGGCTCATCGCCGTGAAGACGCGCGCCATCTCCATCCCGGACAGGCCGGGCATCTGCAGGTCGGCGAACACCGCGTCGATCGCGGGCAGCCCCTGGTCCTTGCGTTCCCGGATCTCCGGGTCGTCGGAGGCCAGCACGCGCAGCGCCTCGGAGGCGTCCACGGCCGTGTACACCTTGCCGATGTGCGGGTTGTTCCGCAGCGACTCGACCAGCAGCTGGAGACCGTGCGGCTCGTCGTCAACGGCGAGGACGAGCAGTCGTCTGGTGTCTTGTTGCGCACTCACAGTGACTCGCATCCTGCCCAGTGGCGGCGGCGATGTCCATACCGCTTGCGGGCGAGCGGGTTCACAGTCCGAAACGCGCCCAGGCGGAGCGCTGGAGTGCGGCGTCGATCAGCGCCTGGGCGGCCGCGGGTGCGCCGAGACCAAGGCGGGCCAGCAGCGGCTTCTTCGGCTCGGCGACCACGACCTCCGCGCCAGGGTAGCGCTGCTCGACGACCTGCCGCAGGTTGCCCAGGCCGTCGACCAGCCCCAGCGCGGCGGCCTTCGCTCCGAGCCACACGTCGCCGTTGAACAGGTCCTCGTCGCTGAAGTCGAGCCGGTCGCCGCGGCGCTCCTTGACCCAGTCGACGAACATCTCGTGCAGCTGGCTGTGCATCTTCGTCAACCACTCGACGTCTTCCGGCTTCTCCGGCGCGAACGGGTCGAGCCGCTTCTTGTTCTCCCCCGCAGTGTGCACGCGCCGTTCGATGCCGAAGCGCTCCAGCAGCCCGGTGAAGCCGAAGCCGCCGCTGATCACGCCGATCGAACCGACCATCGAGGTGCGGTGGGCGTAGATCTCGTCGGCGGCACAGGCCAGCCAGTAGCCACCGGAGGCGGCCACGTCCTCGCAGAACGCCAGCACCGGCACGTCCGGCTTGGTGGCGGACAGCTGCCGGATGCGCTCCGCGATCAGCCCGGACTGGGTGGGCGCCCCGCCCGGTGAGTTGATCAGCAATGCGACCGCCTTGAGCCGGTCGTGGTCGAACGCGCGGGTGAGCGCGGACTCGACGGCCGCGAGGTTGATCGTCCCGCGCGCCAGCGGCGAGGGCGTCGGCGTGATCACGCCGTGCAGCTTGACCACGGCCACCACGTCCTTGCGGTCACCCCGGTCACCGATGCGGGTAATGCGGCTGCTCAGCCGGTCCGTCACGCTGGTCATGGCGCCAGGTTACGGACTCCCTCGCCGTTGTGCAGACGCCCGTTGCGCGTGGGCTCGGGCGGCGCGTCGACGTAGTCCGGCAGGTCTGTCCGCACCCCCGGCGCGAACTTCGGCACCCGCAGGGTCACCTTCATGCCCGCGCCCGGCGCGGTCTCCACCATCAGCGCGTACTCGTCGCCGAAGAGCTGCCGCATGCGCGCGTTGATGTTGCCGAGCCCGACGTGCGCACCGGTGCGGTGCGAGTTGCGCAGGTCGGCCAGCCGGGCCGGGTCCATGCCGATGCCGTCGTCCTCGACGCTGATCAGCGCTTCGGTGCCGTGGTCGGACGCGGTCACCGTGACCATGCCGCCCGTCGGCTTGTTCGCCAGCCCGTGCTGGACCGCGTTCTCCACCAGCGGCTGGATGATCAGGAACGGCACCACGACGGAGAGCACCTCGGGCGCGATCTTGAGCCGCACCTCGAGCCGGCCGCCGAACCGGGCGCGCTCGATGGTCAGGTAGCGGTCGATGTTGCGCAGCTCGTCGGCGAGCGTGGTGAACATGCCGGAGGTGCGGAACGAGTAGCGGGTGAAGTCGGCGAACTCCTGCAGCAGCTCCCGCGCTTCCTCGGGGTCGGTGCGGATCAGCGCGGAGATCGTGTTCAGCGCGTTGTAGATGAAGTGCGGCGAGATCTGCGCGCGCAGCGCCTTGATCTCGGCCTGCTGCAGCTGGTGCTTGGACTCCTCGAACCGGGCCAGCTCGAACTGGGTGGTGACGAACTGGGCGACCGCGTCCGCCATCTGCACCAGCCGCTTGCCCGCGGAGCGGCCGACCACGATCAGCACCGCTTCGACCTCGTCCTCGACGAGCAGCGGCACGATCACCGCGGTCTTCATCTTGCAGGTGCCGCGGTGGTCGCATGGGACGTCGTCGTGGGAGACGACCTCCCGGCGCGCCTTGCGGATCGACGTCATCACCGCGGTGCTCAGGTCGAGGTAGTGGTCGTTGGCCTCGCCGTCCCACGAGACCAGGGTGCCCTCGTTGTCGGTGATCCCGATGGCCACGCACTTGAGCAGTTCGAGCAGTTGCGAGGTGATCCGGTCGGCGCTGGCCTGGTCGAAGCCCTCGCGCAGGTCAGGCGTGGCGCGCGACATGTGGTAGACGGCCTCGAGGACCGCGTCCTCGAACGAGTTGCCCGGCTTGCGCGAACGGGCCAGCACCGCGATCAGCGCGATCAGCAACAGACCCGCGACGCTCCACGGGACGACCTGTTCGATCGGCAAACCGGACACGGCGTCAATGCTCTGCGCTCGTGAGTCCGGGTGCAAGCTCTTCAGCCCACTTTCTGTGTAGACATCGCCACCCTCTGGTGTGGTCGACTCTACCCAGATCAGTGGTGCTGGCTGCATTTCGCCGAAGCGGCTGCGTCCGAGAAGCTGAACGGGTGAAGTACCGCAAGCCCCTATCAGGATTGTTGATCACCGGACTGCTCGCGGCCACCACCCCGGTCGCCGCCGCCACCGAACCGGACCCGGTGGACCGCACGGTCGCCGACCTCGTCCGGGACGGGTTCCCCGCGGGCGTCACCGCTCTGCGCGATGACGACCGGATGCGCCACTACGCGCACGGCGTCGCCGACACCGCCACCGGCGAGCCTGCCGAGACCGGCGACCGGTTCCGCATCGCCAGCAACACCAAGGCCTTCGTCGCCGTGGTCGTGCTGCAGCTCGTGGGCGAGGGGAGGCTGTCCCTCGACGACACCGTCGAACAGCGGCTGCCCGGGTTGATCCGCGGACCCGGTTACGACGCCTCCGCGATCACCGTCCGCCAGTTGCTCAACCACACCAGCGGCCTGCACGACCCGCTGGACCCGCACTTCTTCGACCCCTACCTGGTCGACGGAGACCGCGGGTACGTCTACCCCCCGCGCGAGGTCATCCGCCGGTCGCTGCTCGACCCGCCGGAGCGCGGCGTGCACTACTCGAACACGAACTACCTCGTGCTCGGTCTGCTCATCGAGCGCGTCACGGGCGAGCACCTCGGCCACCAGCTGCGCGCGCGCATCCTCGACCCGCTCGGCATGCGGGACACGAGTTTCCCCGTGCTCGACCCGTACCTGCACGGGCCGCACCTGCACGGGTACGACCTGGCCGGCGAGGACATGACCGTGTTCAGCCCCTCCTACGACTGGGCCGCAGGCGCGATGGTGTCCACCGTGGACGACCTGCAACGCTTCCACCGCGCGCTGTTCGGCGGCGAGCTGCTGGCCCCGGAGCAGCAGCGGGCGATGTTCGAGGCGGTGCCCTCCAGCGAGTTCGAGGCCTACGGTCTCGGCGTGGAACGGCTGACGCTGCCCTGCCCGGACGGGCCGCGCGAGGTGTGGGGTGACACCGGTGCCGGTCCCGGGTACTACAGCCTCGCGTTCACGCGCGGCACCCGCACCGTGGTCACCGTGCTCACCAGCTACGACCTCGCCGCCGAGCTGCGTGGGGACCAGCCGTTCCCGGCCAGTCCGCTGCCAGCGCTGACCGCGGCCTTCTGCACTACTTGAGCAGGCGCGACAACCGCCGGTCAGCGAGCGGTTTCCCGCCGGTCTGGCACGTCGCGCAGTACTGGAAGGACTTGTCGGCGAAGGAAACCTCCCGCACGGTGTCACCGCACACCGGGCAGGGCAGGCCGGTCCGGGCGTGCACCCGCAGCCCGGACCGCTTCTCGCCCTTGAGGCGCGCCGCGTCCTGACCGACCGAGCGGTCGACGGCGCTGGTGAGGATCTCGCGCATCGCCTCGGCGAGCCGGTCCAGCGCCTCGTCGCTCAGCTTGCCCGCCGTCGCGAACGGGGACAGCTTGGCGGCGTGCAGGATCTCGTCGGAGTAGGCGTTGCCGATCCCGGCGAGCACGGTTTGGTTGGTCAGCACCCACTTGAGCCGTTCGGTCCTGCCCGCCAGCAGGCCGGCCAGCCCGTCGCGGTCGAGGTCCAGTGCGTCCGGGCCGAGCCGCGCGATGCCTGGCACCTCCTGCGGGTCGCGCACGACCCACACCGCCAGCCCCTTCTTCGTGCCCGCCTCGGTGAGGTCGAAGCCGATGTCGCCCGCGATGTGCACGCGCAGCGCGATCGGTCCGCGGCCCGGTTTCGGCGGGGCGGGCGAGAGGTTGTCGGCCCAACGCAGCCACCCCGCCCGCGCCAGGTGCACCACGAGGTGCAGGCCGTCGCAGTCGAGGTCGAGGTGCTTGCCGAAGCGGCCCGCGCCGGTGATCCGTCTGCCGTGCAGGTCGGTGTAGGGCGGGTCGAACGTCTTGAGCACCGCCAGCGACGCCACGTCCACCCGGGTGACCGGCCGCCCCACCGCGTGCTCGCGCAGGTGGTAGGCAAGCGCTTCGACCTCGGGCAACTCGGGCATCGCTACTCCATCGGCCGCAACGGGCCCTCGAAATCGGGGCCGGCCTCGCGCTGGATCGTCTTCGCGATCTTGCCCAGCTCACCGCGCACGCTGAACATGCCGGAGATGATCCCGACCCAGCGCTCCGGCGGCGGATCACCGGTGACGCCGCCGTCGGTCTCGGCGACCACGGTCCACGGCCGGTTCAGGACCCAGCGCAGCGGGAAGAACACGACGATCAGCAGCAGCCCGTCGATCACCCAGGGCGGCACCACGACCGAGTCGGGCAGCCAGGCCACGAGGATGATCGCGAGGAGCACGCACACGCCGAGCATCGCGACGCCCGGGACGTAGCTGCCCGCGATGTCGCGTTCGAAGTCCTCTGCGGTTGCCGGGCGGCGCCATTCCATCTGCGCCCGGACGACCCATTCCCGGCCGTCACCACCCCGCACCACGCGGTTCATCCTGCTGCCTCCCGCTACGGTCGTCCGCCTGGACAACCGTAGCGTGGTCGCGGGCCACCGCGCGAGACGCGAACGGGGATCGTCTAGCGGGAC
>Ga0164243_10006668_pt1 | contig 17428 bp, 17 predicted proteins | sample OricompcompostOP_FD_108781 | JGI IMG/M metagenome (GOLD analysis project Ga0164243, IMG submission 108781) | Organic Plus compost microbial communities from Emeryville, California, USA - Original compost - Organic plus compost (OP) | ecosystem: Engineered > Solid waste > Mixed feedstock >... | reverse complement strand
GTTGCAACTGGGCGACCGGGTGTTGATGCATACAGATTTCATCCCGAATGAAGCGGTAAAAAATTATTTCTGTGCAGCCGACCTGGTTGTACAACCTTATAAAAGCGCTACCCAGAGCGGCATCTCCCAGATCGCCTATCATTTCGAGAAACCTATGGTAGTGACAAAAGTGGGCGGACTTGTTGAAATGGTGCCTGATGGCATAGTAGGCTTCCAGGCAGAACCCGATCCAGGATCTATCGCTTCCGCCATCGAAAAATATTATAAAGAAAACAGGGAAGCTGATATGGTAGCCGCCGTGCAGGAAGAGAAAAAACAATACTCCTGGTCCCGGCTGGCCAACGAAATTTATAAATTAGCAGAAACAAAAAACCATTAAAATGATCTATAGAAGTAAAGCACCATTGCGTATTGGATTAGCAGGAGGAGGAACGGATGTAAGTCCTTATTCTGATTTGTATGGTGGGGCTATACTCAATGCCACTGTCTCTTTGTATGCGCGTGCAGCCATCGAACCTCTCGACAACGGGCAGGTGATATTTGAATGTGCAGACCGCAGGGAGTTTGCTACATACGATGCCGTATACCCGTTACCGATAGATGGCAACCTGGATCTGCTCAAAGGCGTGATCAACCGTGTATATAAAGACTATGGCAAGTTTCCGTCAAATGGTTTTAAACTGACCACGTTCGTGGATGCACCGGCGGGATCAGGATTGGGCACCTCCTCTACCCTCGTGGTGGCTGTGCTCGGCGCATTTGCAGAGTGGCTGAAATTGCCGCTGGGAGAATATGACCTGGCGCACCTGGCTTATTCCATCGAACGTGAAGACCTGCAACAGGCCGGCGGAAAGCAGGATCAGTATGCTGCTACATTTGGCGGGGTAAACTTCATGGAGTTCTACAAGAACGATAAAGTGATCGTAAACCCGCTCAGGATCAAAGATGTGTACCTGCATGAACTGGAAAACAACCTGGTATTATTCTATACATCTACCAGCCGCCTGTCGTCCAGCATTATTTCCGAACAACAAAAGAATGTAACTGATAAAAAAGACGATTCCATTGAAGCCATGCATCACCTGAAAGACCAGGCGGTCATGATGAAAGAAGCATTGCTTCGCGGATCAATCGATAAAATCGGCGAGATCCTTGATTATGGTTTTGAATATAAAAAGAAGATGGCCAAAGGTATCACTAACCCGCAACTGGACGAGATCTATGAAGCGGCCCGGAAAGCAGGGGCCACAGGCGGAAAGATCTCAGGCGCCGGCGGCGGAGGCTTTATGATATTCTATTGTCCTAAAAACACCCGCTTTGCCGTAGTAGATGTACTTAAAAATTTTGGCGGTGACGTAAAACGCTATAGTTTTACCAATAACGGCATTCAAACGTGGAGTATTTAAGCCCAGTCTTCAACAAAATCATAGTGTAATGAACCAGTTTATCGCTAAGAAAATCCAGGAAAGTATTGCAGTTAAGAATGCAATCGCCCAAGACGAACAATTACTGAACAATATTCAACATACTGCGGCAGCTATTACCAGCAGCCTGCAGGCAGGCCATAAGATCCTGTTCTGCGGCAATGGCGGCAGCGCTGCCGATGCTCAGCACCTGGCCGCCGAATTCTCCGGCAGGTTTTATAAAGACCGCCTTCCTCTTTATGCGGAAGCCTTGCATTGCAACACATCCTATATGACCGCCGTAGGAAACGACTATGGTTACGACCAGGTATATTCCCGCATCCTCAGGGGCATTGGCCAGGCAGGCGATGTGCTGGTAGCTATTTCTACCAGCGGCAATTCAGGCAATATCCTGGAAGCCATTAAAACAGCGAAGGAAAAAGGGATGATAGTAGTAGGCATGACAGGGCATTCCGGCGGCAAGATGAAAGACCTGTGCGATTACCTGCTGAATATGCCATCTGACGATACGCCCAGGATACAGGAATCACATATCACTGTGGGCCACATCATTTGCGAGATAGTAGAGAATAATTTATTCGGAGCATGAGCAGGGAATGTATAGTACTGGCAGGCGGCCTGGGCACGCGCCTCAGGAGCGTGGTGGCCGACAAACCTAAATGCATGGCCCCTATCGGGGATCAACCTTTTTTATATTACCTGTTGCAATACCTGCACCGCCAGGGCGTAAGCCATGCGGTACTGTCGCTCGGCTATTTATCCGAACAGGTGATCGACTGGTGCAACAGCACTTCTCTCCCATTACGTGTATCCTTCAGCGTTGAAACTACGCCATTGGGTACGGGGGGCGGAATTATCAATGCATTGCCCTTACTGGAGCAGGACGAGGTGTTCATCGTGAACGGCGATACCTATTTCGACGTATCATTCGATCTCTTCCGGGCTTTCCACCGCAACAATCCCGCAGTCATCTCGCTGGCTTTAAAACCTATGCAGAATTTTGACAGGTACGGCAGCATCACGATCAATGAACGGCAGCAGATCACCGCTTTCAGGGAAAAACAATTCTGCTCAGAAGGATTGATCAATGGAGGTATTTACATCACCAGCGTAAGTTTCCTCAGAAGCCTGCCACTGCCGCCGGCATTCTCTTTTGAGAAAGAAGTGCTGGAACCGGGAGTAGAGAAAGGAGACCTGTATGGCCATGTAAGCGATACCTATTTCATTGATATAGGTATCCCGGCCGATTACGAAGCAGCTAAAAATGTACTGGCATCATGATTTTATTCCTTGACCGGGATGGAGTGATCAACGACGAGATAAAAGACGGGTATGTGCTCCGACCCGATATGTTCAGATTCAGCGAGGGAGTACTTTCTGCCATGCCAATACTGGCGCAGCGCTTCGAAAAGATCTTTATAGTTACCAACCAACGCTGTATAGGTAAAGGGATGCTCACTGAAGCAGGCCTGCACGAAATACATCAACAGATGCTGGAACAGATCATGCACCACGGGGGCCGGATCGACGCTATTTATTTCTGCCCGGATGTCGACAATACCAGTCCTTGCCGCAAGCCTGCCACCGGTATGGCTATGCAGGCAAAAAATGAATTCCCCGACCTGGATTTCAGCCAGGGGGTTATGGTTGGCAATACGTTAAGCGATATGCAGTTTGGGAAGTCCCTGGGCATGCACACGGTTTTCATTCCATCTACCAAACCGGAAACACCGTTTCCGCATCCTTTAATCGATCAGCGATGTGATAATCTTTTGGCGTTTGCCCGCTCTATACAATAATTCACCTTTGCAACCGTATAATAGTTATGGTAAAAAGAATATTGCTGTCACTTTTCCTGCTGGTTAATTCACTTTATACTTTCGCCCAGTTGCCGGATGCAGCTGGTTTAAAGCAATTGAGAAAAATGCAGGACTCCCTGCAATACCTCAGCCAGGAGATCTTCAGCGGTAAAGGCAATGATGGACGTTTACAAGCGACAGACGATTTTATTCCATTGCTGGTAAGGGCGTTGAAGGTTAAGCACTCATTCCGTTTCCCGTTCGATTCCCTGAAAACGGTTTCTATCCTCTACCCGCAGGATAGCGCATTCCGGATATTTACCTGGGCGCTGGAAAAGGAAAATGGTTTTTACAGGCACTATGGCGCCATCCAGATGAAAACGCCCGACGGCCAGCTGAAACTGTTTCCCCTCTTCGATGCTTCCGATTTTATGACCAACACCGATACCATTACCGATAACAAGAGCTGGTACGGCTGTTTGTATTATAATATTATACACAAGCGGTATTTCAACCAGGACTATTATACCCTTTTTGGCTGGGACGCCAACAACCCCAGGAGCCAGAAGAAAATAGCGGAAATGCTGACCTTCAAGAACGGCGCGCCGGTATTTGGCGGACCATTCTTCAGTTTCGTGGAAGACAGCGTACGCAAACCCACTCAGAACCGCTTTATCATCGAATACAAAAAAGAGAGTACCGCAACGCTGAACTACAACAAGGAACTGAATATGATCGTTTACGATCATCTTATTTCAGAAACCAATGAACCCATGAAGAAGTTCACCTACGTATCCGACATGGACTACGAAGGCTATAAATGGCAGGCTGGCAAATGGGTGCATGTGAACAAGATCTTTAACGACGCCATTCCTTTGGGCAAAGGCGCACCGGTTCCCCAACCGCTGATCCAGAAAAAGAAAAGCATGACCAATCCTAAATCGGTGGACGACTACCAGGCCGAAGAAGGCAGTAACCCAGGTAAAAAGCCGGCGAAAAAACAACGATAGTCAGCCGCATCAATACTAAATACAGATATGCCCGGAGAAACTTATCTTCGGGTGATAGAATGCTATCAAAATAATTCAAAAAGATTTCGCCATGAAACTATTTGGCCCCACTGCAACATTAACGGAAATCGCTACGCTTGTTATGAACGAAGACATAGAAGCGCTGGAAAAGGAAGTGGCAAAAGGACTTGATATCAATGCCCCTATCCAGGTTACAGAACGGGTTGCAGAAACGCCTATTATACTGGCGCTCTCAGAGAACAAGAAGAAAGTGATCGACTGGCTTCTCTCCAAAAACGTAGAACTGAACCAGGAAGATAACCCGGCAATTTTAATGGCCAGCTCCAACTGCGATGCAAAAACAGTAAAGCTGTTGATCGAAAAAGGCGCGAATGTCAATGCCCGGCACAAGATCGGGAAAACCGCGATGAACAACGCCCTGTATGGTAACCAGTACGAGGTGATCATGCTGTTGCTCGAAAACGGCTACGACCTGAAGAACGATGGATCAGCGTTAAGGCAGGCAGTGTCGAACCGGCAACGCCATGCTATCGAGATATTTTTAGACTATGGTATTGATGTGAATTTTTGCAAACCGGATATGGTATATCCCTATAACTCTACCCCGGTGCATGTTGCCGCCGCAAACAACGACCTGGCCACAGTGAAATGGCTGGTAGAGCATGGAGCAGATGTAACCATCAAAGATAAGTACGGGGAGCGGCCATATAACTGTGCAGTAGAACACAAAAATGAGGAGATGAAGGCTTTTATAAGATCCCTGGAACCTGAACAGTGGCATAATGAAGAACAACGGATCCTGGACCTGAAAAGCTACAAGATACCTGAAGACCTGCTGAAAATACTGCGCAGCGATCAACGCAGGATTGAACTGCCAGGCAACAAATATGTGCAATTCATTGAATTCAATTCCCTGCTGGATGTAAAAGAAGTTAACTGGAATAAACACAAGTTTTTAGACCTGTTGAAGGAAGTTGATAACTATGGAAGCGATGGTTTCCTGGTTTGGTATCCCCGGAAAAAATGCCTGGCCTTTGCTGACTATGAGCATGGAGAATTCAGGGAACTGTGCAGCCTGAAGGAGTTCTTTTCTGATCCATCTGTACAGATAGACAAGATATTTGAGCATTATTAGTTTACAGGAGTTTGCTGACCCAAGGTTAAGGAGCGGCGAATGGTCCCTTTTTCGATAAAATGGATGAATAAGAGGTATTGATAAACAGCATAGTTTACCACCTTCCTGCTCAAAATTATTTTTTAGGTTTAGAAAGATTTTTTTGTTGAAAGAACGATTGTTCTGTTAACTTTGCATCGTTAAACGAACGAACATTCATTTATTATCTTAACACAGGTCAACTACTCCCAATTAAGTTAACGTATATGTCATCCGCTATAAAAGATAAAATGCCCATCGGCTGGTACCTGCGAGAAGTGGACAGCCTCTTAACCAAATTCGTAAACCAGGCCTTTGAATCGTTTGGCATTAACAGGTATCACTGGCAGATCATGAAGAACATTGATACCCACGAGAAGATCTGCAAAGATCTCTTTTATCACCAGGTTCATCGTTTTGTCAATGAAAGCGAATACGAATCGCTGTTCCAGGAGCTTGTTTCCAGGAACTGGATCGTATTAAAAGAAGGGAAATACTGGTTTACACCCGAAGGAAAGGACGCTTTCGCGCAGATATCCACCCTGCAGGAAGCCAACCGCGACGCCATTACCAAAGGCACGACGGAAGAGGAATACCTGAACACTATCCGGTTCCTTGAGAAGCTGATAGTGAACCTGGGTGGAAATGTGTAGTGATATTATTTAAAGCAGAAAGGTGCCCGTAACGGACACCTTTCATTTATACCTATTCAAGGAAATCATCAGAATAATTCTCCCTGTGCGCCGGGTTGCACGCCGTCTTCATTCGGATCCGGGTCCTCATCTTCCGACAGCAGCTCTGCACTGATCAGGTCTTCGCCTGCGATCCGCGTACCTACTGCTTTCCAGCCGGTTACTTCCACAAATTCTGAGAGGTCTATCTCCTGCTCTTCAGGACTGCGTTTTTTACCTGTCTTCAACAGCACTACAGGCTGGCTGTGAGTGGTCACCATTTCCAGGTGATTGTTAGCGCCTTCCTTAATGAAGAGGAATTTGTTATTCAGCGTCTGGGTTTCGATACGGAAGCGTTTTACATTGTATTGCTTTTTATCCGCATCAAAGTAGATGGCCGTTACTATTTTTTCAGGATTGAATTTCTCGATATATACTACGTCGTTAGACTCGTAGCGGTTAGTGAGATCGTAGTTCGTAAGCTCGTAGGTACCATTCTTGAAGGCAACAAAGATCTTGTCATCTCCTTCAAATGCACCGATGTATACGCCTCTTTCTTCGGTGTTCAGACGACCGGTTTCAGGATCGTACCAGATCTTTTGCCCTGCCAGTGTAGACACTCCTTTCTCTTTGAACTTAACGCTCCTGATAGGGTATTTGGTTACCACGTTACCCATAGAGTTACGGCCCTTAATGGCGATAGTTTCGAAGAACATATCGAACTCTTTGTTACGGGCATTGCAGTTAGGGCTGAGTTTAATGGTTACCACTTCCGCTTCCCCGTTAGGGTTGGCGCTGAAGTAATGCACTTTGGAATTCTTTTCGCCTTTATGTGCAAGATCGTATTCCTTATCCCTGGTTACTCCTGTAACATTGAACCTTTTCGCATAGCTTACGCCGGTTTTACCTTCCACATAGATCATGTTATAGGTAGTACGCTCATCGTTCTTCCTGAACACATCCACATGGATGATGTCTTTACCTACGAAAGTTTTATCTGCTACCTTGGTAACCAGCATTTTACCGTCGCGGCGGAAAACAATGATATTGTCAAGGTCTGAACAGTCGGCTACGAACTCGTCTTTCTTCAGCGAAGTACCGATGAAACCATCCGCCCTGTTTACATACAGTTTGGTGTTGGCGATGGCTACCTGTGCTACCTGGATGGTGTCAAAGGTTTTCAGCACTGTTCTGCGCTCGCGGCCTTTGCCGTATTTCTTCTGCAGCCCTTCAAAGTAAGCGATGGTGAAATCAACCAGGTTAGCGAGGTTGTTCTTCACTTCTTTAATATCTGCTTCCAGGCCTTTGATCTGTTCGTTCAGTTCGTTGATATCCAAACGGTAGATACGACGTACCGGCTTTTCTGTCAGCTTGATGATATCTTCCCTGGTGATCTCGCGTTTCAGGCTTTTCTTATAAGGGGTGAATCCTTTGTCGATAGCCACCAGCACTGCTTCCCAGTCTTTATGCTTTTGTTCCAGCTCCTTGTATATGCCTTTCTCGAAGAAGATCTTTTCGAGGGAGGTATAGTGGAGTTTCTCCTGGAGTTCGGCCAGTTTGATCTCCAGTTCTTTCTTCAGCAGCTCTTTCGTGAAATCGACAGATGATCTCAGGAGGTCTGAAACCGTGATAAACCTTGGTTTATCGTCTACTATCACGCAGGCATTCGGAGAAATGGAGATCTCGCAATCTGTAAATGCGTATAAGGCGTCAATGGTAATATCAGGGGAAATGCCCGGGGCCAGTTGCACTTCGATCTCTACTTCCGCTGCTGTGTTATCCACTACCTTTTTGATCTTGATCTTGCCGTTATCGTTGGCTTTAACGATCGACTCCATCAGCTGGGTGGTGGTAATGCCGAAAGGTACGTCTTTGATGACAAGCGTTTTCTTGTCTCGTTCTTCGATATGCGCCCTTACCCTTACTTTTCCGCCTCTTTTGCCATCGTTGTAGTTGGCAACGTCTATCATTCCGCCTGTAATGAAGTCGGGATACAATTCAAACTTCCTTCCTTTCAGGTACTTGATAGAAGCGTCTATCAATTCATTGAAGTTATGAGGTAATATTTTGGTAGAAAGACCTACCGCGATTCCCTCTGCTCCCTGTGCCAGCAGCAGCGGGAATTTCATTGGCAGAACGAGCGGCTCTTGTTTACGGCCGTCGTAGCTCAGTTGCCAGGAGGTTGTTTTATTGTTGAAGCCAACTTCCAATGCAAATTTGGAAAGGCGGGCTTCAATATACCTTGCTGCCGCTGCATCGTCGCCTGTTCTCACATCCCCCCAGTTACCCTGGGTTTCTATCAAAAGGTCTTTTTGTCCGAGGTTTACGATGGCATCACTGATGGAAGCGTCTCCATGCGGGTGATACTGCATCGTTTGTCCGATGACGTTAGCCACTTTGTTGAAACGGCCATCGTCCATTTCTTTCATAGCATGCAGGATACGACGTTGTACCGGTTTTAACCCATCTTCCAGGCTGGGTACCGCACGTTCCAGGATCACATACGAAGCGTAATCCAGGAACCAGTTCTCGTACATGCCGCCTACGTGGGTGACATTGTGCAGAGATTCGTCTGGTGTTTTATTTTCCATATCCATGTATCGATATTCTTACGGTTTTACGTTGATCATTTTTTCAAAATCTTCCCTCCAGATCCTCACACTATCTTTCTGAACATCTTCCAGGGAATTTAATTCTATAAAGCAGCAATCAGTAACAGCGATCAGTTGATGCCAGATGTTGACAGGTATCTCTACCCTTGCAGGTGCGGTAACGGGAGTGACTATAATTTCCTTACCGTCTAACGGGCACCAGTGTACTTCTGCTTTCCCGGTGAAAAGGAAAAGTATTTCGGGGTCTTTGTTGGCGCTTTTACCTTCGTGGTAATGCTGCCCGCTGCTGCTTCCGGCGTTCCTGTAGCAAAGCAGGAAGTTACCTGTTCTGCAGTTATCCCAGAAATAGCCGCTTCCCCTGTCATCTGCGCCAAATTGTTCTAAAGCTGTTACTTTGATCATGCCTTTTAATATGGTTATAAGCAATTATCGCTAACTGGCCGGGGTACTTTCCGCCGGTGCTGTTTCGCCTGGTAATTTTACTTCGAAGTCCCTGATCGTTTTCAATTCTCCCTTGCTTTCCAGCTTTCCTTCTTTGATCAGTTCTTTCAGCCGCCATCCCAGGAATTGATCCATGACCGGGTATTTTAGTTTACCGGTTACCTGCTGCACTATCTTCCATGCTTTCACAAATTCTTTCCCGCTTTGCGCCAGCAATTCTTTATCGTAAAATAAAGTAGGTTCTCCTTTCAGCTTTTTACCGCCTTCCAGCAACCTGATCCCGGCATTCTCGTTCATTAAACGCCTCCATTCATCTCCATCCAGTTCATACTCTGCCAGGGAAATAGGACGTGCCAGTTTCCTCGCTTTTAAAAACTCTTTAGGCAGGATCTGATGCAGGTGAGTAGGATAGAAAACCTGCATTTTTTCATTCAGGAAAGGCAGGTTATTCAGGTATATGATATGTATTCGCCCGGCAAAATCGTATAACTGGCTAACTAACCAGTAATAGCCGCTTACATCTCTTGCATTTTGCCCGGCCCAGATCCATGCTTCCAGTTCAGGGTCTTCCTTCAACCTTGCTTTCAGGGCGCGGAAGCGATCAATGTCTTCCGGCTGCTCTTCTGCAACCGGCGCAGGAGCAGGAGTATTGCCTGCAGCTTCTTCCGCCGCTACCGTTTCGATACCGGCCAGCTGCTGCCAGAACAGTTTCCTGTTTGCCCTGCCTTCAGGGGTATCCAGTATAAACAATGGTCCTACAGAGAGATCATCTTCAAAACAGATTATTTCACCCTCCATCTTTTCGTCCAATGCCACAGCTTCTGTAAGCACCGGAACGGAAGACTGACCAAAAACCAGGTGTATTAAGCCCATATAATATTATTCGGTATTAAGCCAATTCTTCTACCAACAGATCTTTCTCCTGGCGCAGGTTATTGATGATAAATTCCTGGCGGGTCTGTGTATTCTTACCCATATAGTATTCGAGCAACTTCTGGATATGAATGTCTTTGGATAAGATAATCGGTTCTATACGCATATCTTCCCCTATAAACTTTCCAAATTCTTCAGGCGAGATCTCTCCCAACCCTTTAAACCTGGTTATTTCCGGCTTATTGCCCAGTTTCTTTGTCGCCCTTTGTTTTTCTTCTTCAGAATAGCAATAAATGGTTTGTTGTTTATTGCGTACCCTGAACAAAGGCGTTTCAAGGATATACACATGCCCGTTCTTCACCAGGTCAGGGAAAAACTGAAGGAAGAAGGTCAATAACAATAACCTGATGTGCATACCATCCACATCGGCATCGGTTGCGATCACGATATTATTGTAACGGAGCCCTTCCAGTCCTTCTTCAATATTTAATGCATGTTGAAGCAGGTTAAACTCTTCGTTTTCGTATACGATCTTCTTCGTTAAACCAAAGCTGTTCAGCGGTTTACCACGCAGGCTGAATACAGCCTGTGTTTCCACGTTACGTGATTTGGTAATGGAGCCGCTGGCAGAATCACCCTCTGTGATGAAGATAGTGGAGTTCAGCCTTTTTGCTTCCTGCTCCGCTTTATCTTTACCATTGATCTCATCGTTCAGGTGCAGGCGGCAATCGCGCAGTTTGCGGTTATGCAGGTTCGCTTTTTTAGCTCTTTCATTCGCCAGCTTCTTGATACCCGCCAATTCCTTTCTTTCACGTTCGCTCTGCTCAATGCGCTTCTTCATTGCTTCCGCAACAGCAGGGTTTTTATGCAGGTAGTCATCCAGGTGCTTGGAGAGGAATTCCAATACAAACGCCTTCACAGAAGGACCGCCTTCATAAACTACCTGGGAACCCAGTTTGGTTTTTGTTTGCGATTCGAATACCGGCTCCTGTACCCTCACTGCAATAGCGGCGCAGATAGAGCTGCGTATATCTGTTGCGTCATAATCTTTCTTATAGAAATCGCGAACGGTTTTCACGAACGCTTCCCTGAATGCGCTGAGATGCGTACCGCCCTGGGTAGTGTGCTGGCCGTTAACGAAAGAATAATACTCTTCACCATATTGATTTTCGTGGGTGATGGCCACTTCAATATCCTCTCCTTTTAAATGGATAATAGGATAGCGCAGGTCTTCTTCATTCGTCTTGCGTTGCAGCAGGTCCAGCAACCCGTTCTTGGAAATATATTTTTTACCATTGAAGTTGATGGTAAGCCCCGCGTTCAGGAAGCAATAGTTCCATATCTGGTTTTCAAGGAATTCAGGGATAAACCGGTAATTCTTGAATACAGTATCGTCGGGGGTGAAAGTCACGAAAGTACCGTTAGGCTCCGTGGTAGCTGTTTCCTTATGTTCTTTGATCAGTACTCCTCTTTCGAATTCCGCAGTTTTCATGCGGCCATCCCTGACAGATTGTACTTTAAAATAACTGGATAGCGCGTTCACTGCTTTGGTACCCACACCGTTCAGACCCACAGATTTCTGGAAGGCCTTGCTGTCGTATTTCGCACCGGTATTGATCTTGCTCACCACATCCACGACTTTACCCAGCGGGATACCCCGGCCATAGTCGCGAACTGTTACATGGTGCTCAGTCACTTTAATATCGATTTGTTTTCCAAACCCCATGGTATGTTCATCGATACAGTTATCTGTCACCTCTTTTAACAGTATGTAAATACCGTCGTCCATGCTGGAACCGTCACCTAACTTACCGATATACATCCCAGGCCGGAGGCGGATATGCTCCCGCCAGTCGAGCGACCGTATGGAGTCTTCTGTATAGGAAGCAAATAGATCTTTATTATCCGTTTTGTCCGTGTTTGCCATATATTAAAATTTCCTAAATACTATAAATTCAAGGGTTTTATCTTTGATTTGCTCCGATACTAAATCTTTTAGCAAAACCAGAATGCTGGCAAAAATAAAGGATTCAGCCAATCATCCCAAGTATTAGTTAGCCAATATACTTAAAAAATTGTAAGTCAGCTTTTTAAGGGATGTTATTTTTAAAAATATAACCTTGGCCCCGCATTTGCAAGCGCCATGCCTGCGTCTGCTCCCGGGAACTCAGCAGTTTTTTTTAGCCGGAGGCAACCTCCTTAAAAAAATAGATGTTTATACTTACAATACATCTGATCGAGTACATAAACAATTAAGTAAGGCGCTCAACTGTGAATGAAATATAAATTACCGGAAATCCTGGAAGGTTGTAAACAAGAAAAAACAATTGACCAGCGACTGTTATACGAAAGTTACTACGGGTATGCCTACTCGGTGTGTTATCGTTTTACCGAAAACGAAGGAGATGCTTTGGAATGCCTGAACGATGGTTTTGTGAAGATATTCAGGAATATTTCGTCATTTGAGTTGCCGGGATTGGAAGCCGAAGGTGAAAAGGCATTCATGGGTTGGTTGAAAAGGATTATGATCAATACATGCCTTAATAATATGAAGTCCAGGAAGCGTAAAGTGTCGTGGGGCCAAATGGACAAGCAGTTGGAAAACGAATATGGGGCTAATGATAATTCCATCACAGACATTTCGTATAAGGAACTGCTTACGCTGATACAGCAATTAAGCCCTGCCTATAGAAATACATTTAACCTCTATGTAATAGAGGGATTATCGCACGAAGAGGTTGCCGGGATGTTGGGAATTTCGGTTGGTACGTCAAAATCCAACTTGTTGAAAGCGAGGAAAACCCTGCGAAAAATGCTAGAAAAGTATTATGCCAAAGATTTTCAAAGATATGAGTGATAAAGAGCTGGACAAGCTTTTTAAGGATGCGGCAGATCAATTTGAACCACCTGCTGCACCGGAAGGTGCGTGGGATGATTTTTACAACAATTACCTGCATTCAGATAAGGACAGGAAAAAGCCGATTTTCTGGTATACTCCACTCATCGCGTTCTGGGGCCAATACTCGCATCTGATCTTTTCATGGAGGGCGATCCCGGTATTGGGTCTGGCTTTATTGATAGTTCTTTGGACTGAATACAACAAGAAACCTGATAACTTCCTGGTTCCAAGGCAGTCGGACAAGGTGAAAACAACGGCGCCGGTATCGCCGGGCGCAGGGAAAATCACCGCCGATAGTCAATATGTCAATTCAACAAATCCCCGTCCATCAACCGGTACGGGTGCCGACAAAGATCCGGGACAGGTTAACAGGCAAGATACGCAGGCAGGTTACGCAGGTACAGCACAGCGAGAGGCAGCTGCCGGTAATAATCCTTTAAGCGGCTTGCCGGCAAAGGATGGAACGGGTAAAGAAAGTAATAAACAGGAGAAAGCAGGCATACCTGCCGGCGAAACCGCCAGCCAGGAACCTTTGACCGGGGCGCCTGCAATGATTGCAGCGGATAAAGAAAAAAACAACCTGGCGAAAACGGAGCCGCCTGTCAATAACGTAACCGGACAGGCTTCCGAACAGACCGCCACCCCTCAGAAAGCCGGGCTTGCAGGCTTAACGCAGAAAAACAATGCCAACGGAGATAGCGCTTCCAGCCAGGAGAAAAAGAAACGGAAACGAGAGGTCTATTCACGATCCAAATGGAACATTGGCCTGGCTGTGGGCGCAAATGCCAGTGTTATTAAAGGAACCCTGTCGCATGGCCTGGGCCTGAATACAGGGCTGATGGTACAGAGAAGGTTCTCCGCTACATCCAGGTTTTCTGTAGAATTAGGGATCGTCAGGGAATCAATGACCTACAATGTTACAAGAAACACTTTCCACCCCGATGGCGTAACAATTCCCCCCAGCGTTTCCAATATGGGCGGAAAATGTACGATGCTGGATATCCCTCTGAATGTGCGGTACGACGTAGTGCGTTCCGGGAAAGGAGATGTTTTCGTAAGTACAGGCGTTTCAACAATGTGGATGGTAAAACAATCCTATTCCTACCAGTACTACAACAATCCGCCTGTTAACCAGGACGTCACAGGAAAAGGAAAAAGTATACTGCCATCTGCAAACATATCGGCGGGGTACGAACAACAGTTTAAAAATTTATCACTTCAAATTGCTCCTTATGTAAAAATTCCCATGAGCAACGTAGGATATGGCAACATATCGCTCGGCAGCGTGGGAGCGCAAATATCGATTAAGAAAAACCTTTAGAGAAATGGAAAACGACGCTATCGCCAGGTAATGCGTACGCAGTAGAATTCATATTTCCAATCAACAATAATTTCCAAAAAAATGAAACGAAAAAAAGTGATTTTTTCCGTTATAGGGATCCTTTTGCTATGCGGCATCGTAGGCGGCACATGGGGCTGGAAAGCCTATCACCGTACCAGGCAGCCGGTTGATCTTTCTGCCAACGCTATCGATGTATCGTCTGCTCAACTCTATCACGATTTCAACACAGACGAAGAGAAAGCCAATCAAAAATACACGAACCAGGTTGTTGCGGTTTCCGGAACAGTGGCCGATGTGCAGTCATCCAACGGGGCTGTAGCTATCCTGCTGGATGCAGGAACAGACGCCGCAGGCGCTGTTAACTGCACCATGGCCAACCCGGCTGCACCAATACAGAAAGGCGATCAGGTTACCGTCAAAGGGCGTTGCCTCGGATTCCTGATGGACGTCAACATTGTAGACGCGGCCATCATACCATCTCAAAACCATAAATAAACCATATGATGATCAAGAAAGAAACATTAACCGCTATCGCCGGAACTCTTTTCGTTCTCGGGTGCTTGTCGATGAACAGTTGTAAAAAGGATAATGAAGAATCATTACGCAATAACCCGAACGGCGAACCTCCTCCAACCGCCTGTGATACCGTTGGTATGAAATACCAGGCGAACGTCCTCCCGATACTGACCGCCAATTGCTATAAATGCCATAGCGCCAATACATACCGGACCAATTCGGGATTGAACCTGGAAGACTTCAATACCCTGAAAGCCGAAGCTGCAAATGGAGCGCTTTTAAGTTCCATCAAGCATACCGGCGCTGTTTCGCCCATGCCTATGGGAGCCCCGCAACTATCTGAATGCGATATCAACAAAATTGACAGTTGGATCAAGAGAGGAGCTTTAAATAATTAATGATCAGATCATCTCAAATGTAGCTATATGAGAAAATTACTGATATGCGGCCTGCTGCTGGGATTATTCCGCAATGCCGACGCCCAGAAATATTTTACCCGCAACGGGGAGGCCCGTTTTTTCTCCAAAACAGCAGCAGAAAATATCGAGGCAGCCAACAAACAGGTACTGGCCGTAATAGACGCCTCCAACAACCAGGTAGCATTCAACCTGCTGGTAAAAGGTTTCCTGTTTGAGAAACAACTGATGCAGGACCATTTCAACGAAGAAGTGATGGAGAGCGATAAATACCCTAAAGCCAGTTTTACAGGCAAGATCACAGACCCTGTAAATCTTGCAAAAGACGGTAAGTACCAGGTGCATGTTTCCGGGCAGCTTGCCATGCATGGCGTATCCAAACCTGTTACGGCCCTGGCAGATATCGAGGTAGCAAATGGTACGCTGAAAGGCAAGTCTACTTTCAACGTGGCATACGACGACTACAACATAAAGCTGCCATCGCTGCTTCAGAACAGCGTTGCCAAAACCATACAGGTTGTAATAACTATCTCTTGTAATGCAATGAATAAATAAGATCCATCATGCTAAAAAAAATAATACTAAGCGCATGTTTTGCACTGGCTATTTCCGGGTTGCGGGCGCAAGATAAAGACAGCAACCTGCTGAACATCCTCAATGATTCGATCGCCGGCCAGGAAAAAGCTGATACCAGGGTGCGGTCCATATTCAAGGCTACCCAGATCGTAAACCTGCCAACGGTGGAACAACCCGGCAAAAAAAACCTCCAGTTCATGATCATGCACCGGTTCGGAAAGGTCAACGGAGGCGCTTACGAACTGTTCGGCCTCGATAACGCCACCATCCGTTTCGGGCTTGATTACGGGATCACCAACAGGTTATCTGTAGGCGTTGGCCGCAGTTCACTGAACAAAACATTTGATGGCTCCCTGAAATATATTATCGCCTATCAAAATAAGGAGAGCATGCCGGTGGCCATCAGCATTTATGGAGTGGCAACAACACAAACGCTTAAATACACCGACAAACCGTATCTCGATTTCTCGTACCGGACAGCCTACACTACACAGTTGCTTATTGCACGAAAATTCTCTGAACGATTGTCGCTGGAACTGGTGCCTTCCTGGGTGCATTACAACCTGGTACCTACCCTGGCCGACAAAAATGATATTTTCCTCCTGAGCGCCGGCGGCAGAATGAAAATAACCAAACGGGTAAGCGTCAACGCAGAATACAACTACATCACCGGTAACCCGCTGCCGTCGCAGGATCTGCATTCATCCCTGAGCATGGGAGTAGATATTGAAACAGGCGGCCACGTATTCCAGCTGGTGTTCAGCAATTCGCAGGGCATGGTTGGACCAGCTTACCTGACACAGACGAACGGTACCTGGAATAACGGGGATATCTATTTCGGATTCAATATAACACGTGCTTTTGGTTGGAATAAACATAAACACAAAACGAATTAAAACTCACGATCATGAAAAAAAATGCAATCATTTTAGGCCTGGTGATAGCTATCACACAAATAATTGCCTGTTCAAAAAGCAGCGATAACGACCCTTATGGCGGCGGAGGAGGCAATACAGATAACAGCGGCAAGATCCAGATCACCGCTAATGCCACGTTCGGCAACATCCTCACCGATGGCAATGGTAAAACACTTTATTTCTTTGCCAAGGATGCAAACGGCAGTTCCGCCTGTACAGGAGGCTGCCTGTCGGCATGGCCTGTTTATTACTCGGCTTCCCTCAGCGTGGGAACCGGTTTGAACAGCAGCGATTTTGGTACTATTACCCGCGCAGATGGCAGCAAACAAACTACTTTCAAAGGCTGGCCCCTGTACTACTATGCCGTAGATTCAAAAGCGGGCGATGTTAAGGGCGATGCAGCAGACAGCATCTGGTTTGTTGCCAGGAACGATTATGCAGTTATGATCGCTCAATACCAGTTAACAGGCAATGATGGAAAGAACTACCTCGGCAACTACCAGGTTGGCGATGGCCTGACTATGTATATTACAGATCAGAATGGCGTAACGCTCTATTCTTTCAAACCAGATAAAAATAAACTCAATACCTATACGAAACCAGACTTTTCAAACAACGGGCTCTGGCCTATTGATTCCCTGGCTACTATTGGAAGCATTCCTGCGATCCTGAAGAAAGCGGATTTTGATACCATCCATGTATATGGCAAGCCTCAGCTGACCTACAAAGGATGGCCGCTGTATTACTTCGGACCAGAC
>Ga0164243_10006666_pt1 | contig 17430 bp, 17 predicted proteins | sample OricompcompostOP_FD_108781 | JGI IMG/M metagenome (GOLD analysis project Ga0164243, IMG submission 108781) | Organic Plus compost microbial communities from Emeryville, California, USA - Original compost - Organic plus compost (OP) | ecosystem: Engineered > Solid waste > Mixed feedstock >... | reverse complement strand
CTAACCCAGACTCCGCCCGATGGCGTAGAACCGCTCGGCCCGCTGGCGGCGGAGCTCGTCGGGGGAGAGGGCGAGGAGCGCCTTCAGCTCCTCCTCGACCGCATCGCCGACCGCCTTGATCGCCTGCTCGGGATGGGCGTGCGCGCCCCCGGTCGGCTCGCCGATGATGCGGTCCACGATCTTCAGCCCGATCAGGTCCTGGGCGGTGATCTTCATCGCCTCGGCCGCGTCCTGGGCCCGGTCCTTGTCGCGCCACAGGATCGAGGCGCAGCCCTCCGGCGAGATCACCGAATAGATCGAGTGCTCCAGGATCAGCACCCGGTTAGCGGCGGCCAGCGCGATGGCGCCGCCCGAGCCGCCCTCGCCGGTGATGGTGGAGATCATGGGCGTGCCGAGCGTCAGGCAGCGCTCGGTGGAGCGCGCGATCGCCTCGCCCTGGCCGCGCTCCTCGGCCCCGACGCCCGGATAGGCGCCGGCGGTGTCGACGAAGCTGAGGACCGGCAGGTCGAACTGCTCGGCCAGGTCCATCAGCCGCACGGCCTTGCGGTAGCCCTCCGGGTGGGCGTAGCCGAAGTTGTGCTTCAGGCGGGTGGTGGTGTCGTGGCCCTTCTCGTGGCCCATGATCACGACCGGCGCGCCGCGGAAGCGGCCCAGGCCGCCGACGATGGCCTGGTCGTCGGCGAACTTGCGGTCCCCGCGCAACTCGACGAACTCCTCGATCAGGCCGGAGACGTAGTCGAGGAAGTGCGGCCGCTCCGGGTGGCGGGCGATCTGGGTCTTCTGCCAGGCGCTGAGGTTGGAATAGGCCTCGGCCCTGAGCGCCTCGACCCGCGCGCGCATGGCCGCGACCTCGTCGTCGAGCACGCCGGGGCCGGCCGTTTCGGCGCGCTTCTCGATCTCCTCGATGGAGGCTTCCAACTCGGCGATCGGCTTCTCGAAATCGAGGTAATGACGCGGGGTCTCTGACATGACTCCGTCGGGCGGTTCGCGAAAGCGGCAGACTTAGGCGTGAACGTGGCGGCGGACAAGCGTGGGCTCGGCCATAGGGCTCACGGCTTGCGGCCGAGCGGGTGCTTGCTCGCGACGACCTCGCGCAGGCGGTCCTCGGCGACGTGGGTGTAGATCTGGGTGGTGGAGATGTCCGCGTGGCCCAGCAGCGTCTGCACCACGCGCAGGTCCGCCCCGCCCTCCAGCAGGTGGGTGGCGAAGGCGTGGCGCAGCACGTGGGGGCTGACCCGCGCCGGATCGACCCCGGCGTCGCGGGCGGCCTCGTCCAGCAACTGGGCGAACCGGCGGGCGGTCAGCCGCCCGCCCGCCCCGCGCGACGGGAACAGCCAGGGACTGGTCTTGACGCCCTTGGCCAGAAAGCCGGGCCGCGACTCCAGATAGGCCTTGATGGCGGCGCGGGCGGCGCCGTTCAGGGGCGCCAGGCGCTCCTTGCCCCCCTTGCCGCGGACGATGAGGTAGGCCGGGTCGCGCGCCACCGCCGCCAGCGGCAGGCCGACGAGCTCCGAGACCCTGAGCCCCGAGGCGTAGATCAGCTCCACCATGCAGCGCAGGCGCAGGCCCTGGGCGCCGTCGCGCGCCCCGGCGGCGGCGATCAGCGCGTCCACCTCGTCGCGCGAGAGCACCTTCGGCAGAGGCCGGCCCTTCTTCGGCGCGTCCACCCGGCGGGAGGGATCGTCGGCGCGCCAGCCCTCCCCCAGCACGAAGCGGTAGAACTGGCGCACGGCCGCGCGGCGGCGGGCCGCGGTCGCGGGCGACAGGCCGCGCGCGCCCAGCTCGGCGAAATAGGCCTCCACGTCCTCGGCCGAGGCGCCGGCGAGGTCGCGTCCCCGGGCGGCGAGGAAGCCGGAGGCGTCCTCCAGGTCCCTGCCGTAGGCGGTCAGGGTGTTGCGGGCGGCGGCGCGCTCGACCGCCATCATCTCCAGGAAGGCGTCGATCCAGCCGGCGCTGCTCATTCGGGCGGCGCCACGATGAGGTCGAGCAGGCCCTCGACGGCGAAGGCCCGCGCGTCGGCCTTGAGCGGGCCGAAGTCCAGGGCGCGGACCAGGACGGCGCGGTCGCCGGGGGCGGGGCCGGAGGGGCCCGATTCGGACGCGGCCATCAGGGCGTAGAGCGCGGTGTCGCCGATCCGGCGGGCGGCGGAGGCGGCCTGCAGGGCGATCAGCCGGCCAGGCGGCAGATGGGTCGGCCCCAGGCCCGCGCCGGCGATCCCGAACCGCGCCTCCGGGCCCAGGGGCGCGCCCAGGCCCGAGAGGATGGCCGCAGCCGCATCGGCGTGGGCGGCCGAGAGCGCCTGCATCAGCTCCGCCGGCGCGGGCTGGCCGGACGCGGCGGCGATCAGGGCGTCGAGCAGCGCCAGGTCGATGGCGTGGCCCGCGCCTGGGGCCTGGCCGGCCTGGGTCCGCGCGGCCCTGGCGGAGGCGGCGTCCCCGGCTGCGGCGGCCGCGGCGGCGAACAGGCGCGGATCCTGCAGCACGGCGTTGGCGGCGGCGAGCTGGCCCATGTCGGGCGCCACCAGCCGCGCCAGGGCCGCCAGCTCTGCGCCGGACCGCGCGCGCTTCAGGAGGGCGGTGACGGCCGCCTGCCGGACGGTCCAGTCGCTGGCGGTGTCGGCCAGGGCGACCAGCGCCGCCTCGCCGGCAGGTCCCGGCGTGTCGGCGGCGGCGGCGATTTCGCTCGGCGAGGGCGGGACCGGCGGCGCGGCTGCGGCGGCCGGGGCGTCGCCGGCCCCCGCGTCTGCGCCCGCGGCAGGCGGCGGAGGCGGCGGCGACGGGGGCGGCGCGGCGGCCGCATAGGCGTCCTTCACCGGCAGGCCCAGGCGCGCGGCGCGGGCGGCGGCCTCCAGGCGCGCGGGCGCGGGCGCGGCCGGGTCGCGCGCGACGGCCACGGCGATGGCCGGCGCGGCCTTGGCGAGCCCGGAGGTCCAGTCCTCGGCGGCCTTGCGGGACAGGGCGAAGTCCAGGCCGTTGTCCAGCGCCGGCGCCCCGTCGGGCTTTCCGGCCATGAAGGCCTGCATCAGCCGGGCGTAGTCGGCGCCGTGCGCCTGCTGCTCGGCCAGCATGAAGGTGAGCTGGGCGGCGGCGCCCTGGCCGGCGCGCGCCTGGCAGTAGGCGCGCAGGCGCAGCCAGTAGACCCCGTCGCGGCCGTTGGCCAGGCCGTCGCCGATCGCGCAGGCCTTGTCGTCCTCGCCCAGGATCAGGGCCGCCTCGGCGGCGGCCCGCGAGAGGGCCGGACGCTGGGCCAGCAGAGGCGTCCGGTCGGCGATCGCCTGCACGGCCGCCGCGTCGCCGAGGCGCAGCAGCGCCATCAGCCGCGCGCCGGCGAGTTCGGCGTCCTCCCCGGCCCCGGCGGGACCGTTGGCGCCGGCCGACAGCAGCCGCCGCGCCAGGGCCGCGGTCGCCGGGGAGACCGGCTGGGTCGCGAGCTGGGGGATCACCTGGCGCATCAGGGCGGGCGAGGCGCCGGCCCACAGCTCGCCGGTCAGGCCCTCGGCGTCGGCGCCCACGGAGAACAGGTCGGGCGGCGCGAGCGGCTGCGCCTCGACCGGCTGCAGCGCGGGGCCCGCGCTCACCGGCGAGGGCGGCGGCGCGGCGGGGCCCGCCGCCGGGTCTGCGGCCGCCGGCGGGGGCGGCGCGGTGGAGATCGCCGCCTCAGGAGCCTGCGCCAGGGCGGGGGCCGCGAGCGACAGCGCGAGCGCCGCGCCGAGACCCGCCAGGCCCCTGCCGGCTCCGAGGCGGACGTTTGGCGCGAGGCTCGAGCTTCGTGTAAAGGCGGATGCAGCCATGAACGGGCTCTCCACAGACGCGGCCGGCGCGTCATACGACATCGGCATCAGGCGGCGCGCGCGCCGCAACCCCCGGAAGGCGCGGCCATGAGCCCCAACCCAGCCCTGAGGGAGCGCACGATCACGCTCGTCGGCCTCATGGGGGTAGGGAAATCCACCATCGGACGCAAGCTCGCGGCCGCGCTGGACCTGCCCTTCGCCGACGCCGACCATGAGATCGAGAAGGCGGCCGGCCGCACCATTTCCGAGATTTTCGCCGAGCACGGCGAAGCGGAATTCCGGGCCGGGGAGCGCCGGGTGATCGCGCGCCTGCTGCAGGGGCCGCCGCACGTGCTGGCCACCGGCGGCGGGGCGTTCATGAATCCGGAGACCCGCGCCCTGATCAAGGAGAAGGCGATCTCGGTCTGGCTGAAGGCGGACCTGGACGTGCTGGTGCGCCGCTGCAGCCGCAAGGACACCCGCCCGCTGCTGGTCGGCAAGGACGTGCGCCAGGTCCTGCAGGAGCTGATGCGCCAGCGCTATCCGGTCTATGAGGAGGCCGACATCGTGCTGGAGACGGACGACCGGCCGGCGAATGCGGCGGTGGACGGCCTGATCAAGGCCCTGGAAGCGTATCTGAAGACGGGCGCGCATGCGTAGGATCGAGGTCGGGCTCGGGGATCGGGCGTACGAGGTGCTGGTCGGCCCCGGGCTGATCGACCGGGCGGGCGAGCTCGTCGGGCCGCTGCTGCCGCGCCGGCGGGCGGCGGTGGTCACCGACGAGACCGTGGCCCGCCTGCACGCGGAGCGCTTCGCGGGAGCGCTCGCGGCGGCGGGGATCGAGACCTGGACCATCGTGATGCCGCCCGGCGAGCAGACCAAGAGCTTCGAGGGGCTGGCGGACCTCTCCGACAGGCTGCTGGCGCTGGGGCTGGACCGCGGCGACCGGATCGTGGCCCTGGGCGGCGGCGTGGTCGGCGACCTCGCCGGCTTCGCGGCGGCCATCTACAAGCGCGGGATCGACTTCATCCAGGTCCCCACCACCCTGCTGGCCCAGGTGGATTCCTCGGTCGGGGGCAAGACCGCCATCGACACCCCGCGGGGCAAGAACCTGATCGGCGCCTTCCATCAGCCGCGGCTGGTGCTCGCGGACCTGGACGTGCTCTCCACCCTGGACGACCGCCAGATGCGGGCCGGCTACGCCGAGGTGATCAAATACGGCCTGCTCGGCGACTTCGGCTTCTTCGAGTGGCTGGAGGCCAACGGCCCGAGGGTGCTGGCGCGCCAGGCTGAGCAGCTGGAGCGGGCGGTCGCGCGTTCCATCGAGATGAAGGCCGAGATCGTGGGCGCCGACGAGCGCGAGACCTCCGGGGCGCGGGCGCTGCTGAACCTCGGACACACCTTCGGCCACGCCCTGGAATCGGAGACCGGCTACGGCGAGGCCCTGCTGCACGGCGAGGGCGTCGCCCTGGGCTGCGCCCTGGCCTTCCGCTTCTCGGCCCGGATGGGCCTGTGCCCGGGACAGGACGCCGAGCGCGCGGGCGCGGCCATCGGCCAGGCCGGGCTGCCGGTGCGGATGGACCAGGCGGCGGGAGCGCCCTTCGCCGCCGACCGGCTGATCGGCCACATGGCCCAGGACAAGAAGGCCGAGGGCGGCCGGCTGACCTTCATCCTGGCGCGGGGGCTCGGCCAGGCGTTCGTCGCCAAGGAGGTGGACGCCTCGGAGGTGCGCCAATTCCTGCTGGAAGAGGGGGCGACAGCGTGAGCGGCGCCGTCGTTCCGTGATCGCGCTCCTGGGCGGCGCCTTCGTCGTCATACTGCTGCTGCTCAGCGTGTCGGCGCTGTTCTCGGCGGCGGAGACGGCGTTCACGGCCGCGAGCCGCGGCCGCATGCACCAGCTGGAGAAGGACGGCGACCCGGCCGCCCATCGGGTGAACAAGCTCCTCTCCGACCGCGAGAGCATGATCGGCGCGGTCCTGCTCGGCTACAACGTCATCAACATCCTGACCACGGCCGTCGCCGGCCAGATCTTCGACCGCATCGCGCCCGGCGCGGTGGGGGTGGCGATCACCACCGGGGTCATGACGGTCCTGGTGCTGGTGTTCGTCGAGGTACTGCCCAAGACCCTGGCGATCAGCCGCCCCGACGACGTCGCCCGCGGGCTGTCGGGCTTCCTGGCCCTGGTCGTGCGCGTCCTCGATCCGGTCGTGGACCTGGTGCAGTGGATCGTGCGCATGACGCTGCGCCCGTTCGGCGTGAACATCGACATGAAGGCGGAGGTGTTCGCCGCCCGCGAGGAGATCCGGGGCGCCATCGAGTTCCACCACGAGGAAGGCGCGGTGGAGAGCCGCGACCGGCGCATGCTCGGGGCCGTGCTGGACCTCTCGGACATGGACGTGTCGGAGATCATGGTGCACCGCCGGGCCATGACCCTGGTGGACGCGGACCTGCCGCCGCGGGAGCTGGTGGCCGAGGTGCTGGAGGCGCCCTACACCCGCCTGCCGATCTACCGGGACAATCCCGAGAACATCGTCGGCGTGGTGCACGCCAAGGACCTGCTGAGGGCGCTGGCCGCCGTGCACGGCAAGGTCGAGAAGCTCGATGTCACCGCCATCGCCCGCGCGCCCTGGTTCATCCCCGAGACCACCAAGCTGAAGGACCAGCTAGCGGCCTTCCTGCGCGCCAAGCAGCATTTCGCCCTGGTGGTGGACGAGTACGGCGCCCTGCAGGGCCTGCTCACCCTCGAGGACATCCTGGAAGAGATCGTCGGCGACATCGAGGACGAGCACGACATGCCCGTCCAGGGCCTGCGCCGCCAGGCCGACGGCTCTGTCAACGTCGACGGCGCGGTGTCGATCCGCGACCTGAACCGGGCCATGGACTGGGAGCTGCCGGACGACGACTGGGTGACGGTCGCCGGCCTCGTCATCCACGAGGCCCAGATGATCCCCGACGTCGGCCAGACCTTCATCTTCCACGGCCACCGCTTCCAGGTGCTGGGCCGCAAGCGCAACCAGATCACCGCCCTGAAAGTCAGCCCGCCGCTGGAGCTGACCGGCGAGGCGAAGGGGACCTAGCGGAAAAAGGCGATGGTAACCCCGGCCGGATAGGACTCGCGCGCCGCTGTCCCGCGCGGCGGAGCCTGGGACCCCTTCCTTGCGCGACCTGCTCACGGCGGCGCTCGCCGCCATGGCCGTCCTTGGGCCCGGCGCCGGCGCGGCGCAGGCCGGGCCCGCTCCGGCCGCCCTGCGCCCGCTCTGCCCGGACCGGCCGGGCAAGGCCACCGCGCCCTGCACCGTCGACGAAGGCCACTGGCAGCTCGAGATCGACGCCGCCGACTACACGCGCCAGGCGTCGGCCGGGGGCGCAGCGGAAACCTGGGTCCTGGCCGGCCCCCAGCTCAAGTACGGCGTCACCGACGCCCTGGACCTGGAAGCCAGCCTCGCGCCCTTCACGCGCGTGCGACCCGGCCCCGGCGCCGGCGGCCGGGGTGCGAGCGGGATCGGCGACCTCTATCTGCGCGCCAAGCTGAACCTCGCCGGGAACGCCGGCGGCGCGCTCGGCCTGGCGATCGAGCCCTATGTGAAGGCCCCCACGGCCAGGGAGGGGATCGGCGACGGCGCCTGGGAGGGGGGCCTCCTCGTCCCGGTGTCGGTGAGCCTGCCGCACGGCTGGTCGCTCGGCGTCACGCCCGAGGCCGACCTGCTGCGGGACGGGGCCGGCCACGGCCGCCACCTGGCGCTGCAGCTGCCGGTCGGCCTCGGCCACGCGGTGGGACCGCTGGCCGGGTCCGTGGAGCTGTGGACCCAGCAGGAGTTCGATCCGGCCGGAGCGGTCCGTCAGTATTCGGTCGACCTCGCCGCCGCCTGGACGCCCGCCGGACAGCCGGAGCTGCAGCTCGACGCGGGCGCCAACCTCGGCCTGAACGCCTCCACGCCCGACCTGCAGGTCTACGTCGGCGCCAGCCGCCGGTTCTGAGGATCGGAGATGGGCGCGCGCGCCGGGCCGTTCGCCTCCTGCGGCACGGCCCCTGCGGCCGCCGAGGTCTGCCAGGCCCGGACGCTGGCCAGGGCCGCGCGCTTGGCCCCGCGCCCGGTGAGGCGGCAGCCGTGCACGACGCGGCCGTCCGGCAGATAGGCGCGCCAGCGCCAGCGGAACGGCCCGGCCCGTCGGATGGAATAGGAGATCCCCTGGGGCATCAGCATAAGGCTTCGAACGCGCCCCCGCGCCTCGTCCCGCCGAGGGCGGTCCGACCGCAACAACGGCGGGGGCGGACGCCGGTTCCGCCGCGCCCTGAGCCGCGCAGGGGACGGCAAAAATTCCGTCATGGCTGCGCTTGCAGCCTCGCCTTGAGGGTGTATCACCGGGAGCGTCGTGGACAGGTCCGCGGCAAGAGAGCAGCAGCCTTGACCCGCCGGGCGTCCCGCTACGGCGGGTTTTCTTTGCCCGCCGGCCATCCGTCCGCGCGTCCTAGCGGCGAGCGCCCGCCGCGAACAGCAGGTCCGACCAGCGCCACTCGCGCGAGCCCAGGGCGACGCCCGCCGCGCCCGGCGCGTCGTTGAGGGACAGCAGCACCAGCCCGTGCATCGGCTGGGCGCGGCAGGGCTCCGGCGCGAAGCCGACCTCCATGATGATGGCCTGGCGCAGGCTGGCCAGGCCCTTGCCGTCTTCGCCGGGGCTCTGGATCCAGTCGCCGTTCCAGACCAGCAGCGCCCGCGCGCCAGGACGCGCGGCCAGGTGCGCCTGGGCCACCGCCGTGCGGACCCGCACGTCGCGGCGCAGAGCCGCCTGCAGCCGGCGGACCATGTCGCAGCCGCCGCCCCCGCCGGGACCCGCGCCTTGGCCGCCCTCCCCCGCCCCGGCCCCTGCGCCGCCGCCGCCGGCCGTGATCGCGCCGGCGAGCTGCGCGGAGGTGAGCGCCATCGGCGCCGCCTCGGTCGTGGAGGCGCTGGGCGGCAGCGGGTCGGGCGCCGGGATCGGGGGCGCGGGCCGCGACGGCGAGGGCGCAGCGGCGGGAGCGGGAGCGCGGGCCGCGGCGGGCGCCGCGCGGGCCCTCGGGGGCTCGGCCGGCCGCGGCGCAGGTTCGGGCCGCGGCGCAGGGCTCGGCGCCGGGGCGATCGTGAGGGGGCGCGCGAGTGCGACCACGACGGCCTCGGGCTCCAGCCGAGGCGGGGCCTGCGGCAGGGCCCGCATCAGCAGCAGGCCGACCGCCAGGTGGGCGCTTGCGGCCAGGGTCGCGGCGAGCGCGCGGTCGCGGGCCCGCCGGCGCCTCGCGCCGCGGGGCAGACCGTCCCCACTGCCGGACACGCCGCTCATCGGAGCCCCGCTCTGCAACTTCGACCCGCGCCTCCAAGATCATGCGCCCGCGTCATCATCGTGGCGGCAAGCTCAGCCTTGGAAGAACGCAGTTCGGCGAAATCGTGCTCGGGAGATGACGACGGTGACATCTTGTCGCCACGCCTGCGTCATCACGCCGCCATCCAGAGACTTTGACGTGGCTGCCGCGCAAGCGCCCGGGAGCGGGGCTCTGACCGGAAAGGAAACGATCTTGACCAGGACTTTACTTAGAGCCGGGGGCGCCACCGGCGCACTCCTCGTGATGGCTCTGGCCACGACCGGGTGCGCGACCAAGGGATTCGTGCGCGACCAGGTCGCCCAGGAAGACGTGCACGTCACCCAGGTGGAGGGCACGGCGCGGCAGGCCCTGGACCGCGCCAACGCGGCCCACAAGCTGGCCGAGGGCAAGTTCCTCTACCAGGTGGTGCTGTCGGACGATTCGGTGAAGTTCCCGACCGACGTCCACGCCCTCTCGCCGGAGGCGGAGCAGCGGCTGGCCGAGCTGGCAGACCGGCTCAAGAGCGAAAACAAGAACGTCTACCTGGAAATCCAGGGACACACCGACGCCACCGGCCCGCACGACTACAACGAGAAGCTCGGCGAGGCCCGGGCCGAGGCCGTGCGCCGGTTCCTGAACGAGCAGGGCGTGGCGCTGAACCGGATGGCGACGATCTCCTACGGGCCGGACGCTCCGGTCGCCCCCAACGACACCCCCGAGGGCCGGGCCCAGAACCGGCGGGTGGTGATCATCGTCCTGACCTGAGCGCGGCGTCGTCGGCGGCCGCGCCGCCGACGACGTCCCAGCCGGCCGGCGTCTCCGCGGCGGGACGCCGCGGCGGCAGCCAGTTGCGCGACAGGACGTGGTAGATCGGCTCCGGCATGATCAGGCTGGAGCTCCAGCGGGCCAGGAGGGCCGACAGCATCAGCGGGCCGACCAGCCCGGGATCGCGGGTCATCTCCATCAGGATCACCGCGCTGGTCAGCGGCGCCTGCACCACCCCCGACAGGTAGCTGGCCATGCCGATGGTGACCGCGTCGCGGCCGGCGAACAGCGGTCCGAGCCGGGCCAGGGCCGCGCCCAGACCCGCGCCCGTCGCCAGCGACGGGGCGAAGATGCCGCCCGGCGCGCCGGAGACGGCCGCCGCCAGGCTCGCCACGAACTTCGCCAGGGCGAATCCCAGGCCGCGGCCGGGATGGTCCGCCAGCAGAGACTTGGCCTCGGCGTAGCCGGCGCCGAAGGTGAGGCCGCCGGAGGCGACCGCCGCCCCTGCGGCGACCAGGCCGCAAACGCCCGCGAACACCACCGGACGCGCGCGCCGCCAGCGCGCGAGGGGATGGTCCCCAGGCCCGGTCACCGCCGCCAGCACGCGCGAGAACACCCCGCCGAGCAGGCCGCCAGCGACGCCGAGGATCGGGGCGGCCAGCCACGCGGAGGTCAGGGCCGCCTGACCGTGCCGCACGCCGAAATAGGCGTAGTCGCCCTGGAAGGCGTAGGAGGTGAAGCCGCACACCACTACGACCAGGATCACCACGGCGTTGGTGCGCGCGTCGAACTTCTTGGCCACCTCCTCGACCGCGAACACGACCCCGGCGATGGGCGTGTTGAACGCCGCCGCGACGCCGGCGGCCCCGCCGGCGATGATCAGGGCGCGGCGGCCCGGGCCGCCCCTCAGCCCGCGCGTGAGCGAACGCAGGATGCCGGCGACCACCTGGACGGTGGGGCCTTCGCGGCCGATCGAGCCGCCGAACAGCAGCATGGCCGCCGACAGCACGATCTTCCAGAGCGCGGTCCGGATGGTGACGCGCTGGCCGCCCCAGCGGCCGTGCCAGCGGTGCTCGGCGGCGGCGATCACCTGCGGAATGCCGCTGCCGGCAGACTCGCGCGCGAACCGCTCGGTGAGCCAGGCCACGAGGGCGAAGCCGCAGGGCAGCAGCAGCAGGGTCGCCCAGGGCGCGAGCCCATACAGGCGCGCGTGCACCTCCATGGCCGCGTCGCACAGGCGGGCGTAGAGGGCGGCCGCCAGGCCGCACAGCACCGCCACAGCCACGATCACAGCGGTGCGGCGGGCCCGCCGCGCGTGCAGGACGGCGGCCGAGGCCCCCAGGCGATGGCGCGGCTTCAGCCCGCCGAGGAAGGAGCTCCGGGTCACGGCGGGCCGTATGGCACAGGCGCGCCGGGGGCGCACGGGGCCCGGGGACAAATTTCCTCGCGCCGCGAGGGGATCAGCGTCCGTAGATCAGGTCCAGTATCCGGGCGGACTCCACCAGGCGCCCGGCCTCGGGGTCGAAACCGGAGCCGCCGGCCAGGCGGCGGGCCCAGTCGGCCGCGGCGCGCCCGCCCCAGGCGTCCGGAGGCTCGGCCAGGCGCTCGCGCGCCGTGCCGGAGAAGCGCTCTGCGGTGAAGTCGTAGAAGGAGCCGCCGACGTTGCGGAAGGCCGCCCCGCCCTTGTCGCCGTAGAACTCCGCCGCGATCACCGCGTCGCAGCCGGCCTGCAGCCGCCAGGAGCACGCCAGGCGCACCACGGCCCCCGTGTCCAGCTCGAGGGTGGCGACCGCATAGTCCTCGACCCGGTCCTGGAGCGCGGCCAGGGGCTCGCCGCCGGCGAACAGGCTGGCGCAGAGGCTGCGCACCTGCGGGAAGCTCAGGGTCCAGAGCGCCAGGTCCACCAGATGCACCCCGAGGTCCATGACGCAGCCGCCGCCCGAGAGCTTCGGATCGTAGAACCACGGCTTGTCCGGGCCGTAGGCGTTGTGGAAGACCAGATCGGCCGCATAGACCCGGCCCAGCTCGCCCGAGCGGACCAGATCGCGGACCCGGCGCATCGCCTCGGTGTATCGGTAAGACAGGTCCACGCCCAGCAGCCGGTCGGCCTTGCGGGCGGCGGCGACCACGGCGGCGGCCTCGGCGGCGGTGCGCCCGAGGGGCTTCTGGCAGAACACGGCCACGCCGCGCTCCAGCGCCGCGATCGATTGCTCCGCGTGCAGCGCGCTCGGGGTGGCGATGACGATCCCGTCCAGCCCCAGGTCCAGCAGCTCGTCCAGGTCGCGCGCGACCTGGGCGCCGGGGGCGAGGCCCCGGGCCGCCTCGGCCATCTCCCGGGAGGGATCGGCGATGGCGGCGGCCTCGGCGCAGCCGTCCTGCAGGATCGCCTCCATGCGATGGCGGCCGATCCAGCCGACCCCGAGGAAGCCGAGCCGCGGGCGGCTCCCGGCGGGGACCCTCGCGTCGACGTCCAGGCTCATGCTCGCGCTCACGGCGTCACCAGCGCCTTGAGGAAGCCGTCGGGCCGGTCGCGCGTGGCGTCCAGGGCCTCGTCGAGCCGGTCCAGCGGATAGGTCCCCGTGTAGAGCGGAGCCGGATCCAGCCGCCCGGAGGCGACCGCCTCCACCGCCGCGCGCACGCCCTCGGCGTAGACGGCGGGGTCGCGCTCATGGGCGTTGATCACGTCCAGCCCCCGCCAGTTCCACAGCTGCATGTTCACCTGCCGCGGCCCGTCCTGGTGGTAGCCGGCGATCACCAGGCGGCCGCGCTCGCGGGTCAGCTCCGCGGCCAGGTCCAGCGGCCACTGCTTGCCCACCGCCTCGATCACCCGGTCGCAGAAGGTCCCGCCGGTCAGCGCCTTCACCCGCTCGATGATCCGCCAGTGGTCGTCCATGGGCACGACCTCGGCGGCGCCGAAGCGGCGCGCCAGGTCCAGGGAGAACGGCCGGCGCGAGATGGCGATCACCCGCGCGCCCGCGTCGGTCGCCAGGCGCGTCAGGATCGCGCCAAGGAACCCGATCCCGACGATGGCCACCGTCTGGCCGGCCTGGATGTCGGACCGGCGGAAGATGTTCATGGCGCAGCCCAGGGGCTCGCCCGGGAAGGGCCGGCCGTCGAGCTCGGGCGGCAGGCGCACCAGCTGGCCGACGTCGGCGAGGTCGTACTGGGCGTAGCTGTGGTGCGAGAGGGTGGCCACCCGGTCCCCCGGCTCCAGGTCCTGCACGTCCGGGCCCACCGCGTCGACCACGCCCCAGCCCTCGTGGCCGAGGCCGCCCGGCTCGGTGGGGAAGCTCATCCACTCCGGCCCCGCCCAGGGGGTCAGGTTGGAGGCGCAGACGCCGCAGCCCTCCAGGCGCACCCGCACCTGGCCCGGGCCGGGTTCGGGCAGCGGAACCTCCCGGACCTCGATCCGTCCGGGCCCGGTCAGCACCGCCGCCCGCATCAGGCCGGATGCGGCCGTCGCGGGCGCGGCGGCGGACCCGCCGCCGCCCCTCGCTTCGTCGTTGCGCAAATCCATCTCCCGGAAGGCCCCTGTGCGACGTCCCGGCAACGCCCGGCGACGGCTTAGGTTGCGTCATCCCGACGGGGCCGGCGCGGAGCCCCTCGTCCCGGGAGGGATCGCCGATTGCAGCGTTCTCCGAATTGGCGGAAGCTCGCCCGGAGGCGGGCCTGGGGGGCGCGCCCAGAGATAGGGGGAAGTTCCATGACGCCCAAGGCGATTGCGGCCATCCTGGATTCGGGGGCCTTCCTGTTCCTCGCGCGCGTGCTGCTCGCGGCGACCTTCCTGATCCCCGGCATCATGCAGCCGCTGCAGTTCCAGGGCACGGTCGGCGAGTTCGCCCACTTCAGCCTGAACCCGGCGCCCGCCTATGTGGTGCTGTCCTTCGTCACCCTGCTGATCGGCTCGGCCCTGGTGATCCTGGGCGGGCGGCTGACCTGGCTGGGCGCGGGGGCGCTGGGCGTCTACACCGGCCTGACGGTCCTGATCGTCCACCACTTCTGGACCATGACCGGGGCGGACCAGCTGAACGAGATGCGCACGACCTTCGAGCACATCTCCCTGATCGGCGGGCTGATGGTGGTGGCCGTCCTGGAGCACCGGCGCGCCTCGGCGACCGCCGCAGCCGCCTCCGGCGCCGCGGCCGCCGCGACCGCCGCAGCATAGGGCCCGGGCCGGCCGAGGCCGGCCCGCCCGCTCAGCCCTCGCCCGGCGCGAGGGCCTTGAGCGCCAGGGCGTGGACGGGCCCCGCCAGTTCCTCGGCGACGGCGGCGTAGACCCGGCGCTGGCGCTCCACGCGCCCGAGGCCGGAGAAGGCGTCCGAGACGATCGTGACGGTGAAATGGCTCTCGCCTTCCGGCCGCGCCCCGGCGTGGCCCTGGTGGCGGGCGCTGTCGTCGACGATCTGCAGAGTCTGCGGGCGGAACGCCGCTTCCAGCTTGGCCCTCAGGCGGTCGGCGACCGAGCCCATGTTTTCACCCTGTCAATTCTTGAAACCGATAGAACGGGCCACATACTTCGGACCATGGCTCGCGCCTTTCAATACAAGCCCAAGTTCGTGGACATCCGCGTTCGCCCGCCCAAGCCCGAGGAGGAGGCGGAGCCGGCCGCGCGCGTGAACGACCTGAAGCCGGGCGAACGGCCCTGCGAGCATCCGGACTGCCGCCAGGCGGCCACCGCCAAGGCCCCGAAGTCGCGCGAGCGGCTGAACGAACACTATTGGTTCTGCCAGCAGCACGCCGCCGAATACAACCGGAGCTGGGACTTCTTCGCGGGCATGAGCGAGTCGGAGATCGAGCGCCGCCGGGCCGAGGCGATCACCGGCGACCGTCCGACCTGGCAGTTCCGGGCCTCCAAGTTCTCGCGCGAGGCCGCCGCTTTCGCGGCCGGCGCGCAGTCGGCGCGCTACGCGGATCCGCTCGGCGTGTTCAAGGCCGCGCGCAGCCGCGCCGAGGCGCCGCAGCCCGCCGGCCGCAGCCTGGGCCGGCTCGAGCGGGGGGCGCTGGCCGACCTGGACCTGGCCGAGGACGCCACGGGCCCGCAGATCCGCGCCCGCTACGCCGAGCTGATCAAGCGCTGCCACCCCGACACCAACGGCGGCGACCGCTCCGCGGAGCACAAGCTGCAGCGGGTGCTGAAGGCCTACAAGATCCTGCGCCAGGCCAAGATGGTTTAGCGTTGTAATTTCCAGATCCCGGCTTAGGCTTGTAAACGCCACTGGCCGGCGCGGTAAGCCGCACCTTTCCGTTAATTAACTGGCGCGCGGCCGGACCGCTCTCCAGCCTGGGGCCAGAGCTTGGCTTCTGGGGAGGGCTGGCATGGGGGCGTGGATGCTGCTGGCGGCGTTGGCGGCGGCGGCGGCGCCTGCGCCGGCCGCGCCCCGGGCCGACGCCGTGGCGGAGGGCGCCGCGGGGGCCCTGACCCGCTACGACCCCGGCTTCTTCGCCGACGTGCGGCCCAACACCGCCTTCGACATGGTCACGCGCCTGCCCGGCTTCAGCTTCGACGGCGGCGCGGACGTGCGCGGCTTCGCCGGGGCGGCCGGCAACGTGCTGGTGGACGGCGACCGGCCGACGTCCAAGCAGGACAGCCTGCAGGCCGTGCTGCAGCGCATCCCCGCCTCCCAGGTGGACCACATCGACCTGATCCGCGGCGGGGCGCCGGGGATCGACATGCAGGGCCGGACGGTGCTGGCCAACGTGGTGCGCAGGTCCGGCGACTCCAGCACCGGGGTGGCCTCCGCCGCCGCCAGCTTCTTCCCCGACGGCCGCAGCGCCCCGGCCCTGCGCCTGGAGACGACCCGCAAGTGGGACGGCCGCACCCTGGAGCTGTCGTTCTTCCCCTCGTTCTTCGTCGACGACGGCGCGGGCGACGGGCCGCGCGTGCGCACGGACGCGGCGGGCCGGGTGCTGGTGCGCTCGTCCGTGGACGCCGACGCCGGCGGCCACGACCTGGTGGGGACCGCGGCCTACGCGACCCCGTTCGGCGGGGGCAAGCTGCGGATCAACGGCCAGGTCACGCACCACCTCTATTTCGACGACGAGGACGACCGCCTGTCGACGCCGCCGGGGGTGGAGATCCTGCGCGACCACGAGCCGCGCTGGCAGGGCGAACTGGGGGTCCACTTCGAGCGGCCGATCGGCGCCAAGGCCGCCCTGGAGACCCTGGCCCTGCAGCAGTTGAAGCGCCAGGAGGTGCGCTCGAGCTTCCGCGTCGGCGGCCAAGGCGATTCGGTGTTCGAGGAACAGGACACCCTGGGCGAGACCATCGGGCGGGCGGTCCTTCGCTACACCTCCGGCCCCAGGCTCTCGTTCGAGGCCTCGGCCGAGGGCGCCTACAACGTCCAGGACAGCCACAGCCACTTCGCCCGCAGCGGCGAGGACGTGGCGGTCCCGGCCGAGGACGTCACCGTCACCGAGAGGCGCGGCGAGGCCGCCGCGACCGCCACCTGGCGGCCGCTGAGGACGCTGACGCTGGACGCCGGCGTGCGGGCGGAGCTGTCGGGCCTGACCGCCTCGGGCGGCGCGGCGCTGTCCAAGACGCTGTTCTTCCCCAAGCCCCGGCTGCTGGCGACCTGGGCGCCGGACGCCGACCAGCAGGTGCGGTTCAGGGTCGAGCGCGAAGTCGGCCAGCTGAACTTCCGGGATTTCGTGGCGAGCTCGGCCTTCGCCTCGGGCACGGTGCGCGCCGGCAATCCGGACCTGGAGCCCGCCGACGCCTGGGTGGTGGAGGCGGCCTACGAGCGGCATTTCCGCGGCGCGGCCCTGGTCGTCACCGGCCGCCATCAGCGCATCTCGCACGTGGTCGACCGCATCCCGATCGAAGGCCCGGGCGGGGCCTTCGACGCGCCGGGCAACATCGGGACGGCGGAGGAGCAGGACCTGCTGGTCGACCTGACCCTGCCGCTCGGCTTCCTCGGCCTGAAGCACGCCCAGCTGAAGGGGAACGGGACCTGGCGCCATTCCCGCGTCGCCGACCCGACCACCGGCCGCAGGCGGCCGATCTCCGGACAGCACCGGTTCGACTACCAGCTCCACTTCACCCAGGACCTGCCGGCCTGGAAGTCCAACTGGGGCGTGGACGTGTTCAACCGCTGGACCGAGACCTACTACCGGTTCAACGAGATCGACACCTACAAGCTGAAGACCTGGGTGACCCTGTTCTACGAGTACAAGCCCCGGCCGGACTTCAGCGTCCGCGCGGAGCTGGACAATGTCGGGGGCCGCGGCTTCGAGCGGATCCTGGAGGTCTACGCCGGCCCGCGCGACCGGAGCGCCCTGCTCTACGTCGACCGCCGCCGCCAGGACTTCAAGCCGTTCCTGTACCTGAGGGCCAGGAAGACCTTCGGCTAGAGCACGATGGGGTCAGGCGGACTCGCCTGACCGCGGAAACGTGCTCTGGATTCAATGATGTAGAGCGCGTCCGGGCGGCGAAACCGCACACACTTTCGCCTGACGCGCTCTAGCTCCCGCCGCGCTCGCCCCGCACGATGGCCGGGCTGACGGACTGCCGCTCGCCGTCGAGCGTCGGGGCGATCGGCTCGGGCGCGACGTGCTGGTCGTG
>Ga0164243_10006664_pt1 | contig 17437 bp, 18 predicted proteins | sample OricompcompostOP_FD_108781 | JGI IMG/M metagenome (GOLD analysis project Ga0164243, IMG submission 108781) | Organic Plus compost microbial communities from Emeryville, California, USA - Original compost - Organic plus compost (OP) | ecosystem: Engineered > Solid waste > Mixed feedstock >... | reverse complement strand
TCGCCGGCGGCGTCGCGGTGATCCGCGTCGGCGGTGCGACCGAAGTCGAGGTGAAGGAGAAGAAGGACCGCGTCGACGACGCCCTCAACGCCACCCGTGCGGCGGTCGAGGAAGGCATCGTTCCCGGCGGCGGCACCGCGCTCCTCCGCGCCAAGAAGGCCGTCAGCAAGCTCTCTTCCGAGAACTCCGACATCCAGGCCGGCATCAACATCGTGCTGCGCGCCCTTGAGGCGCCGGTCCGCCAGATCGCCGAGAACGCCGGTGTCGAGGGCTCGATCGTGGTCGGCAAGCTGCTCGAGTCCAAGGTCGACACCTTCGGCTTCGATGCTCAGGAAGAAGAGTACAAGGACCTCGTCGCGGCGGGCATCATCGACCCGACCAAGGTGATCCGTACGGCTCTTCAGCATGCCGCGTCGGTTGCCAGCCTTCTCGTCACCACCGAGGCGATGATCGCCGAGCTGCCGAAGAAGGAAAGCCCGATGCCGATGCCGGGTGGCCCCGGCGGCATGGGCGGCATGGACTTCTAAGAAGTCCATCAAGCTCGTCACCAAGGAATATCGAGGGGCGCGGCGAAAGCCGCGCCCTTTCTTTATGCCCTGCATGTGCATTTGAGACGGCCGGTCAAAGAGCTGCCACGTTCGGGGCGGACGCTGACCGCTTGGTGAGACAGGGGACGCCTGAAGCTAGACCGGTCTAGCTGGAGGCTCGTCATGGAACACAGGACAGTGGAGCAACTCGGAAGAGTTGCTGAAGTGCGTGAAGACTTCCAGACCCAAGCCCTGACCCCAGTCCAGAAATTGTATCGGTGGGCCGAGCTTCTGGAAGAAAAGCCTGACCACAGGCTTACGACCCTGCATGGTACCGAGTATCAGAGCGAGTCGGTTCGCGACACGATGCGCGCCGACAACTCGCCGATTTCTGTTGCGTTTGCGGACCCGGTGCTGCGCGATGCCGGGCTGAAGGACGACACTTACGGCGAGGCCAAGCGCTTCTTCGAGATCTCCGACCACGATCTCCATGAGGCGCTTTGCTATTGCCATTACGGCCCGAGCATCCTCTCCGGCGTGGCGGCGCGCTCGATCCGCGGCGTCGCCATTCGGACGGAAAATCCGGGTCTCATGGGGCGCATGCGCAGCGCCCTGACCTTCTAGGCATTGACCTCATCGAAATCCGGGCGCGGCGAAGGCCGCGCCCTTCTCTTTGTGCGTGGCAAGCGGGTCGTTCGGGTGCGCAAATGCAACACCGAGGTTGACAGTTACCCGCGCGGGCAGTCTGTTGCGTCGGCGAAGAGCCGGTGGAGGAGCCGGCACAGTTGCATTGTGGAGGACAATCATGACCCTGAAGACCGGGACGCTTTTCGCGTCCGCCCTCGCTGTCGCGCTCTTTTCATGGAGCGGCGCGGACGCGCAGGACAATTTCCCCAGCAAGCCGATCACCCTGATCGTTCCGGCCGGGGCCGGCGGCTCGCATGATCTCACGGCCCGTGCGGTCACGACCGCAGCTGCCAAATATCTCGGCCAGCCGATGCTCGTCGAACTGAAGCCCGGCGGCGGCGGCGCCATCGGTACCGAGGTGGTCTTCCAGGCTGCGCCGGACGGCTACACGCTGCTGACCGGCGGCCCCAACTGGAACAGCACCCTGCCCGCGGTCGAAGGCCGCTCGCATGGCCCGGACGATCTGGCTCCGGTCTGCCGCTTCAACTACAGCCCCGTCATGGTCGCGGCGAAGCTCGATGCGCCCTACCAGACCTTCAAGGACATGCTCGAATGGGCCAAGGCCAATCCGGGCAAGCTCGTTTTCGGCAATGCCGGGCCGTGGAGCCAGGCCGACCTGACCTGGAAGCAGATTTCCAAGGCAACCGGCATCGAATCCCGCAACGTTCCGCATGACGGCGGCGGGCCGTCGACCGTGGCGCTGATCGGCGGCCATGTCGATGTCGCGATCAACCCGACCACGACCTTCTTCTCGGCCATCGAATCCAAGCAGATCCGTCCGCTGGCCGTGCTTTCCGACGAGCGCGATCCGAACTTCCCGGATGTACCGACGGCGAAGGAAGAGGGCGTCGATGTCACCTATGACCTGTGGCGCGGCATCCTTGCTCCCAAGGACACGCCCGAGCCGATCATCCAGAAGCTCTCCGATGCCTGCAAGCAAATGATGGAAGACCCGGAAGTGGTCGCCATGATCGAGAAGCTCGGCGATCGCCCGAACTATCTCAGCGCCCAGGATTTCGGGCCGGTCTGGCGGAAGGAATACGAGTTGCACAAGGAACTCGCCGCTGCGCTGAAGTGATCGATCCATGACGGCTCGGACACTTCTTTCTCCGACCGCGATAGCGTCCGCGCTGCTGCTGATCATCGGCGGCGCGGCGCTTTTCGGTTCGCTCGACATGGGCATCGGCACGCCCGATGTTCCCGATGCGGGCTTCTTCCCGCTCCTGGCGTCGGTCGTGCTCGTCGCCCTGTCGGTGGTGCTGCTCGTCGGGGAGTTCCGGCGGGCTCCCTCCGGCGAGGAAGCGCCGAAGGGGGAAACGCTCGCCTCCATGGTGCCGGCGCTTTCGGCCATGGCAGGCCTCATTCTCTACATCCCCGCCCTCGAATGGCTGGGCTTTCTCATTGCGACCGCCCTTCTGGTGGCGGTGCTGCTCGCCGTGTTCGGCCTCCGCAACATCCTGGCCTATGTGGCCGCCATCCCCCTGATCGCCGGCGGCAGCTATCTCCTGTTCCACTTTCTTCTCGACCTGCCTCTGCCGGTCGGTCCTCTCGGGTTCTGACCGATGGAAAACCTGCTTCTCGGCTTCGAGATCGCTCTCGCGCCGCATAACCTTCTCTATGCCGGCATCGGCGCCATTCTCGGTACCGCGATCGGCGTCCTGCCCGGCCTCGGGCCGCCGGCGACGATCGCCATGCTTCTGCCGATCAGCTACGGCGTGGAGCCGGTTTCGGCGGTCATCCTGCTTGCCGGCATCTTCTATGGAGCGATGTATGGCGGATCGATCACTTCGATCCTCCTCAACATCCCCGGTGAGGCCGGCTCGGTCGTCACCTGCCTCGACGGTTACCAGATGGCGCGGCAGGGCCGCGCCGGACCGGCGCTCGGCATGTCGGCCATCGGCTCCTTCATCGCCGGCACGGTGAGCATTGTCGGGCTGTCGCTGCTCAGTCCGCTTCTCGCGCAATTCGCCCTTCGCTTCGGCCCTCCGGAATATTTCTCGCTGGTGCTGCTCGGCCTCTACATGGCCGTCTATCTCTCGCACGGCTCCGTCGTGAAGGGACTGATGATGGCTGCGGTCGGCCTCCTGATCGGTGTCGTGGGACTCGACCCGGTCAATGGCGTGCCGCGCTTCACCTTCGGTGAGCTTCGCCTCATGGACGGGCTCGACTTCGTGGTAGTGGCAATGGGCCTTTTCGGCATCGCCGAGGTTCTGACCAATCTCGACACGCCGGAGCAGCGCGCCATCCTTGGCGCGAAGATCAAGAACCTCCTGCCGACGCGCGAGGACTGGCGCAAGAGCTGGGGCGCGGTGACCCGCGGCTCGATCATCGGCTTCCTCGTCGGCGTTCTGCCAGGCGGCGGCGCGACCATCAGCTCCTTCGTAGCCTATGGCTTCGAGAAGCGCATATCCAAGCATCCGGAGGAATTCGGAAAGGGCGCCATCGAAGGCGTCGCCTCGCCGGAATCGGCCAATAACGCCGCCTCGACCTCGTCCTTCATTCCGCTGCTCACGCTCGGCATCCCCGGAAACGCGTCGATCGCGATGATCCTCGTGGCGCTGATGATCCACGGCGTGCGTCCCGGCCCACAGATGATCTCGGAGCATCCCGACATCTTCTGGGGCGTGGTCGCCTCCATGTATATCGGCAATCTGATGCTGCTGGCGCTCAACCTGCCGCTGGTCGGCATCTGGGTGAAGCTCCTCAAGGTGCCCTACCACTACCTTGCGCCGATCATCGTGGTGATCTGCATCATCGGTGCCTACAGCGTGAACTATGCGGTCTTCGATGTCGGGCTGATGGTGTTCTTCGGCATACTCGGCTACTTCATGCGCAAGGCCGACCTGCCGCCGGCGCCCCTCATCCTGGCGATGATCCTCGGCCCGGTGCTGGAGCGTTCGCTGCAGCAATCGCTCATCACCTCCGGCGGCGATCCGATGATCTTCGTCCAGCACCCGATCTCGGCAACGCTGCTCGCGGCGACGGCGATCCTGATCGTCCTGCCGCTCTTCTCGGCGGCGCGCCGCTTCCGCGAGGAGGCCATTCAAGAGGAGAGCTGATCCCCCTCCTCTTTCGGCAAACCAAATCCCGGAGGCGACATCCTCCGGGATTTTTCCTTCAGGTCGTTGCCTCCGCAGCCGGCGTCGCTTCCTTCTCGATCTCGGGCAGCGGCTCGCCCTCCAGCGTCGCCTCGAAAGCCTTGAGGCGCTTGTAGATCGAAATCAGTTCGACGATCGTCGTCCATGAATTCACGAGGAACTGGAAGGAGGATTGCACGCGGTCGAAGGCGCGCAGGATTTGCTGCATGACGCCGAGGGTGAATCCGGCCGCGACGATCGTCGGCGCCAGCGCCACATAAGCCACGAGCACGCCGGCCTGCAGATAGCCGTAACGGGCGACGTTGAAATAGAGATAGTTGAAATAGATGCGGAAATAGTTCCGGCGCACGTCCTGGAAGAGCGTGTTCAACGTCGGCGGCTGGGCCCGGTCGGCGTGATCCTCGCCGAGCACCAGTTCCTTTCGATAGGCCGCCTCGACGCGCTGGTTGCGGAATTCGAGGCCGGGCAGACGGATGCCGGCCAGCGCCAGAAGCCCGGTCCCGAAGATCGCCCAGCCAAGCGCCACGATCACCAGCGCCTGCGGCACGGGGCCGACAAAGGGAAGCTCCCTGACATAGCTCGACAGCCCCCAGAGGATCGGCAGGAAGGCGATGAGCGTCATCAGCGAGTCGAGGAAGGCGACGCCGAGCCCCTGCATGATCGAGGCAAAGCGCATCGTGTCCTCCTGGATACGCTGCGAGGCCCCCTCGATATGGCGAAGCCGATCCCAATGGGAGACGTAATAGTCGTTCATCGCCGTCCGCCAGCGGAAGATGTAGTGGCTGACGAGGAAATTGTTGAGCACCGCCACGATGATGAAGACCATGGCGATGCTGAGAAAGGTGACGAGCTGAGCGAAATAGGCGTCGAGGGTGACGCTGTTCGGGGTCGCCAGCGCGCTCTGCACCATGTCGTAGAAGGTGCCGAACCAGTTGTTGATCATCACGTCGAGCTGGACCTGGAACCAGACGACGAAAAGGATGATCAGCGAGACGACGACGGACCACCAATACCAGCGATGCGGCGACAATATCTTCCAGGCGAAGGCGAAGATGGCGCCGGTGACGATGATGAACTGGTAGAGCCAGATATCGAGCGCCATGCCCGAGGCGCTCGCGAAAGCCGCCTGTTGTGCCTCATCGGCTCCTTCCGGCAAGGGCGCCGGATAGGGATAGCCGATCAGGTGCCCGAGACTGAGCGTTTCGCCGAGGCCGCGGAAGAAGAAATACCAGGCGGCCATGCAGACCCCGGCCCAGAGAATCGCGGTGAGGAAGAAAAGCCTCGGCCGCGGGAAGAAGGAAGCAAACATCGGGCATCCCCTTGAATCGGCGCAGGTCGCCGCGCGGGCGAATCTCGCCCGCATGGGCCGGCTCGGCAATAGGGCGCGTCGATATGGCGGGGAGAAGGCCTAGAGTGGCGGGGGCGATGGCCGCTGGGGCGCGATCGGCAGTTCCTCCGGCACGAGGCGCGGGGCGACCAGCATGGCCCGCAGCCGCCGGGACATAAGCCGAAGGACTGTGAGCGCGAAGCCCGGCTCGGTTTCCAGCATCCGCTCGAAGACCGAACGCTCGATGGGGATCAGTTCCGTCGGGCCGATCGCCACCGCCGAGGCGCTACGCGGCTCGGAATCGATCATGGCCAGTTCGCCGAAGAGTTCGCCCACATCGATGGTTTCGATGACGCGCCCGCCCTCGCGGATTTCCACGAGGCCCTTCGCCACCACATAGGCGCTGTCTCCCGTATCCCCCTTGAGGAAGACGACGCCGCCTTCGGACAGGGAGAACCGGCTGCCGTCGATGCGAGCAATAAGACCGGGGTCGAGCTTTATCTTTGTCATGTCGCCTGTCGCCCTGCCCCCGCAGCGCGAGGCAAGCCTATCCCCGCCGGATGAAATATGGCAAGCGATCTCCTTCATCGTCGTGAAGGGCGGCAGAGTGGCGCGCTTCAAGGTTTTCAAATGCTTGGCCGGCTTGTCGCCCCCCGGCCGATGGGTTAGGAAGCCCCCGCCGCCCTTTCGGGCGGCAGATCGTTCCCGAGAAGCGGCTCATGGCAGCGAAGGACCAGAAGCTCAAGGCGCGCCTGCCGCGCGGCCTTGCCGACCGCACGGCCGCGGATATCCGCGCGACCGAGCGCATGGTCGCGACCATCCGCCAGGTCTATGAGCGCTACGGCTTCGAGCCGGTCGAGACGCCGCTCATCGAATATACCGACGCGCTCGGCAAGTTCCTGCCCGACCAGGATCGGCCGAACGAGGGCGTCTTCTCCTTTCAGGACGATGACGAGCAGTGGCTGTCGCTCCGCTACGACCTGACCGCCCCGCTCGCCCGCTATGTCGCGGAAAATTTCGACAGGCTGCCGAAGCCTTACCGGAGCTACCGGAACGGCTGGGTCTTCCGCAACGAGAAGCCGGGGCCGGGACGCTTCCGCCAGTTCATGCAGTTCGACGCCGATACGGTCGGCGCGGCCTCGCCGGCGGCGGATGCCGAGATGTGCATGATGATGGCCGACGCCATCGAGGCACTCGGCATTGCCCGCGGGCAATATGTCGTCAAGGTCAATTCGCGGAAGGTCCTCGACGGCGTGATGGAGGCGATCGGTCTTTCCGGCGACGAGAACGCCGGACGGCGTCTCACCGTGCTCCGCGCCATCGACAAGCTCGACCGCCTCGGCATCGAGGGCGTGCGGCTATTGCTCGGTCCGGGCCGCAAGGACGAGAGCGGCGACTTCACCAAGGGCGCCGGGCTGGATGAGGCGCAGGTCGCGACCGTCCTGAATGTGCTCGATTTCGACATCGAGCGCGCCGAAGGAACTGCCGATTTCGCCACCTCACCGACCGGACAGGCCGGTCGCGAGGAACTGGACGCCATCGCATCACTCCTGATCGCGGCCGGCTATGATACGGATCGCGTTCGCATCGATCCTTCGGTGGTCCGTGGCCTTGAATATTACACCGGGCCGGTCTTCGAGGCCGAGCTTCTCTTCGAGATTCCAAACGAGAAAGGCCAGCCGGTGGTCTTCGGCTCGGTCGGTGGTGGCGGACGTTATGACGGGCTGGTCGGTCGCTTTCGCGGCGAGGATGTGCCGGCGACCGGCTTCTCCATCGGCGTCTCGCGGCTTCAGGCGGCGCTCAATGCGCTCGGCAAGATCGACTCTTCCGATGTCAGTGGCCCGGTGGTCGTGACCGTTATGGAGCCGGAACGGATCGGCGACTATCAGCGCATGGTTTCGGACCTCCGTAAGGCGGGCATTGCCGCCGAGCTCTATCTCGGCAGCGGGCGCTTCGGCGCGCAGATGAAATATGCCGACCGCCGCAAGGCTCCCCTCGCCATCATTCAGGGTGGAGACGAGCAGGCGAAGGGCGTCGTCCAGATCAAGGACCTCGACCTAGGCAAGAAGCTGTCGCAGGGCCTTGCCGACAATGCCGCATGGCGCGAGGAGCGGCCCGGCCAGTTCGAGGTTCCGCTGGCCGATCTCGTGCCGGCCGTGAGGCGGCTGCTGGACCGCGATTGATCCGATGAACGCCGCCATGACATTCGGCCCGCTCCGGGCGCTTCTTTCCGACGCCGGCTACAGCTTCGTCGAGCCGCCGATCCTGCACGATGCGCGCATCTTCGTGGAGCTTGCGGGCGAGGATCTGCGCCGCCGGCTCTACCTGACCAATGCCTCGGACGGGGCGGAACTGGCGCTGCGGCCCGACTACACGATCCCCGTCTGTCTCGCCCACCTCGCCAATGGCGCGGCCAACCGGCGCGCCGACTATGCCTATCTCGGCCCGGTCTTCCGCCAGCGGGGCGGCGAGGTCGGGGAGTTCCTTCAGGCCGGCGTGGAATCGCTCGGGCGCGGCGATCGCGCCGCGGCCGATGCCGACACGCTCGCGCTCGCCATCCGGGCGACCGAGGCGCTCGGCCTTTCGGACCTTCGCATCCGCATCGGTGATCAGGCGCTGTTCATCGCAACGCTCGATGCGCTCGGCCTTGACGGGCCGTGGCGGCGGCGTCTCGCCCGCACTTTCGGCGATACCGAGAGGCTGAAGGCATTGATCGGCCGCGCCACCAACGGCGCGAAGCACGAAGGCAAGCCGGACCGCCGCGCAGCGCTCCGGCAGGCGCGCGATCTTCTGGAGGCCAGCGGCCTCGCCACCATCGGCAGCCGCACCGCCGGGGAGATCGCCGACCGCGTCGTGGAGAAGGCGGCGCTCGCCATCGGCATCGGCCCTAGGGCACGGAAGGTGCTGGAACGTTTCCTCGCCATCGAGGGCACGCCGACCCAGGCGATCCGGAAGCTGCGCAGCCTCTCGGAGAAGGAAGGCCTCGATATTTCCGCGGCCATCGACCGCTTCGAGAAGCGGGCCGAGGCGCTGGCGAAGCGCGGCATCAAGCTCTCCACCCTCTCCTTCGCCGCCGATTTCGGCCGCCGGCTCGACTATTACACCGGCTTCGTCTTCGAGATTCACGACGCGGCTCGCACCGATGGACGTCAGGTCGTCGGCGGCGGGCGCTATGATCGGCTGCTTGCCATGATCGGCCACGGCAAGGCGATCCCCGCCGTCGGCTTCGCCATCTGGCTCGACCGTATCGGGAGCGGACAATGAGCGCCCCCCTCGTTCTCGCCATCCCCTCCAAGGGTCGCCTGCAGGAAGAATCGCGCGCCGTCTTCTCCCGCGCCGGGCTGGAGATCGTGCAGACCGGCAATGCCCGCAGCTATCGGGGGACGCTTACCGGCTTCGACGATGTCGAGATCGCCTTCCTTTCCGCGCCCGAAATCGCCCGCGAGATCGGGGCCGGCGCGGTTCATGCCGGCATCACCGGCCGCGACCAGGTCGAGGAGAGCCTGACCGACTGGGAAAGGCGGGCGGATTTCACCCTGCCGCTCGGCTTCGGCCGTTGCGATGTCGTGGTCGCGGTGCCGCAGGCCTGGATCGATGTCGAGACCATGGAAGACCTCGACGACGTCGCCGCCGCTTTCCGGCCCAATCACGGCCGCCGCCTGACCGTCGCAACGAAATACATCAACCTCACCCGCCGCTTCTTCGCCGGCCACGGCATCGCCGACTACCGGATCGTGGAAAGCCTCGGCGCGACCGAGGGCGCGCCGGCGACTGGCGCCGCCGACCTCATCGTGGACATCACGACGACCGGCGCAACGCTCCGCGACAATGGCCTCAAGATCCTCGGCGACGGGCTGATCCTCCGCTCGGAGGCGCATTTCGTCACCGGCCTCGTGGCGGAATGGGAGCCGGGGCAGAAACTTGCGCTCCGCGCCGTTCTCAAGGAACTCGGCGTGGCTCCGGCCGCCAGAGGGAAACTCCTCTCCCGGCTGGAATAGGGGCGGCGCGTCGCCTCCGATCGATCTCCTCCCGTGCCTCTGCCCCGTAGAAAGGCAGACCCCGCATATTCCTTGGGCCCTTCGTTGACATGCCATGCGGATTGTGCATTGCAGCCGCGCGGTAAATCCGGATGGTGCAACGCGGAATAATCTTTATATGTCCGTCATAACAAGGAGACGGACACCATGACCAACATCTTCTCGGTATTCATCGACTCTTTCGCCACGGCCCAGCGTGCCGCCAGCCGCTATGAGCGCCTGAGCCGCATGTCGGACGCCCAGCTCGCCCGCCACGGCATTACCCGTCAGGATATTGCCCGCGTCGCGATGGCCGACGCCACTCGCTGAGCAAGCTCAGTCACCCACGGGCGGTTTGAAGGCCGCCCGTTGCGTTTCGACCGTCTTGCGACAGTAGCAGCCGTCAATGTGGTCGTTGACGAGGCCCATGGCCTGCATGAAGGCATATACGGTTGTCGGGCCGACAAAGGTCCAGCCGCGCTTCTTCAAATCCTTTGACAGGGCAATCGATTCCGGCGAGCGGCTCAGCGCCCGGAGCGTCAGCAGGTCGAGCTTCTTCGGCCGGGATTTCCGATCCGGCTCGTAGCGCCAGAAATAGGCGGCGAGCGAACCCGCCTCTTCCTTCAGTTCCATCGCGCAGCGTGCATTGTTGATCGTCGAGGCGATCTTGCCGCGATGGCGGACGATGCCGGCATCCCCCAGAAGCCGCTCGATATCCTTTTCCCCGAAACGCGCCACCTTCTCGAAATCGAACCCGGCAAAGGCGCGCCGGAAATTCTCGCGTTTCCGGAGGATCGTCAGCCAGGACAGGCCCGACTGGAAGCCCTCGAGGCAGATCTTCTCGAAAAGCCTCCGGTCGTCCGTGACCGGAAAGCCCCATTCATGGTCGTGATAGGCGATGTAGTCCGGCAGGCCGCCATGCCAGAAGCAGCGGACCTTGCCGTCCTCCCCCTTCACCAGACCCTCCGCAAGCGCCCGCGCCATTCTCTCACCTCCCGCCCCTTCGAAAGCTAATATTAACCAAACGGTGGGGATTCGGCGGCTATTCTTCCATGAGCGCGGGCTCCGCGGAATGCGTCGTTTCCGATGCGTCCGGCACGACCGCGGCCAAGGCTTCTCCGGTCCGGATTCCCTCCATGCTTCGCTCGCTCCTCTCTTCCCTTGCCGTCTTCGCCGTGCTCGGCAGCGCCGCCGCGGCGAGCAGCCTTCCCATCCCCCGGCCGCCTTCGGTGCTCAGCCCCGACCTGCCCCAAGGCTATGTCCCGCACAGGCCGGCCCCGGAGGGAAAGCCGGTTCCCGCTCCCCGTACTGCCGGAAAGGCGAAGAAGCAGCGGACGCGCGGCCTCGCCAAGGAGTTCCTGCCCCAGATCGTGCGCTACAGTGGCAGCGAGGCGCCGGGCACCATCATCATCGATACGGATGCCCGCTTCCTTTTCCTCGTGACGGAGGGTGGCAAGGCCCGCCGCTACGGGGTGGGCGTCGGCCGCGAAGGCTTTTCATGGACCGGCGTTCAGGCGGTCAGCCGCAAGGCCGAATGGCCGGACTGGACGCCGCCGCCCGAAATGGTCGTGCGCGAGGCGGAACACGGCAACCTCCTGCCGGCCTCCATGCCGGGCGGCCCCGAAAATCCCCTGGGCGCAAGGGCGCTCTATCTCGGCAGCACCCTCTATCGTATCCACGGCACCAACGAGCCCTGGACCATCGGCCGAACCGTGTCCTCCGGCTGCATCCGCATGCGCAACGAGGATGTCATCGATCTCTATGAGCGCGTCCCGGTCGGGGCCAAGGTCATCGTCCGCTGACCGGCAGCGCTCACATCGACGTGAGCAGAAGGCGGTTGCCCGCCCGCCCTCTCCTCCCTATCGTTAACGCCACGGGCGGCGCAGACCGGCGGGTGCGGTCTTCCGCCATTTAACGGGGAGCCTGCCGTGAAGAGGATCCACCTCACTCTGGCCGTGGCAGTCGCGCTTCTGGCGGCGCATGTCCAGTCTGCATCGGCCGAGAACCTGTTCGACAATATCCGCAACGGGCTGAACAATCTCGGCAAGCCGCCGGCGGAACGGCAGCAGGTCCAGAAGACCGGGGAGAAGCCCAAACTCTTCGAAAGCCTCAAGCGGGGCTTCAACGATTTCGCCGCCAGCCAGCGCGATCCCGCCCCCAATCTCCCGAAGAAATACCAGCGTCAGGTGGTCAGCTACCAGACGCGCGAGGCGCCGGGCACCATCATCATCGATCCCCGGGAGTATTTCCTCTATTTCGTCACCGGCGACGGCAGGGCGATCCGCTACGGCGTCGGCGTCGGCCGCGAGGGCTTCGGTTGGCACGGCACCACCCGCATCGGCCGCAAGGCAGAATGGCCGGGCTGGACCCCGCCGCAGGAGATGATCGCGCGAGAGAAGAAAAAGGGCGTCCAGCTTCCCGCCCATATGGAGGGCGGCATGCGCAATCCCCTCGGCGCGCGGGCGCTTTACCTCTATAATGGCGGCGGCGACACCGCCTATCGAATCCATGGCTCCAACGAGCCCTGGACCATCGGACGGAACGTCTCCTCAGGCTGCTTCCGCATGCTCAATAAGGACGTGATCGACCTGTACAAGCGCGCCCGGGTCGGCGCCAAGGTCGTCGTGCTCTAGATCACGCGCCAGCGGGTTCCGCGGCGCCGCCCGCCCGGGCGGCGTTTTTCGTTTGCCGGTTTCCATGAACGACATTTCATCCCCCATATCTCTCGATCACACGGCCATTCGCCGCATCATCCTCGGCGTGATGGTGGCGCTTCTCCTCGGCGCCATGGACCAGACCATCGTCGCCCCCGCTTTGCCGACCATCGGGCGCGAATTCGCCGATCTCGAGCAGCTTCCCTGGGTGGTCACCGCCTATCTCCTGTCCTCGACCGCCGCGACGCCGCTCTACGGCAAGCTCAGCGACATCAAGGGCCGCCGGACCATGCTCCTCATTGCGGTCGCGATCTTCATCGCGGGCTCGGTGCTCTGCGCGCTCGCCTGGAGCCTTCCGACGCTGATCATCGCTCGCTTCATCCAAGGGCTGGGCGGCGGCGGGCTGATCGCTATCCCGCAGACCGTGGTCGGCGATCTCGTCTCCCCCCGCGAGCGGCCGCGCTACCAGGCCTATCTCGCCACCGTCTTCGTCACGGCCAGCATTGTCGGGCCGATCTTCGGCGGCTTCTTCGCCGAGCATCTCCACTGGTCGCTGATCTTCTGGATCAACCTGCCGCTCGGCGCCGTGGCGCTCGCCATGATGTGGAACGACCTCCGCCTGCTGCCGCAGAACCATCGGCCGCACCAGCTCGACATGATCGGCGCGGCCCTGATGATCGTCTCGACGACGCTCCTCCTTCTCGGCCTTTCCTGGGGCGGCGTCACCTATCCCTGGCGCTCGGCGGTCATTCTCGGGCTGCTTGCCGCTTCGGGGCTCGGCTGGGTTTTGTTCGCCCTCCGGCTGACGCGCGCAAAGGAGCCGTTCATCCCCCTCAGCGTCCTTTTCCATCCGGTCGTGGCGGTGGGCGTCACCGCCAGCTTCTTCGCTGTCGGAGCCATGGTCGGCCTGTCCATCTATGTCCCGATCTATTTCGAGGAACTGCGCGGGCTGACGGCGAGCCTTTCCGGCCTCGGCCTGATGACGATGATGACCGGCACGGTCGTCGGCGCGGTGATCAGCGGCCGGGTAATGGGCAAGACGCCGCGCTACAAGCGCTCCCCCATGATCGGCATGGCGCTCGCCACCGTTGTGACGGCCTTTCTCGCCTATGCCGCCGCTGATCTATCCCTCGTCGCCTTCGAGATTTTCCTCGCGATCATCGGGATCGGCATCGGCACCCAGTTCCCGGTCATGACGGTCAGCATCCAGAATGCCGTCGCGGCCCATGAGCTCGGGACCGCCACCGCCAATCTCAATTTCTTCCGCTCGCTCGGCAGCGCCGTCCTCGTTGCGGCTTATGGCGCGATCTTCTTCAGCACCCTCGGCATCGGCCGCGACCGGATGGAAACGCCGGAAGCGCTCGCCGAGCAGGTCGCTCGCGCCGGCGGCGATCTCAACGCGGTCTTCGCGCTGGTCTTCGCCGCTGCGGCGGTCACGCTCGGCATCGCCACCCTCTGCATCTTCGCGATGAAGGAACTGCCGCTTCGCGGCCATGGCGAGCATCCGGCGCATAGCGGGAACTGAGACGCCTTTTGGCCCTTTTCAAACATATTCGAATGGGCAGAATGCGCGCCCCGCCGGGCACAGAGGAAGCGGCCGCACTGCCATGAAACCGATACTGACCGTCAAAGGTCTGACAAAGACCTATGCCAGCGGCCTGCAGGCGCTGAAGGGCATCGATCTCGATATCCGCCGCGGGGAGATCTTCGCGCTTCTCGGCCCGAACGGCGCCGGCAAGACGACGCTCATCAGCATCGTCTGCGGGATCGTCAATCCGTCCTCCGGCAAGGTCGCTGTCGATGGTCATGACATCATCGCCGACTATCGCGCCGCGCGTTCGCTGATCGGTCTGGTGCCGCAGGAGCTTTTTGCCGATGCGTTCGAATCGGTCCGGGCGACCGTCTCCTTCAGCCGCGGCCTTTTCGGCAAGCCGCGGGACGACACCCGTGTCGAAACGGTGCTGAAGCAGCTTTCGCTCTGGGACAAGAAGGACAGCCAGGTCATGACGCTCTCCGGCGGCATGAAGCGGCGCGTCCTGATCGCCAAGGCGCTGGCGCACGACCCGAAGGTCCTCTTTCTCGACGAGCCGACGGCCGGCGTCGATGTGGAGCTCCGCAAGGACATGTGGGAGGTGGTACGCGCCCTTCGCGATTCCGGCGTCACCATCATCCTCACGACGCATTACATCGCCGAGGCCGAGGAGATGGCCGACCGGATCGGTATCATCAACAAGGGAGAGATCGTGCTGGTCGAGGAGAAGGCCGCGCTGATGCGCTCGCTCGGCAGGAAGCAGCTCATCCTTCACCTGCAGAAGCAGATCGACGGCATTCCACCTGCCCTCGCGGAGCGTCCGCTGACAGTCTCCCCGGACGGCATGCAGCTCATCTACACCTATGACACGGCCGGAGAGCGCACCGGCATCACGACACTTCTGGCGGACCTCAACGAAGCCGGCATCCGCTTTCGCGACATCGAAACCAGGCAGAGCTCGCTCGAGGAAATCTTCGTCGGGCTGGTGAGGCAGGGATCATGAATCCGCGCGCGATCTGGGCGATCTACTATTTCGAAATGGCGCGAACCGCGCGCACGCTGCTTCAGAGCATCGTCTCGCCCGTCGTCTCGACCTCGCTTTATTTCGTGGTCTTCGGCTCGGCCATCGGAACGCATATCAACGAGGTCGAGGGCGTCAGCTACGGTTCCTTCATCGTACCGGGCCTCATCATGCTGATGCTCGTGACGCAAAGCGTCTCCAACGCCTCCTTCGGCATCTATTTCCCGAAATTCACCGGCACGATCTTCGAACTCCTCTCGGCCCCTGTCTCCTTCTACGAGGCCGTCATCGGCTATGTCGGCGCGGCGGCGACCAAATCGATCATCCTCGGCCTGCTCATTCTCGCGACGGCCTTCTTCTTCGTACCCATCCGGATCGAGCATCCGGTCTGGATGCTCGTCTTCCTCGTCCTCACTTCGGTGAGCTTCAGCCTTCTCGGCTTCATCCTCGGCATCTGGGCTGACGGCTTCGAGAAGCTGCAACTGGTACCGATGCTGATCATCACGCCGCTGACCTTCCTCGGCGGCACCTTCTACTCGATCGACATGCTGCCGCCGGCCTGGCGGATCGTGACGCTGTTCAATCCGATCGTCTATCTCGTCAGCGGATTCCGCTGGAGCTTCTACGGCATTGCCGATGTGAGCCTCGGCGCGAGCCTCGCGGCCATCGCGCTCTTCCTTCTGCTCTGCATGGCGGTCGTCGCCTGGATTTTCCGGACCGGTTACCGGCTCAAGAGCTAGCCTTCCGCGCGGCCTCGACCACGTCGACGAGTTCCCGCGTCGCGGCTTCCGGGTCGGGCGCCGCGCAGATCGCCGAGACGACGGCGACGCCGCTCGCGCCGGCCGTGATGGCATCGGCGGCGTTTCCGGCATGGAGGCCACCGATCGCGACGATCGGAATCGTGGTCTGCGCGGCGATGGCCTCAAGCCCGCCAGCGCTGATCGGGGGCGCCGCATCGGGCTTGGTGGAGGTCGCGAAGACCGGGCCGACGCCGAGATAGTCGACCCCGGTGAAATCCGAGCCGGCGAGATCGGCCTCGGAGGTGATCGACAGGCCGACGATCGGCTCCGGCCCGATCAGGGCGCGCACATCTTTCACCAGCATGTCCGACTGGCCGACATGGACGCCGTCCGCGCCGACGGCAAGCGCCACATCGACCCTGTCATTGACGAGGAAAGGGACGCCGGCCTCCCGCGTCAGGGCGAGGATCGCCCGCGCTTCCTCGACGAGCGGTCGGGTCTTGGCATCGGGATCGCGGAGCTGGACCATGGTCGCCCCGCCGGCCAGCGCCATCCGCACCGTTTCCAGGACACCGAACACCGACAGGCCGCTATCGGTGATGAGATAGACAGAGAGATCGAAGCCTCGGCGCATCGAAGGGCACTCCTTCCGGTGGCGTCTTCAGGCGAACTCCCTGACCGAAATCGAGGAGCGGGCGCGGAGCATCGCCTCGTTCATAATGTAGAGTGCATCACAAAGTTCGGCAGGCAGATGACCGGGGCCGGGACAGCGCGAGGCGGCCTCGGCTCCCGCCGCACCATAGACGGCGAGCGCGAAGGCTGTGGCGGCAAGCGGCGGACGGATCGCGGCGAAGGCAGCGACCGTGGCGCTCAGCGCGCAGCCCATGCCGGTCGAGAGCGGCATCAGCGGACTTCCGCCTTCGACGGCGATGAGCAGGCGGCCATCGGTGACATAATCGGTCTCGCCGGTGACGGCGACGACCGCGCCCGTGCGGCCGGCAAGCGCCGCGGCGGCCGCCACCGCGTCGTCCGAGCTTGCCGTGGAATCGACGCCCTTTCCGCTCGCCGCAGCGCCGGCAAGGCTCAGGATTTCGCTGGCATTGCCGCGAATGACCGCCGGGCCGATCTCGGCAAGCTCGACCGCCACGGCCGTCCGGTAGGGCGTCGCGCCACAGCCGACCGGGTCGAGCACCCAGTTCCGCCCCAGCTCATTCGCCTTGCGGGCCGAAAGCTTCATGGCCTCGACCCATCGCGGCGAGAGCGTGCCGATATTGACGACGAGCGAATTGGAGATGGCGGTGAAATCCTCCGTCTCCTCGACGGCATGGACCATGGCCGGGGACGCGCCGAGCGCCAGAAGCGCATTGGCCGAGATGGTCATCACCACATAATTGGTGATGTTCTGGACGAGCGGCCGGCGGGCCCGCAATTCCTCCAGCGCAAGGGCCGCGCTCCGAAGATCGATCTGATCCGTCATTCCGCTTCTCCCAACGACAGGCCTCAGCTTGCCGCGCGGGCATGCCTTCCCGCAAGCCGTGCCGGCATCGGGCCGCCATAGGCCCAGTCCAGCAGCTCGACCGTGTGGACGACCGGGGTTCCGGTTCCGCCGGCGATCTGGGTCATGCAGCCGATATTGCCGGCAGCGATGACATCGGCGCCGGTCGCTTCGATATGGGCCACCTTCCGATCGCGCAGGCGGCGCGAGATTTCCGGCTGCATCATGTTGTAGGTGCCGGCCGAGCCGCAGCAGAGATGGCTTTCCGCCGGCTCGCTGACCCGGAAGCCGGCGCGGGCAAGCAATGTCTTCGGCGCGGTCCTCACCTGCTGGCCGTGCTG
>Ga0164243_10006663_pt1 | contig 17437 bp, 15 predicted proteins | sample OricompcompostOP_FD_108781 | JGI IMG/M metagenome (GOLD analysis project Ga0164243, IMG submission 108781) | Organic Plus compost microbial communities from Emeryville, California, USA - Original compost - Organic plus compost (OP) | ecosystem: Engineered > Solid waste > Mixed feedstock >... | reverse complement strand
TCGATGCGCCGTCGGCCGTCCGCGTCGCTGGGCTCGCATCGCCGGATTGGTGGCTGGCAAGCCCGGGCGCTCCGCATGACTTGAACCGACGGGCTCTTCGGCGTCCTGCCTCATCGATCGCTCCAACGGCTCTTCGTTGGCTCTGCTGGGCGCTCAAAGCGAAGATCAAACCGTGGGGGGCGAATACTGGCGGATAAAGAAACGCCCCGAGCGAACTCGGGGCGTTGAAGGCTAGGGACCAACGTAGACGGTGGGCACATCCTGTAACCGCAGCCATCTACCTTTCACGCAGGGAACCTTGATGTCTTCGAATGCATCGCGCGTATCGAAGTAGGGCGTCAATGTGACCAACCCTCGGTGAAAATCACCCCAAATGCCTCGAAAGCTCACCTCAAGTCCGGTTACACGGCGCAGGTGTTCGGTGACTAGCTCACGATGATGCCAGTCATCGACCATGCAGCCGCGCGTCGTGAAGAACTCCCTCGCAGCCCGTGCAACGGCCTCAAGCTCCTGCTGCTCTGCCCTCCGTACTTGCGGCAGCTCCAGCCTGCGCGCCTCCGCAAACGCGACGAGCTCTTCGACCTCTGCGTTGTTGAAGCATGCCCAGAAGTCGCCGATTGCATCGAAAGCGTGAGGCACACGGGCCTCCTGGCGCTTACGCAACGACTCGACCATCTCGATCATGTCCGCGCCGTCTGGGATGACGAGCGCCGTTCCCGGCCGTAAATAATTCGGCTCGGGCAGCTGGGCCAGTGTGAAAGGCGTGCTCTCGTTTTCCTCGACATCTCGGCGAATTGCCTTGACGAAGGCGCGCTGTGTGCCCCGCCACAAGTGGCGATTGCACAGCTCCTCCCACTCAAGCCTCCACAGCTGGCGAGAGGACTTGCGAAGACTCGTCGCCTGCACCAAGCGCTTGCGGTAGAAGGTTGCAGAGCCCGTTGCGTACGTGGAGTCCCGCGGCGCATAAATCTGTGGATCGAGCTCGAGCCGGAGTACCCCGTTTGGATCGTAGAGTTTGATCTCCACATCCATGCCTTGAAGTTCTGTCCACCAGCGCAGGAAGGTCGATCCTCCCTTCTCGCGCTGAATCACCACCGGATAGATCGGTTCAATGTTACTTGAGCGATCCTTCTGGTGAAGGTACTTCTCGGGCTTTTGCGTCACTGTCGAGCCTGCGACGTGCACGAGAGGCATCGGTGGATAGAGCTCAAGGAGCTGCTTCTCGGCACCGGGGCTGGCCTTGAACACCAGGCTCCCATCGGCGCAGTAGCCGAAGGGATAAATGTTCTCAGGGACTGGCGTACCGGGCGGCAGTGCATCGATGAGACGCAGCCTCAGCTTTAGGCGCCGCTCGGTCTGTCGCAACTCGTCGAGGCTTTCCTGTCGCTTCTTGTCAAGCGCCGTATTGGATCCGAACATTTTCTCTATGTCCTCCAACTGGCTGGTTGTGTTCCTCGAACTGTATAGAGACTGTTGGCATCGGATAAACACGGCGCCCTATAAGAAGGCAAGGAGGCCTTCTTGATGAGCAAACGCTATCCGTCCGATCTCACAGACGCCCAGTGGGCAAAGGTGAAAGGGATCTTTCAGCCGACACGCAAGAGCGGCCGGCAGCGCACGCATTCAGCACGTGAGATGCTGAATGCCATTCTTTACGTCATGAAGGAGGGCTGCTCCTGGCGTAGCCTGCCCAAGGAATTTCCGCATTGGAACACGGTTTTCATTCAGCGCGACGCTGGTCTGAGGATCGTACTTTGCAGCGCGCCCTGAGCGCGCTTGCGCGCGCTCCGCGCCCACTGTCGCTGTGATTGATTCGACGTTCATCGAGAGCGCCTACGGCGGCCCGGAGGCGGCACCGAACGGATATAAGCGCGCAACTGGATGCAGCGTGCATGTACTGATCGATAAGACACAGAGCGTACTCGCGTTTGCGGCGTTGCCGGGGAATCGGCATGACGCGGAAGGGGCGCAATCGGTTCTGCCGCTCGCGCGACATCGATTTCCGAGCTTGAAGCTGGTGCTGGGCGACAGGGCTTATCGGCAACGACCGCTGACGGAGTTCGCCAGTGAGTTCGGCATCGTGATTGACGGGGCGTCTCCTGCCCTACCCAAAGGGCAGATTTTCAAGCCTATGCCGCTGCGCTGGAAGGTCGAGCAGTTCTTCGCCTGGCTTAGCAAATGGCGGCGCATTGCGAAGAACTGGTGCTACAGCCTGAAAGGCTTTTGTCGCGACGTCGAGTGGAGCCTGCTCGGACTGTCATTGCGGCGTGCGGCAAGGGCGCGATAGGTGCTCAGAACCGGTCGATACAAAGTCCCAGCGAACAAGGGCAAGCGCCAGAAGGTGCAGGCCCTCTTCGTCGCGTACCGTCGCACCGCGAAGCAGCTCGCCCGCGCGCATTGGGAGCACTTCGTCAAGAGCGGCTTGCTGAGCCGAAACCTGAAGACAGGCGTCAAGTCGGAGCTCTCAGCACGCTACGTGCAGACATGCCAATACCAGGTCGTTGGCGCACTCAACGGCTTTCTGGGCAACTGTGCCGAAGCCTTCAAGGACTACGTGCTGCACTCCTCGCTGCCAGAGGAGCAGCGCATCGCGCTGCTCTACCTCAACAAGTACAAGAGCTGGTTCAGGCACGAGGTCAAGATGCAGGGTGAGCCGATCGACGCGGCGACGTTGCGTCTGGCGCGGAACATCTTCAGGCACGTGCTGAAACGGCACAGGAAGCCCTGCTTCTCCAGGATCAACCTCGCCCTCGATGAGAAAGTGGCGGTCGTCACAACAGACGGCGGCTCCGCGAAGCGCTTTCGGCGATGGCTCAAGCTCTCAACACTCGAGCGCGGTCGGCCGATCTGCCTGCCGATCGAAGACAACAGCTGGTTCGACTCCATCGCGGGCAACTGGAAGCGTTTCGTTCAGATCAGCCTCGGCGAGTCCGACGCGATCACGGTGAGGCTCATCAAGGACGTGCCCGCCACGCCATATCGGCCGGGGCTTCCTATCCTGGGTATCGACGTTGGGTTGAGAACCCTGGTCGCCACGTCCGAAGGTGACCTGTTTGGCCGCAACGTGCTGCCGAAACTCATCAAACTCGACACCCAAATCTCTACCCTGGCCGCGAACCGCCAACGGATGGGCTTGCGCGTGCGCTCTCGTCGGTACGATGCGCTGGTGCATCGTATGCGCGAGCTACTCAAGAACGAGATCCGCCGGACGCTTCGCGCCCCGATTCTCCGGCACAAGCCAAAGCACGTCGCCGTAGAGTCGCTCGATTTTCGCAGCCCCCGGTTGTCCAAGCGCATGAACCGGCTCGTGCAGAACTTTGGCCGCGCCGAGTTCCGACGCGCGCTCGAGAGCTACGCGGAGCAGTACGAGTTCGAATTCACGGAGGTCAAGGCCGCCTACAGCAGCCAGACCTGCAACCTCTGCGGTTACGTCGACAAGCGCAACCGCAGAGGGGACGTCTTCAAATGCTTGCATTGTGGGCATAGGGCCCATGCCGATATCCACGCCAGTCGCAACCATGCAGCGCGGCTGCAGGAGCACCTCGGAGGTTCCGAGGTGCGGGCAGGAAGAAGATATCGTCACAAGCTGATTCTGGAGCGGCTCGTCAAGCGCTTCGCCACGGCGAAGCGCCTGGCCCGACTCCAGCAAGTGCTGCTCAGTGAGCAGCGACGGCGGGATAGCACGCCGTGCCATTGGGTGCTGAGTAATCCGTACTTCGATACGGTGCTCAAGCCGCTGAAGGAAGCGGCAGAAGCGGCGCACGCCGCTCAGCTATCCAAGGCTTAAGGGTCCTAAGCAACGGGCCCAAGGCAGGACTTTGGCATTTGCCAACAGTCTCTATAGAAAGTGTCCGGATTTCGGCAACCCATCAGTTGGCCCAGTAACTGCGCCGCTTGGAAACGAAGCGTTCCTTGGAAGTCCACGTAAAACCGCTCTGTGTAAGCAGTGCAGACTCGATACAGCGGCTCGTCGCCAACCGCGACTCTTTCAAGGCCTGAGTGTCATGAAACACTGCAGGATATTTGAAGCTGAACCACGCATAGAGGCTCAACTCTTTGCTGAGCTCTTCCGCAGCCTGCAGATAAGCGTTGCCTCGAGGTACAAACTTCTTAACTCGACTCTCAACAGTCGGCGAACTCAGGCCATGACCGTTGATGAACGCCTGGACGCAAGTGCGAAAATACGCAAGCTCTTCCTCCTTGTCTGGGCACACAGGAGCGCAAGAGAACGTCAGCTTATCTGCGAGACGCATTTCAGGTGCGAGCCGGTCAACCTCGTGACCCAACGCAATGCAATCCGCAATACTCGCCGTTTCAAACAGCGCATTTTCCACATGGAGCTGGGTTGAGAAGAACGAGAGAAGCGCACCGATGCTCTTTGTCTTCAGAAGCTGCGAGAGCGCCTCGATGTGCCAAAGATCGGGGGCAATGCTGAGCCGGCCAGAAAGCGAAGGGATCGATTGTGTCAGGTGCTCCCGCACGTATGTCAGATCGTGCTCGTCAATCGCCGTCACGAACCCTTCTGGATAGCACCCAAACCGACCGGCGCGCCCGGCGATCTGCTGTATTTCTGAGGCCGTAAGCCCGCGCATGCCGGCGCCATCAAATTTGCGCGTCGTCGAGAAAATTACCCGGCGGATCGGCAGATTGAGCCCCGCCCCAATTGCATCAGTGGCAACCAGGATATCAGCTTCCTGATTTGCAAACCGGTTGGCCTCGGTACGGCGCACTTCCGGTGCAAGCGCCCCATAGATGGTTGCCACAGTGAAGCCCGCGTTTCGGAATCGCGCGCTGAGCGTGAGCACATCTTTACGGGAGAAAGCGATAACGGCATCCCCGCTACGCAGGACCCCCTCTTTCGGTGTAGGACAGAAAATGCGCGAAGAGCCGCTGGGGCACAGCGGTTTCGATTCCACGATCAGCGGCGTCTTACGCTCAAGCACTGTCACCGAGTGCGACTCTCCAAGCGCCTCGAGCGTATGTACGCACAGATCCCGGGCATTCGGAGCACCACACACATAAACGGTGCGAGCGGGCACACCCAGCAGCGCACGCGACCATGCCCATCCGCGTTGCGGATCTTTGAGCATCTGAATCTCATCGATCACCGCAACTTCCACCCCGCGAGAGGTGTCGAGCATCTCGATCGTCGAAGCGGTATGCTGCGCCCCGGGCATGAGTTCCCGCTCTTCTCCGGTGACGAGGTTGCACGGGATGCCTTCTGCCACAAGTCGATCGCGAACCTCCATTGCCAGCAGGCGAAGCGGCGCGAGGTACACCCCGGAGCGTGCTCGGGTCAAAGCCTGGAGAGCCTCATGTGTCTTGCCCGAGTTCGTCGGGCCAAGCACCAGGCGCACGTCTCGGGACAAACGCCGCGCCAGTGAAAAGGCCTGCGGATAATCCGCCAGACGAAGCAGCGCTTGAGCGCGCTGCTTGTCGATTCGCCGCAAGATCTCCGCGACTGACTGCCCCAGCAAGCCGACGATATTGCCATTGGGTTCAGCATGAGATTGCGCAATGCCTCTCCCCAGCCGCTCTTTGAGAGAGCTTCGCAGAAGTTCGCGCTGCTCCGCGGATAACTCGCTTTCATAGCTCGCCAGAAAGTCCGCGATGCCATCCTGCAGTCTTTGTTGATGGTGAACCAGTGTCTTGTTGCTGAATTGCTCCTTGACTTCAGAGACCAGTGCCTTCACGGCGGGTTTTGTGCGGGGAACCGGCAATCGAATCTGAAGTTCAAAGTTCACCGGCCAGAGCTCCGGGGCAGCAGCGCCCGCTGAGCCGTCGGCCGACGGAACCTCTATGTTCAGAAGCTCATGCCGATTCCAGGCCAGCACACCCCCAGAATCGGCCTTAACCCGCGACTCCGGGTAGAGCTTCGCCAGAACTTCGATAAGCAGGTTTTTTGCCGCGAGTCGATCAAGACTACGCAGGCGTGCCGCGCGTGCCGCCGGTGAGAGATGCTCGAGATCCTCGCGCCGCCATGCTGCAATCTGCTCGGGTGTTGCATGGGCGAGCTGCGAGAGGTGGTGCAGTTTGATGCTGTTGGATCGTCCCCATTTATAGAACGTCTCAGTCTTGGCTATCGGCAGCCGACCGGCGGCTACCCATGCGCTGTACTCCGCTGCCGTGATTTTCAAGCACGCCTGCACGGCTGCGCCATGAAGCAGCTCGGACTCGAATTTTCTCTGGGCTGCCTCCTGCTCTCGCGCGGTTCGAATGCGGTGGCGCTTAAACTCGACGAGCGCCTGATAGGCAGGCTTCCTCAGCCTAAACACTCGCCGCAGCTCTGTTGGAGACGGATCTTTGCCATACGCTGTCCGGAACAGGGTTCGCGCGTCGGAAGACTGCAGCGTTTCGAAGAAAGAGAGGGGAAAGTGTTCCGGTCCTACCTGGCGCTTCTCCGCCCACGCCCGAATCGTATCCCGTGCACGGGCTGCAGCCGCTTCTTTTTCGACCCGCGCCCGCTCCTGCTTCTGCTGTTCGAGCGCCGCAAAGCGTCGGCCGTTTATGATCTTTTCAGGTATGTCCAGCCGTAGCGGCAGCTGTGCCAGTTTATCGGCTGGCACGAGGTGTCGATGCGCTTGGACATAGAGAAGGCGCACCTCCTGGCGCAGTTGCTCCTTGAAGGAAGCACTCCACGGCTTCACTTGTACGATCTGTCTGGAGCTGAGTTTAGCCGACAGCCGCTTCGCGATCGAGGACAGCTCGCTTTGTAAATGCGTAGCCTCCAAGGAGGATGGTGGCAAATCGGCGAGCTCGTAAAGCATTGAAAGGAGAACGGCGACCTCATCCGGAATTGCACGGGCCCGTGCTATCGACCGGAACTCCGGGTGCAAAACCTCGTACTCAGCGCGCCACGCCATGGCGGCGGGCATCGACACCCGCCAGAGGCTCTGGAGCTTGTTCCGAAGACCGTAAAGCCTTCGTTCAGAAGTCGAGCGGCCGACCAGCCTCGCCAGATTGGCGATGTTGACATAGTTGAGAGCCTGGGGATGAATGAGAAGAAGCTGTTCTCGCTGCTCAGGCTTTAAAGCTGTCGCGCTGGAAAAGACAGCGGCTGGTTCGGCGCTCACGGTATATGCATTCTCGCTGTTTCGTCTCATACGCTGACAGTATCCCCAATCTCGGGTGCGCCTGTTTCCGCACCTGCCCCGGCAGATACCAAGAGTTGGACGGCTGCCAAGCGATATTTCGCGCCTGCAGCCGGCCTCCCGTTTTCTTCGGCTCAATCCTTCTGGTTGAGCAGGTACTGATTCGAAATTGCCTTGAAGGAGACAGGCTCAGTGAGGGCCTTGAATACCAACCCCTCGCGCCGCTGACCCGTCCGAAGCTGACTCTCTCCGTCGGCCATTGCCAACAGACGCTCCACTGTCGTGTTCTCATCCATCGCGAACGAGGCGTCGATGACCGGAACGTGCGGAATGTCAAGCGTCTGCGCGATCGCGAGGCGTTCTGGACTTCGCAGGTAGCGTGCCGCATCGACGTCGTACACATCGTAAAGGTAGAACGCTTGGCCGTTCATCTTGTAGATGTTGCCCTGAATGCCGAAGCCGACAAGTTCCCCTTGCAGGGCGATGTTGCGATCGCCCGCGTAGCGTTCGAGTTTCTCGTGTATTCCGAGTGCTTTCGCGGCGCCCCAGAAGCTGTTGCCTTCGGTCGGCGCAAGATTGAGCGTGCGGGAGCACACGTGCAACTCGTTATCGAGCCACGCAAATGTGCAGCTCGTGCCTTCCAGCTTCTCCGTCACCTCCCAGACAACCCCTCTTCGCCGCCAGTCAGTCAGTTCGTTGGCAAGATTCTGGATCCGCTCCTGGTCGGACTTTGGCACCCGGGACGGGAAGGCGCCTCGAACCTGTCCTTCGAGGCACGCAGGGATTGGGCGCTCGTACTTGAGCACGCCCAGCGCCTCGGCAACGGAGTCACCGACTTGAAGCGCGGCGCCGTACAGCGATGTACCCTTGAGCGCAGCAAGGCTCAGGAGCAGACCCTGGCTCACCTGCCCTCGCAATTTCACCGACCGCAGCACATGGCCACGCTTGTCTTCGAATACGCAGGCGGACTTGTCGACCAGGAATCGCCAGGCTGGGTTCCCTTCGGGAAGAAATGAGTCGATTTCGAAGTAGACGGCGAGATCGCCGGGGCGAAACTTCCCCTTGCGAACGACGACCTTCCAGCCGCCAACGTGTGCCACTTCGATCGCGTCTGCCTTCTCGATGGGAGAAATTGCATCGATCTTTACGATGCGTGCGAGATTTCTGGTCACAGCTACACCGGTGGATGAGAAAACCCACCGGGTGTAGTCAGTGCCTTTAAACAAATGTGCTCCGGCAAGGCTGGAGGACGACGGCAGGGCTGCCGCGCGCCGTTTCCTCTCTGCCAAAACCAATCAAACCCGTTCGTCGCCTCCTTTGACTCCCCCGAGCGCCTTCGTCAGATCGGACAGAAGCTGCGCAAAGTCTGCGGTCATCATCAGAAGGTCTGCGTCGAACCGCTCTTCGATCGATTCTGAGGCAGCCTCTTCCGTTTCGAGGTTGAGAAAGGCGATCTTCTTGAGCTCGAATTTATGTGTGAGCACGAACGCGATTCGATCTGCAAACGTGAGCCCCAGGCGAATTACCGACTTGCCCTCGTTCAGATGCTTTCGAATATCCTCGCCATCAAGCGCATGACGCGCATACTTAACAGTCGCCTTGCTGTCGATCGCCTGGAGTTCGAGGTCCGAGTCCAGGGTGAGACGGAGCGGTGCCTCGCCTGCGCGCAGCCAGCTCGCCATTGCGTGCTGAGGGGAGGTCTCCGTTTCGACGAAGGTTGCCGCAAACGAGCCGAGAGCCTCGCGCAGTGCGGACACGAGTCTTTCTGCACGCGATGAACCACTACCCTCCACCACGAGCCAGCCATTGATTGTGTCGATCCATGCACGAGTGATCTGCGTTTTGATCAACGCCTTGGCGAGCAGTTTGGTCAGAACTTGTTCCTTGAGCTCCCGCAGCTGTTTGCGACCAACGGGAAACCCCTGTTCCTCAGCCACCACCTCGGCGCGCTTCTGTGTCTCAGCACGCACAACGGAGGCCGGCAGAATCTTCTTGTGAACGCCGACCGCGATCAGATGCTGACCATTCACTGTGTGAACCAGTCGTCCAAGTGGAGTGGCGGATACGAACCCGCAGCGCTCGGTGTCGAGCGGACCGCATTCGGTAAGTGGACGGGCTGAGAGCTTCTCTTCCAGCTCGGCTGAGGAGGGCTTGCAATCCGGCGGCAGCCGAAAAATTACTGCATTTTTGAAGAAGCAGGGGCCGGCAAGACCTTTTCGGGGCGCCTGCTCTTGCGTGGCGGACTCGGGCGAAATCATGGGCCTGTGTTTCCTTGAGAGTTGCGGGAACCTTGGCGTCTATTGTTCGCACCAAGGGCCATCGCCCGGTTTAGGAGATGAATTTATCCAGCCGCGCGCCGCAAAACTCCGGTCTTCAGCCCGACTCTTTGCGGGCGTGAGTCATCGATGTTGCTATATGCCGCAGGCAAGTGCGACTCGCAAAGGTGCGAGTCATGATGTTCAGGTCATGATTTTCTAGGAAAATTGTGTTACCAGAACCCATTCTTCCGTGAATGGTCCGCCTACTTCGGCATGCGTCACAGGCTCCTGGTCTGTGGGGTTTGAAGCCCGAAGAACAATGTACCAAATGCTCGTAAGAGCGGCCCACGATCCCGTGAGGGATCAAAGGCTACTGGCAGCTCCAAGCCGGTATAGGGCTAGGCGTGGTTGGTAGGGTCAACACATGTGAATCGTTGATAAACACCGTAAGGCATGAGAAGCCAAAGGAGCTGACAGGCTTCAGCCAAAAGGCACGCGTCGGATACTCCTCTTTGCCTTGGGAGTACACGGACACCCAGACGCACGGTGAAAAGACGAGACCTAACCCAACTTTACATGACTCAGCGCAACGAGGTAAGCCCAATATCTCGCCAGCAATGGCAAAGCCGATCGCAAGAGGGGCCGATGAGGTAGTGGGTAGAGGATGGAGCAAAAAGCGAATGCGGTCCTGTAATGGGATTCGATAGGGGCCTATGCCCTGAGGTGAAAGCCTGCTGACTTGTTCCTGGTCACCATCGCGAGATCACTCGCAGAACTTTCTCTCAAATGGGAGGCAAAGCAAATGACTGTATCGCTGCAAGGCGGTACGGATGCGGCCTCCACTCAACATGACTACTGGCACAGCATCGACTGGGCCAAATGTCATGAAGAGGTGAGGAAGCTGCAAGTCCGTATCGCGAAGGCAACTCGCCGAAGTGGCGTTGCCGGCTGAGGGCTCATCCGAGCTCGATGAGGCTTAGAGCTTAAACGCTGTTTCTGTTTTGAAACGTGATTCGAGCCGTATGCGGGGAAACTCGCACGTACGGTTCTTAGGGGGGAGTGTGTCCGACGGCGGTCTGCCTGTTCCTACACGGATCAGGCAATAACCGTCGGAAGGACACGCTCCTACCCGACTCTGAATGGACTGAAGGAACACAAAATGGGTGCTGTGACGCTCATAAGAACCTTTCCGTACAGCTACGGAGACTTCGCAGCCCTCGAGAAGCTTCGTCACTTGGTTGATGAGCAAGTCAAGGAGGACGGCTATAACTCGGGGCATTGCTACTCTGGAACCTGGAGTTCGCTGAATCCGGGGCTGGACATTCGCACTGAGAAGATCTTTGAATCCGTCGAAGCCGCCAGGAATTGGATGGTTGAGAACCTGGAGAAGTTTGAACCACTCGTTGCTGTGCTGGCGCGTCAGATCAAGTCGTCTCTGATTGAAGGCGATTCGAAGCTGACGGAGCTGACGATGCAACTCAAGGCCGTCGTCTCGCAGCGGGAGACGGAGCCCTATCGGATCGTGAAGGAGGCGAAGTCCGCGGCGCTTTTCAAAACCTGCAAGTCTTGTGGCAGCCGGCTTCGCCTGCAACATGTCTGTACCGTCGATTGTCCGCTTTGCAGGCAGAACTTGCTCGTTACTCGACGCGATCGGCTTATCGAGGAGAGGCTTGTGAAGCAGGAGAAGAAGCTGCAGGCGCAAATCCAGAAGCGCCGTGAGGCGCTGCTGAAACGAAGCAAGAAGGAGGGCATTCCGGACGAGGAGCTCGTCTGGGTGGTCGGTGGTGTTTGTCCCTCATAACACTTTCGAAAGCCTCGCATGACTGCGAGGCTTTTCTTTGACGCGTGACCGTCGGGCCGAAAACGGGTGGGGATGTGGATAGAACGAAGCAACGCTTTCCCGGGTGCTAAACGAATGAGGTAAACAATTGCTGCATATCAGCTGCACTGAGATTGCGTGATGGGACGACTCTTGCTGATCGACGGCAACAACATCGTGCGTCGTATCTACGAAGCGCAGCCGGTCGACGACTCTCCAGAAAAGGCTCAACGAGCATTGCTTTCTTCGGTTTCGTCGTTTCGACGCGCCCTGAAAGAGCATAGCCCGACGCACGTACTGGCGGCGTTTGACCATGGCGGGCCGACCTGGAGACATGCGCTGCTGCAGGACTACCACGGGACGCGCAAGCCCATGCCTCAGCCGTTGAAGGAGATCATGCCTACAATCTTGACGCAGATACAGGCCCTCGACGTCCCGACCCTCTCCTTGCCAGGTGTCGAGGCTGATGATGTCATCGCCACTGCGGCCCGACGATGGCTTACGGAGAGTCGTGGAGCTGTGACTGTTGTGTCGACTGACAAGGATCTCACGACTCTGGTCGCCGAAGGGGTCTCTGTCTGGGATCACTTCGCCAAAGTTTGGCGCGACGAACAGTGGATCCAGAGGAAATTCGGAGTCACCGCCGCGCAACTTCAGGACTATCTGGCGCTTTCTGGTGACTCGAGTGACAACGTGCCCGGAGTACCGGGCGTGGGACCGAAGACCGCGGCTAAGTGGCTAAACCAGTACGGATCTCTCGATCAGCTGCTCGCACAAGGGGAGAGCGTGCCAGGTAAGATTGGTGAGGTGCTGCGAGCGAATCTGGACAAACTGCAATTGGCCCGCCAGCTCGTCGCTTTCAAGACAGACCTCACCCTTGGAATCACCTGGCGTGCATTGCGCTTCCAAGGTCGAGTTGCTTGATTGGTATCCACCCCGAGGACGCATATGTCTTCGGGGTTCTTTTCATCGCTCGAGTTTCCGCCTCGACATGGGCTGGCGTAGCTGCAAGTCTCCTCAACCGTCGAAGGCTTGGGTTTCTCGCCACGCGATGATGACCTCGCAAGCTTAAGAACCCGCGATGAGGTTCGCGGGTGCACGTGGGATAAATTCAGTCGCCACACCTTGATGAAAACGGCGAATTTCGTCGGTTTGGCTCGATTCCACCACCGCCGAATAAATAGGGACCTGTTCAGGCTGAGTGCGATGATAGAACGGAACTTGTGACTGTGTGATGATTGCAAATACCGACAAGCGCGTGGAATTGGAGGCCTCTGAATTGCATGAGGCGCTTTGCGCGTTGTACACCGAAGCGATCGACTCACCTGAGCACTTCGGCGCCATCCACCTCTTCCACTTCAAACCCTTGCCGGGCGCGGTGTTGGTCATTCTGCTGGCCAGCGACAACTTGCGAGGTGTCGTGGCGTTCCACTTGGGCAAGCATGGCGCTGTCGAGGCCAGCGCTGACAATGCCGCAGCTGCGCTCGATCGGTTTATCCCCACATACCTGCAGTCGATGCAGGATTCAATTGAGCATTCTGAATTCATCGAAGTATCGTCCGGGGAGCGCATAACGGAGCTCGCTCGAGCTCGGGAGGAGCTGAAAGACGATTCTGAGACCATCCTTTTGCTGAGCTTCAAGGGGTACTCTGTGCCGCTGCCGCCGGCTATTTATTCGAAGGCACAGACTGCGCTTGGTAGCGAAGCGCTCGAATCCCTTTGGAAAGCAATTGCGGAATTTGCGATGCGAGCTACCGCACCAGGGCCTTGGGATCAGCGCCCTGAAAACCCTCACCACGAGCTCATTGCGACGTTGCCCCTCTTTTCGTTGATTGCAGGTGGCGTTCTTGCGGAGATGCTGCCCCTGAGAAACACCGATTTGCCCATCGTTTGGGACGACGTCGGCGTTGAAGTCTTCCGATCGGAAGACCTTGGAGTGACGCTGCTCGTTTTATACACGGGAGATCCAACCGCAGCTTTCGCTGCCGTGCACGTGCCTGACGGCATCTCCAGACAAGCGCAGCGCGTCCTCGCGCAAAAGGCCTTCGAGTTCATTGCTGACTGCGGGGTTGTTACCGGCCGACCGGATGCTCCGACCCAGCCTTCGGGTTTCGTACGTGTCACCAATGAAGAGCAGATTCGCGCGCTGCTCACCGAGGGCCTTTGGCGCTACGATCTTAACATCGACCTGTTTTCCGCCTTTTGCCCGGAGGATCGGCCTACCGACCTCTCCTTCGAGCTGCTCGCCCAGTGGGCACTCGGAATGAATCCCGAGATGCTGCGTGGTGAGGCAGAGAAGGCACCGAAATTCGATCACGTTCGTGTGTTTCGGCACCGCGTAATCCCTTTGGCGACCCTCATTGCGGTAACACACAGTCAGGGTGCCGCCACAAGCGTGGCGGGCTGCTATCCAGTCGAAATGCCGGAGATTCAGTGGCCAGATCCCATCGCGATGCTTGCCGCGGATTGCCTCGTCGCACCAAAGGAGTTTGAGGAACTTTCTGTCATCGAAGGCATGCAGCAACTTCGGCGCGCACTGGCCACGCTCGAAGCCGATGGCGCCAGCGACGAGGGCTATCCGGTCATTGGGCTGCCTTCTCCGGAAATCCGCCGTGCATTGATACGGGCGGCGACGGAACAGCGCGCAATCGAGTTCGAGCAGGACCTGCTGACCTTCAATGGCATCATCTTGACATGGCTTCGTGGAGAAGAAGCCGAACGCACACGCCCGGAGAGTTTCGTGGCACGCCACGCATCGGATCCGGAATTCTTGATGATTGGGGCCGACTTCTCGGACGAGCGGGGCTTGCACTCCTATCTCGTTGCGAATCTCGGGAGCGCAGTGAGCGTCAAAGACATCATCAAGCGACTGAATGAGGCAGATCCGGACGATTCGCTCGATCTCGTTCTTCAGCAGGCTGGTTTTGAGATGCTCGACACGGACGAAGCACGAGAAGCGATCCGCAGCGTGGTCGAGCGCCTGCAAGATCGGCGTGCCAACGTATATCACCTGGCGCCTATGGAGCCGGCGCATTGAGGGTCGATGATAGGTGGGTCGGAAACACTCGCAGCGCCGGACGTGAAGAATCAGATCGCTCGCGTGACAGCGACTCTCACCCGCTATCGCTATCGTTTTGCGTCCGAGGAGCAGCTGCACACAGGCATCGCGCAGGCGCTTACCGCCGCCGGGATTGCCTTTGAGCATGAACGCCGCGCAAGCCCGGCGTGCCGCTACGACTTCTGGCTGCCAGCCGGCTCGATCGTGATCGAGGCCAAGATCGACGGATCACTGCCGCAGGCCCTGCGACAGGTCGATCGGTATGTGCAGCTCGAGGACTGTGCGGCTGTCCTCATTGCCGCGACCAGACGCTGGGCGGCTTCCGGTGCACAGTATGTCCTGCACGGCAAGCCCGTGCACGTCGTGCGCTTACATCCCCAGGCGTTCTGAAAACGCGCGCAGCGCCGGCACCGCCGGCGGCCGCCTGAGGCGTCGCCCAAAGCCTGTAAACCTGCAGCGACTCTGATTCGCCGCCGTTCCTGAATAAACAACCTCGCCATACGGACCGGATAGGTGTGCATTCATGTGCGAAACCGGGTGTGGCTAGTGCTTCTCCAACACTTGAACAGTTTCGGTACCGTACGCCTCGTTGATGGGCGCTGGGAGGTTCGGTGCGAGCCGCACGTGCGCTCGCGCTTGAAACGCGTCTTTGCCTCCGCGCCGCAGGGTGCGTCTGATGTGATTTGGCTCTCGGACACTCCTGAGCACGCGCGCGATCTGCAGTGGTTTCTCGAGCGCTACCCAATGGAGGTGCTCGACGCGGAGCACCTCGCCACGCAGGCCCAGGCGCACCGTGAAGTCGAATCGAAGATCGCGGACCTGCTGCTCAATCGCGGAGAAGTCCCGCACATCACCCTTGCGAAGCCTTCGCGGGAATACCAGGAAATCGCCGCGCAGCACCTGGAAGTAAAGGGTGGTCTTCTTCTTGCAGATGATGTCGGTGTCGGCAAAACGGTTTCCGCCATCTGCGCGATGCGAAATGGCGAAAACTTACCTGCTCTCGTTATTGTGCCGGCGCACCTGCCGCGGCATTGGAAAGAGAAACTCGAGGAATTTGCACCGGATCTGCGCATACATACGATTCGCAAGTCTTCTCCTTACCCGCTCATGAAGACCGGCCGTGGCGGGTATAGGGACCTCTGGGCTGACCGCATGCCGGACGTACTCATTTGCACCTACCACAAGCTGCGTGGTTGGGCGGAGACGCTCGCCGGCGTGTGTCGGTTGGTAGTATTCGAGGAGTGCCAGCAGCTGCGAAATAATGAGAGTGCGATCTATGAGGCATGCAGGCACGTGGCGCTCAAGGCACGTCGACGCCTCGGCTTATCCGCCACTCCCATCTACAACTACGGCTCTGAATTCTACTGGGTAATCGATGCGCTCCTGCCCGGCGAGCTCGGAACGCGCACCGAGTTCGTTCGAGAATGGTGCTCTGGGTTCACCGGCAAAGAACGCATCAACGACACTGAGAAGTTTGCGGCATACCTACGTCGCGAGGGCATCATGCTGCGTCGGACTCGCAAGGATGTGGGCCGCGAGCTGCCGCCGGTGCAGAAGATCCCGCACATGATCGACGTCGATCCGAATGCGCTCGATCACCTTGAAAGCGCCGCAGTGAATCTCGCGAAGATCGTGCTGGCGCACAATGAAGTCTATCGTGGCCAGAAGATGCAGGCGGCTGGCGAGTTCGACGTCCTCATGCGGCAAGCCACCGGCATTGCGAAAGCCGCTTACGTGGCGGAATTCGTGCGCATGTTGCTCGAGTCTGGTGAGTCTGTCGTCCTGTTTGGATGGCATCGAGAAGTGTATAAAATCTGGCTTGAGCGACTCGCCGAATATCAGCCGCTCATGTACACAGGCAGTGAAAGCCCCCTACAGAAGGCGGAAGCAGAACGACTCTTCAAATCCGGCGAGCGCAAGCTTCTCATCATGTCCTTGCGCTCCGGGCCTGGCGTGGATGGCCTGCAGTACGTGTGTCGCACGGCGGTGATCGGTGAGCTTGATTGGAGCCCGGCCATCCTTCACCAATGCGTCGGCCGACTCGATCGCGACGGGCAGCCTGACTTCGTGACAGCCTATTACATGCTGTCAGATACGGGATCGGACCCCGTGATGTGTGAGATCCTCGGCATCAAGCGCGAGCAGATCGAAGGCGTCGCGAATCCGGGCACAGCACTCATCGAGCAGTACGAAGCGGACTCGCAGCACGTCAAGCGATTGGCACGGGACTTCCTCGCAAAGCGAGGCATCGAGGTGCCCGAAAGCGAGAACGAAGAGAAAGAAGAGAAATCGGCGGCCTAAGAGGCACCTGCCGAAGTATTCCGCAAAAAAGAGTTCCCCCGAATTCGGGGGAACCCGAAAGAATCAAGACAACAAAGCGCTCGACTCAACAGCGTCGGGATAGATCAGACGCAGGTTGTGCAAACACCCTTCCTCGTCTCCACCCCGCGGCGCCTCAATCCGCTGCAAAGGGTCAGCGTGACAAACTGCTCGAGCGAACAAATCCTCATTCTCGTGAATGTCGGATTTGAATTGCTCGGTCGTGAGCCCCACCGCTGCAGCAAGGTCACGAAGTCGAAACGCCGATGCCTCTCGAGCACCTGTCACGCAGAGCACGATCACGTTACCGGATGTGATCACATGACTTTCCTCGACAGTACCTTGTGGTCCGTTGCAGGTCACTTGCCGACGTTATATACCGGAGGGACACCCGCGCCACTCAGGAAGAACGTGCAGGTTGCCTTGCCTTCAGGGCCGCACACCTCCCGCTGCATCTTGATGGTCTCGAGCTGAATGAACTGCTCGGGGGTCATCTTCATCGCCTCACGGTACGCATTGTCCGCGACTGCGCGGCTCTCTTCCGCCAGCTTGCGCTTGTCCTCGGCGAGCTTTCGGTTCTCTTCCGTCTGAATGCGCTGCTCCTGTGTTGCAGTCTCGATGCGCTGATTCTTCACCGAGTCTGGAGGATTGGCTTTGCCAACCGTCTCGGTCTCTCATGCCGCCTCTCTCGCCAGATCCTGCGTCCTGCGGGCCTGACGAGCGCACGCCGGCAAAGCCGGCTTTTGCATCAGTTCACGGTTCAACGTGTCCAGAGAAGGTGCCGAAGCACCTTCTGATCGGGCACTCCCCGCGCGTAAATTCCCCGCGACCTGCGGGTACTCGTTGAGTGAGGCTATGCGCAGGGCTTCGCCCAGCACCGACCGCGCCGCAT
>Ga0164243_10006662_pt1 | contig 17438 bp, 15 predicted proteins | sample OricompcompostOP_FD_108781 | JGI IMG/M metagenome (GOLD analysis project Ga0164243, IMG submission 108781) | Organic Plus compost microbial communities from Emeryville, California, USA - Original compost - Organic plus compost (OP) | ecosystem: Engineered > Solid waste > Mixed feedstock >... | reverse complement strand
CTCCCCGTCGCGTCCGGCGACCTCGGGGATGGCGCCGCCGGTGGTGGCGACGAGCGGGGTGCCGGTGGCCATGGCCTCGGCGGCCGGGAGGGAGAAGCCCTCGTAGAGCGACGGCACGCAGGCGACCTGCGCGGAGCGCACCAGATCGACGAGCTCCGCGTCGGAGATGCCCTTGACGAACTCGACGGCGCCTTCGAGGCCGTAGCGCTCGATCGCCTGGGCGACGGGGCCCTCGGCGGGGCGCTTGCCGACCACGACGAGGTGGGCGTCGGGCTGTTCGGCGCGCACCTTGGCGAGCGCCTCGACGAGGAAGACGAGGCCCTTCAGCGGCACGTCGGCGCTGGAGGTGGTGACGATCCGGCCCGGGACGACCGCGACGGACGGGTCCGGGGAGAACAGGTCGGTGTCGGCGCCGATATGGACGACGTGGATGCGGTCGGGCCGTACGGCGAGGTCCTCGACGATCTCCGCGCGGGAGGAGCCGGAGACGGTGAGCACGGACGGCAGCCGGCGCGCGACGCGCTTCTGCATGCGGGTGAACGCGTACCAACGGCGCACCGACGCGCGGCGCTTCCAGTCCTCGGCGGCGTCCAGTTCGAGGCGGCGGTCCACCGTGATGGGGTGGTGGATGGTCGTCACCAGGGGGGCGCCGAGGTCGCCGAGCAGGCCGTAGCCGAGGGTCTGGTTGTCGTGGACGACGTCGAAGTCGCCGCGGCGGGCGCGCAGATGGCGGCGGGCGCGCAGCGAGAACGTCAGCGGCTCGGGGAAACCGCCGGTCCACATGGTGCCGACCTCGAGGGCGTCGATCCAGTCGCGGTACTCGTCGCGTTTCGGGGTGCGGAAGGGGTCCGGCTGCCGGTAGAGGTCGAGGCTGGGCAGCTCGGTCAGGCTCAGTCCGTCGTACCCCTCGTCGAGCACCGGGTAGGGCTGGGCGCCGATGACCTCGACGCGGTGCCCCAGCCGGGCCAGTTCGCGGGAGAGGTGGCGCACGTAGACGCCCTGGCCGCCGCAGAACGGGTTTCCCTTGTACGTGAGGAGCGCGATGCGGAGCGGTCGCGAGCCGTCGGATGCGGGGCCTGCCGAGGGCCCGGCCTGACTGGCCTCAGCGGTCACTCTGGGACCCCCTTCTCCCTGCACTGTCCCGCGACAGTACGACGGGACGCCGATCTAGAACAAGTTTCAGAGTTGATCGTTCGGAGGAACTGAATCTACCGGCAGGTAAGAACGTCGGCAGCGGTGGATCAGGTGATTCACGCCACGGCCGGCGCCGTGCCATGCTGTCCGATCATCGATCCTCACCGACTGTCACGGACGGGACCCATGCCCGCGGATGCCCACAGGACCAAGGCGGCGCCGGACGCCGGGCGCGCCGGGCCGGCCTCCCCGCTCACTCAGCGGCAGGAGGCGCGGCGGCGGCGCATCCTCGAGGCGTGCGCGCGGCTGGCCTCGCGGGGCGGTTTCGACGCGGTGCAGATGCGTGAGGTCGCGGAGTCCTCGCAGGTGGCGCTGGGCACGCTGTACCGGTACTTCCCGTCGAAGATCCATCTGCTGGTGGCGACGATGCAGGACCAGCTGGAGCATCTGCACGCGACGCTGCGGAAGAAGCCGCCGGCCGGCGAGACGGCGGCGGAGCGGGTCGCCGGGACGCTGATGCGGGCGTTCCGCGCGCTGCAGCGTGACCCGCTGCTGGCGGACGCGATGGTGCGGGCGCTGACGTTCGCGGACCGCAGCGTGAGCGCGGAGGTGGAACAGGTCTTCCGGCGGACGACGGCGATCATCCTGGACGCGACGGACCTGGCCGACCCGACGCCCGAGCAGCTGTCGGCGGTGCGGGTGATCGGGCACACCTGGCACTCGACGCTGATCACCTGGCTGTCGGGGCGGGCCTCCATCGAGCAGGTGGGCGTGGACATCGAAACGGTGTGCCGGCTGATCGACCTGACGGCTCCGCCGCGTCCCGAGCACCCCTGACGACATTTTCGAAAGCGCTTCGTCCACGGTCGCCCAACCCTCCCACCGGCCACTCTTCGGTCAAGCCGGCATGGGGGGTGCGCAGATCGGCGCCTGCACGGCTTCCTGATCCCCCTTCCCCTCCCCCCGGCCCGCGCCCGTCCCCGGGTGCGGGCCGACCCACGGGCGCCGTGACCCCCGTCACCTCACGCCTGTGTGCCTCTCCTCGCGCACACGGCCGCCCCGGACGCCCGTTCTACGGGCGGGTAGAGTGGCCGCGTCGTATCACAGCCGTACGGGGGGAAGCCGGTGCGAATCCGGCGCTGACCCGCAACCGTGAGCCGTCGTGGAGACGGTGAGCCGGAATGCCCCGCGCGGATCGTGACCGGCTCACGTGCCCGGCATCCGCCGGCGCACGGGCACCGTCGAGGTATACGGAGCCGAGCCGCCGGGGTGTCCCGCGCTGCCCGGCCCTCTTCAGGGAGAGGCACCCGCCCGTCATGAACGTCCGCCGCAGCGCAGCGGTGCTCGCCGCCGTCGCCGTCCTCGGCGCCGCCGCACCGGCCGCAGCCGACTCGTCCCCGTCGCCTTCCCCGCAGCCGCTGCCGTCCGCGCTGTACGGGGACACCGACCCGCAGTACGACGGGGTGTGGCGCCAGTCGCTCGCCCTGCTCGCCCAGCACGCCGCCGGCGCCGAGCCGCCGAAGGCCGCCGTCGGCTGGCTGACCGGCCAGCAGTGCGCCGACGGCTCCTTCGCGCCGTTCCGCGCCGACCCGTCCGCCGCGTGCGACGCGAAGACGATGGTCGACACCAACCAGACCGCCGCCGCCGTGCAGGCGCTCGCCGCGCTCGGCGGCCACGACGCCGTCACGGACAAGGCCGTCGGCTGGCTGAAGTCCGTGCAGAACGAGGACGGCGGCTGGGGCTACACCGCGGGCTCCCCCAGCGACACCAACTCCACCTCCGTCGTCGTCGGCGCGCTCGCCGCCGCGGGCGAGAAGCCGGGCGAGGTGAAGAAGGGCGGCAAGTCCCCCTACGACGCGCTGCTCGACCTCGAACTGCCCTGCACCGGCAAGGGCGCGGGCGCGTTCGCGTACCAGCCGGAGAAGGACGGCTCGCTGACCGCCAACGCCGACGCGACGGCGGCGGGCGTGCTCGCAGCGCTCGGCAAGGGCCTGCTGGCCGAACCCGGCAAGGGCGACGGATCCGCCGCCAAGTGCGTGAAGGCGACCGCCCCGGAGCAGGCCGCCGCGAACGGCGCCGCCCACCTGGCCGGCGAACTCGCCGCCCAGGGCTACCTCCTCGCCGCGACGCCGGGCGCCGAGGACCAGCCCGACGTCGGCAACACCGCCGACGCGGTGGTCGCGCTCGCCGCGCGGGGCGACACGGCGCAGGCGGAGAAGTCGTACGCCTGGCTGGAGAAGAACGCCGCCGGCTGGGCCGCGCAGAGCGGGCCCGCCGCCTACGCCCAGCTGATCCTCGCCGCCCACGCGACCGGCGCGGACCCGCGCGACTTCGGCGGCACGGACCTGGTGAAGCAGCTCCAGGCCGCCGGCCCCGCCGCCCCTGAGAAGACCGCGAAGGCCACGGAGAAGGCCGAGGACGAGAAGGACTCGGACTCCCCGTTCGGCGTGTGGTGGTTCGTCGGCGCCTGCCTGGTCGCCGGCATCGGCATCGGCTTCCTGATCAGCAACCGCACCAAGAGGCAGCAGCCGTGATCCACCGCTTCACCGTGCTGTTCCTGGCCGCGCTCCTGCCCCTCCTGGCGGGCGCCGGCCAGGCCCAGGCCGCCGGGTACCGCTACTGGTCCTTCTGGGACCGGGACGGCTCGGCGTGGACGTACGCCACCGTGGGCCCGTCGCTGGCGCGCCCCGCCGACGGCGACGTGCAGGGCTTCCGCTTCTCGGTCAGCGAGGACTCCGGCGACGCGGCCAAGCCGCGCGGCACCGCGGACTTCGACACGATCTGCGCGAAGACGCCCGCGAAGGACGGCACCAAGCGGGTCGCGCTGGTGATCGACTTCGGCACGCCCGCCGACGCCCCGTCCGGGGAGCAGCCGCCGGCCGGCCGCACGGCCTGCGCGCAGGTGGCCGGGGACGCCACGACGGCGGAGGCGCTGGCCTCGGTCGCGAAGCCGCTGCGCTACGACAGCAACGCCCTGCTGTGCGCGATCGCCGGCTACCCCACGAAGGGCTGCGGCGAGCAGATCTCCGTGGAGGGGAAGGACTCCGCCTCCACCGGGGCCGCCGACGAGGCGTCCGCGCAGGACGACGGCGGCTTGGGGCCGTCGGTGGGGCTGATCGCGGGCGCGGCGGCGGTGTTCGTGCTGGGCGCGGCGGCCGTGTGGCAGGTCCGTCGCCGTGCGTGAGGCACACGGCTCCGGGCGTCCGGGCCTCGCCCGGCCGCGCCCGGAGCGGGGGACGCCGCCCGCCGGCGTCCCCGCCCCGCGCTCCCGCCGCGCCCAGCTGCACCCCGGCGCGTGGTGGCTGTGGGCGCTCGCCCTGGGCACCGCGGCCACCCGCACCACCAACCCGCTGCTGCTCGCCCTGCTGATCACCGTCTCCGGATATGTCGTGGCCGTCCGCCGCCCGCACACTCCGTGGGCCCGCTCCTACGGCGCCTTCGTGAAGCTCGCCGCCGCCGTGCTGCTGCTGCGGCTGGCGTTCGCGGTCGTCCTCGGCTCGCCGATCCCCGGCACCCACACCCTGTTCACGCTGCCCGAGGTGCCGCTGCCCGACTGGGCGCAGGGCATCCGCCTGGGCGGCCGGGTCACCGCGGAGGGCCTCACCTTCGCCCTGTACGACGCTTTGCGGCTGGCCGCGCTGCTGATCTGCGTGGGCGCCGCGAACGCCCTGGCCAGCCCGTCCCGGCTGCTGAAGTCGCTGCCCGGCGCCCTGTACGAGCTGGGCGTGGCCGTGGTGGTGGCGCTGACCTTCGCGCCGAACCTGATCGCCGACGTACGGCGGCTGCGTGCCGCGCGCCGGCTGCGGGGGCGTCCCGACAAGGGCGTGCGCGGTCTGGTGCAGGTGGGGCTTCCGGTCCTGGAGGGCGCCCTGGAGCGCTCGGTGTCCCTGGCCGCCGCGATGGACGCGCGCGGGTACGGCCGTACCGCCGAGGTGCCGGACGCCGTGCGGCGCACCACCGCCGCCCTCACGCTCGGCGGTCTGCTGGGCGTGTGCGCGGGGACGTACGGGCTGCTCACCGCGGCGGGCGGCGGTTACGGGCTGCCCGTGCTGCTGGCCGGTCTGGCGTCGGCGCTGGCGGGCCTGTGGCTCGGCGGGCGGCGCACCCTGCGCACCCGTTACCGCCCCGACCCGTGGGACGTGCGCGCCTGGCTGGTCTCCGCGTCCGGCGCGGCCGTGGCGGCCCTCCTGGTCCTGGCCGGCTCGCTGGACCCCGGGGCGCTGAACCCCGGTGTGGTCCCGCTGGAGCCGCCCGCCCTGCCCCTGTGGCCTGCGGCGGCCGTGCTGCTCGGTCTGCTGCCCGCCTTCGTCACCCCCGCCCCCGAGGCGGCCCGCGACCCCCGCAAGGAGCCGACGACGTGATCCGCTTCGAAAACGTGTCGGTGACCTACGACGGCGCGGCGCGGCCCGCCGTGCGGGACGTCGACCTGGAGGTCCCCGAGGGCGAACTGGTGCTGCTGGTGGGCCCGTCCGGCGTCGGCAAGTCGACGGTGCTGGGCGCGGTCAGCGGCCTGGTGCCGCACTTCACCGGCGGCACGCTGCACGGGCGCGTGACGGTCGCGGGCCGCGACACCCGCACCCACAAGCCGCGTGAACTCGCCGACGTGGTGGGCACGGTGGGCCAGGACCCGCTCTCCCACTTCGTGACGGACACGGTGGAGGACGAACTCGCCTACGGCATGGAGTCGCTGGGCCTGCCGCCGGACGTGATGCGCCGCCGGGTCGAGGAGACCCTGGACCTGCTGGGCCTGGCCGATCTGCGGGACCGGCACATCTCCACGCTGTCCGGCGGCCAGCAGCAGCGGGTGGCCATCGGCTCGGTCCTCACCCCGCACCCGAAGGTGCTGGTCCTGGACGAGCCGACGTCCGCCCTGGACCCCGCGGCCGCCGAGGAGGTCCTCGCCGTGCTGCAGCGCCTGGTGCACGACCTGGGCACCACGGTCCTGATGGCCGAGCACCGCCTGGAACGGGTCGTGCAGTACGCCGACCAGGTCGTGCTGCTGCCGGGCCCCGGCGAGCGGCCCCGGATGGGCGCCCCGGCGGAGGTCATGGCGGAGTCCCCGGTCTGCCCGCCGGTGGTCGAGCTGGGCCGCCTGGCCGGCTGGTCCCCGCTGCCGCTGACGGTCCGCGACGCCCGCCGCAGGGCGGCCCCGCTGCGGGAACGCCTGGAGGGGAGGCAGCCCGGGCAGGACACCGCGGCCCCCCGCACGGCTCCCCCGGCGAAGCGTCTCTTCGGACGCGCGAGGAAGCAGGACGACGGCACTCCCGAGCCGGTGGCCGAGGTGCGGTCCCTCGCCGTGCGCCGTGACCGGGTGCGGGCGCTGACCCGGGTGGACCTCACGGTGTCGCCCGGCGAGACGGTCGCGCTCATGGGCCGCAACGGCGCCGGCAAGTCGACGCTGCTCGGCGCGCTGGTCGGGCTGGTCGCCCCGTCGTCCGGGTCGGTCCGCACCGGCGGCGCGGTCCCGCACCGCAGCCGCCCCCGGGATCTGGTCCGCAAGGCCGGCCTGGTCCCGCAGGAGCCCCGCGACCTGCTGTACGCGGACACGGTCGCGGCGGAGTGCGCCGCCGCCGACAAGGACGCCGAGGCGGAGCCCGGCACGTGCCGCGCGCTGCTCGGCGAACTGCTGCCGTCGATCGCGGACGACGCCCACCCCCGCGACCTGTCCGAGGGCCAGCGGCTGACACTCGCCCTCGCGGTGGTCCTCACCGCCCGGCCTCCCCTGCTGCTGCTCGACGAGCCGACCCGCGGTCTGGACTACGCGGCGAAGGGCCGGCTGACGGCGATCCTGCGCCGGCTGGCCGCCGAGGGCCACGCCATCGTCATGGCCACGCACGACGTGGAACTGGCGGCGGAACTGGCGCACCGGGTGGTGCTGCTCGCCGAGGGCGAGGTGATCGCGGACGGTCCCTCGGCGGAGGTGGTCGTGGCGTCCCCGGCGTTCGCCCCGCAGGTGGCGAAGATCCTGGCGCCGCAGCCCTGGCTCACGGTCGCCCAGGTGAAGGAGGCGCTGGAGTCATGAGCGCCCCGGCGACCCCCGCACGGCCCGTGGACCGCCAGGCCCGCGCCCTGCGCCTCGGCCCTCGCACCTGGCTGGCGCTGGCCCTGGTGAGCGCGGTGGGCGTGGCCGGCTTCGGCTGGCCGTTCCTCGCCCCGCCCGAGTCGGCGGTGAACGCCCACCAGGGCGACGCGCCGTGGCTGTTCGCCGGGCTGCTCGTGCTGCTGGTGGCCGTGGTGGCGGCGGCCCTGTCGGAGTCCGACCTGGGCGCGAAGGCGGTGGCGATGCTCGGCGTCCTCGCGGCGGCGGGCGCGGCCCTGCGCCCCGTCGGCGCGGGCACGGCGGGGCTCGAGCCCATGTTCTTCCTGATGGTGCTCAGCGGCCGGGTCCTCGGCCCGGGCTTCGGCTTTGCCCTGGGCTCGGTCACGATGTTCGCCTCCGCCCTGCTCACCGGCGGGGTGGGGCCCTGGCTGCCGTTCCAGATGCTGGCGATGGGCTGGTTCACCATGGGCGCCGGCTTCCTGCCCGGCCCGGACCGGCTGCGGGGCCGCCTCGAGGTGTGGATGCTCGCCGTCTACGGCTTCCTGGCCGCCTTCGCCTACGGCACGGTGATGAACCTGGCGGGCTGGACCTTCATGAGCTCGCTCGCCTCGGACATCGCCTTCGACGGCGACGACCCGGTGACCGTCAACCTGGCCCGCTTCGTCGCGTACTGCCTGGCCACCTCGCTCGGCTGGGACCTGGGGCGGGCCGTGATCACGGTGGTGCTGACGCTGACGGCCGGCGCGACGGTGCTGCGGGCGCTGCGCCGTGCCACACGCAGGGCCGCCTTCGAGGCGCCGGTCACATTCGACGACGCCCCTCGGTAGGGGCGCGTGCGCGCCCTGTAGGTGCGCTGGTGAAGCACCCCACATGAGCGGCGTCACATACGAAGAAGGGCCGTAGACGAGCCGTGCGACCACTTACGGGCATCGCACCCCAAAAGGGACACCACGGGCAACGAGTCACGAACACCTCCGACCATCGGTAGTAAAAGGGACCTTTGCGGGCGATCCGGGGATTTGCTTCTGTGGAGCAGTCGCCAGGCGCCGACGCACCCCACGGGTCGCGGCGCCGACGTATGCCCCCGCCGGACGGCGGGGCCGCGACTCCCCTGCTTCCGACCGAAAGGCCGCCTGTGTCCGCCGCTTCCCTCCTCCGCTCCGTCGCCACTCCGAAGAAGGCCGTTGTCGGCGCCGCCCTGACCGCCGCCACGTGCGGCACGCTGATCGCCGCCGCCCCCGCGCAGGCCGCGACCACGGCAGCCCCCACCTCCGCCGCCTCGGCCCAGGCGACCGCGAAGAAGATGATCGGCAACTCGGCCGAGTTCCAGTGCTTCTCGAAGATCGTGTCGCACGAGAGCGGCTGGAACCCGCAGGCCACCAACGCCTCCAGCGGCGCCTACGGCCTGGTCCAGGCGCTCCCGGCCTCGAAGATGGCCTCGGCCGGCTCGGACTGGAAGACCAACCCGGCCACCCAGATCAAGTGGGGCCTGGACTACATGAAGGACCGCTACGGCAGCGCCTGTGACGCCTGGTCCTTCTGGCAGGCCAACAACTGGTACTGACGAGCGAGCGTCACCCTGATACCGAAGGCGGCGGCCCCCTGATCCCCGGGGCCGCCGCCTTCGCCTGTCTCAGCCCAGGACCAGCGGCAGCCGCGCGGCGAGACCGCCCAGCGCGGCGGCCTCGCCGGCGGTGGGCGTACGGCGGCCCGTGCCGGTCAACAGCGCGTCCGTGTCGGACAGTTCCGCCGGGAACTTGGCGCCCGCGATCCGCTCCAGCGCGGTGCGGGCCACCGCCAGCGTCTGCCCCGGGGGCCGCGGGGCGGACGGCAGACGGGCGACGAGGTCCAGGTGGTGCAGCGTCCACTCCAGCACGTACGCACTGAGGTAGTCGCCGGCGGTCAGCACCTTGTCCTTGGTGCTCACCAGCGCGGCGGGGTCGGCCAGTCCGGCCGCCCGCCCGGCCGCGGAGCCCACGTCGTCCAGATGGAACTTCAGCAGCGCGGGATCTCCGTACGCGGCGGCCAGACGCGGGATCAGCGCGTCCAGCGGGTCGTCGCCGGTGGGCGGCTCCACCAGGTCCCAGTACGTCGTCGCGTCCGCCGTCGGCCCGGTGCCGGCCGGGGTGACGAGCGTGATGAGCACGTCCTGCGCGTCGATGACGAGATGGCAGACGAGGTCCCGCACCAGCCAGCCCCGGCAGCCGGACGGCTGGTCGAAGTCCTCGTCGGCGACCCCCGCGACGGCAGCGAGCAGGGCGCTCCAGCTGCGGGAGAAGTCACCGGTCACCGTGTCGTCGTGCGCCATGCTCCGGAGGGTAGGCCCTTCAGATCTCCCCCACCGCCCGCAGCCACGCCTTGAAGTCCTCGATCAGCCCGGGCGGGTTGGCGGCCTCGGTGGCGTGCGCCTCCCAGCCGGGGCGGGCCACGTCGAAGACGACGACCGGCAGCGGGCGGCCCAGGACACGCTCGATCACCCCGTCGGCGTGCAGATGGCGGGCCAGGTCGATCACGGCGTCGCAGAGAGGAAGGTCTCCGGTCGGTCTGTCATCACAGGAGCATCCCATCCGTCAACGACGGTGGACGGCAACCCCCTTGAGGAGTGAACGCGGGGACCGAGTATGACGTCCTCATGATCGTGCCCTCTGCCGACCTCGCTCTGCTCCGGCGGCCGGACCCGGCCATGGAGCGGAGCCAGCCCTTCCGTTCCTTCTGCCGGCGTCGTCGTACACCGCTCCTGGCCACCCTGGCCGTGCTGCCGCTGTACGCGCTGTGGTGGGCGGTGCTGGCGACCGGCGGCGGTGATCTCGCCGCCCAGGACGCGTGGGCGGGGTTCGCGGGGCAGCACGGCTCTTCGGCGTACAACCTGTTCTGGTACGGCGGCATGCACACCGCCAACTACAGCCTCATATCGCCGTACTTGATGGCGGCCGTCGGGGTGCGGGCGCTCACCGTGGCCTCGGGGCTGGCCGCCACCTGGATCGCGGCGGTGCTGGTGGAGCGGGTGGAGCCGCGGCGGCCGCTCGCGCCCGCGCTGCTCGCCGCGCTCGGCCTGTGGGGCAACGTGGCCTCGGGGCGCACCACGTTCGCCCTCGGGGTCGCCTTCGGACTGGCCGCGTGTCTGTACCTCACCGGCCACGCGGGCCGGCGGAAACGTCTCCTCCTCACCGGCGCCTACGCCGCGCTCGCCACCATGGCGTCCCCGGTCGCGGGGCTGTTCCTCGCCGTCGTCGGGGCGGGCCTCGTCCTGGTGCGGCGGCCGGGACCCGCCGTCGCCCTGTTGCTGCCGCCCGCGCTGGTGGTGGGCGCGACCAGCCTGCTCTTCCCGTTCCAGGGCGAGCAGTTGATGCCCGCGGGCCGCATAGGGATACCCGCGTCCCTCGGCCTCGCGGTCGCGGTGCTGTCGCCTCCGTCCTGGCGGGCGGCACGGTGGAGCGGCGCGGTCTACGCGGCCGGGACCGTGCTGGTGTATCTGATCCCCTCCCCCGTCGGCACGAACCTGGAGCGGTTCGCCGAGTACGCCGCGCCGGTCGCGCTGATGGTGGCCCTGCTCGCGCAGCCGCGGCTGCGGCCGGTGCGCCGCGCCCTGCTGGTGGCGGCGCTGGTGTTCTCCTCCGGGTGGACGGTCAAGAAGACCGTCGACGACCTGAAGGTGTCCACGGACGTCCCCGCCTGGGCGGCGCAGACCGACGGCGTCGTGCGGGCGTTGGAGTCGCTGGGCGCCGACCGGACGCGGGTCGAGGCGGTGCCCGCGCGCAACCACCGGGAGGCGGTGGCGCTCGCCCCGCACGTGCATCTCGCGCGGGGCTGGAACCGGCAGCTCGACATGGAGCGGGCCCGGCTGTTCTACGACGGCTCGTTCTCCGCCGCCGCCTACCGGGCGTGGCTGGACCGGTGGGCGGTCGGGTTCGTGGTGCTGCACGACGGCAGGCCGGACGGGTACGCCGAGGAGGAGGCGCGGCTGGTGCGGGAGCGGCGGCCCGACTGGCTGGTGCCGGTCTGGCGCGACGCGCACTGGGAGGTGTTCCGGGTCGAGGGTGCGGTGCCGCTGGTGTCCGCGCCGGGGTCGGTGGTGCGGACCTCCGGCGCGGAACTGGTGCTGCGGGTGGCGCGGCCGGGCGCGGTGACCGTGCGGATCGCGTACTCGCCGTGGCTGCGGGTGGACGGCGGCGGATGCCTGTCCCGGGCGGGCGAGTTCACCCGGCTCACCGTGTCCGCGGCGGGCGAGTACCGGATCAGCTCGGAGTACGGTCCCTCTCCGGCACCGGCGGCCCGCTGCTGACCTCCTTCGTCGCGGTCTCCTCGGCCACCGCCGTGACCGTGCGGGCCCGGGGCCCCTGGAACAGGTAGGTCAGGCCGAAGCCGCCGACGACGACGACCGCGCCGCCGGCCGCGTCCAGGATCCAGTGGTTGCCGGTCGCGACGATCGCGGCGGCGGTGAACAGCGGGTGCAGCAGGCCGAGGGCCTTCATCCACACCTTGGGCGCGATGACCGCGATCACCAGGCCGCACCACAGCGACCAGCCGAAGTGCAGCGAGGGCATCGCCGCGTACTGGTTGGTGAGCGCGGTGAGCGTGCCGTAGTCGGGCTTGGAGAAGTCCTGCACGCCGTGGACCGTGTCGATGATGCCGAGGCCCGGCATCAGGCGCGGCGGGGCCAGCGGGTAGAGCCAGAAGCCGGCCAGGGCGAGCAGGGTGGCGAAGCCGAGGGCGGAGCGCGCCCAGCGGTAGTGGACGGGGCGGCGCCAGTAGAGCAGGCCGAGCACCGTCAGCGGCACCACGAAGTGGAACGACGTGTAGTAGAAGTCGAAGAACTGCCGAAGCCAGCCGATCTTCACCACGGCGTGGTTGACCGCGTGCTCGATGTCCAGGTGGAGCACGCGCTCCAGGTCGAGGATCTGCTGTCCGTGCTCCTCGGCGCGGGCGCGGCCCGCCTCGTTGCTGCCGCCGGTCGCGGCGAGGCGCACCCTGGCGTACCCGGCGTAGGTGACGCGGATGAGCAGCAGCTCCAGCAGCAGGTTCGGCCGGATCAGCACCCTCCGCAGGAACGGCAGCAGCGGCACGAATCCGAACCGGGCCGGCACGGGCGGGGCGTACTGCGTGGGCACCGGGTCGCGGAAGTACGGGGACGTGCGGCTGAGGAACGGCACGGCGGTGGCGGCGGCCAGCGCGGCGAGCAGCACCACGTTGTCCCGCAGCGGGTGCAGGAACGCCATGTTCGGCAGCATCATCTTGGCCGGCAGCGTCATCACCAGGACGACGGCGACGGGCCACACGAGCCGGTCGCGGGCGCGCGTGCCGACCCGGCCGACGACGGTGAGCAGCACCCACAGCAGCTGGTGCTGCCACGCCGTCGGGGACACCGCTATGGCGGCGCACCCGGTGACGCCGACGGCGAGGAGCAGCTGGCCGTCGCGGGCGTAGTGGACGGCGCGCCGCAGACCGAGCGTGACGACGACGGCGCCGAGCAGCAGGAACAGGCCGATCTCCAGCGGGCCCTCGAGGCCGAGGCGGAGCAGCGCGCCGTGCAGGGACTGGTTGGCGAGGGCGTCGGCGGGGCCGCCGAGCCCGGCCCCCGACAGGTGGTGTCCCCAGTAGGCGGCGGAGTCCTGCGGCATGGCGGCCCAGGCGAGCGCGGTGGCCGAGGCGAAGGTGACGGCGGTCACGGTGGCGGCCTGGCGGCGGCCGGTGAGCCACAGCAGCGGCGCGAAGAGCAGCAGGGTCGGCTGGAGGGCCGCCGCGACGCCGACGAGGACGCCGCCGGCCCGCTGGCCGTGGGCGACGAAGCAGCCGAGCAGGACGAGCAGCACCGGGATGATGCTGGTCTGGCCGAGCCACAGGGTGTTGCGCACCGGCAGGGACACCATGAACAGGCTGACCGCGACCGGCGCGGCGAGCAGCGCGGTGCGCCGCCCGACCGGCTGCGGGAGCGCGCGGGCGGCGATCAGCGCGAGCGCCACCACCAGCAGCAGGGTGCCGAAGGTCCAGCCCCAGCCGAGGGTCTCCTCGGCCGATCTGGTCAGGGGCTTGAGGACCAGCCCGCCGAACGGTGTGCCGGTGAACTCGGTGGAGTCGTAGAGGGAGCCGCTGACGTGCAGCACGCCCTCGGGGCCTACCCAGGTCTCCAGGTCGGTCAGGCGTTCACCGCTCGGGGTGGTGAGGACGAGGGCGACCTGGCGCACCGCGAGGACGGCGGCGAGCAGCCACAGTCCCAGGCGCGCCGCCCGCATCCGTGCCCCGGCGCCGCCCACGGCCGTCGCGCCGAACGCCTCGGCCGTCCGCCCACTGTGTTCCGCATTCGCCACGCCTCGTCGGCCTCCCGCCCCGTTGTCGCCCCGCGCGTCCCGTGCGGGGGTCGTGCCGTGCGCGGCCCGCAGGGCGCGCACCCCTCGACAAGGACGCCGGACACCGCCGCTTCACCTGACGGCCCTCTCTCTTTTGTCCGGATGACGATAGTCCGCGCGGGATGCGGTTGCCTCGGGGCGACGCGAGAAGCATCACAACCGGCCACCCCCGGCGGAGATCGTCCGGACCGCGGAGTGCCTGCTTACGGCGCATTTCCGTGCAGTATGCATCTACTCTCGTACCGTACGTAACGGGGGAAACGCCGCCTATCGTCGCTGGCTTGGCCCGCCCGACAGTGCCGCCGCGCGGACCCGTCCCTGTTCCCCACGAAAGGCAGGCGAGCGAAGTCTTGTCGACTGCTCAGGTCGCCCATCACTCCGTCGCCCCCGGTCCCGCAGGCTCCCCCAGGACCGGTGCGGCACAGGCATCCGATCCCTCCCTCGGCCCCCCGACGGTCACCGACCCGGCGCTGGTCAAGCGCGCCGTGAAGGCGGCCGCGCTCGGCAACGCCATGGAATGGTTCGACTTCGGTGTCTACAGCTACATCGCCGTCACCCTGGGCAAGGTCTTCTTCCCCTCGGGCAACGCCACCGCGCAGCTGCTGTCCACGTTCGGCGCGTTCGCCGCGGCCTTCCTGGTCCGCCCGCTCGGCGGCATGGTCTTCGGTCCGCTCGGCGACCGCGTGGGCCGGCAGAAGGTCCTCGCCGTCACGATGATCATGATGGCGGCGGGCACCTTCGCCATCGGGCTGATCCCCTCCTACGCCGCGATCGGCGTGGGCGCCCCGATCCTGCTGCTGGCGGCCCGCCTGGTGCAGGGCTTCTCCACCGGCGGCGAGTACGCCGGCGCCTCCACCTTCATCGCCGAGTACGCCCCCGACAAGCGGCGCGGCTTCCTCGGCAGCTGGCTGGAGTTCGGCACGCTCGCCGGGTACATCGGCGGCGCGGGTCTGGTGACCCTGATGACGGCGCTGCTGTCCACGGACGACCTGCTCTCCTGGGGCTGGCGCGTCCCGTTCCTGATCGCGGGCCCGATGGGCATCATCGGCCTCTATCTGCGGATGCGGCTGGAGGAGACCCCCGCCTTCGCCGCCGAGGTCGCCAAGGCCGAGACCGAGCGGCCCAAGGTGCCGCTGCGCGAGATGGTCGCCGGCCAGTGGCGCGCGCTGCTGCTGTGCGTCGGCCTGGTGCTGGTCTTCAACGTCACCGACTACATGCTGCTGTCGTACATGCCGAGCTACCTCACCAGCGAGCTGGGCTACGACGCCACGCACGGCCTGGTCGTCGTCCTCGGCGTGATGGTGCTGATGATGATCGTGCAGCCGTTCGCCGGGGCGCTGACCGACAAGGTGGGCCGCCGCCCGGTGATGGCGGCCGGCTGCGCGGGCTTCCTCGCGCTGTCCGTGCCCGCGCTGCTGCTGATCCGCGACGGCGGGCTGCTCGCGGTCGCCGCCGGCATGGGCGCGCTCGGCCTGCTGCTGGTCTGCTTCACCGCCGCGATGCCGTCCGCGCTGCCCGCGCTGTTCCCCACCCGGGTCCGCTACGGCTCGCTGTCGATCGGCTTCAACGTCTCGGTGTCCCTGTTCGGCGGCACCACCCCGCTGGTGGTCACCGCGCTGATCGGCGCGACCGGCGACGTGATGATGCCCGCCTACTACATGATGGCGGCCGCCGTGATCGGCGGGTTCGCGGTGTGGCGCATGGCCGAGTCGGCCGGCCGCCCGCTGCCCGGCTCGCCGGCGTCGCTGGAGCCCGGGACACACCCGGAAAAGGTCCAGAAGGTCTGACAGCCCAGGGCCGCGCCCCGTATCTTCGACAGCCGATCCGGCCGGGCAGGTCCGGCCGGCCCGACGGAAGGCACCCTGCATGAGCGAGGCGCTGCTCTGGAACGCGGTGGACGACTACTTCGCCGAGCAGCTGCTCGGCGGGGACCCGGACGACGCCCTGGAGGCGGCGCTGCGCGAGAGCGACGCCGCCGGCCTCCCGCCCATCGCCGTCTCTCCCCTCCAGGGCAAGCTGCTCCAGCTCCTCGCCCGGCTCCAGGGCGCACGGCGCGTCCTGGAGATCGGCACGCTCGGCGGCTACAGCACCATCTGGCTGGGCCGCGCGCTGCCCGCCGACGGGCGCCTGGTCACCCTGGAGTACGACCCCCGGCACGCCGAGGTCGCCGTCCGCAACATCGCCCGCGCCGGTCTCGCCGAGCAGGTCGAGGTGCGGGTCGGCCCGGCGCTGGAGTCGCTGCCGAAGCTCGCGGACGAGCAGCCGCCGCCGTTCGACCTGGTGTTCATCGACGCCGACAAGGCGAACAACCCGCACTACGTCGAGTGGGCGCTGCGCCTCACGGCCGCGGGCAGCCTGATCGTCCTCGACAACGTGGTGCGCGGCGGCCGCGTCGCCGACCCGGACAACAGCGACGCGGACGTGCTGGGCACCCGCGCCGCCCTGGAGATGTTCGGCACCCACCCGCGGCTCGACGCCACGGCGGTCCAGACGGTCGGCGTCAAGGACCACGACGGGTTCGCGCTGGCACGCGTGGTGTCCTGAGCGGACGCGCCGGAGAGCCCGGCGGGCTCAGATCTCGTGGTAGAAGCCCACGTTGACGCTGCGCGGGGCGGTGCGGTCCAGGATCACGACCTCACCGCTGCCGCCCCGGGGCAGCGGCACGGTCCCGCCGTACGCGACGGGCTGGACGTGGTCCCCGACGGTCAGCCGCACCTCCGACGACGGCTCGGGCAGCGAGCCGCGCAGCCAGGTCAGCTGCCAGCTGCCGTCCTGCGCGCACTGGAACTCCAGGTGCACCCGCGACACGAACAGCCAGTCGTCCGGCGTCGCCAGGCGGCACAGGGACGTGTCCCGCCCCACCCGCAGCACGGTGCCCGGCTCGCTGGGCGCGTCGGCCATCAGCATCCCGGCCGTGGCGCCCGATTCCGCCGCCGACACCGCGGCCATGGTGAGTTCGAGCACGAGCGCTCCTCCTGAGAGGTCCTGGGGGCCGGGACGGCCGGATCGGCCGCCCGCCGCCAGATGATAAAACGCCCGGCCGTACCGCGTCCGGCACAATGGGGTCATGACCGAGCGGAAGCCACCGGGAGTCTCCTTCGAGAGCTGGGTCGACAAACAGATCCGCGACGCCCGGGCGCGCGGGGAGTTCGAACGGCTCGAAGGCGCCGGCCGTCCGCTGCCGCCCGAGATCGAGAGCACCTACGACGAACTGTGGTGGGTCAAGCGGAAGATGGCCCGCGAGGGCATGTCGGTGCTGCCGCCGACGCTGGCCCTGCGCAAGGAGGCCGAGGACGCGCTGGAGGCGGCCCTCGCGGCCCCCTCGGAGCGGATCGTGCGGAAGATCCTCGCGGACATCAACGCGAAGATCAGCGACATGATGTTCAAGCCGCCGCCCGGCCCCCCGCTGGGCAAGAAGCCGTACGACGTCGAGGACGTCGTACGCCGGTGGCGGGAGCGCCGGGCGGCGTCGGAAGGGCAGGGCGGCTCAGACGTGTAGCAGGCGCTCCGCCAGCTCGCGGTAGTCCCGCAGCGCGAGCCGCAGTTGCTCGGTGTCGGCGGCCGTGGCGGCATCGCCCTTCTCCGGGTCGCCGGACGCGGGCGTCTTCCAGTGCTGCGTGAGGGTGCGGCGGCGCTCGGTGAGGGCGTCGGTGAGCCGCTCGGTGATCTCGTGCAGCACGAGGTCGGCCTCCTCGACGGCGTCCCGCGGCCGGTCCACGAACCCGGCGACGGCCTGCCGCAGCTGCGCGGAGAGACGGTCACAGGTGTCGTCGGCGAGGAGCCGGGAGTCGGGGCCGTGGTGGCCTGCGTGGTCGCCGGTGCCGGCGCGGGTGCCCTCCGGGCGGGGCGCGCGCGTTCCGGTGCCGTCCGGGCCCGGGGTGTGGGTGCCGGTGCCGTCCGGGCCCGGGGTGTGGGTGCCG
>Ga0164243_10006661_pt1 | contig 17439 bp, 13 predicted proteins | sample OricompcompostOP_FD_108781 | JGI IMG/M metagenome (GOLD analysis project Ga0164243, IMG submission 108781) | Organic Plus compost microbial communities from Emeryville, California, USA - Original compost - Organic plus compost (OP) | ecosystem: Engineered > Solid waste > Mixed feedstock >... | reverse complement strand
GCGGACCGCGCGCGCGTCCGGGATGACCAGGCGAGCCGCCCTGTTCCGGGTCGGCGTCCGGAACGCGTCGCTGCCGCTGGTCACCGTCGTCGGCCTGCTCGCGGCCGAGCTGATCGGCGGCACAGTGATCATTGAAGAGGTGTTCTCGCTGCCGGGCCTGGCCCGCATGATCCTCAGCGCGGTGAGCGCGCGCGAGGTGATCGTCGTGCAGAGCACCGTGATGGTGATCGTCGCGTTCGTCCTGGTGGTGAACCTGGTCGTGGACATCCTGTACGGCGTACTCGACCCGAGGGTGAGGGTGAACCGATGAGCGAGCGGATCATTCGACTCTGCGTGTTGGTGCCTCATGGCGTCGCGGAGCGAAGCGGAGCGGGGGCATGAGCGCGGTCATTGTTCCTGGCGCGATTCCCACGGCGGCGACGCCGCGGCGGCGCCGCCGGTGGAACGCCTCCCTGATCGTCGGGCTGGTGATGACCGGCGCGTTCCTGGTCGTCGCGGTGCTCTCGCTCGTCTGGACGCCGGCCGACCCCAACCAGGTCGCGCCACGCGACCGGCTGCTGCCGTTCGGGTCGGCGGGGCACCTGCTCGGCACCGACGCGCTCGGGCGGGACGTCGCCAGCGCGCTGATGGTCGGCGCGCGCACGTCCATCATCGTCGCCGCCGGGGCGGCCCTGCTGGGCCTGGTGCTCGGCACCATCACCGGCCTGATCGCGACGTCGGCGCGGCCGTACGTCAACGAGACCGTGATGCGCGGCGCCGACATCCTGCTCTCCATCCCGGGTGTGGTGTTCGCGCTGGTGCTCGCCGCGACCATCGGCGCCGGCGTCGGCTCGACGATCTTCGCGCTCTCGGTCTTCTTCACTCCCTCGTTCACCCGCGTGGTGCGGGCGGCGGCGCTGCGCGTGCTGGAGGAGGACTTCGTCACCGCGGCCCAGCTGTACGGCCGGAAGCGGCTGTTCATCCTGGCCCGGCACGTGGTGCCGAACATCTTCTCGGTGATGATCGTCCAGTTCACGCTCTACTTCGCGGTCGGCATCCTCACCGAGGCGGGCCTGTCGTACCTCGGTGTCGGCGTGACCCGGCCGGACGTCTCCTGGGGAATCCTGCTCAAGGAGGCACAGGAGACGGTCGGCGTGGCCAGCCCGCTCGCGATCTGGCCGGGCCTGGCGATCGTCTTCGCCGTGCTGGGGCTCAACATCCTCGGCGACGGACTGCGGGACGTGCTCGACCCACGGCTCCGGGGGAGGAAGTCATGAGCGAGCTGGTGCTCGACGTCCGCGACCTGGTGGTGCGCCGTGACGACCTGGTCGCGGTGCGGGGCGTCAACCTCCAGGTGCGGGCCGGCCAGCGGGTCGGCGTCGTCGGCGAGTCCGGCGCGGGCAAGAGCCTCACGGCGCTCGCCGTCATGGGTCTGCTGCAACCCGGCTGGCGTACGGAGGGCCAGGTCCTCCACGACGGCGTGGACCTCACGAAGATCTCCGACAAGGCGTTCTCCGGCCGGCGCGGCCGGACGCTGTCGATGGTGTTCCAGGACCCGCTCTCCGCGCTGAACCCCACCCAGCGGGTCGGCGCGCAGATCACCGGCGTGCTGCGCCGGCACACCAAGGTGTCCCGCGAGCAGGCCCGGAAAGCGGCGCTCGACCTGCTCGTCCAGATGCGGCTGCCGCGTCCGGAGCAGATGCTGCGGGCGTACCCGCACGAGCTGTCGGGCGGGCAGCGGCAGCGCATCATGATCGCCATCGCGCTGGCCTGCTACCCGCAGCTGATCATCGCGGACGAGCCGACCACCGCGCTGGACGTCACGGTGCAGAAGCAGGTGCTCCGGCTGCTCGACGGCGCCGTGAAGGAACGGGGCAGCGCGCTACTCATGATCACTCACGACCTGCCGGTCATCGCCGCGATGTGCGACCACGTGCTGGTCATGTACGGCGGTCGCGTGGTCGAGGAGGGACCGGTCGGCACCGTGTTCCGCACGCCGCGCCACCCGTACACCAAGGGCCTGCTGGAGTCGCAGCCCACACTGGACAACGTGGAGCTGGACGGCACCAACCGGCTGCCGTCGATCCCGGGCAGCGTGCCGCCGCTGCACGCCATGCCGTCCGGCTGCGCCTTCCGGACCCGCTGCGGCCGGGCCGACGAGCAGTGCGCGACAGTGCCCACACTGGAGGGTGACGGCTCGCGGGCGGCCTGCTGGCACCCGGAGCCCGTGGCCAGCACGGCGGGTGCCCGATGAGCACGCCGATCATCGAGGCGCGCGGCGTCGGCCAGACGTACAAGCTCGCCCGGACGAAGCTCTTCGGCCGCCGCGAACGGCTGGCGGCACTTTCCGATGTGGACTTCCACGCGATGCCGGGTGAGGCCGTCGGCCTGGTCGGCGAATCCGGCTCCGGCAAGTCGACGCTGACCCGCATCCTCGTCGGTCAGGAACGGCCCGCCGCCGGCGTGATGGCCCACAACGGCCGCGACGTCTGGCGGCTGGACCGGGCCGCGCACCGGGAGTTCCGCCGCTCGGTGCAGGTGGTGCTGCAGAACCCGCGGTCGTCGCTGGACCCGCGGATGCGGATCGGCAGCTCCCTCGTGCAGCCGCTGCGGGCCCTGCGCGTCGAGACCGACCCGGACGCCCGGATCCGCGAGGTGCTCGAGCAGGTGGGCCTCGGCCCGGACGTGCTGACGAAGTACCCGCACGAGTTCTCCGGCGGCCAGCTCCAGCGGATCGCCATCGCGCGGGCCCTGATGCCGCATCCGAAGGTGGTCATCGCGGACGAGCCCGTCTCGGCGCTCGACGTGTCGATCCAGGCCCAGGTGCTCAACCTGCTCAAGGACCTGGTCGCCGAGCTGGGTCTGACGTTGGTGCTGATCGCGCACGACCTGTCGGTGGTCGCGTACACCACCAGCCGCGTCGCGGTGATGTCCGGCGGCCGGATCGTCGAGACCGGCCGCCCGGCCGAACTCTTCCGCAACCCGACCGCGCCGGCGACCCAGGCCCTGGTCGACTCGGTGCTCACCGTCGAGGACGGCCTGGCCGGAAAGGCGTTGACATGAGCGAGCAGCGCGAGCGAATCGGCCAGCTCTGTGCGGTGGTGCCTCATGACGGCGCGGAGCGAAGCGGAGCGGCGGCATGAGTGAGGGCGTGGGACGGCTGGCGGGACGCACGGCGCTGATCACCGGCGCGTCGCGCGGCATCGGTGCGGCGGTGGCACGCCGGTTCGTGGCCGAGGGGGCCGCCGTGGCGCTCGCGCACGAGCCGACAGCCGAGATGGCGGACCTCGCCGAGCGGCTCGCCGCCGAGCTGCGGGACTCCGGCGGCCGGGCCGTGGCCGTACCCGGCGACCTCGCCGACCCGGACGGGCCCGCCGCCGTGGTCGAGCGGGCCCGGCGGGAACTCGGGCCGATCAGCGTTCTGGTGGCGAACGCGGCCGCCTCCGGCCGGTCGCCCTACCAGGACATCAGCGTCGCGCAGTGGGACCTCGTCCAGGCGGTGAACACCCGCGGCACCTGGCTGCTCGCCAAGGCGGTGCGCGACGACCTCGTCGCCACCCGCGGCTGCGTCATCACGCTGACCTCGGTGATGGTGCGGACCGGGCAGCCATGGGCCCTGCACTACACGGCTTCGAAGGCGGCGATCCTCGGCATGACCCGGGCCCTCGCCCGCGAGCTGGGCCCGCACCACGTCCGGGTGAACGCCGTGATGCCGGGTGCCATCCGCACCGAGAACGAGGTCGAGCTGGAGCCGGACGCCGACGTCGTGGCCGCCGAGATCCTGCCGCTGCAGTCGCTGCCGCGCCGCGGCGTCGCCGAAGACCTCGCCGGCGCCTTCGTCTTCCTCGCCAGCGACGACGCGTCGTTCGTCACCGGTCAGGTGATCAACGTCGACGGCGGCTGGGTCATGTACTGACGACGTTGCGCAGCGGTTCGCCGGCCATCAGCGCGCGCAGGTTCGCCGCGATCAGCTCGTCGGCGCCGAGGGGCCGGCCGCCGGCCGCGTGCGGGCTGATGATGATGTCCGGCTCGTCCCACAGGGGAGAGTCCGCCGGCAGCGGCTCGGTGTCGAAGACGTCCAGCGCCGCGCCGCCCAGCCGGCCGGCCCGCACCGCGGCGAGCAGCGCGTCGGTGTCCACCGGGCCGCTGCGGCCGACGTTGACGAGCCAGGCGTGCGGCGGAAGCAGGGCGAGACGCTCCGCGTCGAGGGCGTGCCGGGTCTCCGGACCGGCGGGCAGGATCATGATCAGCACGTCGGTGCCGGGCAGCCGGGCCGGCAGGTCCTCGACGCCGATCACCGGGTAGCCGCCTCGGACACCCGGGGTCCGGGCCACCCCGGTCACCCGGGCACCAAGCGCGGTCAGGTGCGGTGCCAGCGTCGTGCCGATCGAGCCGAAGCCCCAGATCAGCACCTCGGCGTCGCGCAGCGTGCGGAACGCGCCGGGCTCGTGGACCGGCTGCACGCCGCCCAGCTCGCCGGCCCACCGGTGGCCGATCTGGGCCCGGGTCAGCCGGTGCAGCCGGCGCGCGGCGGCCAGCACCAGCGCCAGCGTGTGCTCGGCCACCGGCTGGTCGTGCAGCGACCGGCCGGACGTGATCACGACTCCCGGCGCGAAGCCCGCGGCCAGCACCTGCTCGGTCCCGGCCGCGAGCGACTGGACCCAGCGCAGCGACCGCAGCCGGCGCGCGCAGTCCCGGAGCTGGGCGTCCGGGTTGGCCCAGACGACCAGCGCCTCGGCGTCCTCGACCCCGGCGGGCAGCGGCTCGTCGGGCCGGTAGTGGACGACCTCGACGCCGTCCGGGACGGCCGGAGCGAGCGGGGTGCTGGTCGGCAGCAGGAGCTTCATCGGGTCAGCGACTCCAGGAGTTCGAGGACGTGCCGGTACGTCCGGCCGGTCGCCCGGGACATGCCCAGCTCGCAGGTGCGGTTGCTGGAGACGTACGCGTCGTACCGGCCGGCGCGGATCTCGGCCGCCTGCGCGGCGGTGGCCCCGGCGGTCACCTCGGGGTGCAGCAGGCCGCGGTCGCCCGCGAAGCCGCAGCAGCCCCAGCCCGCCGGCACCACGACCTCGTCGGCGCAGGCGGCGGCGAGCGCGGTGAGGTCCGCGGTGGAGCCCAGGTGCTCGCTGGCGCAGGTGGGGTGCACGGCGACCGCGCCGAGCCGGCGGCGGACGGTGAGCCGGGGAAGCACGTCCGTGCGGACGTACGTGACGGCGTCCAGCAGCGTGAGCGACCGGAACCGGGCCAGGTCGTCGCCGTCGAGCTGGGAGCCGATCTCGCGCAGCCCGTGCGCGCAGGACGACGCCGCGCAGACCACCGGGAGGCGTCCCTCGGCGGAGGCGTCCCAGACGGCGGCGAAGGTGCGGCGGGCCATCTCGGCGTACCCGTCGGTGAGGCCCTTGGACTTCCACGGCGTGCCGCAGCAGAGACCGGCGATCCCGTCCGGGACGGCGAGCGGCAGCCCGGCCCGTTCGCACAGCGTCTGGAAGGCCGAGGTCACGCCGGCGTCGGTGCGGGTCGCCGGGCCGAACAGCGAGTCGACGCAGCTCGGGAAGAAGACGGCGACGGCGTCGCGCGGCCGGGCCGGTGCCGGCCGGCGGGGGCCGGGGCCCGGCAGGTCGCCGTCCAGCCGCGGGGTCCAGTCCTCCGGCAGGACCCGGCGCGCGGCGCGGCTGCCGGCCGAGAGCAGGCCGCCCGGGAGGGTGCCGGCGACGCGCAGCCCGGCGCGCAGCCCGGTCACCGCGCCGGCCCAGTGCCGGGCCGCCGCCGTGCCACTCCGCTGGGCGGCCGGGCCGAGGCGCTCGGCCCGCAGGCTCTTCATCGCGGCGCCGGTGTCGATCGCGACCGGGCACGCGACCAGGCACATCGAGTCGGCGGCGCACGTGTCGACGGCCTCGTAGCCGGCGTCGCGGCGCAGCTCGCCGGCCCGGCGCCGGTCGCCGTCGGCCTCGGCGCGCGCGATCTCCCGCAGCAGCACGATGCGCTGCCGCGGGGTGGTGGTGACGTCCCGGGACGGGCAGACGGGCTCGCAGTAGCCGCACTCGACGCAGGTGTCGACCAGCGGGTCGACGGGCAGGGTGGTCTTGAGGTGTGCGAGGTGGGCGGCCGGGTCGTCGGTGAGGACGACACCGGGGTTCAGCACGCCGGCCGGGTCGCAGAGGGCCTTGACCTCGCGCATCACCGCGTACAGCTCGTCGCCGAACTGCCGCCGGACGTACGGCGCCATGATCCGGCCGGTGCCGTGCTCGGCCTTCAGCGAGCCGTTCGCGGAGAGCACCAGGTCGACCAGGTCCTCGGTGAACGCCTCGTAGCGGCGCAGCTCGGCCGGGTCGTCGAAGCGCGGGTTGATCATGAAGTGCAGGTTGCCGTCCTTGGCGTGGCCGAAGATGACGGCGTCGTCGTACCCGTGGGTGGCGAACAGCGCGGTCAGCCGCCGCGTCACGTCGGTCAGCACGTCCAGCGGGACGACGACGTCCTCCAGCAGGGCGGTCGTCCCGACCGGCCGCGCGCCGGCCACGGCGGTGTAGAGGCCCTTGCGCAGGTGCCAGAGCGCGGCGCGCTCCGCGGGGTCGGTGGTGAACTCCGCCGGGGTGGCCAGCGGCAGGTCGGCGAGCGTGCGCCGGGCCCGCGCCAGCTCCTCGTCCAGCTCGGCGGCCGTCATGGCCTGCAGCTCGACCAGGAGCGCGGTGTGCGTCCGCACCGCCAGCCCGGCCAGCGCCGGGCCGGCCTGCGGGTCGCGCCGCACGACGCGCAGCGACGCGGCGTCCATCAGCTCGATGGTGCGGGCTCCGGCCGCGAGCAGCGCCGGCAGCGCGTCGGTGGCCCGGTCGATGGAGTCGAAGACCAGCAGGGCCGTGGCCGCGTACGGCCGCACCGGCACCGTCCGGAACGTCACCTCGCCGACGAAGCCGAGCGTGCCCTCCGAGCCGATGAGCAGGTGGCTGAGGATGTCGACCGGCCGGTCGTGGTCGAGGAACGCGTTCAGCGCGTACCCCATGGTGTTCTTCATCGAGAACTGGTGCCGGATGCGCGCGACGGAGTCCGCGTCGGCGCGGACCCGGTCGCGGAGCGCGGCGAGCCCGTCCCAGAGCGCCGGCTCGCGGGCCCGGAGCTGGTCGTCGGCGTCCGGCGCCGCGGTGTCCACGGTGGTGCCGGAGGGCAGGACGAAGGTCATCGCCTCCACCGTCCGGTACGCGTTGAACTCCGTGCCGCACGCCATCCCGGAGGAGTTGTTGGCGATCACCCCACCGACCGTGCAGGCGGCCTCGCTCGCCGGGTCGGGGCCGAGCCGGGTGCCGTGCGGCGCGAGCCGCGCGTTGACGGCCCGGATTGTGGCGCCGGGCTGGCTGCGCACCAGCGCGCCGCCGGCCAGCACGTCGACCCGGCGGAAGTGGCGGCGGGTGTCCACCAGCAACCCGTCGGTGCCCGCCTGGCCGGACAGGCTCGTGCCGGCCGAGCGGAACGTCACCGGCAGCTCGTGGGCGGCGGCGACCCGCAGCAGCTCGGCGACGTGGGCGGTGTCCCGGGCGGTGACCACCGCCCGGGGGTGCAGCAGGTAGTGCGACGCGTCGTGGGCCAGCGCCGCGATGTCCACGGCGCGGGTCCGCACGTCGCCGAGAGCGCGGAGCGCCGCCAGGGTGGGATCGGCGAGAACCATGGACGCCCTCCTCGGCGGGTAGGGCCGTCAGGCCCGGCGCGCCACCGGGCCCGGCCCCTCGGCGAGCGTAGCCGCGAGGGAGTCGTCGATGATCTCGACCGTCCGGGCGATGTCGGCGTCGGTGTGGGCGGTCGACAGGTACCAGCGTCCACCGGGGAGGGTGAACAGCCCGCGGCGCAGCATCGCGACGGTGAGCCGGTCGTAGAACTCCTGGTCGGCGGCGATGAAGTCGGCGAAGTCGCGGCCCTCCGGCACGCCGGCGAGCAGCTGCACCACCGGGCCCACCTGGCTGACCGTCGCCGGGACGCCGTGCCGGGCGAGGGCGGCGCGCATGCCGTCGGCGAGTGCCTTCCCGCGGCGCTCGAAGTCGTCGTAGACGCCGGGTTCGCCGAGTGCGTCCAGGGTCGCGCCGGCGGCGGCAAGGACGACCGGGTTCCCGTTGTACGTGCCCGCGTGCACGATCCCGCTGGTGGTGCGGTCGATGATGTCGGCGCGGCCGGCGACGGCGGCCAGCGGGAAGCCGCCGGCGATCGCCTTGGCCAGGGTGATGAGGTCCGGCGTGACGCCGTAGCGGGTGACCGCGCCGCCGGAGGCGATGCGGAAGCCGGTGATGACCTCGTCGAAGACCAGCACGGTGCCGGTCGCGGTGCAGACCTCGCGCAGGCCGGCGAGGAAGCCGGGCGGCGGCTCGATGACGCCGGAGTTGCACAGCACCGGCTCGCAGAACACGGCCGCGAAGTCGGCACCCGGCGACTTGAGCAGCTCGGTGACCGTGTCGAGGTCGCCCCAGTCGACGAGCGTCACGTCGTCGAGGGCGGTCGGGTTCTGGCCCTGGCTGCCGAGCCCCAGCCGGCCCTGCGCGTCGGGCCGGTAGCCGACGAGCATCGGGTCGGTCCACCCGTGGTAGTGCCCGCGGAACTTGATGAACCGGCGCCGCCCGGTGGTGCCGCGGGCGAGCCGGAGGGCCGCCTGGGTCGCCTCGGAGCCGGTGTTGCTCCACAGGACCCGTTCGGTGCCCGGGATGCGTGCCAGCACCTTCTCGGCGATCTCGGCTTCGAGCAGGTGCCCCGCGCCGTAGGTGGCGCCGAGTGGCAGCTGCCGGCTCACCGCGGCGGTCAGCCCCGGGTGGCCGTGGCCCAGGATCACCGGACCCCATCCGAGCACGTAGTCCAGGTAGGTGTGCCCGTCCAGGTCCGTCAGTCGGGGCCCGGAGCCGCCCGTGAAGAAGAGCGGATGCGGCTTCATCGAGGCGCGCAGACCCGTCGACACGCCGCCGCCGAGTGAGGCTTTCGTGCGCTCCCATGCCTTCTCGGATGCCGGCCACGCAGCGATGGTCATGACGGGTTCCCCCTGGGGCGAAGCGGTGCTGTTCTGACTAGTGAAATCGTATTTTCACTAGGCGCCACGCTACTATCGCCCGATGACCTGGTCAATCCAGTGGGAGCCGGCCCACGCGCCGGGCCGGCATCGCAGCCTGCCCGATCCGGCCATCGCGGTCGGCGACATCGCCCGGCAGGGCTGGCACCGGACCGACCTGCTGCTTCCGGCGCTGACGCTGCGGGCCAGCGCGGTGGAGCACAACGTCGCCCGGCACGCGGCGTGGTGCGCCGAGGCCGGCGTCTCGCAGGCGCCGCACGCGAAGACCCACCTCTCTCCGGAGCTGGTCGGGCTCCAGCTCGCCGCCGGCGCGTGGGGCATGACGGCGGCGTCGGTGCACCAGGCCCGGCTGCTCGCCGCGTTCGGCGTACGCCGGGTGATCCTGGCGCACGAGGTGGTCGACCCGGCGAACATCCGGGCCCTGGCCCGCCTGGTCGACAGCGACCCCGACCTGGTCGTCATGCCCCTCGTGGACTCGCTCGCCGGCGTGGCGGCGCTGGACACGCACCTGCGCGCCGCCGGCGCCACCCGTCCGCTGCCCGTGCTGGTCGAGCTCGGCCTGCCCGGCGGCCGCACCGGGGCCCGGGACGAGGACGAGCTGGCCGCCGTCGCGGCCGCGGTGCGCGACAGCCGGCTGCTCCGGCTGGCCGGTGTCGAGGGCTTCGAGGGCATCCTGCCGCCCCGCCGGGACCCGGCGGTGCTGTCCGAGGTGGACGCGTACCTGGCCCGGCTCGCGGCCGCGACCGCCCGGTTGGACGCGGCCGGGCTCTTCGCCGGCGCCGAGGAGATCCTGCTGACCGCGGGCGGGTCGGCCTTCCCGGACCGGGTCGCCGCCCTCGACCGGCCCGCGCTGAGCCGGCCGCTGCGCGTCGTCGTCCGGTCCGGCGGGACGATCACGCACGACCACGGCCCCCACGCGGACGTCGCGCCGCTGGCGGCCGAGCTGCGACCGGCGCTCGACCTGTGGGCCGCCGTGGTCTCGACCCCGGAGCCGGGCCTCGCCCTGGCGAACGCGGGCAAGCGGGACGCGCCGTACGACAGCCACCTGCCCGTCGTGCTCGACGTCCTGCGCGACGGCGTGTCCGTTCCCTGCGCCGGTGTGTCGGTGCGGAGCATGAACGACCAGCACGGCTACCTCGCGCACGACGGCGAGCTGCGGGTCGGCGACGTCGTGCGGTTCGGGCCCTGCCACCCCTGCACCGCGTTCGACAAGTGGCCGCTCGTGCCGGTGCTCGACGACGGCGACGCCGTGATCGGCGCGGTCACCACCTGGTTCTGACCCCCGTCACGCCTGCCGGAACCGCTGCCGCTGGGTGCCGATGCCATCGATGCCCAGCTCCACCACGTCGCCTTCGCGCAGGTACGGGAAGCGGCCCGAGAGCGCGACGCCCTGCGGCGTGCCGGTGTTGACGATGTCGCCCGGCTCCAGCACGGCCACCTGGGACAGGTGCCAGACCAGGTAGTCGACCGGGAAGATGAGGTCGGCCGTGCTGGAGTCCTGCCGCGGCTCGCCGTTGACCCGCGACCAGAGCCGCAGGTCGCCGGCGTCCAGCTCGTCGGCGGGGACGAGCGCCGGCCCGAGCGGGTTGAAGGTCTCCGCGCACTTGCCCTTCGACCACTGGCCGCCGGACTCCTCGAGCTGGAACGCCCGCTCGGAGACGTCGTTGGAGATCGTGTAGCCGGCGACGTGCCGGGCGGCGTCGGCCGGGGAGTCGAGGTAGCGGGCCTGCTGCCCGATCACGACGGCCAGCTCCACCTCCCAGTCGGTCTTCGTGGAGCCGCGCGGGATCAGGACGTCGTCGTCCGGGCCCACCACGGTGTTCGGCGTCTTGAAGAACAGCACGGGAACGGTGGGCGGCGCGGCACCCGACTCGGCCGCGTGCGCGGCGTAGTTCATCCCGATGCACCACACGGCGTGCGGCCGGGCCACCGGCGCGCCGCGGCGCAGTCCGGCGATGTCGACGGCCGGCAGGCGTCCCGCGGCCAGCGCGCGGCGGGTCGCGGCGATGCCGTCGGAGGCGAGGAACGCGCCGTCGATGTCGGCGGTCAGCGGGGTCAGGTCGTAGGTGGCGCCGGCGTCGTCGACGACCACCGGACGCTCGACGCCGGGCTCGCCCACGCGGATGAACTGCATGGTTCTCCTTCCGATAGTGTCAGCAATACTGGAACATCAGTTTCTGTTGCTGAAACCTAGGGAGCCCTGACGTGACCTGTGCCGCGCCGCGGATCGCCATCGCCGGCCTGATGTTCGAGGCGAACACGTTCGCACCGGGCGTGACCGGCATCGAGGCGTTCCAGTCCTCGACGTACGCCGAGGGCGACGCCGTGCTGACCGCGGGCGGCGGGCTCGACTCGATCGCGGGGGCGGCGGCGACGGCGTGGGCCGCCGGTGCCGAGGTGGTGCCGACCACCTCGGCCGGCGGGATGAGCGGCCCGACGGTCGCCGCGGGCGTCTACCCGCGGCTGCGCGAGCGGTTGCTCGCCGGCCTCGCGCCGCTGCGCGGCCAGGTGGACGGCGTCTATCTCCAGTTGCACGGCGCGATGGTGGCCGAGGACGAGCCCGACGTGGAGGGCGACCTGCTGGCGGCGGTCGGCGAGCTGATGGCGGTGCCGGTCGCGGCCTCGTTCGACCTGCACTGCCACTTCACCGCGCGGATGGGTGCCGCGACGCCGCTGATCGCCGGCTACCACACGCTGCCGCACGTCGACATGGTCTCGACCGGCGAGCGCGCGATGAAGCTGCTGCTGGCCCAGTTGCGCGGAGCCCGGCCCGTCATCGCGTGGCGGAAGATCCCGATGATCACGCCGGCCGAGGGCCAGGACACCAACCACCCGCCGGTCAACGAGATCATGGCCCGGCTCGCCGGGATGCTCGACGAGCCCGGCGTCCTGGACGCGTCGCTGTTCATGGCGCAGCCGTGGCTCGACGTGCCGGAACTGTCGTGGGCCGCCGTCGTCGTCACCGACGGCCGTCCCGAGCTGGCCCAGGAGCGCGCCGACGAGCTGGCGCGGATGGCGTGGGAGCGGCGGACCCGGGTGATCGCGGCGAAGGTGCCGATCGCCGACGCGATCGCCACCGCCGCGGTGCGGCCGGACCCGTCGCGTGGCCCGTTCGTCTTCGGTGACGGAGCGGACAGCGTCTCCGCCGGTGCCACCGGCGACGGCGTCGAGGTGCTGGCGGCGCTCGCGCGGGCCCAGCTGACCGGGCGGGCACAGGTCATCGTGACCGACGCCGCGGCGGCCCGCCGGTGCGCGACCGCGGGCCTCGGTGCCCGGGTCACGCTGCGCGTAGGCGGGTCGCTGGCCACCGCGTTCCATTCGCCGGTGGAGATCACCGGTGAGGTGGTGACCCTGTCGGAGGGCCGCTACCAGTCGAAATACCCACCGGCACCGGTCGACGTCGGCGCCACCGCCGTCGTCCGGGTGGGCCGGCACCTGCACGTGGTGATCACCGAGCGGCCGTCGAGCCAGCTCGACTACCAGCTCTACCTGCGGGTGGGCCTCGACCCGCGGGACGCGCACATCGTGGTGACAAAGTCCGCCGGCGGTTACCGCGCCTTCTTCGAACCCATCGCCCGGGACTGCCTCGACGTCGAGACCCGCGGGCCGGCGGACTCGCGCCTCGCGACGCTGCCGTTCACCCGTGTGGACCGGCCGCTCTACCCGCTCGACGCCGACCTGGAGTGGTCGCCGAGCTGAGCCGGTCACCGGAGCAGCCGGACCGTGTCCCGCGGCACCTCGGCCACGGAGGTGACGCCGCACAGGGCCATGGCGACGCCCAGCTCGCGGACCAGGGTCTCGACGACCGTACGCACGCCGCTGGTGCCCTCGGCCGCGAGGCCCCAGACGTACGGCCGGCCGACCATCACCGCGCGGGCCCCGAGCGCCAGCGCGGTCAGCACGTCGGAGCCGCGCCGCACGCCGCCGTCCACCAGCACCGGCACCCGACCGGCGACCGCGCCGACGACCTCCGGCAGCATGTCCAGGGTGGCGATCGCGTTGTCGAGGTTGCGGCCGCCGTGGTTGGACACCGCGATGCCGGCGAGGCCGGCCTCGACGCCGCGTGCCGCGTCCCGGGCCCGCATGATGCCCTTGCCGATCACCGGCAGCCGCGTGGACCCCACCAGCTCCTCGACGGTGTCCCACGTGGCGCTCGGGTCGATGAACGCCGGCACCATCTCCCGGTACGCGACGCCGGCCGGCTCCAGGTTGGCCCGGGACACGTGCGCCGGCAGTTCGGGGAGGTAGCGCTCCTGCCGGTAGCGGGCCCCGCCGACCGCGCTGTCCAGCGTGAGGACGAGCCCCGCGGCACCCGCCTCCTCGGCCCGGCGCACGAAGTCGCGCACGAGCCCCTTGTCCCGCCACGGCGCGAGCTGCACGTAGAAGCCGTGGGACAGGTGCGCGGCCGAACTCTCCAGCGGCTGGCTCGCGTCACTGCTCAGCACCAGCAGCGCGCCGGTCTCGGCGGCCGCGCGGGCGGTCGCCGCCTCGCCGTCCGGGTGGTAGAGCTGGTGCAGCGCGGTCGGTGCCAGCACGACCGGGTGTGGCAGCTCGACGCCGGGCAGCGCGGCGCGGGTGTCGATCTCGGCGACGTCGACGCCGACCGCGGGCAACAGCGCGTACCGCCGGAACGCGGCGGCGTTGCGCCGGTCGGTCAGTCCGTCGCCGGCGGCACCGGCGACGAACTCGGCGACGGGCGGTGGGAGGCGCAGTCGTCCCTGCTCAGCCAGCAGGTCAAGGGGGTGGTGTGGCACCACGCCATCCCACCATGGCGCTCCGTGCAGTGCAATGATCATTCCACTGAATGCAACACCGGCTCTTGTCCGGGGCGGGTGTCTGGGGTACAAAGTGAAACCGACGGTCTATCCAGCGGAACGAGGACTAGTCATGCACGCCGATCTCCTGTTTCGCGGGGCGACCGTCGTCGACGGGACCGGTGCCGAGCCGTTCGTCGCGGACGTGGCGGTGGTGGGCGACCGCGTCGTCGCCGTCGGCCCGCTGCCCGACGTCACGGCCGCCCGGGTGGTCGACCTCGCCGGGCAGGTGCTGTGCCCGGGCTTCATCGACATCCACACCCACTCGGACGTGAGCCTCCTGCTCGACCCGGCCGGGGAGAGCAAGGTGCGGCAGGGTGTGACCACCGAGGTCACCGGCAACTGCGGCTTCTCCGCCTTCCCGTTCGCCCGCGAACGGCTCGACCTGCACGCCGACCACCTCGCCCGGATCGGCGACGACCCCGTGCCGTTGACCTGGCACGACCTGGACGGGTACGCGGCGCGGCTCGCCGCCGACCCGCCGGCGCTGAACGTGGCGCCGCTGGTCGGGCACGGCACCGTCCGGGTCGCGGTGATGGGCGTCGACCAGCGCCGGCCCACGGCCGCCGAGCTGGACCGGATGCGCGAGCTCGTGGCCGCCGCCCTCGACCAGGGTGCGTTCGGCCTGTCCACCGGCCTCACCCACATCCCCTCCGGCTACGGCGACACGGCCGAGGTGCGGGAGCTGGTGCGGGTCGTGGCCAGCCGCGACGCCCTGTACGCCACCCACGCGCGGGCCACCGCGGGCCCCGGTTTCGCGGAGGTCGAGGAGGCGATCGAGACCTGCGTGGCCGCGGGTGCCCGGCTGCAGTTCTCGCACGCGGCCATCAACGAGCCCGCGAAGTGGGGCCGGGCGTCCGACGTGGTCGACCTTTTCGAGCGGGCGGCGGCGGGCGGGCTCGACGTCTGGTTCGACGTCTACCCGTACGACGCCTCGTCCTCCTCGCTCACCCAGTACCTCCCGCCGTGGACGCAGGCCGGCGGCACCGAGGGCATGCGGCGGGCACTGGCCGACCCGGCCGCACGCGAGCGCGCCGAGCGGGAACTCGCCGCCGGCTGGATGGGCGGCATCCCGTGGTTCTGGGACCGGGTGGTGATCAGCCGCAGCGGTCCCGGCCGGGAGGACGTCGTCGGCCTCTCCATCGAGGAGGCCGCGGCGCGGGCCGGGGTGGCGCCGGCCGCGTTCACCCTCGATCTCTGCCTGGAGCACGGCAACGCCGTCCAGGTGGTGCTCTTCTACCGCACCGAGGCCGACATGACGGCGTTCCTGGCGCACCACCGCTCCGTCGTCGGCTCCGACGGCTCCGCCGTCCCGCTCGACCAGGGCGGCCTCAAGCCGCATCCGCGCGGGTTCGGCACGTTCCCCCGGATCCTCGGCCGCTACACGCGGGACCAGGGCCTGCTCACCCTGGCCGGTGCGGTGCGGAAGATGACCGGCGCGGTCGCCGACCGCCTCCGGCTGACCGACCGCGGCACGGTGCGGGCCGGCGCGTACGCCGACCTCGTCGCGTTCGACCCGGCGACCGTGCGCGACACCGCGACCTTCACCGAGCCCGCCCAACCACCCGTCGGGATCAGCCACGTCGTGGTGAACGGGACGGTCGTGGTCGACGGCGGCGTCCAGACCGCCGCCCGGCCGGGCCGCGTGCTGCGCCGGAGCGTGCCGCGATGACCGAACTGGCCAGCCAGCGCGTACGCCGGATCAGCTTCGAGGGCGACGCGCTGCGGATGTCGATGGACTGGTCGGTGGCCGACCTCGCCCGGCCGCAGGTGCTCGTCGAAACCGCGGCGGGCTCGTCCCATCCCAGCTCGTACCACCTCGGCCAGCTCGGTGCCGAGGCGGCCAAGGGTGTGCTCCAGGCCGGCGGCAAGCCGGCCGAGTACACGACGACCGACATCTGCGACGGCGTGGCCCAGGCACACGCCGGGATGCGCTACCCGCTGGCGTCCCGCGAGTTCATCGCCAACATGGTGGAGATCCACGCGAACGCCACGCCGTTCGACGCGATGGTGCTCTCCTCCGCGGGTGACAAGGCCGTGCCGGCCCACCTGCTGGCGATGGCCCGGCTCGACCTGCCGTCCGTGCACGTGCCCGGCGGCGCCATGGCCGCCGGCCCGCAGCTGCGCTCCAACGAGGAGCTGTGGAGCATGAAGGTCGGCGTGGACCGCGGCACGCTCGACCTCGACGAGTTCCTGGCGTTCCAGCGCTTCGCCTGTCCCGGCTGCGGCGCCTGCCAGTACATGGGCACCGCCGCGACCATGCAGGTGATGAGCGAGGCGCTGGGCCTGGCGTTGCCCTGGGGAGCCCTCGTCCCGGCGTCGATGGCGGAGATCCGCCGGATGGCCCGGGCCGCGGGCGAGCGCGCCGTGGCGCTGCTGCGCGACGGGGTCACCGCCCGCGCCATCCTGACCCGCGAGGCGTTCGAGAACGCGATCACCGTGCACGCGGCGATCGGCGGCTCGCTCAACGCGGTCATGCACCTGGTCGCGATCGCCGCCGAGGCCGGCGTGCCGGTCACCGCGGCGGACTTCGACGCCATCCACCGGCGGACGCCGGTCCTGGTCGACGCGAAGACCGCCGGCCGCTACCCGACCGAGCTGTTCTGGTACGCCGGCGGCGTACCCGCGTTGATGCACCGGCTCCGCGACCGCCTGCACCTCGACGCGCTCACGGTCAGCGGCGCCACCGTCGGCGAGAACCTGGACCGGCTCGTCGGCGGCCAGCTCCAGCGCCACGCCGCGATGTTCCTCGGCAACTACCACCTCCGCCCGGAGCAGGTGATCCATCCCCTCGACGACCCGGTGTACGACTCCGGCTCCACCGTGCTGCTCACCGGCTCGCTGGCCGACGGCGCGATCGTGAAGTCCCACGCCGTCGCCGAGTCGATGCTGACGCACACCGGCCCGGCCCGGGTCTTCGACCGCGAGGAGGACGCGATCGAGGCGGTGGTCGGCTCGGCGATCCAGCCGGGCGACGTCGTGGTGGTTCGCTACCAGGGACCGCGCGCGACCGGCATGCCGGAGATGTTCTTCCTGTCCGAGCTGATCGCCTCCGACCCGACGCTGGCCGCGACGACGGCGCTCGTCACCGACGGCCGCTTCTCGGGTGCCAGCCGCGGCCCATGCGTCGGCTATGCGTACCCGGAGGCCGTCGACGGCGGCCCGCTCGCCTTCCTCCGGGACGGCGACCTGGTCGCGATCGACATCCCGCGCCGGGCCCTCGACGTCGTGGGCCTGGCCGGCGCGCCGGCCTCGGGCGAGGAGGTCACCCGCGAGCTGGCCCGCCGCCGTGCCGCCTGGACCCCGCCGGCCGTCTCGCACCGTGGCGCGCTGGGCCAGTACACGGCCCTGGCGCGACCGGCCCTGCACGGCGGCGGCCTCGACACGAGCTCAGTCCGCGCGTAGGCCGTCGGGCCGGGCCGCGGGTCAGCGGCCGGTGCGGAACGCGGACAGTACCGCGCGCGTGGTCGCCGCGGCCGGGCGGAGGACGCTGTCGCGGACGAAGCGGCGGATCGGGGTCCACAGTGTGCGGTTGACCCAGCGGGCCGGTGCGACGACGGTGTGCCGCCAGGTCCACGTGATGGTGAGACCCACCGGACGCAGCAGGTAGCG
>Ga0164243_10006656_pt1 | contig 17445 bp, 20 predicted proteins | sample OricompcompostOP_FD_108781 | JGI IMG/M metagenome (GOLD analysis project Ga0164243, IMG submission 108781) | Organic Plus compost microbial communities from Emeryville, California, USA - Original compost - Organic plus compost (OP) | ecosystem: Engineered > Solid waste > Mixed feedstock >... | reverse complement strand
CGCCCCGGTCGGACAGCCACACGAACGCGGCGTCGGTGTCGGCGAGCACGGCCTCCCCGGACGGGGCGGGTTCGCGCAGGTGCGGCGCCGCGACCAGCCAGCCCTCGGCGGCCAGCGCGCTGATCAGCTGCCGCACCCGGGTGGTCACGCCCGCGGCCTCGTGCAGGACGACCACGCCGCCCCGCACCACGTTGTCCGGCTCCGCGACGGTGCACCGGAGCTCCGTGCCGTCGGTGAGCGCGAGCTGTTCGATGCGGGTTGTGGTCATGCCGGCAGCCAACCACGCGGCGGTGAACGCCGAGCAACGCACCCCGCGGAGGTCGCCGACCGCGCCTCGGAGGTGGCGAGATACCTTCGGAGCTGCATCCGCGCCCGGAAGGAGCCGCATGAGCGCACGCGTCCGCGCCGACCTGGACCAGCTGCCGGCCTATGTCGCCGGCCGCAGCGTCGCGGGGGCGATCAAGCTCGCCAGCAACGAGGTGTCGGCCGGCCCGCTGCCCGGGGTGCGGGAGGCGATCGAGGGCGCCGCCGCCGACGTGCACCGCTACCCCGACATGGGGGTGAGCGAGCTCGTCGGCGAGCTGTCGCGGCGGCTGGACGAGCCGAGCGAGCGGATCGCCGTCGGCTGCGGCTCGGTGGCGGTGTGCCAGCAGCTGGTGCAGGCGATGTGCACCCCGGAGCACGAGGTCGTGTTCCCGTGGCGGTCGTTCGAGGCGTACCCGATCCTCGCGCGCGTGGCCGGCGCGACCGGTGTCGCGGTGCCGCTGACGGCCGAGCACGCGGTGGACCTGGACGCGATGGCCGCCGCGATCACGCCCGCGACCCGCGTGGTCTTCGTGTGCACCCCGAACAACCCAACCGGCACGGTGCTGCACCGGGCCGAGCTGGAGGCGTTCCTGGCCCGGGTGCCGCAGGACGTGCTGGTGGTGCTCGACGAGGCCTACCGGGAGTTCGTGACCGACCCGGAGGCCCCGGACGGGGTGGAGCTGGCCCGCGAGCACCCCAACGTGGTCTCGGTGCGGACGTTCTCGAAGGCGTACGGCCTGGCCGGGGTCCGCGTGGGGTACGCGGTCGGCCCGGTCGAGATCGCCGAGGCGGTCCGCAAGGTCTGCATCCCGTTCAGCGTCAACGCGCTCGGGCAGGCGGCGGCGGTGGCGTCGCTGCGGGCGGACGAGGAGCTGCGGAAGCGCTGCGACCTGGTGGCCGGCGAGCGGGTGCGGGTGCGCACCGAGCTGGTCGCCGCGGGCTACGAGGTTCCGGAGACGCAGGCGAACTTCGTGTGGCTGCCGCTGGGCGAGCGCGCGCAGGACTTCGCCGAGCACTGCCTGCAGCACGGGGTGGTGGTGCGCGCGTACGCCCCCGACGGTGTGCGGATCACCATCGGGGACGAGCGCGAGAACGACGCCTTCCTCGCGGCGGCCCGGTCGTACGCGGGCTGAGCCCGTTCTGGCCTGTTCCTGGCCAGCTCTTGGCCGGTTCTCCTTCGCCGGTTCCTCGGCCGGGTTGACGCTCGCCGGCCCGGGCCTTCGGTGACCCGGGCTTTGCGGCGACTCCGGCTATTCGGTGGCTCCGCCTTTCCGGTGGCTCCGCCTTTTCGGTCGCTCCGGCTTTTCGACGGCTCGGGGTCCGGGTTTCGGCGCGCGGCTGCTCAGCCGGTGACCGGAGCGTGCCCCGGGACCGGCGCCGCGGAAGGAGCCGTCGGCAGGCTCTGCTTGGCAGCGGTGCGGTGGTGCGGCTTCGCGTGCTGCACCTTCGCGGGTTGGGCCTTCCGGGGTTGGGTCTTCGCGGGTTGGGCCGCGTGCTGGCGCGGGGCGCCCTGCGGTGGCTTCGCCTGCGGAGCCGGCGCGTGGTGGTGCACCTCGGTCTTCGGGTGGTCGACCATGGGCGCGTTCGAGCAGTCCACCTCGTCCGGGGACTCCTGGTTGACCACCTTGCCGATCACGTTCGCGTCGCAGAGCTGCACCGGCAGCAGCTGCACGTTGTTGTCGTCGCCGATGTTGACACCGTCGTCGCCGCCGGTGTCGGCCATCGCGGGCGCGGACACGAGCAGTCCCGCCCCCGCGGCCACTGCGCCGACGAAGCACGTCTTCCTGAGCATGGCACTCCTTCGAATCGGTGTTGCCCGTGCTGGCACCTCGTCCTCAGTGGACCTGAGCGTCCGCTGTCCGCGGCGCACCAGAACCGGCGCCCAGCGGATCCCGCGGGCTCAGTGCACGAGGACGAGCGTTCCCAGCGGGAGCCGTTGCAGCACCCGCAGGGCCTCGTCGGGAACGCGGACGCACCCGTCGCTGCTGGCCGTGCCGAAGACCTTCGGGTCGGGCCAGCCGTGCAGCGCGACCGTGCCCGGACCGCCGCCGTAGCTGTTCAACGCGTCCGAGTGCGCGCCCAGCGGGAGCACGATGCGGCTGAAGCGCGGCACCTTCTCGGCGACGGCGGCCACGAGGAACGTGCGTCCCCGAGGTGTCGGGGTGCGCTCGGCGCCGACCCCGACGGTCCAGGAGCCGACCTCCGCGCCGTTCTCCCGAACGACCAGGCGGCGCGCGTCGACGTCCACGTCGACCCGGTAGGGCGTGGCCGCCGCGTTGACCGCTCGCGCGTCGCCGGCGTTGATCCAGCCCGTCGCGCCGTTCGGGCGGGACGGTAGCGGGACGCGCGCCCAGTCGCCGCGCCGCTCGATCATCGGCACCCAGGTCGGCGCGCCGAACTGGTGCGCCGGCAGGCGCGCGAACGCCGGGCCGCCGGGTTCGCCGTGCACGGTGGTGGGCTTCTTGACGCGGAGGACGACCCCGTCGGTGGGCCGCTGCCGATCGGTGTCGACCGGGGCGCGCGAGAGGGTCGCGTTGGTCGTCGCCTCCGGCAGCGCCGCCGCGCTGGTGCTCCTCGGGGGTGTTCCGACCGGGGGTGTCCCGGCCGGCGCCGGTTCCGGCGCGGCGCGGTCGAGCGCGGCGGGAACGGCCGGGTGTTCCGGGATCGTGGCGTGGCTGGCGCAGCCGCCGAGCAGCGCGGCCGCGAGCAGGGGGAGCGCCGCGCGGGCGGCGGTGCGGCGAAGCGTCATGGCGGTGCCCCTCGACTCCTTCCGGCGTCGTGCGGCATCGCGTCCCGTGCCCGGATGGACACCGTCCGTGCGTGCCGGTGACGCGCGGACGCTATCCAACGGGACAGCGGTGTTCGCCGGCGGAACGCCGGATCCGCTCCGGCCCGTCGGTGCCCTGATCAGTGAAAATGATCAAAGCAGCGGGCCAGGACGAGCGGCGCGCGCACGCGGAACCGGGAAATTTCACCCGGCCCAGCGACGCTCAGTGATCAGCGGGAACGGCGGTCACTCCGCCTGGGCGCCGTTCTCCGCGGCCTCGTAGGCGGCGAGCCGGTCCTCCAGCGTGATGATCCGGACCGCGGCGGCGACCGGCGTTCCCTGGTCGATGAGCTCCCGGGCGCGTTCGGCCTGCCGCAGCTGGCGGCGCGAGTAGCGGCGGTGCCCGCCCTGGGAGCGCTCCGGCACGACGAGCTCGGCGTCCTCCAGCGAGCGCAGGAAGGGCTGGGTGACCTCCAGCATCTCCGCGGCCCGCCCCATCGTGTAGGCGGGGTAGTCCTCGTCCTCAAACTTCTGCCCGACCTCGGACCGGTCCTGACTCATCGCCCTCCTCGCCGCCCGAAAGAAAACCCCGGCGCACCGCGTGCACCGGGGGTCGCGCGAGCGGTTTCGCCACCTGCACGACCACCCGCGCCCTCGGGAGCTCTCGAACCGTTCCCCGGGGCGCCCCGCCCCGGGGTCTCCGCTCCTGCTGCTGGGTTCCTGCTGCTGGCCATTCGTCGTTGATGGCCGTCGTTGCTGGCACACCGCACTGCTCTGCCAGGAACAACGTATCAGCGCGACCATGCCATGTCTACAACGGCCAGCGCAGAAATGCCGAGGCGCCCGCCCGCGTGCCGGACGTCGGGAAGTCGCGCGGTCCACGCAGCAAAAACCCCGGTACTTCTGCGGAGCACCGGGGTTGGCGCGGGTGTTGAGTGCTGAACGGCACCGAGAGCGGAACGAGGAGTGCGAACTGCGCGAGCGTCCCGCAGGACGTTGGGTCCGTAGCGCGATGCCGCCCCGACCACTCGATGCTGCCGCGAGCTTAGGGCTATCCGCCCGCAGTTGTCTAGAGCGGCGACTGAAGACTTTCACCCGTCGTCGGGCCGGCTCGCGGTCCGGACCGGACAGGACCGGCGCCCGGCCCGGGCCCGCGGCACCTCACTCCGGCGAAGCGTTCGGATCCTCGGGCTCCATGATCTGCGCGTTCGCCAGCACCTTGCCGATCCAGTCCTCGACGTCCACGCGCTGCTCGATGCGCTCGAGCTGCTTCGCGCTCGTGCGGGTCTCCACCCGCGGCGGGGCGAGCATGGTGCAGCAGTCCTCGTCGGGCAGCACCGAGATGTCGCCGGTGCCGATGCGCTGGGCCTCGGCGACGATCTCGTCCTTGTCCCAGGCCAGCAGCGGCCGCAGCAGCGGCAGCGACGCCGCCTGCTCGGTGTTGGCCAGGTTGGTCAGCGTCTGGCTCGACACCTGGCCGAGGCTGTCGCCGGTGACCAGCGCCCGCGCCCGGATCCGCTTCGCCAGCACCTCGGCGACCTGCAGGTACAGCCGCCGCTGGGCGACCATCTGCGCCCCGCTGGCGCCCGCGGTGGCCAGCGCGCGCTGCGCGTGCCCCACCGACACCACGTGCAGCTTGGCGTCGCCCTGGTACCGGTTGAGCTGGCGCACCAGCGCGTACGCCTTGTAGATCGAGGAGGCGTTCGTGTACGGCGCCCCGGTGAAGTGCACGAAGTCGCAGCGCAGCCCGCGGCGCATGGCGCGGTAGCCGGCGACCGGCGAGTCGTAGCCCCCGGAGAGCAGCACCAGCGCGCGCCCGCTGGTGCCGACCGGCAGCCCGCCCTGCCCGCGGTGCTTGGCCAACGAGGCGAAGATCTCGGAGCGGTCCACCTCGACGTTGACCTCGATCTCGGGCTCGTCCAGGTCGACCGGCCAGCCGTACGCGTCCCGGACCCGCTGGCCGATCCGGGACGCGAGCTGGTCCGAGGTCAGCGGGAACTCCTTGCGCCGGCGGCGGGCGCGGATCGCGAAGCGGCGCGGCACGGCGGTGTCGTACTGCTCGCCGATCAGCTGCACCACCGCCTCGGCGGCGGCCTCCGGGGTCTGCTCCGCGCGCAGCGCCGGCTGCACCAGGCTCAGCCCGATGACCAGCTTGGCCCGCTGCAGGAGCTGCTCCTGGGGCGCGTCCGAGGTCAGCACGATGACGCCGCCGCGGCGCTCGGTGTGGACGGGATGCTCCAGGCCGGCCACCGCCCGCTCCAGGCGGTCGAACAGGTGGCGCTCGAACCACGCGTGGTTCTGCCCCTTGAGCATCAGCTCGCCGTACTTGACCAGCACACACCGCTGCGGGCGCACGACCTCTCTCCTCCCTGCTGGCGTCCGGACGCCCGGGGCGTCCCTTCACTCGTGCCGGGCGTCCCGGGCCCGACCCTCGGTCGGCGCTGCGCGGTGACCGGGAACGTCGCCGGCGCTGCGCGGCGGCCTGCGGGCAGCTGGCCGGCCGGCGCGCGGAGGTCGACCCGCGGGACCGCTGCGGTTCGCGGACGGGTCCGGCACTCCTCCCACGGTAGCCCGGACGGGGACCGGCGCGGCGACCACACCCGGGACGACCTCCTGCGGAACGCGCGCCGGCGCCGCGCGAGCAGACCGGTGCGCACCGGGAACTCCGCCGCGTCCCGGGGCGTTGCGAGTGCGTGAGCGCCGCGGGCGCTCGCGGCTCCGTCGGCAGCAGCACTTCGCAGCGAGGTGAGGCGTGATGAGCGCACTTCTCGAACCGGGCTCGGGAGCGCTGGGCGGCGCGCGGACCTTCCGCGCCGAGCTGGACCGCCCGGAGCCGGACGTCGCGGTCCTGCGGGCGGTCGGCGCGCTGTCCGCGGCGGCCGAGCCGGACTTCTCCGCGCCGGTGCGGGAACACCTCAACGCCCCGCTCGCCCTGTTCGTGCTGGACATGTCCGAGGTCGACGAGCTGGACACGGCCGCGGCGGTGACCATGCTCGAAGCCGTCCACCGCGCGCGGAGCGCGGGCGCGGTGCTGCGGGTGGTGTCGAGCCCGGCGGTCGACGGGCTGCTGGCGCGGCTCGACCTCGCCGACTCGTTCACCTACGCGGCCAGCACCGGCGCGGCGGTCGCCGAGTTCCGCGCCGCCCGGGCCGGGGATCGAGGCACGCTGAGCGCATGACCGAACCGCGCCGGTGGTTTGTCGGACGAGGTCGTGGAGCTGGACCAGCACGACCGGGTGCTGCGGCGGTGGCCGGAGCCGGAGCTGTTCGACCGGCTCGTGCTGGCCGGCTACCCGCTGGCCGAGCTGCCGCACCCGGTGTTCGGCCACCGGGTGTTCCTGGACCTTGTCGTGGACAACGCGGACTCCTCGCCGGTCGTGGTGACGGTGCGCACCGCGGGCGGGACCGCGCAGTACCCGCTGGACCGGAAGGCGAGCGCGCTGTTCGAGGAGTGGCTCACCGCCCGGTGAGGGAAAGCGGTGGTGGAAAGCGGTGCTTGAAGGCGGTGCTGGAAAGCAGGGCTGGAAAGCAGGGCTGGAAGACGGTGATCGTCGGCAGCGAGTGGCGGCGGCGACTGGTCCCGGATTCTGGCCAGCAGCCGGACCCAGCGGCTGGCCCCGGCGATTGGCCCCAGCCACTGGCCCAGCGGCTCGATGCTCGACGAGCGGTTCCGGCAGCCGGCCACAGCGGTCGGCCACAGCGGTTGGCCACAGCGAACCGGCTCCAGCGACTGATCCCAGCGACTGGCCCCAGCGACTGACCGCAGCGCCACCCACACACCATTGTGGATGGTCTCTGGCCGTTTCCCTCGAGCACGGCGGCCCTTCCCGGACTCGGCGCACTCCGATGCCTCAGGATTTCGTTGGCACGAAGCGAATCGCGGCAACGGATCAGCGCGCGTCCGGTGGCACGAGGGCTCGGACCACGTCACGGCGGACCGGCAATACCGGGACAACTGCTGCAAATCCCTGCGCGGGGGCCGATCAGAGCCGTGCAGCCGCGCGCCGCGATCGAGCCGGCACCGCGGTCACGAAGAACCGGAACGTCCCGCCCGCTGCGCTAGTTTAGCCACAGTGGACTCACGGTTCCGGCACCAGGCGCCGCGTGTACCCGGCGGCGACGAGCCGCTCGTAAGCGGCGTGCACCTCGTCGGGAACCTCCTGGGCCACGACGAACCCGGCCTTCGCGTACACCGTGAGGCGCTGGGTCTCGCCGACCATGATGTTCACCACCCGGTCGGCGCCCACGTCGGCCACGTACTGGTCGAGGTCCCGCTCGCACGCGGCAGTGCGCACCTCGACCTCCGGCCACACCTTCCGCGCCGTCGCCCGCGCCCGCCGCTGGTGGTACGGCCGCGACACGAGCAGCGCGCTGCGCACCCCGATGCCGCGCTCGGCGAGCAGCTGCCGGGTGAAAAGCAGGTTCTCGCCGGTGTGCCGCGCCCGCGTCTCCAGCAGGATCGCCTCCCGGGGAACCCCGCGCTCCACGGCGATCTCGGCGAAGTGCACGGCCTCGCCGCGCGGGAACCGCTGCGCCGTCGCCGGCCGGTTCGCACCGGTGAACACCACGAGCGGGAACAGGCCCCGCCGGTGGAGCTCGGCGACGCGCAGGGCCGCGCTCGGCTCGTGGCTGCCCAGCCCGACCGCGACGTCCGCGTGCCGCGGCTCGTCGTCGATCCGGTGGAAGTCCCAGAGCACCTCGACGTCGGCGCGGACCTCGGCGGGCAGTTCCTCGACCATCCAACCCCCTCCACCACCAGCTGTACGCCTCGCACCGTAGCCGTTGCCACGCGCCCGCGGAGCGCGCGCGAAGATGGGCCCGTGCGAGCTGTCCTCTTCGACGCCATCGGTGCGGCACCCGAGGTCCGCGAGGTGCCCGAACCCACCGCGCCTGCGGACGGGGTGGTCGTGCGCGTGCGGGCGACCGGGCTGTGCCGCAGCGACTGGCACGCCTGGATCGGCCACGACGACATCACCACGCCGCACGTCCCCGGCCACGAGCTCGCGGGCGTGGTGGACGAGGTGGGCGCCGACGTGCGGCGGTGGTCGGTCGGCGACCGCGTGACCGTGCCGTTCGTGTGCGGCTGCGGGCGGTGCGAGTGGTGCCGCAGCGGTGACGCGCAGGTGTGCCCGGACCAGGAGCAACCGGGCGTGACGCACTGGGGCTCGTTCGCCGAGCGGGTCGCGCTGCACGCGGCGGACACGAACCTCGTGGCCGTCCCGGAGCCGGTGAGCTTCCAGGCGGCGGCGAGCCTGGGCTGCCGGTTCGCCACCGCCTACCGCGGGCTGGTGGGCCGGGCCCGGCTCGCCGCGGACGAGCGGGTCGTGGTCGTCGGGGCCGGCGGCGTGGGGCTGAGCTCGGTGATGATCGCGAAGGCCGTCGGCGCGCGGGTCGTGGCCGTGGACCGCCACCGGCAGGCGCTCGACGCGGCGCGGGCGGTCGGCGCGGACCAGGTGGTGGTCGCCGACGGCTCGGACGTGCCCGCCGCGGTGCACGAGCTGACCGGCGGGTGCCACGTGGCGGTCGACGCGGTGGGCAGCGAGCGGACCTGCTCGGACGCGGTCCTGAGCCTGCGGCGCCGCGGTCGGCACGTGCAGATCGGGCTGCTTCCGCCGGTGGACGGGCACCCGCGGGTGCCGATGGACCGGGTGATCGGCTGGGAGCTGGACCTGCTCGGCAGCCACGGCATGGCCGCCGCGGACTACCCCGGGATGCTGCGGCTCATCGAGAGCGGGGATCTGCGGCCGCAGGACCTCGTCGAGCGCGTGATCGACCTGCCCGCCGCGGCCGGCCTGCTGCCCGAGTTCGACCGGGCCGCGGTCGCGGGCATGACGATGATCGACCCGCAGCTCTAGGGCGCCGATCGCGGTTCGCTTCCGCGTCCCGCGCACGTGCTGGCCCGCCGAGGGCATCTGGCCGCGCCTGAGCGAATTTTGCCCCTTCAGTCCACATAGGACAGATGAGAGGCGTCGGCAGCACTGGAGCGGGAAGAGCTCGACGCTGAGCGCTGCTGCACGCGTGCTGCGCTTCCCAGCAGCCGAGCTGACGCGGCGGCAGCGCCAGCCGCCGGGAGCTCGCGCGAGTTCGCGCCCCTCTATGCCGAGCGATCCACCATGAGCTCTTCTCGCCCCGAGAACCGTCGGCGGCCCACGTGCGCGCACCGGCGGACGCGGAGGAACCAGCGCCGTCGCGGATGCCCGCCCGTCGGGGCGCCGCCCGAATTCGACTCCCCGCCCGTTCGCCTCCCCGCCCGCGCATCGCCAACAGCAGGCGCTCGGCCAGGAGTCGACCGGAGCCTTCAGCGGCTGACCCCGGCCGTCGAGACCGGGGCGACGGACCTCGACAGTACTTGACGGATCGTTGAGTTATTGCCAGCATTCCAGTCATGAACACATCGGAATCTTCCAACGAGTCGTTGACTCCCTCGGACGCCCTGAACAGCGCCGCCGCGATCGACGCGCGCTCGCGCCGGAAGGGGCGCTGGCCCGCCTGGGTCTGGCTGCTGCTGGGCGCGACGATGCCGGTGCACCTCATCGGCTCCCCGCTGGTGCCCGACGGCTGGCCGCGGATCGTGGTCGGCTTCCTGCCCCTGGTCGTCGCGGTGATCGGTATCCTCTACTCGGCGCGCCAGCGCGCCACCAGCAGGCTGACGGCCCGGCTGGTCTGGCCGGTCACCGCGGGCTACGTGCTGCTGACCTTCGCCGCCCTGCTGCTGCAGAACTTCGTCGTGCCCGAGGGAGAGGTCACCGGTTTGGTGCTGAGCGGACTGCTTCCCGCGATCCCGTGCTGCTACGGCGCCTGGCGGGTGCTGTCGGAATGACCACCGAACACCGGCACCCCCGCCACGACCTCGACGAGACCATCCACTCGCCGGTCCGGCTGTCGATCGTGGCGGCGCTCGCCCCGATGGAGCGCATGGAGTTCCCGCTGCTGCGCGACACCATCGAGGCCAGCGACTCCCTGCTGTCCAAGCACATGACGATCCTGGAGTCCGCCGGCTACGTGGAGGTCACCAAGGGGCACGTGGGCAAGCGGCCGCGGACCTGGCTCTCGCTCACCGAGCGCGGACGCGAGGCGTACAACGCCTACGTCGGGGCGCTGCGCAACCTCGTCGACAGCAACGAGGACTGATCTCCGCACTGGCCACAGGGGACGGTTCAGGGGGAAGCCTTCGCGACGGCAGGGCGACGCCGAGGCGATCCGCGGTTGAACGCGCGGTGGAAGCGCCTGGTCGGCGGCGATTCCGCGCCGTCGCGCCGGCCTCTCCCGCTGCTCGCCGGCGCGACGGCCAGGTTGATCACGGATGTCGCGGCCGGCTAGGCTCCGGCCGATGCCGGAGATTCACGAACAGCGCAGCGCCACAGTCCTGACCCGGATCGGATACGGCGTCGTCGGACTCCTGGCAGTGCTCGGGGCGACGGTCGCCCAGTACTTCCTCGCGGACTACCCGAAGTCGCTGCGGATCATGGTCAGCATCGTGACCGCGCTGGTCGTGCTGGGGATCTTCTTCGGCGGAGCCCGCCTGGTGCGCAAGAGCCGCGACCCCTCCCCGAGCGCGCGCTCCTGAGCGGAGCGCTCCGGCCGAACGGCCCCGGACCGGGCCGCCGCTTCAGCAAGCAGCCGCCGGACGAAGTCGCCGGCCCTCCGCCGCTGCTGCGAGCCCGCGCGCCGCTGCTGCGAGCCACGTCCTCGGCATGCGCCGCGCCGCTAGCGCGACGCACCTGACCCGCTCCGCAACGGCCGTTCCGCACTGACGCGCTCGGCGGGATGCTCCGGCTCGGCCCGCCGGCACCGGTTCGCCCGACTCGAAATGTCCACAAGAGACACTCGTGGCTCGCGTCGGCGCACCGCTCCCCCGCTCGGAGCGACGAGCCCGGCTTCGGAGCGGATCCGCAGAGTGGCGATCCCACTGCTGACAGTGCACACCCGGGCAGGCCGGACATGTGATCTACAACTTTCGTTGGATACGGGAGTTCGCCCTCGGGCTTTTCGAGAGCTCCCTGTTGGGGGATGACCAAGATCGCCCGTTAGGGGATGAACGGGGGGTTCGCCCGCAGATATTGGGGAGTGAACGCGCTAACGATCCCCGCCGCGCAGTTCTGCAGCTCCGCCTCGTGCTCATTCGGCGACACCGCGACCAAGAATACGAGAAATTTATTCACGTCTGTTCCGCGGGCCGTGATCGCGCATTAGGGGCACCCCGGATCTGGCAATCCCGCCTTGGGGGAAGCGCCCCGATGAGCGCGGCTCACCACCGCTCCTAGCGTTCTCCCACCAGCTCAGCAGCTGGTCATCGGCGCTCAAAGCGAGCCGGAAGCCCAGCAGCACTGCCCCGTGGAGGTCTGCATGTCGTCTGCCGGACCGGGAGGCGCGGCCTCCTCCGCGGACCACCAGGCACCGCGGACACCGCAATCCCACTCGGATCCGTGCACGGTGCACGAGTTCCTGACCCGGGTCGTGACCGACCCGCACACCCGGGCGGCGTTCCAGGCCGACCCCGCCGCGGCGGCGTCCGCGGCGGGCTTCGCCGACCTGGACGCGGGACAGCTCGGACAGGCCTGCGCGTTCGCGCTGGACCACGCCCCCGCCGACGTCGTCGAGACCTACCGCAGCTCGCTGGACAGCGCGCTGGCCGAGGCCGACGACCCGGTGCGCTCCAGCGCGACCCGAGCCGCCCACCACCCGATCAGCCACCGCGCGACGGAGGTCGCCGCGGCCCACTTCGGGCACGCGGGCGACGCGGACAAGATCATGGCCGCGCACTCGTCGGCTCCCGTCAACGTCCACGGCGTCCTGCCCGGCGACCCGATCAACGCCTTGAGCCTGGAGCTCCCCGAGCCGACCACCGGCGCGCTGCCGCAAGGCGCTGAGCAGGGACACGACACGGCGTCCAAGCTGCCGGCCGTCGGGCCGACCGCCGAGCAGATCACGCCCGCGCACCTGCCCACCCCCGGGCAGCTGCCGAACATCGCCAAGCACGTCGCCGCGCACAGCCCTGAGCAGCTGCACGCCACGGCCGGAAGCCTGCCGATCGCAGGCCCGGTGGCAGAACCGGTCGCCGGGCCCGCGGCTGGTCCCATTGCTGGACCCGTCGCCGCACAGGTCCCCGGCCACCTGCCCGACGACCCGCCATCGCCGGACGCCGCCGGTCCGGTCACCTCGCTGGCCGGCCACACCCCGGCCACGGGGGGCGCACCGGGCGACCACCTGCCCGTCGTCGGCGACGTCCCCGGGCAGCTTCCGCTGCACTGACCCCGTCCCGCGTGGCCGGTCTTCCCGCGCGGGAACCGGCGCTACCGCGGAGAGGAGCAACGATGGTCGGCACGAGCACGCAACCGCTCCGCGACTCGGCGCTGCTGGCTCTGCACGGAGAACTGCTCGCCGAGCTCGACCGCGCCAGCGACCGCCGGCGCGCCGAGCACCTCCGAGCCCGCATCGCGGCGGTCGAGCGCGCGGTGCAGCGGCTCGACCGCAAGCTCCGGCGGCGCCGAAACCGCAGGACCGCGGCCCTGCGGGCGCTCGACGAGCAGCTGGCCGCCGAGCTCCGCAGCGCGGTCGACCCGGCGCGGATCGAGCACCTGCGGAAGGGCCGGTCGATCGCGCGGGCGCGCAGGCGGCGCTGCCGGATCGGGCGGTTCCCGACGAGCTAGCCGCTGCGACTCGGAATGCGCGCGAGAACGGCGCGCTCGTGCGGATCCCGCGTTTCGACGCGGTTCGCCGCGCACCGCTGCGGTGTGCGACGAAAGCACTTCGGACTGCTCGGAACTCGCTCGGCGGAATCCAGAAATATGAAGGCATTTCGCGTTGATCGGGAGAGCTTCGCGACATTGCCCGTTCCGATTCCAGATGTCACACTTTCGGGCGATGACTCGCCATACTTATGACGGTGACGAACGCGCGAACGACGGCTCCCACGCGGTCGCCAACCTCGTCCGCGCCGTCACCGGGACCATCGTGACGATCTTCGTCCTGCACGTCCTGTTCACGGTGCTGCAGGCCAACCAGGGCAACGAGTTCGTGTCGTTCATCTACTCCGCGGCGAAGATCTTCGTCCTCGGCCTCGGCGACGTCTTCACGCCCCGCGACGCCACGGCCGGCGTGGTCCTCAACTACGGCCTGGCAGCCCTGGTCTACCTCGTCATCGGACAGCTGGTCATCAGGATGCTGCGGCGCTGACCCGACGAGGGGCGCCGCCGCGGACCGGCGGCGCCCCGGCCAACCGCGGCGGCGAGAAGGAGCGCGTGGTGAACGAGGTGGGCGATCTCCTCGCCGGCAGGTACCGGCTGGAGAGCCGCATGAGCGCGAACGGATCCTGGTTCGCCACCGACGAGCGCGCACAACGCCCCGTCGTCATCAAACGACTGGCCGCGCGGCGCGAGGACCAGGCGCAGCAGTGGGCACCGCGCGGCGACCGGACCGCACCCCGGGTGGAACACCCCAACATCGTCGCGGTGCACGAGACGCTGCCGGACGGCGGCGCTTCCGCCGTGGTCATGGAGTACTTCCCGTCCCGAAGCCTGGCCGGGCTGCTGGCCGAGCGCGGCTCCCTCCCCGTCGAGGAAGCCGCCACCATCGGCGCCCAGGTCGCCGCAGCGCTGGCCGCGGCCCAGGACGCCGGGGTCGTCCACGGCGCCGTCGAACCGAGCGCGGTGCTCCTCGGCAGCAGCGGCGTCGCGAAGGTCACCGACTTCGCGACCCAGGACGACGTCGCAGAAGCGCCCGCCTACCTCGCCCCCGAGGTCGCGCGCGGGCACGCGCCCACGGCGGCTTCCGACGTGTTCTCGCTCGGCGCCACGCTGCACGCGGCCCTCGAAGGCAACCCGCCGTTCGGCGTCGGCACCGACAACCCGCTCGCCGTGCTCCACGAAGCCGCTGCCGGCGTCGTGCCACCCGCCCCGCACGCCGGACGAGCGGCACCGATCCTCGCGCGGATGATGCACGAAGACCCCGCCGCACGACCGCGCCCGCAGCAGGTCCGCGATTCCCTGCGGGCCCTGCTGGACGGCAGACCGGTGCCGACCCACTTCCCGCTCTCCGAAGACCTCACCCAGCCGATGCCCGTCGTGCCCGCCACGCCCGCGCAGCAGGACTCGTCGACCGAAGCCCCCGAACCCCCGGCCGGCGACTCCGCCGTCCGCCGCCTCACCAGGTACTCCCCGCTGCTGCTCGCCGCAGCGATCACCGTGGTGGTCGTGCTCATCCTGACCCTCTGACGTCCCGCAGGACAGGACCGTCCCCCGTGGTCAGGTGACGAGAACGCGCCAGGCCGCCCGCGAGGAATCACCACGGCTGCTGGCTCGAGGAACGACCGGCCGCGACCGCGCCGCAGCTGGAGCGGAAGAACCCGCATTCGGAATCCGGCCGGAGACCAGAATTGCGACCACGAACAAGCGAGGCCGCCGGGCGGACACCCCGGCGGCCCCGTCTTCCCTGGTCAACAATGCGGAAGCGGGGGGATTCGAACCCCCGGAGCCTCTCGGCTCGCTCGATTTCAAGTCGAGTGCATTCGGCCGCTCTGCCACGCTTCCAAGTCCCGGAGCTTAACCAACCCGCGCTGGTCGACGACAGACGGGCGACCGGCGGGCCGGGACGGGGGCCGGGTCAGCCCTCGGCGCTGCGCAGGTGCTTCATGACGCGCTCGAAGACGTTCGCCAGGACCTGCTGCTCGTGCTCGTCGAGCAGGTCGACGATGTGCTCGCGCACGCCCGCGACGTGGGTCGGCGCCGCCTCCTCCAGCAGCGCCGCGCCCTTGTCCGTGAGGGCCGCGAACACGCCGCGGCCGTCGCTGGGGCACTCGGTGCGCTGCACCAGCTCCTTGGACTCGAGCCGCCGGATCTGGTGGGACACGCGGCTCTTCGAGTGGGCCACGTCGCTGGCGAGCTCGCTCATGCGCATCTGGCGCTCGGGCTGCTCGGCCAGCCGCATGATGATCTCGTAGTCGGCGATCGACAGGTCGTGCGCCGCCTGCAGCTCCCGGTTGAGCCGGTGCTCCAGCAGCGCGCTGCCCTCGATGTAGGCCCGCCACGCGCCCATTTCCGCGGCGCTGAGCCACCTGGTCCCGCTCGTTCTCGCCTCCGTCACTCACTCAGGTTAGCGTCGTGGTGCCCGGCAGCCCAGCGGCAGCGGGCGGCACGGGCGGGGAAGGCCGCGCGCGGAGCTCGGCGCGAAACCGGAGGACGCGATGACCCCGGCGGTCGAAGTCGTCGACCTGGTCAAGAAGTATCCCAAGGCCAGCGGCAACGCGGTGGACGGCATCAGCTTCGCGGTCCGCCCAGGCGAGGTGTTCGGGCTGCTCGGCCCGAACGGCGCCGGCAAGACCACCACGGTCGGCGTCCTGACGACCCGGGTGCTGCTGACCAGCGGCACGGCCCGGGTCGGCGGGGTCGACGTGGCCGCCGACCCGGTCGGCGGGCGGCGCAAGGTGGCGGTCGTGCCGCAGCGGGTGAACCTGGACCGCTCGCTGAACGCGCGGCAGAACCTCGTGTTCCACGCCAGCTACCACGGGGTGCCGCGCCGGCGCCGCAACGAGCTCGCCGACGAGCTGCTCGAACGCATGGGCCTGGCCGATCGGCGCAAGGCCCGCATCGACGACCTCTCCGGCGGCCAGTCGCAGCGGCTGATGATCGCCCGCGCGCTGATGCACCGCCCCGAGGTGCTGTTCCTCGACGAACCCTCCACCGGCCTGGACCCGCAGGCGCGCCTGTTCGTGCACGAGCGCATCAACGACCTGCGCAGCGAGGGCGTGACCGTCGTGCTCACCACGCACGACATGGACGAGGCGGAGAAGCTCTCCGACCGGGTGGGCGTGGTCGACCACGGCCGGCTGCTGACGCTGGACACCCCGGAAGCGCTGATCCGGTCGCTGCCCGGCAGCGGCGCGCTGGACCTGACGCTGGGCCGCGACGGCCGCGGCGAGCAGCAGCTGGTGTCGCTGCTGACCGGGCTCGACGGGGTGGAGCGGGCCGAACCGGTCGGGGATCCGGGCGCCGACGGCGCGGACCTGCGGCTGCGGCTGTACGTCACCGGGGTGCCGTCGGAGCTGCTCGCGCCGGTCAGCGCGGTGCTGCACGAGCACCGGGTTCCGGTGCGCGAGCTGGCGATGGGTTCGGCCAGCCTGGAGGACGTGTTCCTGCACCTGACCGGCAGGGAGCTGCGATGACCCGCGCGGAACCGCTGCGCCCGACCGGCTCGCGCCCGGCGCGGGCGTTCCTGGCGGTGCTGGGCCGGGACGTGTTCGTCACCGGCCGGGAGCTGCCGAGCTTCCTGGCGCAGATCGTGGTGCAGCCGCTGGGGCTGCTGTTCATCTTCGGCAAGGTGCTCGGCGAGCTCGGCTACGCCGCGCCGGGCTACGCGCAGCTGCTGCTTCCGGGCATGGTGGCGCTCAACGCGTTCCTGGTGGCGCTGCAGAACACCTCGTTCCCGCTGGTGCTGGACTTCTCGTACTCGCGGGAGATCGAGGACCGGCTGCTGGCGCCGCTGCCGGTGTCCTGGGTGGCGGTGGAGAAGATGGTGTTCGGCGCGCTGCGCGGGATGTTCGCGGCGGCGCTGATGGTGCCGATCGGCGGGCTGGTGCTCGGCGGGATCGACTGGGAGCTGGGCGGGCTGCTGTTCGCCTGCGCGGTGCTGGTGATCGGCTCGTTCTCCGGGGCCGCGGTGGGGATGACCATCGGGGCCGCGGTGCCGCCGCGGCGGATCAACATCATGTTCGCGGTGATCATCGCGCCGCTCATGTTCACCGGCGCGACCCAGTTCCCCTGGGTGCAGCTGGACCGGCTGCCGTGGTTCCAGGTGCTGTGCCTGGCGAACCCGCTGACCTACGCCAGCGAGGGCATGCGGGGTGCGCTGCTCCCGTCGGTGCCGCACATGACCCCGTGGGTGGCGCTGCTGGCGCTGGTCGCCTCGTGCGGGCTGTTCGGTGCGCTGGGCGTGCACTTCTTCCTGCGGCGCGCGCTGGACTGAGCGGCGACTACCGTCTGGGCCATGTACGCGATCTCAATCCGAGAGCCGGGCAATCCGGACGTGCTGGAGTGGACCGAGCGGCCCGACCCCTCCCCGGGTGAGGGGGAGGTCGTCCTCGACGTCGCCGCGGCCGGGATCAACCGCGCCGACCTGATGCAGCGCCAGGGCAACTACCCGCCGCCGCCCGGCGCGAGCGAGGTCCTCGGGCTGGAGTGCTCGGGCACCGTGGCCGAGCTGGGGCCGGGCGTGACGGGCTGGCAGGTCGGCGACCAGGCGTGCGCGCTGCTGGCCGGCGGCGGCTACGCGGAGCGCGTCGCGGTGCCGGCCGCGCAGCTGCTGCCGGTCCCGCGGGGCTTCGACCTGGTCGACGCGGCCGGGCTGCCGGAGGTGGCCTGCACGGTGTGGTCGAACGTG
>Ga0164243_10006654_pt1 | contig 17445 bp, 16 predicted proteins | sample OricompcompostOP_FD_108781 | JGI IMG/M metagenome (GOLD analysis project Ga0164243, IMG submission 108781) | Organic Plus compost microbial communities from Emeryville, California, USA - Original compost - Organic plus compost (OP) | ecosystem: Engineered > Solid waste > Mixed feedstock >... | reverse complement strand
TCTGGAATCGCACGGCGGACCTGCCGAGCGATCCGCACCCTTTGGATATCGCGTGCCCAAGCGCCGGGCGCAAGGCGGCTTGGGCGCGACCTCCGCCCTTTCCCCTTGATCGCCCGTCGCCGGCCGCCATGCCGAGGCAGAGGGTGATCACCGGGCTCTTGATGTACTGCATGGTGTCGTAGATCGCGAGACCCGACGTCACCACCCCGCCCGGCGAGTTGATGTACATCTGGATCTCTTTCTTCGGGTTCTCCGCCTCGAGGTGCAGCAGCTGCGCACAGATCAGCGAGGCCATGCCGTCCTCGACAGGACCGGCCAGAAAGACGATCCGGTCCTTCAGGAGGCGGGAGAAGATGTCGTAGGCGCGCTCGCCCCGGCTCGTCTGCTCGACGACCATCGGCACGAGGCCCAGCGCGGTAGTGACGGGGTCACGCATATGGAGGAAGCCCTTCTGGAATCGCTGGCGAGCCTGCCGAGCGGCCCGCCTCCTTTGGATATCGCGTGCCGACGGGTCCCGCGCAAGGCGGATCGCATCTGCAGCGCCACCAGGAACGCACGGGAGGTCGCCGCGGGGCGCCGCCGGCGGGCCGGCAAAGACGCGGCGCAGACGCCGGCCCGACGAGATCTTCCCAGGAACACGCGCCAGCTCGCCAAAGACAATCTAAGTGCGGCGACCTGCTTTCCCCATAACCAGAACGGGTCCAACCTCGCCGCGTTACTGCCTTCGCGCGGAGCGTCCCCGGGCGTACCTTCGGGAACCTTCCGACGGTTCGTACGCTGAAGCTTCCATCGCAGGGGTTGTACGGAATGGTTCAATACGCGGTGACGCTGAAAGACGGCGACTGGACCGTCTTCTGCGACGGCCAGGCGCTAGAGCACGGCATGTCGCGCTCAGCCGCAATACAGATGGCCAAGGATCTGGCGTTCGAGGCGGAAGAACGCGGAGATACCGTCGAACTGCTGATCCAGGGCTACTACGGCGAGATGTCCCGCCGCCTGAGCGGCGGCGGCGACGACTGAGCGACGACCTTAGCCGCGGCGCACGGCGGCCTTGGCTTCGCGCTTGGCGCGGGCTTCGGCCTTGGCGGCGGCCTTGCGCTCCTTGCGCTCCTGACGCTTCATCTCGAGCTGCAGCTGCTCGTCGTTCTCGATCGCCAGACGCCGCTGCTCGGCGGCCTCCTCGGCGCGTCGACGAGCTTCTTCCTTCTCGGCGGCGCGGCGGGCCCGCACCTCTTCCAGCTCACGGGCCTTCTTTTCCGCCGTGGTCTCGAACACCTCCGGACGCACCGTCGGCTTCGGCTTCATCTTGGCAAGAAGGGCTTTCCGCGCCTCGGCCTGGGCCGACAGACGCTCGGAAAAGCCCCCGATCTTGGGCTCTCGCATTCTCTAACTGTTCGCTTGAAAAGACCGCCGAGGGGAAAACCCCTCGGCGCAATCACGGTTGCCGCTCAGCCGACGATCTCGGCGTCGGTGAAGAACTGGGCGATCTCGATCTGAGCGTTCTCCAGGCTGTCGGAGCCGTGGACCGAGTTTTCGCCGACGCTTTCGGCGTACAGCTTGCGGATGGTGCCCTCGGCGGCCTGAGCCGGGTTGGTCGCGCCCATGACTTCGCGGTAGCGGGCGACGGCGTTCTCGCCTTCCAGGACCTGCACCACGACCGGCGCCGAGGTCATGAACTCGACCAGCTCGCCGAAGAACGGACGTTCCTTGTGGACCTCGTAGAACTTCTCCGCCTGGGCGCGGCTCATGCGGATGCGCTTCTGCGCGACGATGCGCAGGCCGGCGTCCTCGATCACCGCATTGACCTTGCCGGTCAGGTTCCGGCGGGTCGCGTCCGGCTTGATGATCGAGAAGGTGCGTTCGGTCATGGGTCTTTGATCTTCGCTGTTGGGGAGGCCTGCGGCGGACCGCAAAAGTGGCCGGCTCTATAGCCGCAAGGGTCCGCCTCGCCAAGGCGGGGGAGCGCAGATATCTCATCTCGGCCAACGCGTTCGGCCGGGATCGCCTGCGTCGCAGCAGCGCGCCCCCTCATGACGCCGCCGGCCGCATCTGCTATGGACCGCCTCGATCAGGGCGGCGGCGCGGCTCTCAATTCTCCTGATCCCCTACTCCCCGCAGTTTTCGGCGAGCGTCTTCGCGCGCGCCCATTTCCCGACCGATCCCCATCCCATGCTGCAGATCAACGACCTCGTCTTCGACGCCTGGGGCCGCCGCTTCTTCGACGGCGCCACCGTCAACCTGCCGAAGGACGCCAAGGTGGGCCTGGTCGGCCGCAACGGCGTCGGCAAATCGACCTTGTTCAAGCTGATCCTCGGCAAGCTGACGCCCGGCGGCGGCGACATCAGCCTGCCGCGCCAGGCGCGCATCGGCTCGGTCGACCAGGAACATCCGGCCACCCCGGTCACCCTGATCGACACCGTGTTGGCCGCCGACGAGGAGCGCGCCAGCCTGCTGGCGCGGCTCGAGACCGCCGCCCCGGACGAGATGGGCGACATCTACGGCCGGCTGATCGAGATCGACGCCGACCGCGCCCCGTCGCGCGCCGCGGAAATCCTCAGCGGCCTCGGCTTCTCCCAGGAGGACCTGACCCGGCCGATGGCCGAGTTCTCCGGCGGCTGGCGGATGCGCGTGGCGCTCGCCGCGGCGCTGTTCGCCGAACCCGATCAGCTGCTGCTCGACGAGCCCACCAACTACCTCGACCTGGAAGGCGCGCTTTGGCTCGAGGCGCGGCTGAAGAAGTACCCGCACTCGGCGATGGTCATCAGCCACGACCGCGAGCTCTTGAACAACTCCTGCGACCACATCCTGCACCTGAAGGACGGCAAGCTGGAGCTCTACGTCGGCGGCTACGACGCTTTCGAGCGGCAGCTGACCGAGAAGCTGCGCCTGCAGGAGGCCAACCGCGCCAAGATCGACGCCAAGCGCGCCCACCTGCAGAGCTTCGTGGATCGCTTCCGGGCCAAGGCCTCGAAGGCGACCCAGGCCCAGTCGCGCCTGAAGATGCTGGCCAAACTGCCGCCGGTCGCCGCCGTGGTCGAGGAGCACGTCGCGCCCTTCGTCCTGCCCTCGCCCGAGCGTCCGCTGGCGCCGCCGCTGCTGCGCATCGAGGACGGCGTCGCCGGCTACGGCGGGGCGCCGATCCTGAAGAAGCTGAACCTGCGGCTCGACATCGACGACCGCATCGGCCTGCTGGGCGTGAACGGCGCCGGCAAGTCGACCTTCGCCAAGATCGCCGCCGGCGCGCTGAAGCTCGAGGCCGGCCAGCTGCACCGCTCCGGCAAGCTCAAGGTCGGCTGGTTCCACCAGCACCAGATCGAGGCGATGGATCCGGCCGACACGCCGCTCGACATCATCCGCAGGGCCCTGCCGGAGGCCACCGAAGCCAAGCGCCGCGCGGTGCTGGCCTCGTTCGGCGTCGGCGTCAGCAAGGTCGAGACCACCGTCGCCAATCTCTCCGGCGGCGAGCGCGCGCGCCTGCTGCTGAACATGGTGGCGATGGAGGCGCCGCACCTGCTCATCCTCGACGAGCCGACCAACCACCTCGACATCGACAGCCGCCGGGCGCTGCTCGACGCGCTGAACGAGTACGAGGGGGCGGTGATCCTGATCACCCACGACCGCTCGCTGATGGAGCTGGTCGCCGACCGGCTGTGGCTGGCCGCCGACGGGACCATCGCGCCGTTCGAAGGCGACATGGACGACTACGCCCGCTTCGTGCTCGACCGCGCGCGCATCGCCGCCCGCGCGCCGACCCAGGTGCGCGAGGCCGCGCCGAAGCCCGCCGCTCCGCCGCCGCCCGCGCCGCGCGCGAAGGTGCCGACCGGTCCCGCCCGCCGGCGCGCCGAGAACGCCGAAGCTGCGCTCTCCCGGGCGATGGAGGAGCTCGCCCGCATCGACTCCGCCCTCACCGATCCCTCGGTCTTCGCCAAGGATCCCGCCAAGGCGTCCGAGCTCGGCCGCCTGAGGGACGCCGCGCAGGCCGCCGTCGAAGCGGCCGAGACGGAGTGGCTGGAAGCTCAGGAGGCCTATGAGGCGCTGCGCGCAACCGCCTGACCGACCTGCCGGAACCCATGTCTGGCTGCGGCATTGCCGCCCTCGTTGATCCTTCGAGGGCGAGCAGACCATGCGCAGGCGACGCAGATCCCAACCGGCGCAGCCGCGAGCCCGGCGCGGCGAGAGCCTGGCCTGGGACGTCGCCCCGCTGATGGTGCTGGCGGGCGCCGGCGTCGCGCTGCTGCGGGAGCCGGCGCCTCGTCCCGCGCGCGAGCGACCTAGCGGCCGCGGAAAGGACCGCGGCCAGGACCGGGCCGCGGGCCGCGAAGCGGAGCGCGGCCGGTTCGCCGCCGCGCCCGCCGAGATCCCGAAGCCCGGCTGGAAGGACATCCTGCTGCGGACCCGCAAGGAGTTCTCGCGGGACCAGATCCCGCTGATCTCGGCCGGGGTGACCTTCTACACCCTGCTGGCGCTGTTCCCCGGCGTCGCGGCGTTCGTCTCGCTCTACGGGCTGTTCGCCGAGGTCGGCGAGGCGCAGCGCCAGCTGGCGACGCTGAAGTACCTGCTGCCGCCCGCCGTGGTGGCCTTCATCGGCGAGCAGATGATCCGCCTGGCCGGCGCGAGCCAGGGCGGTCTGTCGCTGGCCTTCGGCGCTGGCCTTCTGACGGCGATCTGGAGCGCCAGCGGCGCGGTGAAGGCGCTGATCCTCGGGCTCAACATCGCCTACGAAGAGACCGAGCGGCGCGGCCTCGTGCGGCGCACCCTCGTCTCGCTCGGCTTCACCCTGGGCTTCCTGTTCTTCCTGATGACCACGCTCGGCATGTTCGCTCTGCGGCCGGCGGTGGAGGCCTTGATGGGACCCGAGGCCGGGCGGACCTTCGCCCTGCTGAGCTGGCCGGTGGTGATCCTGGCGCTGATCGTCGGCCTCGCCCTGCTCTATCGCTACGGACCGAGCCGCGATCCGGTGCAGTGGAAATGGATCAGCTGGGGCAGCGTCGGCGTCATCGTCGTCTGGCTCGCCGCCTCGGCGCTGTTCTCGATCTACGTCAGCAACTTCGCGAACTACGACAAGACCTACGGCCCGCTCGGCGCGGCGATCGGCCTGATGATGTGGGTCTACGTCTCGACCATCGTCGTGCTCGCCGGGGCCGAGCTGAACGCCGAGATCGAGCACCAGACAACGCTGGACACCACCGTCGGCCCGCCGAAGCCGATGGGCCTGAGGCACGCCAAGATGGCCGACACCGTCGGCGCGGCGCAGGGCGCCTAGGGCCGGGACTACGAGGGCATCGCCGGCGCGGCGCTTCCAGCTGACGACGTCCCCCGCAGCCGACGTCGCCTGCTCGCCGCGAAACGCGCGCCAGCCTCACTTATGCGGGTCTCACAGCCTTACGGTGCGGAGAAGCGTCTCCTAGATGTCCCTGGGAGCCAACGAGGAGACGATACGATGCAGACGCGTGAACTGGGACGCAGCGGTCTTACGGTTTCGGCCATCGGGTTCGGCTGCATGGGCCTCAGCTTCGGCCTCGGGCCGGCGACGGACGCTGCGGACGCGGTCAAGCTGATACGGGCCGCCGTCGAGCGCGGCGTCACCTTCTTCGACACTGCCGAAGCCTACGGCCCCTTCACCAACGAAGAACTGGTCGGCGAGGCCCTGGCCCCCGTCCGCGAGGAAGTCGTCATCGCCACGAAGTTCGGCTTCGCCAGCGCCAGCGTCCAGGTCGGCCTGGACAGCCGCCCGGCGCACATCCGCGAAGTCGCCGAGGCGTCGTTGAAGCGCCTGAAGACCGATCACATCGACCTGCTCTACCAGCACCGCGTCGACCCCAAAGTGCCGATCGAGGAGGTCGCCGGCGCCGTCAAGGACCTGATCCTGGAGGGCAAGGTGAAGCACTTCGGCCTGTCGGAGGCCGGAGTGGAGACGATCCGCCGGGCCCATGCGGTGCAGCCGGTGACCGCCTTGCAGAGCGAATATTCCCTGTGGTGGCGCGAGCCGGAGAAGGAGATCCTGCCGACGCTCGAAGAGCTCGGCATCGGCTTCGTCCCCTTCAGCCCGCTGGGCAAGGGCTTCCTCACCGGCGCGATCGACGAGACCACCACCTTCGGCCCCAACGACTTCCGCAACATCGTTCCGCGCTTCTCGCCCGAAGCGCGCAAGGCGAACCACGCCCTGGTCGAGCGGCTTGGGCGGATCGCCGCCCAGAAGAACGCCACGCCCGCGCAGGTCGCCCTGGCCTGGCTTTTGGCGCAGAAACCCTGGATTGTGCCGATCCCCGGCACCACCAAGCTGCATCGGCTGGAAGAGAACATCGGGGCGGCGGCGATCGAGCTGACGGCCGACGACCTGCGCGAGATCGACACCGCCCTCGCCGGCGTCGCCGTGCAGGGCGAGCGCTATCCCGCGCAGATGCAGCAGTTGATCAACCGCTGAGCCGAAGCCCCACTGGAGTTGCGAATGGAAAGTCTCAGCGACTTGGAGATCTCTCGCCGCGACCTGCTGGTGAGCGGCGCGGTGTCGGCGGCGGCCGCCGCCGCGCCGGCGGCAGCCGAGGCGCAAGGCGCCGCCGGGGCGCCGGTCATGGCCAAGGTGTCCTTGGAGGTGAACGGCCAGCCTCGCGCGCTGGAGCTCGACACCCGCACCAGCCTGCTCGACGCCCTGCGCGAGCACCTGAAGCTGACCGGCACGAAGAAGGGCTGCGACCACGGCCAATGCGGCGCCTGCACGGTCATCGTCGACGGCCGGCGGATCAACTCCTGCCTGACCCTGGCGGTGATGCACGAGGGCGACCGCATCACCACCATCGAGGGGCTCGGCACGCCGGAGAAGCTGCACCCGATGCAGGCCGCCTTCGTGAGGCACGACGGCTATCAGTGCGGCTACTGCACGCCGGGCCAGATCTGCTCGGCGGTCGCGGTGCTGGACGAGATCCGCGCCGGCGTGCCCAGCCACGTCACCGCCGACGTGACGGGTCCGCCGCCGCTGAACGCGGCCGAGTTGCGCGAGCGAATGAGCGGCAACATCTGCCGCTGCGGCGCCTACTCCAACATCCTCGACGCCATAACTGAAGTCGCCGGGGCGCCGGCATGAGGGCCTTCGCCTACGAACGCGCCCGCTCGCCCGCCGAGGCCGCTTTGGCGGCGTCGAAGCGCCCCGGCGCCAAGTTCATCGCCGGCGGGACCAATCTCCTCGACCTGATGAAGCTGGAGATCGAGACGCCGGACAGGCTGATCGACGTCAACGACCTGAAGCTCGACCGGATCGAGCCGACGCCAGAAGGCGGCCTGCGCATCGGCGCGCTGGTGCGCAACACCGATCTGGCCGCCGATCCGCGAGTGCGTCGCGACTACGGCCTCCTGTCCCGCGCCCTGCTGGCCGGGGCGTCCGGCCAGCTGCGCAACAAGGCGACCACCGCCGGGAACCTGCTGCAGCGGACCCGCTGCCCCTACTTCTATGACACCAACCAGCCCTGCAATAAGCGCAAACCCGGCAGCGGCTGCGGCGCGATCGGCGGCTTCAGCCGCTCGCACGCCGTCGTCGGCGCCAGCGAGGCCTGCATCGCCACGCACCCCAGCGACATGGCGGTCGCGATGCGCGCGCTCGACGCCGTGGTCGAGACGGTGCAGCCGGACGGCAAGGCCCGCGCGATCCCGATCGCCGAGCTCCACCGCCTGCCCGGCGATACGCCGCAGACCGAGACCACGCTGAAGGCCGGAGAGCTGATCACCGCCGTCACCCTGCCCCCGCCGGTCGGCGGCGTGCAGCTCTATCACAAGGTCCGCGACCGGGCCTCCTACGCCTTCGCCCTGGTCTCGGTCGGCGTGATCGTCCAGCCGGACGGGAGCGGCCGCGTGGCGGTGGGCGGGGTCGCCCCCAAGCCGTGGCGCATCGAGGCCGCCGAAGCCGAGCTGTCGCGCGGGGCCAAGGCGGTCACCGCCGGGCTGCTGGCCGACGCAAGGCCGACGGAGCAGAACGCATTCAAGCTGACGCTGGTCGAGCGCACGCTCGCCGCGACTCTGGCGCAAGCGAGGGCCTGAGCCGATGAAGTTCGACACCCCTGCAGGCGCCAACCCGATCGACCAGATGAAGGTGGTCGGCCGACCCACCGACCGGATCGAAGGGCCCCTGAAGACCACCGGAACGGCGGCCTACGCCTACGAGCGGCACGACGTCTCGCCGAAGCAGGCCTACGGCTATGTGGTCGGCTCGGCCATCGCCAAGGGCCGGATCGCCGCGATCGACCTTGCGCGCGCCCGCGCCGCGCCGGGCGTGATCGCCATCGTCACCGCCGACAACGCCGGCCCGCTCGGCAAGCCCGAGCGCAACACCGCGCGGCTGCTCGGCGGGCCCGAGATCCAGCACTACCACCAGGCGGTCGCCCTGGTGGTCGCCGAAACCTTCGAGCAGGCCCGCGCCGCCGCGCAGCTCGTGAAGATCAGCTACCTGCCGCAGGACGGCCGCTACGACCTCGCCGCGGCCAAGCCCTCCGCGGTCAAGCCCGCCCGGCTCACCGGCGGGCCGCCGGACACCGCGGTCGGCGACTTCGAGGCGGCCTTCGCCGCCGCGCCGGTGAAGGTGGACGAGACCTACACCACCCCCGACCAGGCCCACGCGATGATGGAGCCGCACGCCAGCATCGCCGCCTGGAACGGCGACGAGGTGACGATCTGGACCTCCAACCAGATGATCAACTGGGGCCGGATGGACGCCGCCGCGACCCTCGGCGTCCCGCCGGAGAAGGTGCGGCTGAGCTCGCCCTTCGTCGGCGGCGGCTTCGGCGGGAAGCTGTTCCTGCGGGCGGACGCGTTGCTGGCGGCGCTGGGCGCGCGGGCGGCCAGGCGTCCGGTGAAGGTCGCCCTGCCCCGACCCTTGATGTTCAACAACACCGTCCACCGGCCGGCGACGATCCAGCGGGTGCGCATCGGCGCGACCCGCGACGGCAAGATCACCGCCATCGCCCACGAGAACTGGTCCGGCGACCTGCCGGGCGGCAAGGGCGACTCCTCGGTCGCCCAGACCCGCGCGCTCTACGCCGGGGCGAACCGGATGACCGCCACCCGCTTCGCCGAGCTCGACCTGCCGGAGGCCAACGCCATGCGCGCGCCCGGCGAGGCGACCGGCATGATGGCGCTGGAAGTGGCCATGGACGAGCTGGCCGAGAAGCTGGGGATGGATCCGGTGGAGCTCCGCATCCTCAACGACACCCAGGTCGACCCGGAGCAGCCGCAACGGCCCTTCTCGCAACGCCAGTTCGTCGCGTGCCTGCGCCAGGGCGCCGACCGGTTCGGCTGGAGCCGGCGCAATCCTCGGCCGGCGCAGGTGCGCGAAGGCCGCTGGTTGATCGGCCTGGGCGTCGCCGGCGCCTACCGCGGCGCGCCGGCGCAGAAGTCCGCCGCCCGGGTGCGCCTGGAGGACGGCGGCAAGATCGTCGTCGAGACCGACATGACCGACATCGGCACCGGCAGCTACACCATCATCGCCCAGACCGCGGCGGAGATGATGGGCGTTCCGCTGCACATGGTGACGGTGCGGCTGGGCGATTCCACCTTCCCGGTCTCCGCCGGCTCCGGCGGCCAGTGGGGCGCGAACAGCTCGACCTCCGGCGTCTACGCCGCCTGCGTCACGCTGCGCGAGGCGGTCGCGACCCGGCTCGGCTTCGATCCGGCCGCCGCGGAGTTCGTCGGCGGACAGGTCCGCAGCGGCGGCAGGAGCGCGCCGCTCGCCGCCGCCGCCGGCCTCGTCGCCGAGGACGCCATCGAGTTCGGCGACCTGCAGAGGAAGTTCCGCCAGTCGACCTTCGGCGCCCACTTCGTCGAGGCCGCCGTCGACGCCGCCACCGGCGAGACCCGGGTGCGTCGGATGCTGGCGGTCTGCGGCGCCGGGCGCATCCTCAACCCCAAGGCCGCACGCAGCCAGGTGATCGGCGCGATGACCATGGGCGTCGGGGCGGCGCTGATGGAGGACCTGGTGGTCGACAAGCGCGCCGGCTTCTTCGTCAACCACGACCTCGCCGGCTACGAGGTGCCGGTCCACGCCGACATCCCGCGCCAGGAGGTGATCTTCCTCGACGAGGCCGACCCCACCGCCTCGCCGATGAAGGCCAAGGGCGTCGGCGAGCTCGGCATCTGCGGGGTCGGCGCGGCCGTGGCCAACGCCATCTACAACGCGACCGGCGTGCGCGTGCGCGACTATCCAGTGACCCTGGACAAGCTGCTGGAGGGCCTGCCGGCGGTGGCGTGATCACCCTCCTTCTCCCGTTCGCGGGAGAAGGACTCCGGCGTCGCTCTCAGGTCACGTGCTTCGGGCTGATCGGGTCGCTGCTGGGGAAGGTCTCCTCGATCGCCTCGTCGAGCAGGGCTTCCTGTTCGCTCTCGGCCTGCGCCTTCTTCTCCGCCAGCTGGTCGCACTTCTCGCCGTCGGCCAGCGGGGCGTCGGCCGGACGCGCGTGCGGCGCCTCGATGTGACGGTCCTCCGGCTTGCGCGAGCCCTCCACCGCCATGTCCGCGTTCGCGCCGCTCGAGCCATGGGTGAAGGCGCGCTTGGCCTCGGATTCCGTCTGCTTGTGGGGCATGTCCGCTCCTTTGTGGGGTTACATCGCCAGCGTAACCCGCGAAGCCGGGCCGGGTTGCCGGCCGCGGCGCCGCTTCAAAAATCCGGCGTGGCGGCCTAAACCAAGCGACATGGCTCCCAGCGCCCCGCCCGCTCCGCCGCACCGGCTCGTCGAGCGGATCCGCGCGCACCGCTGGTTCGCCCTGGGCCTGGCGCTGCTGGCTACCCTGGGCTGCGTCGGCTTCCGGCTGGCGCTGGAGCCGGTGTTTCACGAGCGCACCCTGATGGTGATCTTCGTGCCGGCGGTGATCTTCGCCGCGGCCATCGGCGGCATGGCCCCGGCGATCCTGGCCACCCTGCTGAGTCTGGCGGCGACGGCGATCCTCAGCGGCGAGGCGCTGCTCACCGACCGCGCCAACCTGGTCGACGCCCTGCTGTTCCTGGTGCTCGGCCCGTCGTTCGGCCTGGCCGGCCGGCGGCTGAACATCCGTTCGACCCAGGCGTCGGAGGCGCTGCGCCGGCTGGAGGAGCGCGAGGCGCACCTGCAGTCGATCCTCGACACCGTGCCCGACGCGATGATCGTCATCGACGACCAGGGGATCATGCGCTCGTTCAGCGCCGCCGCCGAGCGGCTGTTCGGCTGGACCGCCGCCGAGGCGGTCGGCCGCAACGTGGCGCTGCTGATGCCCTCGCCGTACCGCGAGCAGCACGACGCCTACATCGACCGCTACATGCGCACCGGCGAGCGGCGGATCATCGGCATCGGCCGGGTCGTCGTCGGCGAGCGCAAGGACGGCTCGACCTTCCCCATGGAGCTGGCCGTCGGCGAGGTGCAGTCGGGCGGCCAGCGGCTGTTCACCGGCTTCGTCCGCGACCTGACCGAACGGCAGACCGCCGAGCGGCGGCTGCAGGACATGCAGTCGGAGCTGGTGCACGTGTCGCGGCTGACCGCGCTGGGGGAGATGGCCTCGGCCCTGGCGCACGAGCTCAACCAGCCCCTGGCGGCGATCTCCAACTACGTGAAGGGCTCCGAGCGGATGCTGGCGGCCGAGCCGCCGGACGTCGGCAAGATCCGCGGCGCGCTCTCCAACGCCGGGGCGCAGGCGCTGCGCGCCGGCCAGATCATCCGCCGGCTGCGCGAGTTCGTCGCCAAGGGCGAGTCCGAGCGGCGGATCGAGAGCCTGCCCAAGCTGCTCGAGGAGGCCGGCGCCCTGGCGATGATCGGCGCCAAGGAGGTGCACCTGCGCTTCGACATCCCGCAGCAGGACACGCTGGTGCTGGCCGACAAGGTGCAGGTGCAGCAGGTGGTGGTGAACCTGATGCGCAACGCCGTCGACGCGATGGAAGGGAGCCCGCGCCGCGAGCTGACCGTCGCCGCGCGGCCGGCCGATGACGACATGGTCGAGATCAGCGTCTCCGACACCGGCCCGGGCATCGCGCCGGAAATCGCCGAGCACCTGTTCCAGCCGTTCATGACCACCAAGGCGACCGGAATGGGGGTGGGCCTGTCGATCTCGCGGACGATCGTCGAGGCGCACGGCGGCCGCATCTGGGCCGAATCACGCGCAGGCGGCGGGACCGTCTTCCACTTCACCCTGCGCGCCGTCCGCAAGGAGGAGCTGGAGCCGAATGACTGAGCCGGTGGTGCATGTGATCGACGACGACGAGGCGATGCGCGAGTCGCTCGCCTTCCTGCTCGACGCTTCGGGGCTCGCCGCGCGGACCTACGAGTCGGCCGCCAGCTTCCTGGAGGCGTTCGACGGGGCAGGCGCGGGCGCCGGCGTCATCGTCACCGACGTGCGCATGCCGGAGATGAACGGACTGGAGCTGGCGCGCCGGCTGAAGGCCCGCGAGATCGCCCTGCCGATCATCATGATCACCGGCCACGGCGACGTGCCGCTGGCCGTCGAGGCGATGAAGGCCGGCGTCGTGGACTTCCTGGAAAAGCCGTTCGACGAGGAGCATCTGCTCACCGCCATCCGCGCCGCGCTCGCCGAAAGCCGTCAGAGCGACGAGGAGCAGGCCGAGCGCGAGCGCATCCGCAAGGTGCTGGAGAGCCTCTCGCCGCGCGAGCACGAGGTGCTGGACGGCGTCGTCGCCGGCAAGCTCAACAAGGTGATCGCCCACGAGCTCGGCATCAGCCCGCGCACCGTCGAGGTCTACCGCGCCAACGTCATGTCCAAGACCGGCGCCCGCGGCCTGTCGGAGCTGGTGCGGATGGTGCTGCTGGCGCGATCCTAGCCCTCCGTAGAACTACTTAGGGACCCGTCCCGAATACCGCCCAGCGTAGCCGTCCGGCACCTTCCGAACATCGCTTGGAAGGAACCGCGATGACCCTCGACTACGCCGCCGACAGCCACGCCGCCCCGCTCGCCATCGCCGAGGTCATGGAGCGCCTTGGGGTCAAGATGAACTTCGCCAAGGACGAGGAGATCTTCGCCCAGGACGAGGACGCGGATCTGGTCCACATGGTCGTCTCCGGCGCGGTGCGCACCACCCGCCTGCTGAGCGACGGCCGCCGGCAGGTCGGGGCCTTCTACTATCCCGGCGACCTGATCGGCCTGGAGACCGGCGCCGTTCACCGCTTCTCGGCCGAGGCGATCTGCCCCTCCATCGTGCTGGTCGTCCGCCGCTCGGCGCTGCGCGCCTTCGCCGGCGAGGGCCAGCTGGATCGCGCCATCTGGGAGGCCGCCCGGCGCGAGCTGGAGCGGACCCAGGAGCACCTCTTGGTGCTGGGCCGCAAGACCGCCTGCGAGAAGGTCGCCAGCTTCCTGATGAGCCTCGCCCAGCGCGAGAGCGCGGAGCGCGTGCAGCTGCCGATGAGCCGCCAGGACATGGCCGACTACCTCGGGCTCACCATCGAGACCGTCTCGCGCATGCTGACCCAGCTGCAGGGCGCCTCGGTCGTCGAGTTCGACGGCAGCCGCAAGTTCCGGGTCAAGCGCTGGGAGGCGCTCGAGGAGATGGCCGCCTAGGGCGGAGCCGTCAGTTGCTCCCCCGTCAGGGGGAGCTGGCCTGAAGGGACTGAGGGGGCTTCCGCTCAGAAGCCTGCCGCGGCCGACATCGACATCTGAGCGGAAGCCCCTTCGTCGGCTGCGCCGACAGCTCCCCCTCGGGGGAGGATCTAGGCTAGCCTTTCGCCGCGAGGCCCGCTAAAAGCCCGCGATCATGGCCCGCAGCTTTGCAAGACTACTGCGCGCAGGTGCGCGACTTACCGGCGGCCGCCGGATCTAGCAGGCTGCCCGGCGGCGACGCGCCAGCCCCCAACCCATTTTCAGTTTCGCCTCTCAACGAGAGCTGCACCCGATGCTGCGTGACCCTTCGGTCAAGTACCGCCCGTTCCCCCAAGTCGACCTGCCCAACCGCCAGTGGCCGTCGAAGACCATCACCCAGGCCCCGCGCTGGCTGTCCACCGACCTGCGCGACGGCAACCAGGCCCTCGCCGATCCGATGAACGCGGAGAAGAAGCAGCGCTTCTTCGACCTCTTGGTGAAAGTCGGTCTGAAGGAGATCGAAGTCGGCTTCCCCTCGGCCGGCGCGACCGAGTTCGACTTCATCCAGGGCCTGATCCGCGAGGAGCGCATCCCCGAGGACGTCGTCATCCAGGTGCTGACCCAGTCGCGCCGTGACCTGATCGAGAAGAGCTTCGAGAGCCTGGAGGGCGCCCGCACGGCGGTCGTCCACCTCTACAACGCCGTCTCCCCGGCCTGGCGCAACATCGTCTTCAACCTGGACCGCGCCGGCGTGAAGGCTCTGGCGATCGAGGGCGTCAGCATCCTGCGCGAGCAGGCCGAGAAGCGCCCGGGCACCGACTGGCGCTTCGAATACAGCCCCGAGACCTTCTCGACCGCCGAGCTGGAGTTCAGCCTGGAGGTCTGTGAGGCGGTGCTCGACGTCTTGGAGCCGACGCCCGAGAAGCCGGTGATCCTGAACCTGCCGGCGACGGTCGAAGCGGCGACGCCGAACATCTACGCCGACCAGATCGAGTGGATCTGCCGCAACATCTCGCGCCGCGATTCCGTGGTGATCTCGGTCCACCCGCACAACGACCGCGGCACCGGGGTCGCCGCCGCCGAGCTGGCGGTGATGGCCGGCGCCGACCGCGTCGAGGGCTGCCTGTTCGGCAACGGCGAGCGCACCGGCAACGTCGACCTGGTGACCCTGGCGCTGAACCTGTACACCCAGGGCGTCTCGCCGGGGCTGGACTTCTCCGACATGGACACCGTCGTGAAGACGGTCGAGTACTGCAACCAGTTGCCGGTGCACCCGCGCCATCCGTACGCCGGCGAGCTGGTGTTCACCGCCTTCTCCGGCAGCCACCAGGACGCCATCAAGAAGGGCTTCGAGGCTCAAGCCCGGCGCAACGACCAGCTGTGGGACGTGCCCTACCTGCCGATCGACCCGGCGGACCTCGGCGGCAACTACGAGGCGGTGATCCGCGTCAACTCGCAGTCCGGCAAGGGCGGCGTCGCCTGGGTGCTGCAGCAGGACAAGGGCCTGAAGCTGCCCAAGCCGATGCAGGCCAACTTCAGCCGCGTCGTCCAGCAGCTGGCGGATGAGACCAGCCGCGAGCTGGCCACCGCCGACATCTGGGACGCTTTCCAACGCGCCTACCACCTGACGCCGGGCCAGCCGATCGAGCTGATCGGCTTCGAGGAGACCGGCGCCTCCCGGGCCGATCAGCAGCGGGTCTTCGTCGGCGAACTGCGCGTCGACGGCAAGCCGCTGACCATCGAGGGTCGCGGCAACGGCCTGATCTCCAGCTGCCTGGCGGCGCTGGAGAGCGGCTGCGGCCTGGCGCTCGACGTCGTCGACTATCAGGAGCACGCCATCGGCGCCGGCGGAAACGCCCAGGCCGCGGCCTACGTCCAGTGCCGCACCAAGGACGGCGGCGTGGTGTTCGGCGTCGGCCTGGACGCCGACGTGGCCACCGCCTCGGTGCGGGCGATCCTCAGCGCCGCGAACGCGGCGCGGGCGGGGTAGGCGTAAGGGGCGAACGCCCCCTCCGTCTCGGCGCTGCGCGCCGATCCACCTCCCCCGCTGCGCGGTGGAGGATCTGAGCGCCAAGGTGCTCCCCCGCGTGCGGGGGAGCTGTCGGCGAAGCCGACTGAGGGGGCGTTCGCCCGCTAATCCTTCCGCAGCGAACTCGAGCGCAGCACCCGCAGGCGCTCGTCGCGGAAGCGCTTGACGACGGTCTCGGTGTCGTCCGCCGGCGAGACGCTGTTGCGGAACACCCGCGGGCCGATGATCGAGCTGGTCAGGAGGTTGACGCAGTAGATCTCCGCGTCGACCGGCTCGCCGCCGTGATAGGTCGCGTCCGCCCGCACGCCGGCGACCAGCTGGTCCCAGTAGGGAAAGCTCTTGCGGATGTCGCCGCCGGACAGGAAGTCGTCCATCCACAGCTTCATGAGTTCCGGATTCTCCAGCACGTAGCGGGTCGTGTAGTCGATCCGCTCCTCCTGGCTGGCCTCCGCCGGGAACGCCTTGGCGAGCTGTTCCGACGACCAGGCCTTGACCTCCGCCAGCAGGTCTTCGCGGCCTTCGAAGTGATAGTAGACGGTGGTCCGGTCGATCCCCATCGCCCGCGCCACCGCCGTGATCGACAGGGCGCTCGCGCCCTGCTCCGAGATCAGCCGCACCGCCGTCTCGATGATCTCCTGATGCGTGGCCGCGAAGGTCTTGTGGCGCTTTCGCGGAACGGCTTTCGGCGAGTTCATGTCCGCCTTTAGGGTTCAACCCGATCCGGCCGCAAGAGCCTCGCCCGGGCGATGCTTCGCGCCCGCCGCTTGCAATGTCCCACAGCCCTGTCGAAACTCGTTCCGAACCCAAGCAGAGGAACGCCCATGCTCCAGCCCAGCGACATGAAGGGCCGCGCCGCGCTCGTCACCGGAGCCGCCGGCGGATTGGGCGCCGCCTCGGCGCTGCGGCTCGCCAGGGCCGGCGCCGACGTCTGCCTCGTCGATGTGGACGCCGCCGGGCTCGAGGACACCGCCGCCGCGGCGCGGGCGCACGGCGTCAAGGCGCTGGTGCGCGCGACCGACCTTTCGGAACGCGAGAACTGCGTCGGCGCGGTCGCCGCGGCCGTCGAGACGTTCGGCCGGCTCGACGGCCTCTGCAACGTCGCCGCGGTGCTGTTCACCGACCACGCCACCGACATGCCCGCCGCGGCCTGGGAGAAGACCCTGGCGGTGAACCTCTCCGCGCCCTTCTACCTGATCCAGGCGGCGATCCCGCACCTGCTGGAGACCAACGGCGCAGTGGTCAACGTCACCTCCTGCGCGGCGCACAAGGCTCAGGCCTATTCGGCCGCCTACTGCGCGACCAAGGCCGGCCTGAGCCATATGACCAAGGCGCTGGCCATGGAGTACATGAAAAAGCCGATCCGCTTCAACGCGGTCGCGCCGGGCGGCATGCTGACCAGCATCGCCAAGAACATGCGCCTGCCCGAGGGCTTCGACGGCGCGCTGTTCGGCCGCGTCGCCCCGCTGCGCGGCATGGTCGAGGTCGACGAGGTCGCCGAGCTGGTGGCCTTCCTCGCGAGCCCGGCTTCCGTCGCCTACCACGGCGCTTGCATCAACATCGACAAGGGCATCACCGCCGACTGAGATCGGCGCGGCGACAATCCGAATTCCGGGAGGAACCATGAGCTCGACTCAAGACGCGCTGGCGACGCTGATCGCCAAGGACGAGATCCGCGAACTCGCGCTGCTGTATTCGCGCGGCGTGGACCGCAAGGATCCCGAGCTGCTGCGCTCGCTCTATACGAAGGACGGCATGGACTTCCACGGGAAGTTCTTCCAAGGCACGGCGAAGGACTACGTCGACTTCCTCGAACGCTCGATGCCGCACATGCCCTACAGCGGCCATCACATCTGCAACCACCTGATCTCGGTGATCGACAGCGA
>Ga0164243_10006653_pt1 | contig 17447 bp, 10 predicted proteins | sample OricompcompostOP_FD_108781 | JGI IMG/M metagenome (GOLD analysis project Ga0164243, IMG submission 108781) | Organic Plus compost microbial communities from Emeryville, California, USA - Original compost - Organic plus compost (OP) | ecosystem: Engineered > Solid waste > Mixed feedstock >... | reverse complement strand
GGAGATCCCGCATAGTCGAACGTCGCGGGCGTGGCGCCCGGGAAGAAGCCGTTCGACAAGCCGAACTGTTGTAGCGGGAGCGTGCTGTACTCCTTGAACCGCGTCTTGATGTGGGTGGCGTTGACGCTGAGGATGTCATGGTCGGTCAACTGCCAGTCGGCGGTGATCGACTGCCCGCTCAGCTTCGCCTTCTTGCCGTTCGTGGTGTTGAGGAAGCCGTTGGGCCGGCCGAGCACATTGTCGAAGTAGAACTCGAACACCGTCTGCACGATGTTTGTGTAGTCGTACCACCAGGCGGAGCCGTTGAGGGTGAGGCGGCCGTCCAGGAAGCGGTTCTTGGTTCCGATTTCGTAGGCCTTGATCTTCTCGGGCTGGTAGGCGGGCGTGGAGCCGAAAGCGAAGCCGCCGGATTTGAAGCCGGTCGAATGGTCCACATAGACCATGTTCTGCTCGGTTATGTCGTAGGAGGCGTTGAGCTTGTAGGTCCACGCTTTCCAGTGCCGCTTGTCGTCGAACACCGTGCGCGGGTTGATCACGCCGTTCTGCAGACTGAAGCCGATCCCGTGCTTCTTCTCGTCGTTGTATCGCAGCCCGCCGGTCAGGTGCAGCCGCTCGGCCAGGGTATAGGTCGCCTGCCCGAAGGCCGCATAGGCGACGGTGTCGTTCAGGGTGTTCGAGGCGTCGTTCCCGATCCGCAACGGCTGCGCGTACTGGACTTGGCCGAGAGTCGCGGCCGACGTGTTCGGGAAGCTCCGCATATAGGCGTAGTTGCCGCTCTTCGGGTCGAAGGTGTGCTCGTCGAAGCGGAACAGCCCCCCTACCCAGGTGAAGACCCGGTCGCTGGGAGAGGTCAGACGGATCTCCTGGGTGTTCCACCTGGACTTCAGGATGTTGCCGCCCCAGTTCGCCGGCGTCAGCACAGTCGTGGTGATCAGACGCGGGTCGACGTTGAACCCGGTCGACGTGCCGTTGGTGTTGTTGCTGAAGGTGTCGCGATACGCCGCCTGGACCGTCAGGTTCGCCCAAAGGAAGTCATGGTCGTATTGGGCCATCGCGCCGCCGCTGACGGTGTGGACCGACTGGAGGTCCTGGTCCCCGGCAAAGGCCTTGATGGCCCGCCCGTCGGGCCCGCCCGTGGGGATCGGCACCACGACCGAACCGGGCGTGCCCGCTGCGACCAGGCAGGCGTAGACGCCGCCCGGACACGGCGCGCCGCCGGCGATGATGCTGGGGTCCTTGATGACGTTGCGGATCTTCTGCGCGCCGACGTTGTTCGGGGTGTTGAACGACTTGTCGATCGTGACGAGCAGGCTGTCGGTGTCGGACGGCCTCCAGAGCAGCGACAGCCGCCCCGCTTCCTGGTCGGCGTTGTCCGTGCCGTTGTCGTTGTAGCCGTCATGCCGGTTGCGCCAGATCGCGGCGCGCACGGCGAAAGTGTCGCCTATCGGAATGTTGATCGCGGCGTTGACGGTCAGGGCGTTGTAGTTGCCATAGTCGAACGAGGCGCGCCCGCCGAACTCCCCGAGGCGCGGCTTCACCGTGATGATGTTGATCGTGCCACCGGCCGAGTTGCGTCCGTAGAGCGTGCCCTGAGGACCAGCCAGCACCTCCACCCGCTCCGTATCGAAGAAGAGGCCGTTGAGCGCGGTCGAGCGCGACACGTAGACCCCGTCGAGGTGGATGGCGTTCGGCTGGTCGACGGTCGGACCGAAGTTCGACGTCCTGACCCCGCGGATGGTGATGTTGGTGTAGATGCCCGTATTCACCCGGACGTCGGGATTGACGCGTGTGAGGTCGATGAACTCCTTGACCCCCTGCCGTTCCACCGCGGCCTGGGACACCACGCTCACCGACGCAGAGACATCCTGCAGGTTCTCCGCACGCTTGTTGGCCGTGACGACCACCTCGCCCAGCGTGGCGCCCGTCCCGGAATCCCCCGGGGCTCCCCCCTGCTCCCCAGCCGGCGGTCCCTGGTCGGCGCCTCCCTGGGCGAACGCCTGGCCCGCTCCCGCGCTTAGCGCCACCCAGGCGCAGGTCGCCAACAGTATTTTCCGCCTCGCCCTCATGTTCTTCCCTCCATAGGTGAATACACACGCGACCCAGCACGCAGCCACTCGACCTCCACGGCCGCACTTTTCGTTCGTTTTTCTTGCTCTACTGGCGCAACTCAGCCACGTCGGCGCCGCCCCACGACGCCGCCTGCACGGCTGCTCGCTGCAGGTTGCCCACTAACTTGGCCCAGGGTCCGACGCTGCTTGCGGCAGTCTACTCACTTGAGGTCAGGCGCTCCGGTCCACCTGCCTACCCCAGGGACACAGTCGCTACTCAGTTCAGTCCCTTCAGGACATCGGTCAATTGCGGGTCTTCGGAAGAGGGCTTGTCCCAGCCCTTTTCGAAGTACTTCTCCCAGACCTGCGCCCACGGCCGGCCGAAATAGTCGACATACTCGGGACTGACGTTCGTCAGCTGGGTCGGCAGGCCGTTGACGTTGCGGATATTCGAGAGGCAGGCGTAGAACCGCACGCGCCGGTCGGGGGCGCCGGCGTCGGCGCGGCGCAGATAGCGCTCCTTGAGCACCACCGGCTTCAGCAGGGCTTCCGGATCGTAGAAGACCGCTTCATGGTCGATGGCGACGACCTTGCCGTCGGCCCCGAACTGGGGCGTGAAGACCTCGACCGTCTCCAGCTTGCCGCTGTTCTCGAACATGGTGTGGGTGGTCCAGGCCTGGATATTGGCCGTCCACGTGACCAACTTCGGACCGTCCCAGAAGCCGACGGTTTCCCCATACCATTGCGGCACGGTCGTCACGTGGGCCTGGCCCAGATGCACCTGCCGCAGGAAGGCGCCGGTATAGAACTGCACGCGCTCCGGCGTGAGGGTCAGCTGGAACCGGTCGCCTCCCGATGGCCACCCCCAGAGCCGTGTGAAGCCCTCGGGATAGCAGAACTGGCCGTTCCACTGGTGGGACCGGTCGACCGCCTCGTGGTACAGCATCTGCACGAATCTCTTGCGGTATTCGGGCGTTAGCAGCGACACGATGGTCGAGGCCTGGTTGATGCCGCCCCAGAACCAGCGTTCGCCCATGAAGGTCGCGGCGAGCGTGCTGCCGGTGGCCGGATCCAACCAGTCCTCGCCCCTTTTTCCGGGCGTGTCGCTGGCGTTGAGATCGCGTGAATAATAGCCGTCCCAGTTCGGGAGATTCTGGCGGGTGTAGGTCGTCAGCCGGCCGCTCGACCGGGCCTCGCTCATCAGGGCCTTGTAGTGCTGTTCGGCCGTGGTGTGCGGGTATGGGCTGACGATGCGCGAGATCGGGAAGTCCTCGGTGCAGTCGGCCCAAGAGGCGGACGCAGGTGGATTTGGACCGATCCTTCCGCTCTCCCAGATCGATTCAACCAGGACCCGCGGGGTGTTGCACCGGTAGTAACGCGGATCGGTCCAGGACGCCTCGTCCTTGTAGAAGTTCTTCGATGTGAACAGGTCCGTCGCCAAGGGCTGGACCCCGGGCGGGGGAGGTCGGGATACCGGGGTCGTCGCGCCGGGCCGGTTCGGGTCCTGTGCGAGCGCCCCCGTCAGCGGCGCCGCCGCAGCCACGGCCGCCACCAGGCAAATCGCGAGCTTATGCATAGCCAACACCAACCCCCTACGTTCGCGCCGCATGAGCGAGCGACGATTATTTCTTGTTGTCAGTAGTACTTGCTCTGTATCGGGCATCCCGGATGATAGTTGCCCTTGCCGACTTCCTCCGCGCAGTGCTTCCGGGCCCGGTCGATGCCGCCTTTGAGCAAGTCCTCGACCTCCTGCAACGTCATCGCGCCGGGATGGTCAGGCAGGACCGTGTGCGCTGGGGACACCTTGGCCACGTCGAGGCGGTAGTAGGCGACGACGTCGCGGAAGGTGTCGGCCCAGTGCTGCCATTCGTAGGCGGAGGAGACCATGTCGCCCTCCATCAGGATCTTCTCGGACGGGACATAGGCGAACAGGACGTCCGCCATGTGCGCGTTGCTGCGCCCCCAGTAGACGTCGACGGTCTGGGTCTCGTCCTGCAGCCGCAGGTGCTCGTCCACGGCGATGGTCTTGAACGGAAGCCTCTTCCGCTCGAGGTCGTCCGGAAAATCGGGCGCGGGATGGGCGACGACTTCGCGGAACTGGGCGAGCGAATTGGGACGCTGGATGACCGTTATGCCTTGCGCCACGGCCTCTCGCAGGCCGGTGGTGTGGTCGAAATGATGATGGCTGATGATCAGGCTGCGGATCGGCTTGCCGGGGGCGAGACTCCGCGCGTGGTCGAGCACGGCCTTGGCGCCGCCCCGCGTGTTCCCCGCCAGCTCGAAGATCACCAGGTGGTCCTTGAACTCGACGACGGTGGTGCCGTTCGAGATCCGCCAGACGCCCTTCCCGATCGGCGTCGAGGTGAGCGATGGCGCAGGGAAGGACACCGGCTCCGGTGCGTCGCGCACCTGCGCCGGGGCCGCGAGGTCCGGGATGTCGCTGTTGAGGTCGTACGCATCGACGTAGATCTTGGCGAAGTCGATGTTCCGCCAGTCGAGGCGGGTCTGATAGGCGTACGGCAACAGGACGCCGCCCTGCCCGTCCGCATGCCCCCAGCCGTCGAAATAGGTGGTCAGGTTGGCCTGACCGAGGTTGGCCTGCGGGTTCGCCCACCGCACCCACGCCGGCAACCCGCCGGGGCCGAAGGCGGCGGTGAACTTGTCGCCCTCCTTCAGGGTGACGTCGACCAGCGTCTCGTCGCCGGCCCGTCGCGGCTCCGACAGTCTTGAGGCCGGGTCGAGCATGGCGCGAACCAGAACGGCGGGATTGTTCATCATCCACATGCGCCGCATGTGAACCCCGTCGATCACCAACGGGCTTTCGCTCCAGCGCGGCCGCCGGACCGCTTGCGGCGGCTGCCGGGGCCCGAACTCGCCGCCGGTCGAGATGTCGTAGGCGACGTCGCCATCCAGTCGGAAATCGCTGAGCGGGTAGTTGTGCCCGCCCGGCGCCAGGAACGGGAACAGCATGACCCGCCGCTCCCGCGCCTGGAACCTGCCGTGCTCCAGGTCGTAGACCCGGGACAGGTCGTTGGACGCGATGTACTTTTCCGGTGCGCGCGGCAGGCCGGTGATCCTGCCGCCGCCGAACTGGTAGGCGTACTGGCCATAGCCATGAAGAGTGATGTTGCGGATGGCGCGCAGCTTCTCGACGCCGCCCATCGCCCGGGCGGCCGCTTCGGCCACGGCGCGGGCGTTCGGCAAGGCAGTCGTGCTCGCGGCGGCGGTACGCGCGGGGGCCGTACGCGCTGGAGCTGCGGCGACTGCGCCGCCCCCGAGCGCGGCGACCAATCCCAATAGGGCGAACGCCTGGGCGGCGGCCCCCAGTCGCACCTTCAGCTTCATCCACCCCCCCTTTTATTTTCAGGCGACGCGGCCGGTTAGAAGCTCGCGCCGCCCAGCAACTGCATGCCCGGGACCTCGGCGCAGGTCTGTCCGTCCTTTGGCGCGGTCTTCCACGGACATTTCGCGATCGCGCTGATCCGCGCCCCGAAGTCCTCGCCGGTGCGCATGGGATTGACCCTCACGCTGAAAATGGTCCCGACGGGGAAGGCGGCGGCGGTGACCCCCTGCTGCGCCACGGCGGCGGCGGACGCCATCTCGATGCCGTATTCGATGTTCTTGCCGTCGCGCTTGAGCAGCTTGCCGTCGGGCCCCAGCAGATACATGCGCAGTTCGGCGTGGGCCGATTGGGGAAGGAAGCTCACGGTGACGCCCGTGATGGTGAGCACCTTCGCCCCGTCATACATGGCGTACGAGTGGTGTGCGGCCGCCGGCGAACCGCCCCAGTAGATCGACACGGCGGCGAGCACGAAAACCGCCTTTCGCTGCGCATTCATCGACCAATCCCCCGATCGGCACGTTATTGCACAACCAATCACCCCGCCAACGCCAGATAGCGCAGGCATATATTGTCCGAAATGCGGGCGATGCGGAAATTCGCCCCCAGCGAAGTCCACAAAACTCTGCTCGTACGAACCACGCTACTTCGCGGATACGTTCGTATGCAGTTGGAGGGTGTCACCTGCTGAAGCGTTCGTCAACTGAGAATGACTGCAGTCATTTTTTGCGCCGCCCCTTGCATTTCGCCGCCAAGGTTGGCCCCCTCGCCCGCGGCGATCGCCGAAGACAGCAGGATCTCCAGTGCACGACGCCAAGACCGATCCAGGCCCCGGACCGCCGCCGGGACGCCGAGCCGAGGAGAAGCCCCTCAGCAAGCGAGAGCGGAGCAAGCGCGAGAAGCGAGCGCGCATCCTGGCGGCCGCCCGCGCGATCTTCAGCGAGAAGGGATTCAGCGCCGCCACCGTCCAGGAGATCGCCGCGCACGCCCGGGTGGCGAACGGCACCGTCTTCCTCTACGCGCGCTCGAAGGAAGAACTGCTGTTGCAGGTCTTCGCGGGCGACGTGAACCAGGTGCTCGCCGAAGCGGAGGCTTCCCTGCCCCGCGACGACGGAACGCTTGCTCAACTGCTACACATCTTCAACGCCATCGCCGACTACCATCACGAGCTCGGCGCGCCGCTCTCCGCCGTGCTCGTCCGGGAATTGATGCACGGTCCGGCCGACATCATGGCCGAGCCGAATTCGACCTTCGCCCGAACCGATCAGCTGCTGATAGCCGTCATCGACGGGGGGCGGGAACGTGGGGAGCTGAGCGCCGACCTGGATTCTCGCGAAGCGGCGGCCATGATCTTTTCGATCTTCCACTGGGTGATCTCCCAGTGGGCCCTCGGCCGGATTTCGTTCGGGACGTTCAAGGACCAGTTCAAGTCCAGGTTCGCCCTCAGCATCGCCGGCATGGCGCGGACAGGCCATCGACGCCCGGAAAGGCGGCCAGGCGACTGACGAGTCCAGCCGGGCGCGCCTTCGGCATGGCGCAGCTATTCGGCAGCAAACCGCTGTGCGGCCCGCCCGAAACCGCGGGCCAGCCCGACGCCCCCCCCCTGCCCGATTCACGCGCCTGAGACGTGTTCGGAGCGTTTCAAGCTTAGCCGTTGAAAGCCGCACCGCCCATCGAAACGATACGGCTAAGTTTGGAATATTACCCCTTATCATTAAAGCGATGATAAGCATGAACGCGCTTGAAAGTTGACTTTACAAGTCAATATTGCTTGCAAATGACGCACACGGCGACCGTCGCATCATTTATTACTGAGAATCGTCACCCGATATCGAACTTCGCGCTTGCAAGCTCCGCTTGATGGCGCCCTCATATGCATGCGCGCCCCGGTAGAAGGGGCGCGACGTTTTCTCCAACAGTGCACCTAACCTTCGGGGGCGGTGAATGGATGTTCGTACGCCCAAGCGGCCAGCTTCTGGCCGCACACCCGGCTGCGCCCATCGCCCGCCGCGCGGCGCGCCGCAGCGTCGTCGCTGCGCGGGCCGATGCGCGCCGCCCCTCGATCCACGACCCCCTGCGCCCGGGGCTGGGCGCACAGCCGACAGGAGGTGCTCATGGCTGTCGCAGTGACCTACCCCGGCGTCTACGTACAGGAGATCCCGAGCGGCGTGCGCACCATCGTGGGCGTGGGCACCTCGATCGGCATGTTCATCGGCCGCGCCCGCAAGGGCGAGCTGTACAAGCCGGTGCAATGCCTGAGCTTCGAGGACTTCGAACGCGCCTTCACCAGCCAGTTCGCCGGAAGCGAGTTGGCGCGGGCGGTCCGGCTGTTCTTCCAGAACGGCGGGACCCAGTGCTACGTGTCGCGCATCGCAGACGAGCAGAAGGCCGGCAGCACCCTGGCCGCGGCGCAGGTGCGACTGCTGAACGAGGCCAAGCTGCCGTCGCTGGAGGTGATCGCCCGTTCGCCGGGGACCTTCGGCAACGACATCCGGGTGGCGGTCAACTACAACACCGTCGATCCCGAGGCGACCTTCAACATGGAGGTCTTCCGCTGGTCCAAGACCAGCACGGGCGCGGACGTGAAGACGGACGGCGAGGTCTACATCGGCCTCAGCATGAACCCGCAGAGCCCGCGCTACGTGAAGGACGTGGTCGAGCAGCAGTCGCAACTGGTGCGCGTCAACGACGTCAGCCCCGCGCCGGCGGCCACGGGCTTCTCCCAGAGCGGGCGGCCCATCGCGGCCCGGACCAACGCCATCTTCCGCGACGAGTGCATCGCCCTGTTCGGCAAGACCCTGGCCCGGCCGAACTACCAGTTCCGCATCTCGGTGGACAACGGCCCGGCGCAGCTGATCGACCTGGGCGAGCTGGATTTCACCGTCGCGCCGCTGAACACCGCCCCGGCTATCCTGACCAACCTGGCCAACGCCATCCGCGACCTGATCAACGCCCGGGTCAGCCCGGCCGTGGTGACGGCGAGCTTCAAGCCGGGTCCCGCGGGACAGGCGGGCGAGAACAACGCCGCCACCCAGCTTCTGCGGATCGAATCCGCCAACGGAGACGTGCGGATCCACCCCGGGCCGAACCCCGCGACGGACGTCGCCGCCGCCTTGATGCTGGGCACGGCCCAGGGCGGGATCGAGGTCTCGAAGTGGGCGGCCAAGCGCCCGGCGCCGAACGGGCTGGTCTTCGACCCCACCTATGCGGCCGCCGCGCCGCACTACGCCGCCTTCGCCGCCCTGCCGCAGGTAGGGGGGTCTTCGCTCGGCAAGATCACCATCGCCGGCCGCGACGTGACGCTGGGCCCAATCCTGCACACCACGCCGACCGTCGCGGCCCTGCCCGACGTACCGATCGCCGCCCCGGTGTTCTTCCAGGACCGCAACAGCGTCAAGCGCCCGGCCGCGCCCGACCCGGTATCCGACGGGGTGCGCGAGAAATGGGGCGTGATCGCCGCGGCGATCCAGGCGGCGCGCACCGCCGACCCGCTGTTCCCCTGGACGGCCGAGCTCTGGGGCTCGCGCCTGGCCATCGTACCGGCGACCGGGGCCGACAACCTCTCCGGCGTAGTGGCGACGACCGGCACCGACATCGGCCCCAACTTCAACGCCAACGTCCGCTACTACAGCCTGGGGACCACCGGCGCGGGCGCCTTCCAGACGGCCGGCGTGCAGGGTAACGACGGCGGCCCGCCCACCCCCGCCGACTACGAGCGCGCCTATCTGGAGATCGACCGCGAGGTCGACCTGTTCAACCTCCTGGTCCTGCCCAAGGACGAGGGCCACACCGACGCCCAGACCCGGATGCTGTGGGGCCCGGCCAGCCTGTTCTGCCAGCAGCGCCGCGCCTTCCTGATCATGGACCCGCCCGCGGACTGGACGGACTCGCAGAAGGCGGCGGGCCCGACCGTGGGGGTGAACACCCTGCGCATCGGCCTGGTGAAGGATTATTCGGCGGTCTTCTATCCCCGGCTGAAGATCAACGACGGCGGCAAGGAGGTGCTGGTCGGCCCCAGCGGCGCCATCGCCGGGCTGATGGGCCGGATCGACGGCACGCGGGGCGTCTGGAAGGCGCCGGCCGGGACCGAAGCCGACCTGCGCGGCGTGCTGGGGTTGGAATACAAGTTCACCGACGGCGAGAACGGGGTGATGAACCCCAAGGGGATCAACACCATCCGGGTGTTCGCCAACGGCATCGTCAACTGGGGCGCCCGGACGATGGACGGCGACGACAGTTTCGCCTCCGAATACAAGTACATCCCGATCCGGCGGCTGGCCCTCTACATCGAGGAGAGCCTCTACCGCGGGCTGAAGTGGGTGGTGTTCGAGCCCAACGACGAGCCGCTCTGGGCCCAGATCCGGCTGAACGTCGGCGCCTTCATGAACAACCTGTTCCGGCAAGGCGCCTTCCAGGGCCAGACGCCGAGGGACGCCTATTTCGTCAAGTGCGACGCCAGCACGACCACCCAGAACGACCGCAACCTGGGGATCGTCAACATCCTGGTCGGCTTCGCGCCGCTGAAGCCGGCCGAGTTCGTCGTCCTGACGCTGCAGCAGATGGCCGGGCAGATCCAGACCTGATCCTGAACACAATCGATCGGAGAACGTCGCATGGTTCAGTTCCCCGTGAACACCCACCGCTTCGACCCGTACAAGAACATGAAGTTCCGGGTGAAGTGGGACGGCCGCTACGTCGCGGGCGTGTCCAAGGTCTCGGCGCTCAAGCGCAGCACCGAAGTGGTGTCCCACCGCGAGGGCGGCGATCCGAGCTCGCAGCGCCATTCGCCCTCCACCTGGAAGTTCGAGCCGGTCACGCTGGAGCGCGGCGTCACCCACGACCCCGAATTCGAGGACTGGGCGAACAAGGTCTACAGCGTCGAGGCCGGCGTGGTGCTGAGCCTGAAGGGCTTCCGCAAGGACATCATCATCGAGCTGCTCAACGAGCAGGGCGTGGTGGCCAAGGCCTACAAGGTGTTCCGCTGCTGGGTGTCGGAGTACCAGGCCCTGCCGGAGCTCGACGCCAACGGCCACGCCGTCGCCTTCGAGCACATCGTCATCCAGAACGAAGGGTGGGTGCGCGACATCGACACGCCCGAACCCGCCGAGACCTGAGGCGGGCCATGAGGGGCTGGTCCGAGCGAGTCCGGCTGCGAACCCACGCGCCGACGCCGCGCGCCGCATCCTTGCGCGAACCGAGCGGCGGCGACGAGCTGGCGCTGGAGGGCGTGGACACCCGCGCCGCCGTCGCCTTCCTGGACCGTCTGCTGGACCAGGGGCCGGCGGCGGGCGAGCTCTCGGCCAGCGACCGGGACGGCCTGCTGGCGGCGCTGCACCGGGGGCTCTGGGGCGACCGCATCGTCTCGTCCCTGGAGTGCGCCGCCTGCGGCGCGCCCTATGATCTGGCGTTCGATCTGTCCGCCCTGCAGCGGAGCCTGGAGGCGGGGCGCGAGCCGGCGGCGGTGATCGAGCCCAGGCTGCTGCAGGCCGGCGACGGGCTTCGCCTGCGCCTGCCGGATGCGGAGGCCGAGGACGAAGCCGCGCAGCTCGGGCCCGAGGCCGGGCGGGCGCGACTGGCCGCCGATGTCGCGGGCGCGGACGGCGCCGACGATCCGGAACTCGACGCCCGGCTGGAGACGCTGGCGCCCCTGCTCGACGTCGACCTGGAGGCCGCCTGCGCCGAGTGCGGGCATCCGGCCCTCGCCCGCTTCGACATCCAGTCTTTCGTGCTGCAGCGGCTGCTGGACGAACGCGAGGGCCTGCTCGGCGAAGTGCACACCCTGGCCGGGGCCTACGGCTGGTCGCTGACCGAGATCCTGGGCCTGCCGCGGAGCCTTCGGCGGGCGATGACGGAGCGGCTTCGCCAGGCCCCCGGCGCCGGCTTTTCCGGGGGCGGCCGCTCATGACCTACCTGGAACGGCTCATCGCCCGCGCCCTGGCCGTCCCGCGCGAGCGGGCGGACGGACTGTTCGATCCCTTCGAGCAGACCGTCGCGTGGCCGCTCGAGACGCCTGTCGCCGCTCCGGCGCCGGCAGAGCCCGCCGGTCCCCGGACGCCCGCGGAGGCGCCCGCAGCCGCGGCAAGCGCGGTCCCGCCGCAACCCGCCCCACCCCCGCCGACGGCGCAGCAGACCACGGCGCCGATCGCACCGGCCCCCGTTCCGCCCAAGGCCCTGGCGCAGGCCGACGCCGTCCCGGCGCCCGTGCGTTCGCCCGAGCCCGCTCCGCCCCCCCTTCCGCCCACGTCGCCCCGGCGGACACCCGCCGAGGCGCTGGCGCAGGCGGATGCGATCATGCGGTCCCTGGCCCCCGCCGCGGTGCCGGAACCGCCGCAGCCCGCCCATCCGCCTGCGCCGGCCGAGCCGCCTCCCGTTCGCCCTGCAGCCCGCGCCCAGCCGACCGCGACGCCGGCGCCCAGGCCCTCCGCGCCCCTTCGCCCGCGACCGCCGGCCCCGGTCCCGCCGGTTGCACCGGCGCCCCTCGCCCGCCCCCGCAGGGCGCAGGAGCGCGAACCGCCGACACCCCGGCGGAGCCCGGCCGCGGCGGCCCACGCGCAGGCGGCCGGGCCGGCTGCGCCGAGCGCGCCCGGCTCCACCATCGTGGTCATGAACGGCGGGCCGCCGCCGCTGGAGGATCTCGCCCACAGCCGCGCGATCCTGCGCTTCGGCCTCGGTCAGAGCTGAGGTCGCCATGGCCCTGCTCGACCTCAGCTTGGTGACCCGCTGCTTCACCACCCTGCTGTCGGAGCGGATCCCGACGTTTCCGGAGTGGCCGGCCGCCAACAATCTGCTGGTCTCCGCAGGGCCGCCGGACCTGGTGCAGGGGCCACATGCGCTCAGCTTCTACCTCTACCACGTGCGGGAGGACGCCCACACCAAGGCGCAGGACTGGGGCGTGCAGGACTCGAACCCGCAGCGCTTCAGGCCGATGGGCGTGTCGCTCCACTATGTGATGACGCCCCGCTCGAACATCGGCGACGCCAACAACCGCGCGCTGGCCGACCAGCTGGTGATGGGCCTGGCGCTGAAGACCCTGCGCGACCAGTCCCAGATCGACGACGCCACGACGGTGAACTCGGGCGGCGGGCCGATCCTGGTGATGCCCGCCGCCATGCGCGGGCGCAGCAACCGCCTGCGCTGCCTCCTGCAGCCGACCGCCGCCAGCGAAGCGTCGCAGTACTGGCAGGCCGGGACCAACGCGCTGCGCCTCGCGGCCTATTACGAGGTGTCCGCCACCCTGCTCGAGCCCGAAGAGGTGCGGGTGCGGACCGGCCGCGTGCTGGCCTACGGCGTCCACACCTTCGTACGCGGCGAGCCGGTGATCGAGAGCGTCGGCAACGCGGTGGAGTTCACCATCCCCGGCGAGAGCCAGCCCCGCCGGGTCCAGGCTTCTCCCGCCGAAGCGGCCTACGGCCAGACCGTCGAGGTGCGCGGCGCCGACCTGAAGGGCGACGCCACCGCCTTCCTGCTCAGCCACCGCGACTTCGCCGAGCCGGTGGAGGCGGACGCCGCCTGGGACCTGCAGACCGATGGAAGCCTGCTGACGGTCAAGGCGCAGCCGACCGCCGGCGCCCAGGCGATCCTGCCCGGCGTCTACGGCGCCATCGTGCGCACCACCGCCCGCAAGACCCTGCCGGACGGGTCGCAGCGGGACTTCGACGCCTTCTCCAACCAGGCGGCCTTCACCATCGTCCCGTCGATCGTGTCCGTGACCGGACCGGGCCCGGTGCTGACGGTCAAGGTCGACAGCTTCGAGCCGCACCTGCTGGCCGGCGGCGACATCATGGTCTTCGCCGGCGCCGCCAAACTCGCGCGGGTCTCCAGCGGCCCGCCGGGGCCGGGCGAGTTCTTCACCCCAAGCTCGCCGCCGACGGCGCGCACGATGCTGCGTTTCCGTTTCCCCGCCGGGGTGACGCCGGGCAGCCTGCTGCCGCTGCGGATCGTGGTGCGCGGCGCGGAATCGCCGCCCCGCTGGGAGGTCGCGCCATGACCGCGGCCGAGCACCCGCGCGCCCAGGCCGCGCCAGGCGGCGAAGCCGACCGCCTGCAGGAGCGCGCAAGGCTGGCGGCCCTGCTCGCCGGCGGCGCGGCGGCGCCGCTCTCCCCGCGCCTGGCGCAGCTCGCCGACCGCTTCGGCCTGTCGCCGCTGGAGACCGACATCGTCGCGCTTCTGTGGGTCTGCGCCTTCGATCCGGAGTTGCGCGCGCTCGCCGCGCGTGGAGCCGGCGGCCAGGTCACGGTGCAGCTGGCGGCCGAGCTGTTCGGCCATCCGACACGGGCCAGGCTCTCCAGCGAGTCGCCGCTGCTGCTGTGGGCCATGGTCCGCGAACACCCGTTGATCACCGGCGACGCCGTGCTCGGCCTCGATCCGCCGATCCTCGCCTGGCTGGAAGGCGCGGGCGAGCTGGACCATGCGCTGGCCGGCCGGGCCCAGCTCCTGCCCCTGGGCGGCGAGGATGCGAACTGGCCGCTCGACAGCGTCGCCAGCCGCCTGGTCGAGAGCCTGCGCCAGGGCCGCAGCACGCGCCTGCACGTCGCCACCGACGACGCCCTGGCCGCCCGCTGGTTCGCCGCCGCGGTGGGCCTGAGGCTCGGGCTTCCGGTGCTGAACGCGCCTGCCGGGGCGCTGGCCGGCGAGGCCGAAGGGGCTGTGCGCCTGCACCGCCAGGCTTTCCTCGACGGCTGCATCCCGTGCTTCGCGGTCGAGGACGCCGAGCTGTCGCGCCCGCCGGGGGTCGCGCCCTATCCGGTGCAGATCATCTGCGGCGCCGGCGCGGTGCCCGAGGCGGCGCCGGAGGTGCGTTGCCTGGAATGCCGCCTGACCCCGCCGGGCCCTGCGGAGCGTGAGCGGCTGTGGCGGCGGCTGTGGCCGGAATGCGCCGCCTGGCCCGCCGGCGCGCTCGCCGACCTTGCGCTCTGCCACGAGGCCAGCGTCGAGGACATCGCCGCGGCCGCCGCCTCCGCGCCCATGGATGCGGAAGCCGCCGCGTCCGCCCTTCGCGAGCGCTGCCGCGGCGAGGTCGGGCCGCTCGCGCGCCGCATCGACGCCGCCTTCACCTGGGACGACCTGGTGCTGCCGCCGGCCACGCGGGAGCGGCTGGAGGAGATCGCCTTCGAGGCCCGGGAGCGGCTGCGCGTCTGGGCCGACCCGGCCGCGGCGCGGCTGTTCCCCTACGGACGGGGGTTGGTGGCCCTGTTCGCCGGCCCGCCCGGCGCCGGCAAGACCATGGCCGCCCAGGTCATCGCCGCCGACCTGGGCCTCGACCTCCTGGCCGTGGATCTCTCCGCCGTGGTCAGCAAGTGGGTGGGCGAGACCGCCCAGCACATCCAGCAGCTCCTGTCGTCGCGCGCCGCCCGCCGCTCGGTGCTGTTCTTCGACGAGGCCGACGCCCTCTACGCCAAGCGTGTCGAGGAGGTGCGCGACGCCCAGGACCGCTTCGCCAACCTCGACACCAGCCACCTGATGACGGCGCTGGAGAGCTATCCGGGCGTGGTGCTGCTGGCGAGCAACCTGAAGGCCAACATCGACACGGCCTTCCTGCGGCGCATCCGCCACGTGGTGGACTTCGCCAAGCCGGGCCCCGAGGCGCGCGAGCTGATCTGGCGCAAGGCGGTGACCGCGCTGTTCCCGCGCGGCGAGGCCCGGCGCCTCTGCAAGGAGTTGCCGCGGGTGGCGCGGATCGAGGCCACCGGCGGCCTGATCAAGAACGCCGCCCTGTCGGCCCTGTTCGCCTATCGCCGGTCTGGCGCGAAGCCCAACGCGCGGCTGCTGGCCGAGATGTTGGCGCGGGAGTTGGCCAAGGAGGGCGCGGCGCTTTCCGCCCGCGAACTCGACAGCCTGCTGGAGGACGCGCCATGAAGTCCGCGGCGGGCGCGGCGCGCAAACCGGGCGGCGGCCGCGCGCCGATGCGGCGGGCGCAGCCGAAGGCCGCCTCGCATCCGGTCCGGCGCGACGGCCACGAGCGCCAGGCCGACGAGCGCGGCGAGCTGTTCGCCAAGGGCAGGCTGGGGCTGGGACGCAACCTTTCGCGGGCGCCGGCCGCAGGGTTCGTGCTGCCGTCGAGCCTTGGCGAGCCGCTGCCCCACGATCTGCGCGAAGACCTGGAGATGGCGTTCGGCGCCCGCCTCGACGCCGTGCGCGTCCACCGCGACGCGCCGGCCCAGCACGCCGCCCTCGCCATGCGGGCCCGCGCCTTCGCCAGCGGGGCCGACGTCTACTTCGCGGCCGGCGCCTACGATCCGGCCACGGCCGCGGGCCGGACGCTGATCGGACACGAGCTGACCCACGTGCTGCAGCAGACCGGCCGCGCGAGCTCCGGCGGGCTGCTGGAGGCGCAGCCGGTCCACGCCGCCGGCGAGGTGCAATGCGCCCCCGATGCCGCGGCGGTGGAGGAGGAGCAGAAGCGGGCGTTCGCGGGCCTCGTGCGAGGCCACCGCGGCGGGGACGATCCCACCGGCGACCTCGAATTCGAAAAGGCCATGAAGCGGGCGTCCGACCTGTTGAAGGGCCGGCTCGCCGTCGACCACTCCAAACCCGCCTTCTCCAAGCCGTTCGCCGACGCCATCGGCGAGTTCCAGAAGGTCAAGTCGGCCGCGGGCCGCAGCTTCGTCTACGACGCCCTGAAGCTCCTGGGCTGGAACGAGGAAGCCGGCCAGCTGGTCTCCCGCGACGACGACTTCAAGCTGCGCACCTTGGGCGTCGTCGCCGAGTTCGAGGCCTTCCTCCACGACGACGCAGCCTACGGCCGCCCTTGGCTCTCGGCCTGGCTCCACCACGACCTCTACAAGGCCTACTGGCCCCGCGCGGTGCTGCGCGGCTGGCGGGCCTTCTACCTGCGCCCCCGCTACGTCCCCGAAGCCGACGCCGCCCTCATGGCCAAGCTGAAGGCCTTGGCCCAGGAGACGCGGGACAATCAGATGGCGAGCCCGCCGAAGCTCCGTCCAGAGCCGTACTGGATGGTGTGGGGCCTGATCGGAGAGATCGAGAACGAGCGTGTCCAGGAGCAGCTCGAACTGCGCGCCTCGATCCGAGACGCCAGCGGCCAGCGGTCCTACTACGAGACGTTCCGCGAGAAGCTGCCGATCTGGCGGGCCGAGGCGGAGAAGCTCGCCCAGGACGAGACCCAGCCGGTGCACGCGCGGGTGCTGGCGGACGGCAAGATCCCGCTGCTCGACGAGGCGATCGCCTTCTGGGCCAAGGCCTTCGAGGGCTTCGCCGCCTGGATGGGCAAGTTCGAGAGCCTGGAGAGCGCGGCCTTCACCCCCGACGGGGCCATCGACCTGCCGAAGGGAGACGCCGCCGCCAAGGCCATGGCCCCCCTGCGCGGGTCGTTCATCAAGGCCGCGACGGCGCTGTTCGAGAGCGAGAAGAACGACGAGGGCGACGCCAAATTCCCCGCCGCCGACGAGTACCAGCAACGGCTGAACCAGTTCGTGAAGGCCCTCACCGGGACGCCGTTCGCGGCGACCAAGACGAGCGGATCGAAGGTGTGGGCCGACCACGTCGACGCCCTGGTCCTGCCCGAGGCGACGGCGACGACGCCCAACACCGAGCGCCTGGCGCAGCTCGCGATCCTGCCGCTTCTGATCGACCGGATCATGGCCATGGCCCTGGCCTACGACGCCAAGAAGGACCAGGCCGCGCCGCACTTCGACGACCTGCGCCGCGCCCATCGCTTCCGGCTGGCCAAGCTGCTGGTGGCCTTCTCGCGCTGGCTCGGATGGAACGAGCTCGCGGACCTGACGTGGGACATCACGCAGAACTTCGAGACTTCGGCCGACGCCGGCTTGGCCCGCCTCCTGCTGGTGGACGACTGGGAGCCGGACGAGCGGCGGCCGATCGCCGATATGCTCACCGACTTCGCCGGACAAGGCGACGACCCGCTGTTCGAGGACACGCCGTTCACGGTGCGGGTGCTGGTGGAGTGGTTCCGCTACGACTACCACCACCGTCTGCGCGAGACGCTCGAGGACCTCCTGCGCGTCGAGCCCTTCCTCGACGCGCGCAGCAAGATCGACGTCGGCCGCATCGACCAGCCCCGCCAGACCCAGAAGGAGGTCCGC
>Ga0164243_10006652_pt1 | contig 17451 bp, 16 predicted proteins | sample OricompcompostOP_FD_108781 | JGI IMG/M metagenome (GOLD analysis project Ga0164243, IMG submission 108781) | Organic Plus compost microbial communities from Emeryville, California, USA - Original compost - Organic plus compost (OP) | ecosystem: Engineered > Solid waste > Mixed feedstock >... | reverse complement strand
TGGCGGTGCTGAACCCGATGGTCGCGGCGACCTCGAAACGCTATGACGACGCGGTGGCGCGGATGCGCAGCGGCAGCGACCAGGCCGTCAGCGTCGGCGACAATGCGGTCTGGCTGCGCCAGGCGCTGCCCACGCAAGAGGCGAACGGAACCGAGACCTCGGGCCAGGTCGTCATCCGCGCCGGCCGCGCCAGCCCCGATGCCACCACGCTTTACGACGCGACCTTCATGGTCTTTGCCCCCGAATCGGGGCCGACCCGCCGCATCGACGCGGCGCGGGCGCGGCTGGCCGAGGGGGCCTGGGAACTGACCGATACCAAGGAATGGCCGCTGACCCAGCCCAATCCCGAGGCGATGGCCCGCACCGCGCCGCGGCTGGAACTGCCCACCGACCTGACCGCGGCCCGCATCCGCGACAGCTTCGGGCGGCCCGAGGCGATCCCGGTCTGGCAATTGCCGGCCTTTATCCGCGGCCTGGAGCGGGCGGGCTTTTCCGCACAGCGCCACAAGGTCTGGTTCCAGATGGAACTGGCCAGCCCGCTGCTGATGGCGGCCATGGTCGCCATCGCCGCTGTCTTTACCATGCGCCACATGCGCGGGCGCAAGATGGGGCTTCTGGTGCTGGGCGCCTTTGGCTGCGGCATCGGACTGTTCTTTCTGCGCAACCTTGCGCAGGTGCTGGGCGACAATGGCGGCATTCCGCCGGCGCTGGCGGGCTGGGCTCCGCCCGTCGCGGCGCTGCTATTCGCGCTTGGGGCGCTTTTGCGGCTGGAGGACGGTTGATGGCGCGCGGTTTCGCAACACGGCAGGGGGCAAGGGGAACGGCACGGGCCGCGCGCGCGGCCCTGCTGGCGGCTTTCCTGCCCGGCATGGCGCTGGGGCAAAGCCTGACGCCCGAGGGCCAGACCCTGCCGGTCTACGACCAACCCGAAGAGCAGCCGCAGGGTCCGGCCGGCCCCGCCCTGGCCCCCACCGAGGACCCCGACAGCAACCTGCGCCTGGCCGACGGCACCGAGATATCCCATACGCCCCGGCTTGCCAGCCGGCCGGGCACGGTGCGCATCGCCGGCAGCGGGCGCGAGGATGCCGGCACCAGCCCGGCCACGCTGCTGGCCGACCAGGTGACGCTGGGCGCCGACAACCGGCTGACCGCCTCGGGCGGGGTGGTGATCTGGTATCGGGGCGCGCGGCTGATCGCCTCGCGCGTGGTCTATGACAACGAGACCGGCGCGGCCGAGATCGAGGGGCCGATCCACCTGACCGAGCCCGGACGCGCCGGCACGCCCGAAGAGACCATCCTGATCGCCGACAGCGCCCAGCTGGACCCGAACATGCAGGACGGCATCCTGCGCGGCGCCCGGCTGGTGCTGGCGCGCGAGATGCAGATGGCCGCGCGCCAGATGCGCCGCAGCGAGAATGGCGCCGTAACCCGGCTGGACAATGTCGTCGCCTCCAGCTGCCAGATCTGCGCCGAGGACCCGATCCCGCTATGGGAGATCCGCGCCCGCTCGATCACCCATGACGCGCGCACGCACCAGCTGCATTTCGACCATCCGCAGTTCCGCGCGCTTGGCATGCCTGTCGCCAGCCTGCCCTGGCTGACCGCGCCCGATCCCAGCGTCGAGCGCATGACCGGCTTTCTGCGGCCGCAATTCCGCACCACCTCGGGGCTGGGCTTCGGCATCAAGCTGCCCTATTTCGTGACCCTGGGCGATCATGCCGACATCACGCTGACCCCCTATGTCGCCGCCTCGCGCACCACCACGCTGGAGCTGCGCTATCGCCAGGCGTTCAGCAACGGGGCGATGGAATGGAACGGCGCCATCTCGCGCGACGACATCGAGCCGGGCGAGACCCGCGGCTATCTGTTCGGCGGGGCCCGGTTCGAGCTGCCCCGGGGCTATATGCTGGGCCTGCAGATCCAGATGGCCAGCAGCCGCGCCTATCTGCTGGATTACGACATCTCCGATGCCGACCGGCTGTGGAGCGGGCTGACACTGGAGCGGGTGCGCCGCGACCGCATGGTCATGGCCCGGATCGGCAATTACGAATCGCTGCGCGACGACGAGCCCGAGGAATTCGCCCCCTCGATGGTGGCCGATGCCCTGTGGCAGCGACGCTGGACCCCCGGCCGGATCGGCGGCATTGCCAGCCTCGAATGGTCGCTGCACGCCCATCGCCGCTCGTCCGACGAAGACCATGACGGCCGCGACACGGCGCGCGGCTCGGTATCGCTCGACTGGTATCGCAGCGCCATCCTGCCGGCGGGCATGGTCGGCACTCTCCAGACGCGGCTGGATGCCGACTTCTATCGCATCAACCAGGACAGCGATTACGAGGATTGGGAAGTCCGCGCCGAGCCGGTGCTGGCGGCAGAGCTGCGCTGGCCCTTCGCCCGCCATTCCGGCGGCGTCACCCATATCATCGAGCCGGTGGCGCAACTGGTCTGGTCGCCCGCGCATGACAGCCTGGACGAGGTGCCGAACGAAGACAGCCAGCTGATCGAGTTCGACGAGGGCAATCTGTTTTCGCTGGACCGTTTCCCGGGCTGGGACGCGCGCGAATCGGGCTGGCGCGCCAATCTGGGGGTCGGCTGGACGCGGATCGACCCCGCCGGCTGGTCCATCGGCCTGACCGCCGGGCGCGTGCTGCGCAGCAGGCCCGATCCGGCCTTTGAAGACAGCGGCCCGCTGGGGGGCAAGCGTTCGGACTGGCTGCTGGCGGCGCATTATTCGGGCGCGAACGGGCTGGCCATCGCCAACCGGGCATTGTTCGACGACGAGTTCTCGATCAGCCGCAACGAATTGCGCCTGGGCTGGTTCCAGCCGGGGCTGCAGGTCTCGGCCGGCTATCTGTGGCTTGATTCGGATGAAAGCGAAAATCGCGACAGCGACGTTTCGGAACTGACCATGGCCGGCGGCTGGCAGGTCGCGCGCGGGTGGTGGGCCACCACCGAGACCCGCTACGACTTTACCGCCGACCGGGCGCAAAAAGCGCAGCTGGGGCTGGAATATCGCAACGAATGCGTGACGGTGGAAATGTCCGTCGAACGGCGCTTTACCTCTTCGGACGAGTTGCGGCCCGATACCCGCTTCGACCTGGGCATCCGGCTGGGCGGCTTTGGCCAGCAAAAGCCGGGATCGGGAACGGTGGCGCGCCGCGCCTGCCTGCGCTAATGTCCGGCGAAACCATGCAGCGAGGGAGCTGATGCGGCGAATTCTTCTGGGGGCGGCCATGGCCGCGATGCTGGCGGCAAACGCGGGAGGCCCGGCCTTTGCGCAGGGCAATCCGTTCCAGCCGCTGGTCTATGTCAACGATTCGACCGTCACCCGCTATGAACTGGAGCAGCGCATCCGCTTTCTGCAGATCCTGCGCGCCCCCGATGCCGACCCCGCCTCGGCCGAGCAGGCGCTGATCGACGACCGGCTGCGCCTGTTCGCCGCCCAGCAGCTGGGCATCACCGCCAGCGACGAGCAGATCGACGCCGGCCTGGCCGAATTCGCCGGCCGCGCCAATATGGGCGTCGAAGAATTCATCCAGGCCCTGTCCCAGGCCGGGGTCGAGCGCCAGGCTTTCCGCGATTTCGTCGCCGCCGGCGTGGCCTGGCGCGAGGTGGTTCGCCAACGCGTCGTGCCCCAGGTCCAGGTCGGCGATGCCGAACTGGACCAGGAAATGCAGCGCCTGATCGAGACGCCGCGCATCACCCATGTCGCCTTGTCGGAACTGATCATCCCCGCGCCGCCCGGCCAGGAAGGCCAGGCCATGGGCCTGGCGGAATCGCTGGTCCGGAACGTGCGCTCCGAGGCGGATTTCGCCGCAGCCGCGCGGCAATATTCGGCCACGCCTTCGGCCGGGAACGGCGGTCGCCTGCCCTGGACGCCGCTGGAGAACCTGCCGCCGTCGCTGCGCCCGGTCATCCTGTCGATGAAGCCCGGCCAGATCAGCCAGCCGCTGACCGTCGAGGGGGCGGTGGTGTTGTTCTTCCTGCGCGACAGCCGCGGCTCGCTGCGGCCGGGGGCCAGGGAGCAGGTGCTGGACTATGTGCGCCTGCGGCTGTCGAGCGCCGCCGAGGCGAACCGGATCGCGGCGCTTTCGGACAGCTGTGCCGATCTGTTCGTCCATGCGCGCGACCTGCCGCCCGGGCAGATCCAGCGCCAGACCCTGGCCCAGGGCCGGATCCCGGCCGGCGAGGCGCTGCGGCTGGCGGTGCTGGACGAGAATGAGACCACGGTCGTCGGCCAGGGCGGCGCGGTCGAATTGCTGATGCTGTGCAAGCGGCAGCCGGCCTTGCTGGCCGAGCAAGCGGTGCAGGAAGAGCCGGCGACGACCGCGGCCGAAGGCGGCGATGGCGGAGAGCAGGCCGCGCCCGGCCCCGACGCGCTGCCCGACCGCGAGGAATTGCGCAACCGGATTTTCGCCCGCAAGGTCGGGCAGGCGGCGGACAATTACCTGGCCGAGCTGCGGGCCAATGCGATCATCCGGCGCCCCTAGGGGCTGCCCGGGCGATTCCGGGGCTCTGCCCCGGACCCCGGGATATTTGGACACGAAAGAATGACCCAGTCGCGCCCCATCATCCTGACCTGCGGCGAACCGGCGGGGATCGGGCCGGAACTGGCGCCCAAGGCGCTGGCTGCGGGCGTCCCCATGCTGTTTCTGGGCGATCCGCGCCACCTGCCCGAGGGCAGCGCCTGGGCCGAGGTGGCGGCGCCCGGCGAGCCGGTCGCCCCGGGCGTATTGGCGGTGCTGCGGCACGATTTCCCAGCCCCCGCGGTGCCGGGCCGGCCCGATCCCGCCAATGCGCCCGCGGTGGTCGAGGTCATCGCCCGCGCCGTCGATTTGGCCATGTCGGGTGCAGCGGGCGGCATCTGCACCCTGCCGATCAACAAGGAGGCGCTGAAGCGCGGTGCCGGTTTCGGCTTTCCCGGCCATACCGAATACCTGGCGCATCTGGCCGGCGACGTGCCGGTGGCGATGATGCTGGCCTCGACCCATGTCGAGCCGCCCTGCCGGGTGGTGCCGGTGACCGTCCATATCCCGCTGTCGGACGTGCCGCTGGCCCTGACCCCAGCCCGGCTGGAGGAGGCGATCCGCATTACCGATGCGGCCCTGCGCCGCGATTTCGGCCTGGCCCGGCCGCGCCTGGCCATTGCCGGGCTGAACCCCCATGCCGGCGAGAATGGCGTCATGGGCGACGAGGAGGCGCGCTGGATGGCGCCGCTGGTCGAGCGGCTGCGGCGCGAGGGATTCGACCTCGGCGGACCGCTGCCGGCCGATACGATGTTCCATCCCGCGGCGCGGGCGCGTTACGACGCGGCGCTTTGCGCCTATCACGACCAGGCGCTGATCCCGGTCAAGACCCTGGATTTCGCCGGGGGCGTCAATGTGACCCTGGGCCTGCCCTTCGTGCGCACCTCGCCCGATCACGGCACTGCCTTCGACATTGCCGGCCGTGGCATCGCCGATGCGCAAAGCGTGATCGCCGCGCTGCGCATGGCCCATGAGATGGCGGGCCGGCGATGAGCGCCATCGACGGGCTGCCGCCGCTGCGCGAGGTGATCGCGCGCCACGAACTGCGGGCCAAGAAGCAGCTGGGCCAGAATTTCCTGCTGGACCTGAACCTGACCGCCAAGATCGCCCGCGCCGCCGGCGAGCTGGCGGGCTGCGACGTGATCGAGGTCGGCCCCGGCCCGGGCGGGCTGACCCGCGGGTTGCTGGCCGAGGGCGCGCGCCATGTGCTGGCGATCGAAAAGGACGCCCGCGCCCTGCCCGCCCTGGCCGAGATCGCCGCCGCCTATCCGGGGCGGCTGGAGGTGATCCATGGCGATGCGCTGGAAATCGACCCGCTGGCGCATCTGACCCCGCCGATCCGCATTGTCGCCAACCTGCCCTATAATGTCGGCACCGAATTGCTGATCCGCTGGCTGACGCCTGCGGCCTGGCCGCCCTTCTGGCAATCGCTGACGCTGATGTTCCAGAAGGAAGTGGCCGAGCGGATCGTGGCGCGGCCGGGCGGCAAGGCCTATGGCCGGCTGGCCGTGCTGGCGCAATGGCGCAGCGAGGCGCGGATCGTCATGACCCTGCCGCCCGAAGCCTTTGTTCCCGCCCCCAAGGTGCATTCGGCGGTGGTGCAGCTGACCGCCCTGCCCGAACCGCGCCATCCGGCCGATCCGGCGGTGCTGAACCGGGTGGTGGCGGCCGGGTTCAACCAGCGCCGCAAGATGCTGCGCGCCTCGTTGAAAGGGTTGCACCCGGAGATCGAGGCGCTGCTGGTTCAGGCGGGCATCGCCCCGACCGCCCGCGCCGAGGAGGTGGGGCTGGAACAGTTCTGCGCGCTGGCGCGGGGGCTGGCCGCCGCGCCGCGCTGAACCTATTCGCCCGAGGCGCCTTCCGGCTGGGCCTTTGAACTCCTGCGGCTCCGTCCGGCTTTGGCGGCGCCGGCGCCGTCCTCGGCCGGTTTCTTGCGGCTGCGCGTCGCGGTCGTGGTCGCGGCCGTGCTGCGGCTGCGGCGGCGCGGAGCCGGAGCGGCGGTTTCCGCGGCCGGGGACTGTTCCGGCGCGGCGGCCGGCGCCCCGGTCTCGGGGGCGGTTTCGGAGACGGCGGCGCTTTCGGGGGTTTCGACCGGGCCGGCGGCCTCCTCATCCGCGGCGATCACCGGGGGAAACCCGGCATCGGCGGGTTTGGCGGCAGGTTCGGCGGCGGCAGGCTCGGCGCGCTCTTGCGCGCGGGCCTCTGCCCGGGGGGCCGGCTGGCGGTCATCGCGACGATCTTCGCGGCGGTCCTGCCGATCATGGCGATGTCCGTTCTGGCCCTGGCCGGCTTCGGCATGGCTGCCATTGCCGTCATGGCCTTCGTCATCGCGGCCTTGATGCTGCTGGTTCTGGCGCTCGGCCTGTTCGCGCTGCGCCTCGCCCAGAAGCCGAGTGTAATGCTCGGCATGCTGCAGGAAGCTCTGCTCGGCCACGCGATCGTTGGAAAGCTGGGCGTCTCGCGCCAGCGTCAGGTATTTCTCGATGATCTGCTGGGGCGTGCCGCGCACCTTGCCCTCGGGACCCGAGGAATCAAAGACGCGGTTGACGATATTGCCCAGCGAACGCTGTCGGTTCGACTTGTTACGCGAACGGGATTTGGATGATCTCATCAGCTTGTTGTCAGTTTATGCCCGGCAAAGGCCGGCTGAGGTTGGGGTCATATCTGCGGCGGGTGTCGGCGCAGGTGCGGCGCATGGTCCGTTTCCCGCGTCACCAGTGAAAAGCTGGGTTATCTGAGTGTGACTGACCCGTGCGTGGGCTGTGCGCCCCCGTCACAATTGCGAATAAACACGCCACAGCGCCGCTTACAAGCGAAAATTTCGTCAAATCCCGCGAAAGGTGCGGATCCTTGCCGGATCAGCATGGCTTGCGGGCCCCGACCACCCGGTCGCGCCCATCCAGATCGGCCAGGATCCGCAAGTCGGAAAGCCCCGCCGCCTGCATCAGCGCGGCGACCGCGGGGGCCTGCGTCGGGCCGATCTCGACCAGAAGCCGCCCCCCTGGGACCAGATGCGCGGCAGCCCCCGCGGCAATGGCGCGATAGGCGGACAGCCCGTCCGCCCCGTCGGTCAGGGCCAGATGCGGCTCCCAGTCGCGGACCTCGGGCGACAGGGACGCCATCTCGTCCTGGGCGATATAGGGGGGGTTGGACAGGATCAGGTCGAATGTCCCGCTGACCGAGGCGAACCAGTCCGACAACAGGAATGTCGCGCAAACGCCTATTTTTTCTGCATTTTCCTGCGCCACAGCCAGGGCGGCGGCGGAAATGTCCGTGCCTGTCCCGCGCGCGCCCGGCCGCTCGGCCAGGACCGAGATCAGGATGGCGCCGCTGCCGGTGCCCAGGTCGAGCACCGCGGCGAAAGGCTCGGCCAAGGCCGCCTCGACCAGGGTTTCGGTCTCGGGGCGCGGGTCCAGCGTGTCGCGGGTCACGCGGAATTCATGCTTCCAGAAGGCGCGGCGGCCAAGGATCTGGCTGACCGGCCGGCGCGCGGCGCGGGCAGAGATGGCCGCGTCGAAACGCCGCAGCCGCTCGGGCGGCAGGGGCGCGGCCAGGGCGGCGGCCAGATGGTGGCGCGGCAGGTCCAGGGCATGGGCCAGCAGCAGGCGCGCATCCTCGGCCGCGCCGGGAACGCCGGCCGCGGCAAGCCTTGCGACACCTTGCCGCAGCGCATCGGCCCCGGTCACGGGATTCACGATTCCTGCGCCGCCAGGCGTGCGGCCTGGTCATGCGCAGCCAGCGCCGCGACGATCTCGCCGATCTCGCCCTGCATGATCCGGTCGAGCGCATAGAGGGTCAGGCCGATTCGGTGATCGGTCATCCGGCCCTGGGGAAAGTTATAGGTGCGGATGCGTTCCGAGCGGTCGCCCGAGCCGACCTGGCTTTTCCGGTCGGCGGCACGTTCGGCATCGGCGCGCGACCGCTCCATGTCGTAAAGCCGGGCGCGCAGGACGGCCATGGCGTTGGCACGGTTCTGATGCTGGGACTTTTCCGAGCTGGTGACCACGATCCCGCTGGGCAGATGGGTGATGCGCACCGCCGAATCGGTGGTGTTGACATGCTGGCCGCCGGCACCGCTGGCGCGCATCGTGTCGATGCGGATGTCGGCGGCGGGGATCTCGACATCGACCTCGGCCGCCTCGGGCAGCACGGCGACGGTGGCGGCGCTGGTGTGGATGCGCCCGCCCGACTCGGTTTCGGGGACGCGCTGGACGCGATGCACGCCCGATTCGTATTTCAGCTTGGCAAAGACGCCCTCGCCCTCGATCCGGGCGACCGCCTCGCGCACGCCGCCCAGGTCGGATTCGGCCAGTTCCAGCAACTGGAACTGCCAGCCCTGCGATTCGGCAAAGCGACGATACATGTTCAGCAGATCGCCCGCGAACAGCGCCGCTTCCTCGCCGCCGGTGCCGGGGCGGATCTCCAGGATGGCCGGGCGCGCATCGGCGGCGTCGCGCGGCAACAGGGCGATGCGCAGCGCGTGCTCCAGCCCGGGCAGCGCCGCGCGCAGGCGCGACAATTCGTCCTGCGCCAGCTCGCGCATCTCGGGATCGGCCAGCATGGCCTCGGCCTCGCGCAGTCCGGCCTGCGCGGTGCGCCATTCGCCGATCTGGGCGACGACGGGCTTCAATTCGGCATATTCGCGGCTGATCGCGGCGATTTCCTCGGGCGCGGGCCCGGCATTCAGCCGCGCCTCGAGATACTCGAAACGCTCGACGATCTGGGTAAGGCGGTCTTCCGGCAGCATTCGATGCAATTAGCCGTTGCGACAACAGGCCACAAGGCGGAACCCGGCAGGCGACTGACCCAGATCAATGCACGGCCCGGCGAGCGCGATGCAACATGCCCCCAGACGCGCCCATACAGCCAAAGGAGGCATCACGTGAAAATCGTCCCCTTTCTGACAGCGACGAGTCTTGCCCTGTCCGCTCTTCCGGTCATGGCGCAGACCGAAGCCATCGACGACAGCTCCCTGCGCGAGCAGGCCCTGGACGTGTTCGAGGCGATTCCGCAAAAGATGACGGCCATCAAGCAGACCGAGGACAATCCCGAAGGGGTTCCGCTGACGGCCGAAAAGATCGAGCTGGGCAAGATGCTGTTTTTCGATCCCCGCATGTCAAGCTCTCAGCTGATCTCGTGCCAGACCTGCCATAATGTCGGCATGGGCGGCACGGATGCCTTGCCGACCTCGATCGGGCATGGCTGGCAAAAGGGGCCGCGCAACTCGCCCACCATGCTGAACGCGGTCTTCAACGCCGCGCAGTTCTGGGACGGCCGCGCCGGCGACCTGGCCGAACAGGCCAAGGGCCCGGTCCAGGCCGGGGTCGAGATGAGCAACACCCCCGAGGTGGTGGTCCAGACGCTGAACTCGATGCCGGAATATGTCGATGCCTTCAAGGCCGCCTTCCCCGGCGAGCAGGACCCGGTGACCTTCGACAATTTCGCCGCCGCCATCGAACAGTTCGAGGCGACGCTGATCACCCCGAACAGCGCCTTCGACCGCTATATCGCCGGCGACGACGCGGCCATGAACGACCAGGAAAAGCGGGGCCTGCAAGCCTTCATCGACACGGGCTGCACGGCCTGCCACTATGGCGTGAACTTCGGCGGGCAGGACTATCACCCCTTTGGCCTGATCGCCAAGCCCGGCGCCGAGGTGCTGCCGGCCGGCGACAAGGGCCGCTATGAGATCAGCCAGACGGTGGATGACGAATATGTCTTCCGCGCCGCGCCCCTGCGCAACGTGGCCCTGACCGCGCCCTATTTCCACTCGGGCGTGATCTGGGACTTGGCCGAGGCGGTGCAGATCATGTCCTCGGCGCAGCTGGGGACCGAACTGACCGACGAACAGGCCAGGGACATCACCGCCTTCCTGGGCGCGCTGACGGGCGAACAGCCGGTGATCGACCATCCGATCCTGCCGGTGCGCACCGCGACGACGCCGCTGCCGGCACCGATGTAAGGCGCAAGGCGTGCGCACGCCGATGCGCGGAAAACCGAAAAAGGGGCCCTGCCGGGGCCCCTTTCTGCTGGCGGTGGTCCCGCCCGCCTTGCGCCGGCCGGTCACTCGGCCTTGACGGCCTCGACGGTGATCTTGATTTCGACCTCGTCCGCGACAGCCGGGGCAAACTTGCCCAGGTTGAATTCGGAACGCCGGATCTCGGCCTCGGCATCGAAGCCCGCAGCCTCCTTGCCGGTCATCGGATGGGCGGCGATCTGGTTGAGGTCCACATCCAGCACCACCTGCTTGGTCACCCCGTTCAGCGTCAAATCGCCGGTGACCTTGGCCTCGTCGTCATCCTCGGGCACCACCTGGGTCGATTTGAAGGTCGCGACCGCGCCGCTGGCATCGGTGTCGAAGAAATCCGGCCCGAACAGATGCTCGTCCAGCTGCTCGGAAACCGTGCGCAACCCGGACAGTGGGATGGTCGCCTCGACGCTGGATTTGGCCGGGTCCTGGGCATCCAGAACCAGCTTGCCGGTGATTCCGTTGATGATGCCGGTGCTGGTCGAAAAGCCCATGTGGCGATAGTCGAACACGACCTGGCTATGCGAAGGATCGAAGTCATAGACCACCGGCTCTGCAACGGCGGCCGAGGCGCCCAGCAGGGCGATCGCGGCGGCAGGGGCGAGGAAAGGTTTCATGACGGGCTCCTGATTGAAAAGGTCATGAATGGTTCTGCCAGAAAATACCCTGTCATCAACAAGGGTTTGCAGGCCGGCCCCTGACATTTTCGTGTTTCGCCGCATCGCGGAAATAGCATCGCCGCCCCGGCGATATTCCGGCGCGCGCGGGGCTTTCCCCTTGCATTCCCCGGCCCTGCCGCTATAAGGCCGCATCCTTCCGCAAATGCGAAACCGGCGCAGCCTCTCGTGGCGGGGCGCGGAGGGACTGTCCCGCCGTTGAAGTGCGCCCTGAAAGCAAGGTGCAGACATGCCGCTCTATGAGCATGTGCTGATCGCTCGCCAGGACCTGTCGAATGCGCAGGCCGAGGGGCTGATCGAACATTTCTCGACCGTGATCGCCGATAACGGCGGCAAGGTCGTGGACAACGAATATTGGGGCGTGCGCACGCTCGCCTACAAGATCAACAAGAACCGCAAGGGCCATTACGCCTTCCTGCGTTCGGACGCGCCCTCGGCCGCCGTGCAGGAGATGGAGCGCCTGGCCCGCCTGCATGACGACGTCATGCGTGTGCTGACCGTCCGCGTGGACGAGCACAAGGACGGCCCCTCGGTCCAGATGCAAAAACGCGAAGAACGCGACCGCGGCGACCGCCGCGAGCGGCGCGACCGCGACGACCGGAACTAAGGGAAAGGAACCAGGATCATGGCCAACAAACCCTTCTTCCGCCGCCGCAAGGTCTGCCCCTTCTCGGGCGACAACGCACCTGCCATCGACTACAAGGACACGCGCCTGCTTCAGCGTTACATTTCGGAACGCGGCAAGATCGTGCCCTCGCGCATCACCGCCGTCTCGGCCAAGAAGCAGCGCGAACTGGCGCGCGCCATCAAGCGCGCCCGCTTTCTCGCCCTGCTTCCCTATGCCGTGAAGTAAGGAGAGACGATCATGCAAGTCATCCTGCTGGAACGTGTGGCCAAGCTGGGCCAGATGGGCGAAGTCGTGAAGGTCAAGGACGGTTTCGCGCGCAACTACCTGCTGCCTCAGGGCAAGGCGCTGCGCGCCTCCGAGGCCAATATCCAGGCATTTGAAGCCCGCAAGGCCGAGCTTGCCGCGCGCAACGACGAAACCCGCGCCGAGGCCGAAAGGATCGCCGCGACGCTCGACGGCCAGACCTTTGTCATCATCCGCTCGGCCTCGGATGCCGGCGCGCTTTATGGCTCGGTCACCCCGCGCGACGCGGCCGAAGCCGCCAATGCCGAAGGTTTCGCCATCGAACGCCGTCAGGTCGTCCTGACCGCGCCGATCAAGGAACTGGGCCTGCACGAACTTCGCGTGCATCTGCACCCGGAAGTCGATGTGACGATCAAGCTGAACGTCGCCCGCTCGGCCGAAGAGGCCGAACTCCAGGCCTCGGGCAAGTCCATCCAGGAACTGGCCGCCGAAGAAGAAGCCGCCGCGGAATTCGAAATCGCCGGGCTTTTCGAGGATATCGGCTCGGCCGGCCGGGACGAGGACCAGAACGACGAAGCCGCGAACTGATCGCGCCTTTTGCGAACCAGGAAAAACGCGCCGCCCGGCGCGTTTTTTTTTGGCGGGAACCACCGGGCGGCTCTTGCCCGGCGGACCCGGCTGGCGGAACATTCCCCCGGCTGCGGGGTTGATCCGCAAAGCCGCCCTTCGCCAGAGGATTTGCCGGGATGCACCATCAGGACGACCTGCCGCCTTTCGCTGAAACTTCAGCCGGGCCCGAGGGCTGCGGCCCGCGGCCATCCCCGGCGGGGCCGACGGAATCGCGCCGCATCCCGCCGCATGGCGATGTTTCGCCCGATGGCAGCCGACCATGGCCCCATCCCTCGCGCCAGGCGAAATGGCTGGTCCTGGGGGGCACCGTCCTCGGCGCGGCGGCGCTGACCGCCGGCACGGTCTTGGCCGCAAGGCAATTGCTGGGCTTCGCCCCCGGCAAGCGGCCCGTGCCGCCCCCCGTATCCGCGGCGGGCGCAAGGACCAGACCCCCCGCGCCGCCGCCGGCCGACAGGGCCGGCAACCGGCCCCGCTTTGCCGGTGCCGGGCGGCCGCCCCGCCCCGCCCCACCGCCACGACAGGGCCTGTTGCAGGAGGTCGAGGCCAATACCGCCAGCCTGACCAATGGCGTCGAAAACGTGATGCAGGCATTGACCGCGGCCATGGCGGGGTTCCGCAGCGTCGCCGGACAAGCCGGTTCGATCATGCAGGAATTCGGCGATGCGGCGGCGATGATGCGCGGCATCCTGGATCGCAAGCCCGCGGCCCCGCCGCGCAGCCCGCACCGACAAGACCCGCACGACCCGCATATGCCGGACCTGCGCGACGACCCGCTGCTGCACGATCCGATGGAAGGTCCCGAACCAGACGGGCCCGCCGATCACGACCCCCGCATCCACCGGCTCTGAGACCGGCCCGCGCCGGCCGCAACGGCGGATCGCCACCGCCCGGCCTGTCGTTTTTCGACAATTCGCCCGCGCCACGCCGATCAGTCCCGGATACGGGCCCGGATATGGAAAAGGGCCGCCCCTCATGGGACGGCCCCTTGCAGCCGGTTGCGGCATCATGCCGCAGGCAAGGGCGGATCAGAGCTGATCCAGCGCCTCGATGGCCTTTTCCAGCTCTTCCTTGGTCACGGTCTTGTCCGAAACCTTGGCGCCTTCGACGATGTGATCCACGACCTTGTCCTCGAAGATCGGGGCGCGCAGCTGCTGCTGGGCCTGCGGGTTTTGCTGGACGAACTCGAAAAAGGCGCGTTCCTGCCCGGGATATTGCCGGGCCTGCTGCAGCACGGCCTGGGTCATCTCCTGGTCCGAGACGGTGATCTCGGCCTTCTGGCCGATCTCGGCCAAGAGCAGGCCCAGACGGACCCGGCGCTCGGCCAGCGTCTTGTGTTCGTCCGTCGGCTCGATCTCGCCATGGTTATGGCCGTGCTCCTCGGGGTGCTCCTCGTGCCACAGCTGATGGGCGATCTGATGCGCCTCGGCCTCGACCAGCGATTCGGGCAGATCGAACTTGACCAGCGCATCCAGCTTGTCCAGCAGCGCGCGCTTGAGCACCTGGCGCGCGGCGCCCTTGTATTCCGCCTCCAGCCGCTCGCGGATCTGGGCCTTCAGCGCGTCCAGGCTTTCGGCGCCGAATTTCTTGGCCAGCTCATCGTCGATCTCGGCCGGTTTCGGGGCCTTCACCGCCTTGACGGTGGTCTCGAAGATCGCGTCCTTGCCGGCCAGGCCGGGATGGCCGTAATCCTCGGGGAATTTCACCTCGACCTTGATCTCGTCGCCGGCCTTGGCACCGACCAGCTGCTCCTCGAAGCCAGGAATGAAGCTGTTCGAGCCCAGCACCAGCGGATAATCCTCGGCCGAGCCGCCCTCGAAGGCTTCGCCATCGACCATGCCCTTGAAGTCGATCACCAGCTGATCGCCGTCTTTGGCCTTGGTGCCCTTCTTGCGATCCTCGAAGTTCTGGGCGTTCTTGGCTAGGTTCTCCAGCGCCTCGGTCACTTGGTCTTCGCCGGCGGCGACCACCAGACGCTCCAGTTCCACGCCCGACAGGTCGGCTTCCGGAATGGCGGGCAGCGCCTCATAGGCGACGGTGACGACGACATCGTCGCCTTCCTTCCAGGTTTCGCCATTGACCATTTCGACCTTGGGCTGGACGGCGGGGCGGTCCCCCGACTTTTCCAGATGGTCGCGCAGCGCCTTGTCGATGGCCTCCTGCATGGCGTCGCCCATGATGCGCTGGCCGAACTGCTTTTTCAGCAGCGCCATCGGCACCTTGCCCTTGCGGAAGCCCTTCATCTCGACCTCGGGCTGGGCCTCTTTCAGCTTCGCATCCACCTGCGCCGCCAGATCGGCCGCGGGCAGGGTGAATTCATAGCCCCGCTTGAGCCCTTCGTTCTGGGTTTCCTTGACCTGCATTTGTCATCCTTCATTCACGAACCATCGTGCGGGTCCGGGACGCCACGGCCCCGACGGCGCAGGAACCTGCCGTCCCGCGCCCCCGCCTGTTTCAGCGCGCTAGCTATGGGATTTCGACCCGCATAGCAAGGAGGAAGGCTGGATTTGCCGCCGCCGGCCCAGGCGCGCATATGCCCGCCGGCAAGGGCGGATATCCGGGCGGCACCGCCCGGACCGCTTCGCCCGGCTTGTTTCGCCCGGGACGGTCAGAACCGGAACGAGGCGCGCAGCTGCACCGCATCGCCGTCGAGATCCAAGCCGGAGCTGTCCAGGATATCGTCGAACGCCTGATGGGTATATTCCACCCCGGCCGTGAAACGGTCGGCAATCCGGTAATCGACGCCCAGACCATAGACGGCGCCGTTTTCGGAAAGGCCCGGCTCGGAATAATGCGCAAGGCCGAAGATCACATAGGGCTGGAACCTGCCCAGATCGACGCCGGCCCGACCCTTCAGGCGCCACAGGTCGGCCTCGCCCTCATTCTCCCCCTCAAGGCGGTTATAGTCGATTTCGCCGCCCAGCACATATTGACCGAAATCGCGCTGATAGCCGGCATGAAGGCCATAGGCGTCGAAATCCTGATCCGCCGAGGCGGTGACCGGCGAGCCGTCCACCATTCCATGGGCAGAAACCTCGGCATTGCCTTGCCCATATTGCACACCGGCATAAAAACCGGTCCAGTCGGCACCGGGCGCGGCCCGATCGGCAGCGACGGCCGGGGCCGGGGCGGTTTCGACCACCGGGGCCTGATAGCCGCCGGAATAGGCGGCGCCGGCGCTCAGCAGCACGGCAACGGAAATGATTGCGGATTTCAAAACGGACCCTCCATCGGCACAAAATCGCCAGCGACTACCAACCGGCGTTCCGCTGGTCAATATGCGCAGGTCAGGCCGGACCGGGAATTGCGCAGGCCGGCCCTGCCCGTCTTGCGCCACGCCCCGGCGCGCCGGCCGGGCGGCGCGGCTCAGCCCCGCGCGCGCACGACCTGCAGCAGCGGCATGACATCGGCCATGTCCGGCCCATGCGCCTGCCCGGTCAGCGCCTTTCTCAGCGGCATGAACAGGCTCTTGCCCTTGCGCCCGGTGGCGGCCTTCACCGCGCTGGTGAACTCGGCCCAGCTGCTGTCGGTATAGGGCGGCGGCGGCAAAAGCTTCATCGCCTCGGCGACGAATTCGGCATCCTCGGGGTCGATCTGCGGTTCGGCCCCCTGCGAGAAGATCTGCCACCACCCCGCCAGATCCTCCAGCCGGGTGATGTTCTGCGAGGCGACGCGCCAGAACCGCTCGGCCAGATCGCCGGGCACGCCAAGCGCGGCGATGCGGTCCCTGACCTCGGCAAAGGGGCGCGACTGGTTCGCCTCGCGCGTCAGCGGCCACAGGTCCTCGGCGTCGAACTTGGTGGGCGAGGCGCCGAATTGCGACAGCTCGAACCCCTCGGCCAGCTCGGCCAGCGACATCCGCAGCTCGACCGGCTGCGACGAGCCCAGCCGCGCCATCAGCGACAAAAGCGCCTCGGGCGCCACGCCGTTTTCGCGCAGATCCTTGATCGCCAGCACGCCCAGGCGCTTGGACAGTTCCTCGCCCTGCGCGCCGGTCAGCAGGCTGTGATGGGCAAAGGCCGGGGGTTCCGCCCCCAGCGCGCGGATGATCTGGATCTGCGTCGCGGTATTGGTCACATGGTCGGCGCCGCGCACGATATGGGTCACGCCCATGTCGGCGTCATCCACCGAGCTGGCAAAGGTGTAAAGCACCTGCCCGTCGGCGCGGATCAGCACCGGGTCCGACACGCTGGCCGCGTCGATGGAAATATCCCCCAGGATGCCGTCGGCCCATTCGATCCGCTCGTGATCCAGCAGGAAACGCCAATAGCCGGCGCGGCCCTCGGCGCGCAGGCGGTCCTTGTCCTCGGCCGAAAGCTTCAGCCCGGCGCGGTCATAGACCGGCGGCTTGCCCATGTTGAGCTGCTTCTTGCGCTTCAGGTCCAGCTCGGTCGGGGTCTCGAACACCTCGTAGAGCCGCCCCGCATCGCGCAGCCCCTCGGCGGCTTCGGCATAGCGGTCCAGCCGGTCCGACTGCCGCTCGATCCGGTCCCAGGTCAGGCCCAGCCATTCCAGGTCGCGCTGGATGCCGTCGGCATATTCCTGCTTGGACCGCTCGCGGTCGGTGTCGTCCAGGCGCAGGATGAAGCTGCCGCCCGCCTTGCGCGCGATCAGATAGTTCATCAGCGCCGTGCGCAGGTTGCCGACATGGATATGGCCGGTGGGCGAAGGGGCGAAACGGGTGATTGTCATGGAAGGTCTCCTGTCGGCTTCGCTCTTTCA
>Ga0164243_10006651_pt1 | contig 17452 bp, 18 predicted proteins | sample OricompcompostOP_FD_108781 | JGI IMG/M metagenome (GOLD analysis project Ga0164243, IMG submission 108781) | Organic Plus compost microbial communities from Emeryville, California, USA - Original compost - Organic plus compost (OP) | ecosystem: Engineered > Solid waste > Mixed feedstock >... | reverse complement strand
TGTATCGGTAGTGCCCCCCGTCTAGCCGAAAGACATCACCTGGGGTGCCGGCTTCCCTCCCGGCACCACGCGCGAAAGCGCTCTCGACGCCCAACCCCTCCCCCCGGGGTTGGGCGTTTTTTCGTTCTGGACCTGCTGCACCTCGCGACGCTAGCTCGCCGCCTTGAGCTTTCGCGGGGCCGGGTCGGCAGCCCCCGCAGCTCCGCCCAGCAGGGCATCAATGCGTCGCAGCTCCTCGGCAAAGATCGTTAACCTCTTGGTGAGGTTCTCCACCAGCCGCTCGGCAAGATCCGGGTCAGCGCGCATCTGCTCATGCAGGGCTTCCCGCGAGATCTGCACTGCGCGAACGGCACTGCGCGCGACCACGGTGGAGCCGTACGTCGTCTCGACCAGCATGGCTGCCTCGCCCAGCAGCGAGCCGGGCGGAACGGGTTCGGAGCGCCCGGTCAGCTCAGGGCCGCTCACCCGCGCGGCCGTGCCGGCTATGGTGAGTATGGCCGCGTCGGCCGTCCCGTTCTCCTCGATGATGGTCGCACCGGGATGGTACGAAACCCGTTCGGCGCGGCGGGCGATGGCTGCAATCTGCAGCGGGGTGAGGCCGCGGAAGAGCGGCAGCATCGCCAAATGTCCGGCAAAGAGTTCCAAGCGCGTCCCGCTCGCATGAGTGGCCTTGCGACGCAGAACTTGTCACCACTCGATCCACATCGCGAGGCGCCGGATCAAAGTGGCTAATGCGCTGCAAACTCAACTGATTCGTGGCAAGTGGCTATGTCCGGCGCACAACAGGGGGCGCGCTGCTCCACACGATGTCCAGCTCGGCTGTTGAAAACGTGTCAGGGGACGAGGCGATAGCCGCCGGTCTCGGTCACCAGCAGCTCGGCGCTCGAGGGATCCTTCTCGATCTTCTGACGCAGACGATAGATGTGCGTCTCGAGCGTGTGGGTCGTGACGCCGGCGTTGTAGCCCCAGACCTCGTGCAGAAGCGTATCGCGGGAGACCACCTTGTCGCCGGAGCGATAGAGATACTTGAGGATGGAGGTCTCTTTCTCCGTCAGCCGGATTTTGCCGCCCTTGTCGTTGATGAGAAGCTTGGAGGCCGGCTTGAAGGTGTAGGGGCCGATGGCGAAGACGGCGTCCTCGCTTTGCTCGTGCTGGCGTAGCTGCGCACGGATGCGCGCCAATAGCACTGCGAACTTAAAGGGCTTCGTCACGTAGTCGTTGGCGCCGGCGTCCAGCCCCAGGATCTGGTCGGCGTCCGACGTATTGCCGGTGAGCATGATGATCGGCGTCTTGAAGCCGGACTTGCGCAGGTGGCGGACGGCCTCGCGCCCGTCCATGTCGGGCAACGACACGTCGAAGATCACGAGGTCATGGTGATCGGACCGGGCAAGCTCCATGCCTTTCGACGCGGTGCCCGCCGTCTGCACCTCGAATTCATCGTGCAGGATGAGCTGGTCTTTGAGCGTTTCGCGCAGCTCTTCGTCGTCGTCGACGATCAGGATGCGCCGGGCATTACTCATTTCTTCGTCGCTTGCCTTCTTCGTGTGGGTCAGGAAGGGGAGGGCCCTGCCCGGTTGGCGACGGCCGCCAATGGCTCTATCTGAGCGATGCGAATAGCACGCGCGCTGGGAAGCTCCAATGAAGAGGCAGGGTCGAAAGGGCCGGTCAGCCCCTAAAATCGTCGTGAGGAGCCTTTCGGCGGCCGCGCAACGGGGTGTACTGACCTACGGCAATCTGAGCTTTCCTTGTGCCCTCGGCCGCAGCGGCCGGCGGACCGGCAAGCGCGAGGGTGACGGGTCTACGCCGATCGGCGATTTTGCACTGCGTGAGGCCTACTATCGGGCCGACCGCCTGCCGCGCCCTCGGGTAAGTGGAGGCTTGGCAGCGGTCCGTCCCGAGGACGGATGGTGCGATGCCGTATGCGATCGCAACTACAACCGACGTATCCGGCACCCGTATCCAGCGAGCGCGGAGCACCTGTGGCGGCGGGACGGGCTTTACGACCTCATGGTCGTCCTCGGCTACAACGACCGACCACGCATCGCCGGACGGGGCAGCGCCATCTTCATGCACGTTGCTGCGCTGGAGATGAAACCGACGGAGGGTTGCGTCGCCTTGAAGCGCGAGCATCTGCAGCGGTTGCTGGCGGCATTGCGGCCCGGGGCGACGCTGAAAGTCCTCGCCTGATCCAACCGCAAAAAACGGCCCGAGATGCCGAGGCACCGGGCCGAGTTTAGAGCACGCCTAGGGGAAGGCGTACGCTCGGGAGAAGACACGGGGCGCAGGCCACGAGACCTGCGCCCCGCAGGAGCGACTACTGCAGCGACTCGCCGTGCAGCGCGACGTCGAGGCCTTCGACCTCGGCGGACTCGCTGACGCGAATGCCGATCGTGTACTTCAGGACAAGCAGGATGACGAAGGTGGCGACGGCAGCCCAGACGATGGTGGCGAGGACGCCATACACCTGGATCGGGAGCTGCGCGAAGTTGCCCTCGAGCACGCCCGGCTTGCCGCCGTAAGCCTCGGCGGCGAAGACGCCGGTCAGGATGGCGCCGACGATGCCGCCAATGCCGTGAACACCGAAGACGTCGAGGCTGTCGTCATAGCCAAGAGCCTTCTTCACGCCAGTGGAGAAGATGTAGCAGATGATGCCAGCAGCGATGCCGATGACGATGGCACCCTTCGGATCGACGAAGCCGCAAGCCGGGGTGATGGCGACGAGGCCAGCAACCGCGCCCGAGGCCAGACCGAGCAGGGTGGGCTTACCGTGCACCAGCCACTCGGAGAACATCCACGCCAGCGCAGCAGCGGCGGTAGCGAGCTGCGTCGTCGTCAGGGCGACGGCTGCCGTCGTACCGGCGGCGAGAGCCGAACCGACGTTGAAGCCGAACCAGCCGACCCAGAGGAGCGAGGCGCCGATGAGCGTCAGAGTGAGGTTGTAGGGCGCGAGGCTCTCCGTGCCGTAGCCCTGGCGACGGCCAAGGACGATAGCAGCAACCAAGCCGGCGATGCCGGCGTTGATGTGCACGACGGTGCCGCCGGCGAAGTCGAGGACGCCGTCAGAGCCGAGGAAGCCGCCGCCCCACACCCAGTGGGCAACGGGGACGTAGACGATGAGCTGCCAGAGAAGCATGAAGATCAGCAATGCCGAGAACTTCATGCGGTCGACGACTGCGCCAATGATCAGCGCCGGCGTGATGGCGGCGAAGGTCAGCTGGAAGATGGCGAAGACGAGCTCAGGGATAGTGCCCTGCAGGCTCTCCGGTGTTACGCCGGCGAAGAGAGCCTTGCTGAGGCCGCCGATGTAGGGCTGGTAGTCGCCGCCGTCTGTGAAGGCGAGCGAGTAGCCGAGCACGAACCAAGAGAGGCTCAACAGCGAGAAGGTCGCGAACGTCGCGGTCAGCACTGACAGCACGTTCTTCTTACGCACCATGCCGGCGTAGAAAAGCGCCAGGCCAGGGATGGTCATCAAGATGACGAGGACGGTCGAAGTGAGCATCCACGCCGTGTCACCCGTGTCGAGCTTGGGGGCGTCCTGTGCCAACGACGGCAGCGCGGATCCCGCATAAAGTGCAGCGGCCGTACATGCGGACGCCGTCAGTCTTCTTAGTCCGTTGAAGTTCATCCTGAAACTCCCCTTCCCTTCCTGTAGTACCTGGACTGCGCCCTTGCGAACGAAGCCCGCTTCAAAGTGCGTTGTCGTCTGCTTCGCCGGTGCGGATGCGTATGGTGTGCTCGATGGGAGAGACAAAGATCTTGCCATCGCCAATCTGGCCGGTCTTGGCAGCGCGCTGGATTGCCTCCAGCGCCTTATCCACTTGAGCTGACGGAACGACCACTTCCACCTTGATCTTAGGAAGAAAGCTCACGGCATACTCGGCGCCGCGATAGATCTCAGTGTGCCCCTTCTGACGTCCGTAGCCTTTGACCTCTGTGACCGTCATTCCCTGCAGCCCAAGATCGGTCAGCGCAGTGCGGACCTCCTCGAGTTTGAAGGGTTTGATGATTGCCGTGATCAGCTTCATGCAGGTCCCTCTCCCTGACGCAGCCGCCGCCGCTGCAGCGAGCGCTTTTCGTCTTCATTTTGACCAAAGCTTTCCCATTGGGGTGCATTAGCCGCTGAGCAAGGAGTCAAGAGGCGTGCCAATCCGGTGATGCCTCAACAACTAATTGGATTCTCTGTAGAAAGTCTGCCACGTTTTCGGGCGGCCTACCGTTTTGCAGTCGCGAACTGCCCATCAAATGGGCAAAGATGACTGAGTGCTCATCAATTGGGCACAAAGGCTGACGTGCGCTGCCGCATGAGGCCTTCCTGAACGACCGACGCGACGAGCACCCCGTCGCGGGAAAAGATGCTGCCGCGGCAAAAGCCGCGTGCGCCGAAGGCGCTCGGACTGTCCTGGACATAGAGCAGCCATTCGTCTGCGCGGGCTGGGCGGTGGAACCAGATGCCATGGTCGAGGCTGGCAAGCTGGACGTCGGCGTCGAACAAGAGCTTCCCGTGCGCGATCAACGCGGTGTCGAGCAGAGTGAAATCCGACGCGTAGGCCAGCACAGCCTGATGCACGACAGGGTCGTCGGGCAGCCGACCGTTCGCTCTGATCCAGATGTGCTGTACGGGAGATTTCTTGTCGCGCGTCAGGTAGCGCGACAAGTCCGCGACGCGCATGTCTATCGGTCGCTCGCGGCTCCAGTAGCTGCGCATCGCGGCGGGAAGCGCATCAATGAGATTGGAGATGATGTCTTTGGGGTTGGGCAACTCCTCGGGAGGCGGGACGGCCGGCATCTCTGCCTGATGCTCGAAGCCCTCTTCGAGCTTGTGGAACGAACTGCTCATGGAGAAAATGGCGCGACCGTGCTGGATGCCCTTGACCCGGCGCGTGGTGAAACTGCCGCCATCGCGGATGCGCTCGACGTCATAGATGATCGGACGCGAAGGATCGCCTGCCAGCAGGAAGTAACCATGCAGCGAATGCAGCTCGCGACCTGCATCCACGGTGCGTGCGGCGGCCACCAGCGCCTGGCCGAGGACCTGACCACCGAAGACACGCTGCCAGCCCTCTATTCCGCGTGGGCCACGGAATAGGTTGTCCTCGAGCGGCTCGAGGTCCAACGTCGTCAGGAGTGCATCGAGGGCGGTCTGTGGCGCGGGTTCGGTTGGTGGCATGGGGCCTCGCGAGGATGGACGGTGGAAGGCTTTGAGGTGCAGGCTTAGGCTGGGTAGAAAGTCGCGTCACGGCCACAAAACTTAGCGCAGACGATCAGACGAGACATGCCGCAAAAGGGCTCCCGCTTCGACGTTGCCATCTCCGGTGCGAGTTTCGCCGGATTGGCGCTCGCGTGCGCGCTGAGCGAGGCTCTGGGATCTGACTTCAAGATCGCGGTCATCGACAAGCTGTCTGCCGATGCTCCACGTGCCGACCCGCGCGCGTTCGCCCTCTCGGCTGCCTCGCGCCATCTTCTGCAAGCCATTGGTGTCTGGCAGGCCGTCGCTGCGGTGGCGCAGCCCGTCGCAGGGATTGACGTCACCGATTCGAGCCTCGAGGCTGGCGTGCGCCCGGTGCTGCTCGCCTACGACAACGTCACCCAGTCGGGCGAGCCGGCAACGCACATCGTTCCGGCTGCTCCCCTGTTGGAGGCGCTGCTGGCTAAGGCCAGCGATCATGCCTCGATCAGCATCCTGGCTCCGGCCGAGGCCAAAAGCTTCATCGCCGATGAAGCCGGTGCTCAGATAAAGCTGGCCGACGGCAGGGACATCGATGCCTCGCTGGTGATCGCCGCCGACGGACGCAAGTCGCCGCTGCGGCAAGCAGCGGGCGTAAAGATCATCGGCTGGAGCTACCCGCAGACGGGGATCGTCACGACGGTGCGGCACGAGCGTGCGCATCAGGGCAGGGCGGTGCAGCACTTCCTGCCGGCAGGGCCGTTCGCCATACTGCCGCTCACAGGCAATCGAGCGTGCATCACGTGGACCGAGAATGCGGCCGAAGCCAAGCGCATCATGGCGCTCGACGATGCAGGCTTCCTCGCCGAGATCGACAAGCGCTTCGGCGGCAAGCTCGGCGCCATCGCGCTCGGCGGCCCGCGCCAGTCGTGGCCATTGGAATTGCACCTCGCGCGCAAGTACGTCGCGACGCGCTTTGCGCTGGTCGGGGATGCCGCGCACGGCGTGCACCCCCTGGCTGGGCAAGGACTCAATCTGGGGCTGCGCGACGTCGCGGCCCTTACCGAGGTGATCGCCGAGGGCGTGCGGCTTGGCTTCGATGCCGGCGACGCGCAGGCGCTCGCCCGCTACGAGCGCTGGCGCCGTTTCGATTCTGCCGTTTCGGCAGCAACCTTCGACGCCATCAATCGGCTGTTTGCCAGCGACGCAACGCTGGTGCGCTCGGTGCGCGAGGCAGGCCTCGGCATCGTCGACCGCATCCCAACGCTGAAACGCTTCTTCGTCGCCGAGGCCGCCGGCCTGACAGGCGAGCTGCCGCGGCTGCTCAAAGGTGAGCCGGTCTAGCCTTCCTCGTTTTCATCGTCGGGTGCGCTCACGGGCACGACGATGACGACGCGGCCGGCGGCGATGTCGACGACAGGGACGAAGGCATCGGTGAAGGGAATAAACTCGGTCGCTTGATGGCCCGTGAGCGCGATCTCGAGCAAGTCGCCGGCGCCGTAGTTCTGCACGGCGACGACCTTGCCGATGGTCTCGCCGGCTTCATTCTCGGCGCGCAGCCCGACGAGATCGGCAAAGTAGAATTCGCCTTCGTCGGCCTCGGGGAGCTTGGCGCGCTCGACGAAGAGATCGGTGGCCCGTAACGCCTCGGCGGCGTTGCGATCGTCGACGCCAGCGATGTGGGCGACAACGCCCTTGGGCGTTACGCGCACGACCTTGATCTTGAGCTCCCGGGTGCCATCGGCCGACTGTAGTGGCCCGTAGGCGGCGATGTCGGCTGGCTCGGCCGTGTAGCTATCGATGACGACGTCGCCGCGGATGCCGTGCGCGGCGACGATGCGACCGAGTAGGACGCGTTGAAGCTTGTCGGTCATCGGTGCATGCGTTTTGGGCAGCCCTAGCTGGGGAGCGGTCCGAGGTACCTGATCTGCACGCCGAGGGGAGCGCCAGCGACCTGGATGAAGGCCGCGACGTCTGCCGTCGTGTCGGCGAAGGCTCCGGCAACCTCCAGCGTGGCGCCTGCTGGCCCGGCAGAAAAGCCGGTCACCAGCACACCGTCCGGCGGGACATCGAGGCGCAGACGGACCTTGTTGAGGTTGCGCTGCGCGTCGAACTCATAGGTGCCGGTGAAGACCGCGCCCAAGGGGTCGGAGCCCAAGACCTTGCCGTCGCGCAGCACCGCAAGTCCGCTGCCTTCTTCCGGCTCGCCGTCGTGCGTGGCCGCGAAGCGCAATCCGTAGACGCCGTTCTCAAGCATGTGCATCCCCCTCGGCGAGGCCACCGCCCACGCGAGGAGATGCATGGCATGAGAAGGTTGAACAGCCGGTTAGCAGCACGCCCCGGTTGCGATCCGCTATGCCTGCTCGGCTGCAGCCGCTGCGGCGGCCTCGGCTGCCTTGGCGGCCTTCTCCGCCTGTGCGGCCTCGCGCTCGAGGCGCTTCTTCTTCGGCTTCGCCTTCTCCGGATTGTTGGACGGCGTGCGCTTGAGCAGACCGGCGGCATCGAGGAAGCGGGCCACGCGATCGCTGGGCTGAGCGCCGACCGACAGCCAGTGCTTGCAGCGCTCAAGGTCGAGCTTCACGCGGTTCTCGTCATCCTTCTTGAGCATCGGGTTGAAGGTGCCGACCTGCTCGATGTAGCGCCCATCGCGGGGCGAGGTCGTGTGGGCGACGACGACGTAGTAGTAGGGGCGCTTCTTGGCACCACCACGCGCCAGGCGAATCTTCACGGACATTGGGGTCTTCCTTCAGGTGCTTGGTTGAGGGATGAATGGTTGCGGGACTACTTCTTCTTTCCCGGTAGACCGGGGAATTTCGGCATGCCGCCAAGACCGGGCAATCCGGCGCCGAGTCCGGGGAGCTTCGGCATTCCGCCGGCTAGTCCAGGCAGTCCCTTGGGCAGCCCTTTCGGGAGGGCATCTTTCAGGTCTTGCGGCAACTGCTCGAGCGCCTTGGGGTCGAGCCTGGCCAGCTCTTCCTGCATCGCCGCCATCTCGGCCTCGCTGGGCGTCGCGGCACGGCCGCCACCGCCGACGAGGCGGTTGAGCATGCCCTTGTTGCGGCCGAGCGATTTCATCATGTCGGCCATCTGGCGGTGCATTTTGACGAGCTTGTTGACGTCCTCCACCCTGGTGCCGGAGCCGGCCGCGATGCGCCGCTTGCGCTTGGCGTCGAGCACCTTGGGGTTGCGCCGCTCATAGGGCGTCATCGAGGTGATGATGGCGTGCTGGCGCTTGAGGATCGAGTCGTCGAGGTTCGCCTCGGCGATCTGCGACTTGATCTTGCCGACACCGGGGAGCATCCCGAGCACGCCCGACATGCCGCCGATGCGCTGCATCTGCTTCAACTGCTCACCCATGTCGTCGAGATCGAAGATGCCCTTCTTCATCTTCTCGGCGATCTTCGTCGCCTTCTCGGCGTCGATGGTCTGAGCAGCCTTCTCCACGAGCGAGACGACGTCGCCCATGCCGAGGATGCGCGAGGCGACGCGGGCGGGATGGAAATCCTCCAGTGCGTCCCACTTCTCGCCGACGCCCAAGAGCTTGATGGGCTTGCCGGTCACGGCGCGCATGGAGAGAGCGGCGCCACCGCGCGCATCGCCGTCGGCACGCGTCAGCACGATGCCGGTGATGCCGACGCGGTCGTCGAACGACTTGGCGACGTTGACGGCGTCCTGGCCGGTGAGGCTGTCGGCGACGAGCAGCGTCTCGTGCGGATTGGCGATGTCGCGGACCTCGACGGATTCGCGCATCAGCTCTTCGTCGATGTGGATGCGGCCGGCGGTGTCGAGCAGCACGACGTCATAGCCGCCAAGCTTGCCAGCATCGAGCGCGCGCTTGGCAATCTGCTGCGGCGTCTGTCCGGCGACGATGGGCAACGTATCGACGCCCGTCTGCTCGCCGAGCACGCGCAGCTGCTCCTGTGCCGCCGGGCGACGCGTATCGAGCGAGGCCATCAGCACTTTCTTCTTGTCGCGGTCGGTGAGCCGCTTGGCGATCTTCGCCGTGGTGGTCGTCTTGCCGGAGCCCTGCAGACCGACCATCATGATGGCGACCGGCGGCACTGCGTTGAGGTCGATGGTCGAGGCATCCGAGCCGAGCATGGCGACAAGCTCGTCGTTGACGATCTTGACCACCATCTGGCCGGGGGTGACAGAGCGCACCACCTCCTGCCCGACCGCCTTCGCCTTCACCTTCTCGGTGAAGTCGCGCACCACGTCGAGCGCCACGTCGGCTTCGAGCAGCGCACGGCGGACCTCGCGCATCGCCTCGGCGACGTCGCTATCGGTGAGCGCACCTCTGCGCGTCAGCTTGTCGAGAATGCCCGACAGACGATCTGACAGCGACTGGAACATGCTCGTCCTTCACCAAAGCGCCCGGGACTCCGGATATGGAGATCCAATTGCGCAAACGAAAATCGCACCCGCGGGCGCAACGCGCTGGCGGGTGTTGACCCCCCTGCCTCATTCACGCTTGGTGAACGGACAAGGCGGCGGCTCTGAGGTCAGGGCCGTCGTGATTGCGGCGGACAATGCCCCCACGGCGGGGCGTCTGTCAACTTGGCCGCAAATTGCGGGCTTCGGCACGGGTCCGGGCATACTCCTGGGCGTCGCGGCGCACCTGTCGCCGCCACTGCCGGGCAATGCGCGTCACGCGCCGCAGCGCACGCCGCTCAACCGGTGTCAGACAAATGCACCCGCCACACGGTGGGCAGGGCCGCGGCGTTATCAGCGAAAGCTGCAACAACCGGCTGCTGGCACGGGACAATCGGCCGTCGTGTATCGATGCGTCGGTCATTTGACCTTCTTCCCCGCGGGATCGCGCGACTATCCTCCAAGTCGCCGTCGTGCGGCAAGGTTCCCGCGGGTAAGGGGACGTCTTCGTCCCAGCGTTAATCCGCCGGCACGACGCGCAGCACCTCGCCGGTGTCATCGGTCAGGAGCCAGAGGGCGCCATCGGGACCCTGACGCACGTCGCGAATGCGCTTGGCCTCATCCTCCAGAAGCGTCTCGGCGGCTACTACGTCGTCACCGTCAAAGACGAGGCGATGGAGCTGCGTGCCGGCGAGGCCGCCAACGAAGGCATTGCCCTTCCAGCCGGGGAAGAGGTCGCCGGTATAGAAGGCAAGGCCTGAGGTGGCGATCGATGGGACCCAATAGTAGACGGCCTGCTCCATGCCTTCCTTGGCGGTGATGCCTTCGCCGATCTTGGCGCCTGAATAGTCGATCCCGTAGGTGATGATTGGCCAGCCGTAGTTCTTACCGGCCTCTGGGTGGTTCAACTCATCGCCACCTTGGGCACCGTGCTCGACGGTGTAGAGCTTGCCCGTCTCGGGTCGGCGGGCGGCGCCCTGAATGTTCCGATGGCCAATGGACCAGACCTCCGGCGCCCAGCCGGGGAGTTTGGGATTGTCGTCCGGCATCGAACCATCGGGCTTGATGCGTATAACCTTGCCGATGTCGTTGGCTGGGTTCTGCGCTTGGGCGCGCAGCACGTTGCGTTCGCCGGTGGTGATGAACAGCGTGCCGTCGCTGGCCCAGACGAGGCGCGAGCCGAAGTGATGCCCGCTGTTGGCAGCCGGCTCCTGGCGGAAGATCACCTTGAGGTCTTCGAGTCTGGCACCGTCCTCAACGAAGACGAGCTTGGCGCGAGCCACCGTGGTACCGTTCTTGCCGTCGCCGCGCGGCTCCCCGTACGATAGGTAAATGATGCCGCTCGAGGCAAAGTCGGGGGCGAGCAGAACGTCGAGCAGACCGCCCTGGCCAACGGCGGCCACCTCGGGCATGCCCTGCAGAATCGGCGGCGACAGCCTGCCATCGGTGCCAACGAGGCGCATGCTGCCCCGGCGCTCCGTCACCAAGAGGCGACCATCGGGGAGAAACTGCATGCCCCAAGGGTGCTCGAGTCCCAGGGCAAACCTCTCGACCTTGATCTTGCTCGGCTTTGCAGGCGCCGGGGCATCGGTGATCACGGCTGCAGCCGGCCCGGCCACCACGACCGCCGCGAGGATAGAAATGACGAGGTTGCAAAGCGTGTTGGTCGACATCCCGCGCGGCTCTCCTCGATTGTCTTTTTGTGCCTTGGCGCCATATATGAGCTGATGAGCGACGCGACCAGCATCCCCTTCCGTAAGATGAACGGTCTTGGCAACGACTTCGTCGTGCTCGATGCGCGCGCACGACCGCTCGTGCTCGCCGCTGACGACGCGCAACGCATTGGCGACCGCAAGAACGGCGTTGGATGCGATCAAATCATCGTCATGGAGCCATCGCGGAAGGCCGACGTCTTCATGCGCATCTTCAACGCCGATGGCTCGGAGGTGAGCGCCTGCGGGAACGCCACGCGCTGCATCGCGCTGCTCGCCGCAGAGGAGAGCGGCCGATCAGAGGTGAGCGTCGAGACGAGCGCCGGGCTGCTCACGGCAAAGGTCGACAGCGCCGACAGCATTACCATCGACATGGGACGGCCCCGGCTCGCGTGGAATGACATTCCGCTCGCCGAGCCGTTCGAGGACACGACCGGCATCGAGCTGCAGATCGGCCCCATCGATGCCCCGGTGCTGCACACGCCGTCGGTGGTCAACGTGGGCAATCCGCACGCGATCTTCTGGGTCGACGACGTCGATGCCTACGATCTCGGCCGGTTCGGTCCGTTGCTCGAGAACCATCCGATCTTTCCCGAGCGTGCGAATATTTCACTCGCTGCGATCATCTCGCCCGACAGCCTCAAGCTGCGCACCTGGGAACGCGGCGCCGGGCTTACGAGGGCCTGCGGCACGGCCGCTTGCGCCTCTGCGGTTGCTGCGGCGCGCAAGGGGCTGACGGGGCGGCAGGTGCGGGTCGAGCTTCCCGGCGGGACCCTGTTCATCAATTGGGCCGAGAATGACCACATCTTGATGCGTGGCCCGGCCGAGCTCGAGTTTGAAGGCACGCTGGCGCCGGATACTCTGTCGCGCGCCACCGTCTAGCGAACGACAAAGTTGTCCATTATGACCGCTACCAAGTTAACCGACCGGATATCCCGTTTGCGCCAGGCTCATCACGCGCGGATCCGCTTCCCATCGACCCGCGCAATTGCCGCTTCAGAGGCATCCTGAGCAAGCATGGCCGACCCTCTCGTCATAACGCTCGGCTGCCGGCTCAACGCGTACGAGTCCGAGGTCATGCGCAAGAACGCACTGGCGGCGGGACTCGGCGAGGCGATCATCGTCAACACCTGCGCGGTGACAGGCGAGGCCGTGCGCCAGGCCACGCAGACGATCCGCAAGCTGCGGCGCGAGAATCCGGCAGCGCGCATCATCGTCACCGGATGCGCGGCGCAGACGGAGCCGGAGCGCTTCGCAGCGCTGGGCGAGGTCGATCACGTCATCGGCAATGCCGAGAAGATGAAGGCTGAGACCTTCGTCGGCCTGTCGACCGAAGGATCGGAGCGCATCCAGGTCGACGACATCATGAGCGTGCGCGAGACGGCGGGCCATCTTATCGAAGGTTTCGGGTCGCGGGCGCGCGCCTACGTACAGGTGCAGAACGGCTGCGATCACCGCTGCACGTTCTGCATCATTCCCTATGGGCGCGGGCCTTCGCGCTCCGTGCCGGCGGGTGAGGTCGTAACGCAGATCAGACGGCTGGTTGAAAGCGGATGTCGAGAGGCGGTGCTGACCGGCGTCGACATCACTTCCTATGGCAGCGACTTGCCGGCGGCACCTACGCTGGGCCTGCTCGTGCGCCAGATTCTCAAGCACGTGCCCGAGTTGGAGCGCCTGCGTCTGTCGTCGATCGATCAGGTCGAGGCCGACGGGCATCTGATGCGCGCCATCGCCGAGGAAGAGCGGCTGATGCCGCACCTGCACCTGTCCATGCAGGCGGGCGACGACCTGATCTTGAAGCGCATGAAGCGTCGGCATAGCCGCGCCGACGCGGTGAAGTTCTGTGCCGACGTGCGTCGGCTGCGGCCTGATACCGTTTTCGGCGCCGACCTCATTGCCGGCTTTCCGACCGAGACGGAGGAGATGTTCGCAGGCTCGCTCGACATCGTCGACGACTGCGGCCTCACTTACCTGCACGTTTTCCCATACTCGCCACGCAAGGGCACACCCGCCGCGCGCATGCCGCAAGTCGATCGCCGCGTCGTCAAGGAGCGCGCCGCGCGGCTACGCGCCAAGGGTCAAACGGCGCTGACAAGCTTCCTAGACACGCAGGCGGGTCGGGAGGTGGAGGTGCTGATCGAGCAGAGCGGCATCGGCCGCACGCGTCAGTTCGCGGAGATGCGCGTGTCGTCGTCCTCCACGGCAGGTGCGCTGGTGCGGGCGCGGGTCAGCGGGCACGATGGTCAGCGGCTATCGGGTGAGGTCGTAGCGTGAGCGGCAAGTCGCAGAGCGCGTTCGGACGGCTGTGGGGCGGCAAGCGCACGAGCGAGCCGGCGCAAGAGGAGACGACGCTCCCTGAGGACGCCGCCGTCGAGCCGGCCGAGCAGGCTCCGGCCAAGAAGGGATGGTTCAGCCGCCTCAAGCAGGGCCTCGGCAAGACGTCAGCCAAGCTGACGGACGGCATCACGGGCCTCTTCACCAAGAGAAAGCTCGAGGCGGCGACACTTGATGATCTCGAAGACCTGTTGATCGAGGCCGACCTCGGCGTTGCCACAGCCGAGAAGATCATCGCCACGCTGCGCAAGGGTCGCTTCGACAAGGACATCGGCGCCGACGACGTGCGCGATGTACTGAAGAGTGAAGTGGAACGCGTTCTCGCCCCGGTCGCCAAGCCGCTCGTCATCGACGGCACGCACAAGCCGCATGTCATTCTCATGGTCGGCGTCAACGGCACCGGCAAGACGACGACCACCGGCAAGCTGGCGGCGCAGTTCCGCGCCGAGGGCAAGAAGGTCATGCTGGCTGCCGGCGATACGTTCCGCGCCGCTGCCGTCGAGCAGTTGCGCATCTGGGGCGAGCGTACGGGGGCGGCCGTCGTTGCGGGTGCGACCGGCGCCGACGCCGCGGGCCTTGTCTATGACGCCTTCTCACGAGCGCGGGAGGAGGGTGTCGACGTGCTGCTGGTCGACACCGCCGGCCGGCTGCAGAACAAAGAAGGCCTCATGGAGGAGCTGGCGAAGATCGTTCGGGTCCTGCGCAAGCTCGACACGCGTGCGCCGCACAGCGTTCTCCTGGTGCTCGACGCCACCACCGGGCAGAATGCCCTGTCGCAGGTGGAGGTGTTCGGGGATCGAGCCGGGGTTACCGGGCTTGTGATGACCAAGCTCGATGGCACGGCACGCGGGGGCATCCTGGTGGCCATCTCGGCCAAATACGGCATTCCGGTGCACGCCATCGGGGTGGGAGAAAGCGTCGAGGACCTGCAGCCGTTTGACGCGGACGAGTTCGCCCAGGCGATCGCGGGGAGCTAGCCTCGGAGCCTATGCATAACCTAAATACCCAGAGAGCAAGAATTCTTAAGCGGACAAAGGTGATTTCCGGCAGATGAGCGTCCTGAAGCGATTGATGCCGTTCAACGCCGAGCAGGCCGTGAACATCCTCAGCGAGTTCGGCCCGCTGGTGCTGATGTTCATCGTCAACGCCCTGTACGGCATCGCTGCCGGCACGTGGGCGCTCATCATCTCGACGGTCGTCGCCATCGTGGCGATGTACATCGTGCTGCACCGCCTGCCGATCTTCCCGCTCATCGCCTCGACCGTCACTATGGTGTTCGGCGCGCTCACTATCATCACCCATGACCCCATGTGGGTGCAGATCAAGGTCACGATCTTCAACGCGATGTTTGCGGCGTTTCTCTTCGGCGGCTTGTGGTTCGATCGCAACTTCTTCAAGTACGTCTTTGAAAAGACGTTTCACTACACGAAACTCGGCTGGGACAAGTTTACGTGGAACTTCGCTTGGTTCTTCGTTTTCACGGCCCTAGCGAACGAGTTCGTCCGGCTGACTTTCAAGGACGAGCGGATCTACGACGTCTTCGGCATGCAGATGGACGGCGTCGGCATCTGGATCGCCTTTAAGGTTGCGCTCATCATGCCGCTGTCTGGCCTCTATGCCTGGTATCTGACGCGCCTCATGCAGCGCTACCGGATTCCCGAGGAGCGGGTCGCCGCCGAAGCCGCGGCCGCCCGACCCCACAACGGCTCGGGCGCGTCGGCCGTGCCGCGCCACCACTCCCTCGGCGCTGCAGAGCATGCCGGCTCCTCCCGCCAGGCGAGCGAGCACGAAGCCAACATAGGATAGGCCCCAAACAGGGCCGCCGACCAAGGGAGCACCGGGACCATGAGTGAAGAGGCGACGACCAAGCCTGAGGACGAATCGTCGGCCATGCGATCGCAGCTTTTGAAGCTCGCGGTCGAGGTCGGGCCGCTGGTCGTCTTCTTCGTCGTCAATGCCCGCGCCGGCATCTTCTGGGGCACGGGCGTGTTCATGGTCGCGACGCTCGCCGCCCTCATAGTCTCCCGGTTCCTGTTCGGCCGCGTCCCCGTCATGCCGCTGATCTCGGGCGCGTGCGTGATCGTCTTTGGCGGGCTGACGCTGTGGCTGCAGGACGATCATTTCATCAAAGTCAAACCCACCATCGTCAATGGACTGTTCGCGGCCGCACTGTTCGGCGGCCTCTTGGCAGGCCAATCGCTGCTCAAGGTCGTGTTCGGCGAAGTGTTCCGATTGACCGAGGACGGGTGGCGCAAACTTACGTTGCGCTGGGCGTTCTTTTTCACCTTCCTGGCGCTACTCAACGAGGTGGTGTGGCGCACAGTCTCCACCGATACGTGGGTGAGCTTCAAAGTGTTTGTCATCATGCCGGTGACAATGATTTTCGCTCTGGCGCAAATCGGACTGCTCAGAGCGCATGAAATCCCAGCGGACTGAGCCGGTCGCCGGCGGAACGTCTTTGGACTGACGTTCTGCCGTCAAAGTAATCCATTGAATAATCTTGCGATTTGTCGGCAAGAAGCGCTGTTTTACGCTGGACGAATTTAGAAAACTGGTATTTTCTCCAATCCGAACCGCAACCTATTCCACAGAAGCAAAGGTGGGCATGGGGGGTCGAAGCAGCGCCGCACGCGTTGCTTCGAAGCATGCCCGGCTTTGGCCAACGACAAATCATGACACGTCACAGGGCACGCGAAATGGCCGGGGGAAGATTGGAGAGATCTCCCATTCATCTGCTGCATCGAGCCGGTCAATGCGCCAGCGATATCTTTCAGGACGAGATGGGGGCCGGTGATCTCACGCCGCGGCAGTATGCGGTGCTGGTTGCCGTGTCCCAGAACGAGGGCGTCAGTCAGACGCTGCTCGTCGAGAAGACCGGGGTAGACCGCTCAACGCTCGCCGATATCGTCCGGCGCATGCTGAAAAAGGGCCTCCTGCAGCGGCGACGGACGAAAGAAGACGCGCGCGCTTACGCCGTGAAGCTTACGGACGAGGGCTGGAGGGTGCTCAAGGCCGCCGATCCGCTGGCAAAGCGCGTCGACGAAAAGATCCTCAACGTGCTGCCTGGCCAGCAACGCGAGCGCTTTATTCAGGATCTCAACCTGATCGTAAAATCGCTCGCCAAGCTGCAATCCGGCAATGGCGCCGACAAGACGGAGTGAGGCGCCCCGAGCGCGCGCCAGGCGCGCTCGGTCTGACGGCCTCAAGCTGCGTTCGGCAGCAGCTTGCGGTTGATGATCGTCTCGGCGATCTGCACCGTGTTGAGCGCCGCGCCCTTCAAAAGGTTGTCGGACACAACCCACAGCGCCAGGCCGTTCTCCACGGTCGCATCCTCGCGGATGCGTGAGACGAAGGTGGCAAACTCGCCCGCGGCCTCGACCGGCGTCACGTAACCGCCCGGCTCGCGCTTGTCGACCACCATCACACCCGGCGCCTCGCGCAGGATGGCACGTGCCTCCTCGGCGCTGATCGGATTCTCGAACTCGATCGTCACCGCCTCGGAATGGCCGACGAAGACCGGCACGCGCACGCAGGTGGCGGTCAACTTGATCTTCGGGTCGAGGATCTTCTTCGTCTCGGCCAGCATCTTCCATTCCTCCTTCGTGTAGCCGTCCTCCATGAAGACGTCGATCTGAGGAATGCAGTTGAAGGCGATCTGCTTCGGAAATCTCTTCGGCTCGAAGTCCTCGCCGGGAACGTACTTGCTCTTCGTCTGCGACCAGAGCTCGTCCATGGCTTCCTTGCCGGCGCCGGAGACGGATTGATAGGTCGAGATGACGACGCGCTTGATCTTGGCGGCGTCGTGCAGCGGTTTCAGCACGACGACGAGCTGCGCCGTCGAGCAGTTGGGATTGGCGATGATGTTCTTCTT